>Ga0224558_1000034_pt1 | contig 162526 bp, 137 predicted proteins | sample 714S32024metaG_FD_180682 | JGI IMG/M metagenome (GOLD analysis project Ga0224558, IMG submission 180682) | Peat soil microbial communities from Stordalen Mire, Sweden - 717 S3 20-24 | ecosystem: Environmental > Terrestrial > Soil > Wetlands > Peat | place: Sweden: Norrbotten County, Stordalen... | reverse complement strand
CCCGTGCAATGATTGCACTACTACTAGTTCTTGGTGGTGCAATGATTGCACTACTAGATATAGTATGCGCCTTATCCGCCGTCCTGGATGTCCTCGGGGTACCGTGTGGTGTCATGAGCTTATAGACGTTCGAGGCGCCAGGTCTGCTGTTCTTTTGCAAAAGACCGCTTCGATAGAGCGTGTCGACATGCGCCTTGGCCGCTCTCACGCTTATTTCACATCTGTCGGCAATAACTGGGTAACTCGGGAAGGCTCCATCACTGTTGTTTGCGCATCGTTTCAAGTAGAGATAGACTAGCTTCTCGCCCGCTCTAATTCGGCGCTGGCAGAGTCTGAACTTTCCTTTGCCCTTTTCTTGTTCGTAGGCTGCTACCATGATTTCCAGATCGAAGATAGCGTTGGACACCATAAAGAAAGGGTCCTCGGAAATAATCCGTGCACCCGGTTCGATCATGAATTGGGATTGTTCTTCATTCACCTCGCATTCACGCACCTTTCAAGTTCCATCGGCCTGCCAAGCAAGAAGCCCTGACCGTAGCTGACGCCGATGTCGATCAGGGCAGACAATTCCTCTGGCCTCTCTATTCCTTCGGCGATCACGGAGGCTCCCAGATCCCCAGCCAACTGCATCAGGCGATGAATGGTATGCCGCCGGTTGACGTGGCAATCGCACTCCGACACGAGATAGCGGTCGATCTTGATATAGTCGGGCGCCAGCTCCGCTATCAGCCGGAGGCGGTCATTACCGCTGGATATGTCGTCCACTGCCAGCTTGAAGCCAGCAGCCCGCACAGCCTCGATAGCCTGCAGAAAAGGCGGGAACATACTGCTCAGCGCCGATGCCTCGACGATCTCGATGCACACCGCTCCCGGCGCCAGCCTTCCGGCAGCAATCGCCACCCCCTGCCTCACCAGCCAGACCAAGATTTCCGGCAGGATATTCGCAAAGGCGATGCCGGAAGGAGCCTCTGCCACAGCCATGGAAAACGACAGCGCATCAGTCTCACGGAGCCGTCCGCAACGAGCGGCCGCATCCAATACTTCCGTCGGCCCCTCGTTATTCGGTCCCCGCAGCAGGGCCTCGTGACCGACTATTTGCTTGGTGACCAGGTTATAGACCGGCTGATACAAGTGCTTTATCTGCATGACGACTCTCCTCTCGCCTGGCTACCGCTAAAATGGGAACCCGGACCGCTGCTGCTCTTCCGTGAACAAGAACGTGGATAAAAGAACATGTCAGGTCGGACAGGTGGATCGTAAGACGGTAGCCCGCTGTGGTGCGCACCACCGCAAACGCCGGGTAGACAGTCTCCACCTGTCCCCTGAATTCCTTGGGAAGTGTCCGTCTTTACGGCTGTATCCGGCTGCCACCCGGACGCCGGCAACGATGCCGTAATCCGAGAAATTGACTTCAACCGTATTTCCTGGATCTCCCTTTAGATTTCGTAAAACGCGCAAAGTTGACACCTCTGTTTTCCTTGGATTTGGATACAAAAGTGCCGGACACTCTGAATGATGATGTCCGGCGCTCTCTTACCCTGCATGGCTTCTGTATGTCCGATACCGCTGTCGGACACTAAAGAAAATCATCGATGTTCACTGAATTTCCAGGTCCGGTCTGACATGGCGCTGCCTCATGTTCCGCTTTCCTTGCAGGCTCATTCTTCGAAAGATGTTTTTTAACTTTCCTCAGTTCCTGCTCGATCCCCGACAGCCGCGCCCCCAGGTCCAGCCACTCCCTGGCCACTCTCGCCCGTAAACGGGGAGGATAGTCAAATATCGGGTGACCTTGCGGAATCCTCAAGTCCAATCGCAACATGCCATTAGCGGCCATTTCAAAGCCTTCTTTCCGTAAAGAATTTGGTGACTTTGCGGAATTCTCAAATCCATACGCCTCAAGACTTAGGCCATCATTTAAAAGCTCCAATTCCGCAAAGCGCCTAATGATCACTGAAATAATTGCGGAAAAAGAGCTTAAAGATTAGGCTATATACCAGCCGTACCAATGCAGTGCACATTCCGCAAATAAAAGACAACCAATTCCGCAATGAGAGCCTCAAAATGTGCCTCAAGCCCGGTAAATCAAGCAACAGAGCTTTCCGTATTGCGTTTCTGCCCCAGCCTTCCCAGACCAATCAATTGTGCCGTCACCGGGTCCGGGGGGATCAGGGCATTCGGGAATACGGCCTTGAGATGCTTCTGGCAGAGCTCCGTGCCGCCCCCGGCTAAAATCAACACGTCTTCGCTTTCCGGGATGCCGGCCCGATCGACGGCAGAATTAAAATCCGCTTCCAGCCAGAGACCGGAGATGTCTGCGATGATCGCCCGGGCGTGCTGCTCGATATCCCGTTCGGTCATTGGCTTACCCTTCTTCGCTCTTCTGATCTGCAGGGTGCCGTTGTCGGACGTGTCCGAATCCCGTTTTGTAAAGCGCTCTTGGTAAATGCCTAGATAGTTCGCCGTCCGGCTGCCGAGATCGACCACGTGGACTTTCTTGCTGCGGAGCCAGGAGTATTTGGGGTTGTCGTTCCCGCTATCGTCCAGTACATAGTAAAACCAGATGCCGGCCCCTTCAAAAGTTATGTCCAAATTATCGATGGCAATCGTTCTGGGTTTTCCGTTGTTGACACTAACCTCGTATTCGCCCAGCAACTGCTTGCGTAAAGCAACCTTGTAAGGATTAAAGACATCCTTCGTCCATTGTTTGATGGGGACCGCCGTGATGAATAGATTGGATTGTTCCGGCGCTCTGAGATACGCCCCCGTGAGCAGCATGATCAGGGTCTCTGAATTCGCCTTGTTTGCAGTAACCTGCTGACGGGCATAATTTCCGTATTTGGCCCTCTCTCCAACGCACCACTTGGCACCATTGACCATGGTTGTGAAATCGCCGTTGTCGTCAAAATCTTCCTGCCAGTCAGATACCTGGAAGGGAATGATCAGTTGCCCTGGAAATTTGGCGCTCTCCCGCCCGATGTCAAAGGGAAAAACACTCTCGTGCCGCACAAGCACTCCTCCTCATTTTTGAATTAGTAAACTCTCTGTTGCAATAAAAAATCAGCAACAAAGGCAATGGCGACCGGAAGATAACACCAATAGCACCTACAGGCGTCCACCCCCGCCCAGGAAGCGTATTTCAGGTTACAATCCCAGGTAACAAAAAAGGTAACAAGGCATTTATCGGGTAACAATAAAGATAACAAGACTAGGCTAGAACCCTTGATATTATCGGGTTTATTCCAGGCTATTCTGGACACATTATTTACCATCCAATTAATACTAAATCCCGCCCGGCCTTGGTATCGCTGATTTTTTAATGCATTTTCAGAAAAACGTCCTACTTGATGCAGAAGTAGGCGCACTTCTGCTTTCCAGGCAGGCACAGGTCGAAATCGCTGGTAGCCGAGAAGGCGCGCACAAGCTCGTTCTGGAAGATCTGCAGCCGGTTCGCCAGGCCGCTGATAATGCTGTCACGGACAGTCTCCGGAGACTGCAGGAAGATGTTGTAGGAGAGACGCGCCGGAGAACTTGACTTCACGCCGGTGAACAGCCCATCCAGGTAAGTTGGCATGCCGGTAGTGATCATGGAATAGAAAGAGCCCATATTCCGGCGCTCCTTCGGAAGCATGGTGACGCAATAGAGGGCGATGGCCTTGATGAGACCCATCTCACCCTGGACCCAGAACAAATCGCTCTTGCCCTTGGCGCCGCCTGGCAAGACGGCGTTGGCGATAATGATGTCCGTCAGGACCTGGGCGTCCAGGTCGGTCTTGACCTCGCCCAACAGGTTGAAGCGGTCGGAGTTCCGCATATTCACGGTGTTGAAGACCCTTACGGTATAGCCCTCGCTCTCCAGGAAAGCGGCGCACTTGTTGTAAAGGACCCCCTTGGAGTCGGTGACGATGATCGAGGCGTCCATCAAGGTGGCCTGGAGAATGGCATTGGTTATATAAGCCCTCGACTTCATCGAGCCGGACGAACCGAAGACAGCCACGTGCGAGTTGTACCTGGTCTCGTTCGGTGGCGGCATCCGGAGCGCCTTGCCGGTGGCAAGATCCTTCCCAAAGATAAGGCCTGGGCCGTATCCGGTACGGAGCACGCTGCTGATGTGATACTGGTCCATCCAGGTGGCGGTGCCACGGCTGGGGTCGCCGGAGAACTTCAGGAAGCCTTTTCGTCTCATCCAACTCCGCACAGAAACGCACAGGACAAAAGCAAGGGGGACAGCAACCAGGTTGCCTTTCAGCCAGGCAGTTATCACGCCGGCGGGCAAGCCTCCGGTGATGATGAGGCCTGCAGCCCGGAAGGGGCAGGCGAAGAAGAGCCTGCCCCAGGTGAAGTTGGGTTCCCCTTTCATTCCCCGGGCCAACCAGGTCTGGACTGCGGTCGCTGCGGTGGAGGCGCTGCCGACCGCCCACACGTCCAGGACATAGATTGCCATGCCCAGAACAAGCCAGGCTGCATACCGCCCTAAGTGGCGCCATCTATCCCGCATTACTTGTTCCTTCTCCGGCGTCTGTGATCGCCGGGTCTTCTTGCCAGTCGGTTTCTTCAGGAATATCAGCCTCTGGAGAGAACGCTTCAGCGGAGCCGTTGGCCACCGTGCCTGCCCTGCCCTTCGCAGTCAGAAACTGGACATGCTCTGCAATAACTTCCGTTGTGCTGCGGTTCTGTCCGTCCTGGTTCTGATAGCTGTGCACCTGGAGACGCCCTTCGACGGCTACCAGGCGGCCCTTTTCCAAGTAGTTCGAGCAAGCTTCGCCCTGTTTCCCCCAGGCGGCAATCCGGATAAAATCAGCCTCTTTGGCGCCGTCGGGTTTGGGACGACGGTCAACCGCAATCGTGAAGTTTGCCACTGCCGTCCCCGAAGGCGTTTGGCGCAGTTCCGGATCTCTGGCGAGACGACCGATCAAAACGACGTGATTGAGACTTGACATGCATTTTTCCCCCTTGTATTTAGATTTTCCCAGCCCTATGGGCGGGGACTAGCCGACTGGCTTTCAATTACCCACGGTACCTGCAAGCAGGTGCCGCATCACTTTCCCAAAGCCGCCCTCTCCCCGGGGATGCATCCCGAAGAGCAGATCCCCGATCTTCTCCGCTCCCGTGGTGAGCGGAGATCCCTTCTTATAGAACACCCCCCTCTCCATCCGCGTATGCAAGTCCTTGTCCTCCGGTATCTCTACTAACTTGTCAAACTCACTCCTGGTATTTCCACCGCACGCACAACCGTTGGCGACCAACACAGTATCTTTCTGCGCCCTGTTCCTTCTGGCGTGTACTCTGCTCATTTCCCGGGGAAGCCCGTTCGCCACCATCACTAAAGCATTCGAGTATGCTACCGCCTCCAGGACAAACTCGTCATCTGTGTTTGGAAGATCGAAGATCACTGTGTCGAAATCCCTCCTTGCTTCGGAGGCAAGACGTGAAACCAAGGTTTTATCGATTGTTCCTGTTGTTGAGGGCAACAGCGCCCAGAGACCGGACTCCACCTGGATTACCGCCGATGATAGGCGCCCGTCCCGGGATAGCGTTTCCAGGTTGGGATACTCCGGCAGGCGCAGGTAGTAACCCAGATCGCTTCCGGAAATCGAGGTGTTGAGATCGACCAGCAGCACGATCATCATCCGTTCGAGACTATATGCCAGGTGCAGGGCTAGCGCGGTGCAGCCGGCCCCACCCCTGCCCCTCCACACGGAGATGACCCTCTGCCTATAGACAGGATTCATCGCTACTTGGAGAATTGTCTCTTTTTCGTTGGCAGTTTCTCCAATGGTCACGAGACCCCGAATTATATCGTTTACAGTCTCTACGGGCATCCTGAGAGCAGTGGCAATTGCCTCCTCATCGAGATATTCCGACATCTGCCTGATCTTTTTTGTCAGATCACCGCCGATCATCTCATGGCTCCCTTCTTTAAGAGCCTGTCAAAAAAGGATCTCTTGCTCTTGTTCACTCCTTTGACGTCGCTTTGACGATCGTAGCGATAACCGGCCAGGTCGGCGATCTCTTTCGCTAACCTGTGCCACTGGCTCCCAGCCGCCTCGAGTTCGTCTATGCCACCCTTGTAGGTGTCCATGACCGAGGCGTCCCAGTTGTCCTGGATGACCGCCCCGATCCTGGGGAGTATCTCGAGCGGGCAGCTTTTTTTGAAACCGGAGCGGAACATCGTCTCGATGACGCGGGTATTGTGCAGTTTCGGACTGAAACGGTTGACTACGATGCGAATTCTCTCCGGCTTTATTCCCATTGCCAGCAGGGTGGGAGCATACTTTTTCGTTTCCTCTTCGGAAAATTTAGACTGGTCAACCACGGCGAGCGCCAGGTCCACTGTATCGAAAACACTGTACAGCCATTTTTTCGTCCAGGGCTCCGGGGGTGTGTCACAGACCACCACGGGGAACCTTCCCTTCAAATAGTCCAATGCCAACGACAGTTCCCCATCTTCAAAGCGCGGCAAAGTTCTGTTCATCGGCCCCGGTAATACATACAGGTTACTCTCCTCCTTGACGAGGAGCCTGTCGATCTGCAGCGGGTTGATGTTGTGCAAGTTGGACAGGCTTTCGATCCCCGGCACATCCCGGATCTTGAAAAACGTGGCCAGATCGGGCGCTCCCAGATCGAGATCGACCAGTACCGTGGGTATGCCTGCTCTGCCCAAAGCAGTGGCCGTGGCGATCGCTGTCGTCGTTTTCCCCACGCCACCCTTATTTGCCGTGCTGACCACTAAAACACCTGCAGCGGTCTTCTTTACGGGATACTTCTGGTGCACATCTTCCCGGGCAGAATGAGTTTCGACCGGCTGCTGAACAACCTGATCCAGATCTTCATGATCTGCCTCCCGATCTGGGGTCTGGTCATATTCACGCTCTGGCAATTTCTCTTCGCTCAATTCGTTGTAACCGTCTATCTCCGGTCTTTTTGGCCTTGTCAGAGCCGTCATCAAGTTGTATGGCCTGTCACCGGGAAGCTTTCCGGTCACAACGTTATGTAGCCCGGCTTTGTTTGCGGCCATCACATACGCCCGGCTGGCTTCTGACAGGTGCCCGATCAAAAGGACGATATGCGCAGACGGGAAAAGCGACCGGATCTTTGAGAGCAACTTTATGGGATCGGCACCCTGCAAAAAACGGCTTAGGACGAGCACATCGATATTCCTGCCGGACCACTCGTTCAGTCTGCTGGCAGCAGTACAGGCCTCGAAAGACCAGGTGCTGAACTTGTTCATCCTTTTCAGGTTGTTCAATATCGCGCCCGCGCTGCTTTCTTCGGTAGCTATGAGACAGAGCAACCCATCTTTCCCCTCCTTCTTGCCGGGTTCCCTGAAACATTCAACGAGTTCTTGGCTTCGGTGGTGGATTGTTTTCCACCACTGAAGCTTAGAAATCGTTAATCCAGGGACGTAGCCGCTCTTATCCCACCGCTTCAAAGAAGCGGGGGGCATTAGAGCGGGTAGTCATCGCGGGAAAAAGCGTCTGGAGTTCCGGACGCCGATGTATACACATGCGGTACACACTAGTTTTATAACCCATGCTTAGACTTTGCTTCGCACCAGATAAATATTGTTCTGCGACGCAGGCCCGACAACCTTGGCGGCCTGATCGGCGGGAATCTCGATCCCGACCGCCACTGCAACGCCGCTTCCCATGGCTGTGGCGCCTGCAGACTTGCCTGGTTCGGTCTGATTGGCGTTGGAATCAACGGTGTGCAATACCTTTGCTTTCGCAACCAGCAAAACGCCGGGGTTGTCCTGGACAGCCTTCTGCCACAGATCGACGTAATCACCCGGCGCCACCCAGGCGCCGCCGGGCACGGTTACGGGAACGTAGACTTCGACACACCCGGGGTCCCTCCCCTGGGTGTCCAGATCATCCTGCATCAGATACTGGTCCTTCAAAATGGACACCGTGACGGACTTGCCTGCAACCGCCGCAATGTCGGTTTCGAGACCCTGCGCCATCTGTGTGGGCACGTCAACGGATTTAACCATGCTCGGATCGATATTCTCCCCCACGGGGATAAACTGAGTCGATTCAATAACCTTGATCATTTTTGTTGCTGCAGCATACTTTCTGGTGGCAGAAACGTTGATCGCCAGAGTGAGAATCACGGCGAGAACCAAGGCGATGATTATACCGGTCCTACGGTTCGTATTATCAACCCCTTTACAATAATCCAGCCAGAGTGAGGGGAGGACGTCACGCGATAATTGCGCCGTGCTTCACGCGGCCCTTCTTCAATTCCAGTTCTGTGAACGGGAACCTTGGTACCGGCCACCCCCCATTTTTCAGAAAGGCTGACCCATCGGCGGAACCTTGACGAACCAACCTTCTGACGAATAAGGGCAGGGGGGCCGATGTCTCCCAAATGAAAACACTTCCTGGTAATGTTCTCCTGGCGGTCTCCAAGTTAGACGTGAATAGCTTCAAGTAATCGCCCAGAGCATAGTTCTCGCCATTCTTTATGTGCACCTCATAGGCTCCACGGAAAGACATCCTCTCCCCGTCCAATTGAAGCAGCAGCCTTGCCAGGAGAGCGTTCAGGGGGATCAGGACGATCATGCTCAGGCCCATGTTCCTGCTCCTCTTGATGGCGCCCGGCAGATACCAGGTATAGTAGTACAGGATGCCCATCGCCATCAGCAACGCCACCGCAAAAATGACTATCCTGGCTATGCCATTGAACAACAGACAGGCCACGATCAGCGTGAAGAACAGCCAGAGACAGACATCTCTACCTTTTGTCCCCATGTTGGCGCCTACAGGAATGACGACAGGGATTTGCCTATCCCCTTGATCGGGCTGGGCAGTGTTGAGGGAAAACCGAGCAGGCTGATCTGCATGTTGTCGTCGACCTCCACGGTGATCGGGGATCCCCAGGGAGCGGGGCTTTCTTGCGTGTACCCGGTAAAGTTGCTTTCTGCCTGGTTGATCGTGGCTTCATCCTGGCAATACTCAGTGTTCCAGCCGTCGAACTCGGCTTGAATGTTCGAGCTTTCATAGCCGCTGTCTGCGATGCTTGTAGCCAAAAACTGCGCCTGGTCCTGAACCTTGTACCACTGCCCCATCACACCCATGAACATGGCTGCGCCCATGAGGACGATCAGGAAGATAAAAATCATCCCGATGGTTCCGATCACTCTTTCGAGCATGTGATCCTCCCTAGAACCCGATTTGACCCTCAATCCAGGTCGTTGCGTCACTCCACATGCTTTTTACGGTTGTTCCGACCAGGCCGCCATTGCCGCCCGTGATGGCAAGGGCAACAATGATCAGGGCTACCACAACGGCAGAGCCGACCACCCAGGTCATATCCGACAAGGAACCACGCTCATTCCTCATGAACGATCTGGCTATCATAATAAACCTGACTACCAATGCGTTTTCCTCCTTAACTGTTATTGATCGAATGCAGGGTTGCAAAATACCACATGGGAACGTCGAGATTGCCGGTGAACTCCTTGCCGATCAGCGGCAGTTTCGCCTCGTTCAGCGCAGGGACGCTGATGCCGATCAGATATCCGGGCTGGCTGGCTGTGCTGCCGTCAGGCAAAGAGTTCCCTGCGCTCTCCGAGTCAATGTAGTTAAGCGTGATCGGCCCCGGGTATGAGGATCCGGCAAACTCATCACTGGTGAAAGTTGTATTGGTGAGGCTGCTGAATCCGGCTTCGAAATACTGCTCGACCTGCGGCAGAGCCGCATCTTGAGACGTTGTATCAGTGATGATCCCACCCATGTTGGCAGACCGGACCGCAAATTCTCCTGCTTCATGGAGATACATGTAAGTCTCCACGGCATTTTTCCTGACCGCCACTATGGTAGCGCCCAACAACCCGAAGACGATCACCACAAACACGGCAAAAATGGTGAGGATGTAGATGTCTAAAAACCCCCGCTCGTCTAGAAAGCGGTGAACCAGCTCCTGATCATCGCCAGAAGGATGGCGATTCCCAGGACCAGCACAACGGCGCACAGGATAAGATTTAGCAGTTTTCCGCTGCGCTGGCTGTTCTTCAACCTTCTTTCGATTCGTCTTGCCAACTGCTCTTCGTCCAGGTAATTCAAGCGACTCCAACATCCTCCCTTCTAGGCGCCGAACCCCATGGTAAATTGAGAGGCCATATAGAGCCAGGCGGGGTAGGCGAACACCAGCAGCGCCCCGAGCAAGCCGAGCACGCAGATCAGGGCCAATAAGCCCGCCTTCCCGGCAGTGGTCCCAGCAGCAGCGATCTCTTCGACATCCTGTACCTGGTCGCTCAGATCATCGAATAACTCCGGTGATGGACTGGCGTCCCAGGCAGTGGACAGTCTGATACAGATCGAATCCATGGCGGGGTGATCGATCCGGTCGGCCAGCTCATTGAAAGCGTCCCTGGTGTTTCCGGTGCGCCTGATCTTGTCTAAGGCGGTCCAGACCTCATCACGGAGGGGGCCGCTCAGAAAAGGCACTGTCATCGAGATGGCGTCCCGCAGCGTTATGCCCCCCACTTTCAAGAACGATGGGGCAAAGTTGATTATGGTGGGCACCTCTTCAAATACTCTTGCCTGCCACCGCTTGAACTCAGTGTTCACTCCGGCCTGAGACAACATGAACCCGACGACGAAGCAGGCCAGGCCCACAATTAAGGCCAGCCAGTGCAATCTGAAGAATGCCAGCAGGAAGCCGAGCAGTCCGATACCAGTGCCGATAAAGAGACTGGACCTGATCACGTCGCCGACCGTCTTACCCAGGATCTTTAATCTTGTTTTCTTATTTCTATCACCGGCAAAGCGCCTCTCGAGACTTCTTCGGGCCTGATCGATGGTGACGCTCGCCGGAGACACGGCGCATTCCCTGTCAGGAACAAACAGCAGCAGAAAGAGCGCCAGCAAAGCCACAAGCAACAAAACGGGTAAAATTGAATTCAGCAAGCAGATCCCCCCCTACCCCAGCAGGTCCTTTGGATTGACTGCATTTAACACCACCAACACCATGATCAGGAGCAGCAGCGAGGCGCCGGACAGCACGATCCTGCCGGCCGGATTGCTGAAGTAATAGTGCGACAGTAAAGTGACGTCGGCCAGAAAGCCGAGCGCTGTCAAGAGAATTACCACCCCTGCAGCGATCAGCGGTTCTAGAGTTGCCTTGCGTCTCTCCTGAAGCCTGCGGTCGCGGGCCCTCAGGGCTGCCGCCAATTGCTTCAATCCCCCGGCGGCGGCCTTGGGGCCGCCGGCCCTCTCGGAGGCGGCGACGATGGCCGCCACGGCCTTGAACTCCGGCAGGTCATACTTGGCGGCCAGGTTCTCGAACATGAGCGGGAAAGACGCTTTCCGGTCGGTATTGTGTCTGCCGAGCATGACCTGGAATTCACCGGCCAGGGGTTCCGGGAACCTGGCCAGGGCCGTCCTGACCACGTCAGGGGTTACCTGTCCTGCGGCATAGAGCCCTGCTGCCGCTGTGATAAAATTCTTCACATCGCTTCTGAGCACCGCCCTCTTTCTCTCTGCAGCGAAGCTGATCGCCCAACCGGGGATGAACCATCCCCCCACCGCCCAGATAATACCGGCCAGGGGCGTCCGGCAACTGAACGTGCCGAGCAGAAAAGCGGCGCCGGCCGAGACAACTGGTAAGGTGAGACGCCTGAACCAGTCTTTGACGCCTCTTATCTCTTGCTCCATATCCCTGACAAACAGGAAGTAGAAGAGCATGAAGAGGCATAAGAGCAACAGGATAACCAGCAAGACCTCATTCCCTCCATTCCTCTGCATCCGGGCTAACGCCCGGCCTGAAAGAATGCGGAGCACATGATTGTTCATCTTCCGAGTACAGGGGCGTCGACCTGGCAGTCTCATACTCCGGCCGGATGTCCGCCCCCCTGAAAGCTAACCGCGACAGACGAGCGCCGGTGATGGCGTTCTCGTATAACCAGCGCCTCTTCCCGGTGCGGGCGAACTCATCCTCGTCGAACCTGACGATTGTTCTGTAGCCCTCATCCGTCACTTCGATCAGGGAGATCAGGATGCGCTGGCCGGCAGAGTCTTTGTCCAGGAAGATCAGGAAATGAAACATGCAGCGGATCTGCTCATCGACATACTCCCTGGCAAGGTTCATGCCGCCCCGGGCAAACATTTTGGGGATGCGGCTCCGCAACTCGTTGACGCCCCCGGCGTGACCGGTAGTCCAGAACCCGCCCGATGTCGATTCGGCGATCTCGGATGCGGCTACGATCTCGCCGCCCCGCACCTCGCCCACCAGCGCCCGGTCAGGGTTGTTCCGGTTAATTGCCTCGCAGATCTGGGTCATGTTGACGATCTTGTTGGAGCCGTAAACCACCTCCGTCAGATTGATGCAGTTCTTTAAATGGGGAAATGACAGCTCGTAAGAGGTCTCGCCGATGATCACCCGCTCGATGGGGTCGATATGCTGCCCCAACGCTCTCAAAAAGGCAGTCTTGCCCGAGTCGGTCCTGCCGAATACCCCCAGGTTGGCGTGGCCTTTGACAAGCACGTCAACCAGGAGATCGGCGATCAGTTTCGGCAGTGTGCCGAACTCCACCAGCTTCGAGAGCGGCAAGGGTGGCCGCACCAAGGGAGACTTCCTGATTGCGATCGCCACTCCCAGGGGAGAGACTTTGTAGCCCATCACGGTGATCCGGGAGCCGTCCTTCAACCAGGCGTCCACCATCGGAGAATCTGTTGTGAACGGACGGCCAATATCCTCGCAAACCTTTTGACAGTATCGGGAGACTTCCTCGTTATCCTTGAAATACACCCCACCGGCTGGACAGTTTCGCCCGTGTTTACCGTAAAAGACCACCGGGCCGTCTATCGTGGGGTTGACCAGCACCTCCGTGATCTCGCTGGCATCTGGGCCGACAAAGAACTCCAACAGGGGGCCGTATCCGGATGCCTGCCCAGTGATGGCCGTCACCACGCCGTCAATCTCGCCGGGCATCAAGTCCTGGCGGGTCAGAACGGCGCTGCGGACGATCCACTCGACATTCGCATAGGAATCACCGCTCAGTGAACTTGAGAACAGGCCGGGGTTGTCTCTCGAAAGTTGTGAGGCGATGTCTTCGATGATCCTCTCCTTCTCCTGTTCGACCTGTACAGCCCAGTCGTTGCTCTCTACTTCCAGCGGCAACCAAAACACCTCCTGAAAAAGCGACAGCGTCCGGATCCGTTTGGTCCGGACGCTGTCGCAGGCGCTTTTGTAATCCTTTGCCCTACTCTGTTGACTTCAATTGCCGTTATTGTTATTGCCCAGGCTGTTGACGCCCGACCCGTCAACCGTGAGCATCCCGTCGCAGGCGCCGGTATAGTTTTGAGATTCAGTTTCCGTACTGAATATTGGGCTTCCATTCATGTTTTTTCCCTCATAGACCATGAGTGTCCAGTTGCTTTGGACAGTCCACGCCGCCGTGATGTCAAATGGTGTCGCGGTAGCCGCCATGATCCCGGGCGGATTTTTGATGATGCTGTAGATGCCTCTTCCGTTGCCTGCTCCGTCCAGCGACCATGTTTCCCGGAACGACGCATTGGCCGTGCTGCTGCTCTGGGTCGCCATGGATACCGGGGTCATGGTAGTTGCTACATATACCCCATTTTCCATCTGCCCGGGCGGGTCAACCGGGTAGCCGAACGAAAAGCCGCCAGCGCCGTTCGACCCCGGTTGGGCCTGGGTCGGGTAACTCAGCGTCACATTCGATATGCTCCAGGTCCAGCCGGTTATATAATTGGGGCTGGAGGCTGTTGGCTGTGGCGGGGCATCCGATGTCAGACTGGCCGTCACCATGTCGGTCCACTCTGCCGTGTCTGCCGGCCTCACTGTTCCGGCCTGGCTCACCGCGGTGAAGCTGAGGGCGCCGGAGACCTGGCCGGTCGGATTATTGCCTCCCGATGGGTTGTTGCCCCCCGGAGGGCTGTTATTCCCCGGTGAGTTATTGCCACCGGTCTGGCTGTTACCGGGCTGCTGCTGCGCCTGTACCGTCAAGGTTGCTGTCCCGGTTAAGGTGGTCCCTTCCGGAGTCACATAGGTTACCACGATGTTTGTTGTGCCCGCCGATGCTCCCTGGGCATCCCCCATATTGGCTCCTATGGTGGCGACAGACGTACTGCTGGACGACCAGGCTGACTGTGTCGTTACATCGTTGACCTGGCCGTTGTCGTAACAGATGCCGTCGAATTGCTGAGTGCCGCCAACGTTAATGGTGGCAGAGGGCGGAGTTACGGTCAGCACGGGCGTATCTACGACAACCAACGGCGGCAGTGGAATGGTGACGTACCAGAGACTGCCGTTCACCGAATGCCACATTCTTCCCATTCCCCAGGTGTACTCTGTCGGAGGCATCACGATGTTGACATACTGGTAAAGGTTAGCCCATAAAGAGTTGCTGTCCCAATCGGTTATGGTGTAGCCAGTGCTGCTTCCAATGCCGCCCACTCCGGTGGTGGTGTTGAGCCAATATACGCCGGCCATGATAGAGTCTTGATACTGAGTGCTGCCATCCCATCCGCCTTCATTGCTTACTCCAAAATCATTTTGAACTTGAGGGTTAAGCCACGGTTGGGAAACCCAGTCCTCGTCTTCAAAGTTCGCCCCGTCGGGGTCGGCGTCAGGAGGGAAGGCCACGTTGTCGATTGCCTCGCCATATTGGTTATAACCTATATAGCGGTCGACGCCGTTGCTGTTGGGATCGAAGGGACTGCCATAGGCCAGATAACCGTAATCCATTCCCGGCATGATCTGCAATTCTGTGGGCGGGGAGATGTATTGCAAGCTATCCCCGTTTAAGTTAGTAGCCGGTATGCCTGCCTGTTCTGCTGTTGCAATGGCGGTGCTGGAGGCGATACTGGACGTATCTGCGTAGACCGGAGACGAAAAGGCGGTCAAAAGAAAAAAGACCGCCGCGATTGCGGAAAGTCTTTTCAATAGCATTTCGGGTTTACCTCCATTTAGTCTATCGTATAATATTGGGACGGTTGCATATGTTCTGGAAAGACCTGAACTCCAATCTGGCAGTTTCCTTTGAACATGTCTAGCGCCCCGGGACAAACTTCAACACTACCACCATTGGGCGAGTTCCAAATAACACGATCTTTAATTGTTGGGTTCTGCAACGTTGTCAGAGTATTGATCAGGTTCATGGCAGCAGCGACAGAAGCCGGGTCCAAATATTTCGTCTGCGAGAGAATGTTCTGAGCATCGGCAACCTGACCCTGAACGTCTCCCTTGGACCCATCGATCTGAAAGTCCATTATGGCATCCCCGGAATCTGGTGGTATCGGTAGAGTATCAACGTCCAGAAGTGTTCCCGCCGGAATGTTGAACCCATGCACTACGGTCGGCTTCTGCTGCGCCTGGGTGATCACGTTGCTGTAGTCCGGCTCCGTTGTGCCGTTCGGCCAGATGATCACGATCTGGTACTGGGCGTTCCAGTCCACCTGATATCCCAGAGCATTGGCTACCCACCTTGCCGGCAGGTAGGTCCGGCCGTTGTTGATCACCGGGGCCTGGTCCAACGCCTGCGCCTGGCCATTCACTGTCAGGGTAGCACTGCCGATGGTCATGGCGATGTTGTAGACGGCAGTGCTTACGGTAACTTCCTGGGTATCGGCATCCCAGTTGGTCGTGGCGCCCAGGGCGTCGTCCAGGTAGCGGACCGGAACCAGGGTGCGGCCGCTGTTGGGATCGATGTACGCTGCGGCGTCCATACTAATGCCGGGCGTCTGGCCGTTGACGAAATATTGGTTCATTCCAATCACGAACTCAACGTTATCGACCGGGATAGTGCCGGCGCCGGTGCTTCCGGTAGTATCGGCAATGGCCTTGTTACTCCATACAAAAGCGGGAAAAACGATGATGGAAAGAAGCATAGTCGTGAAAAGCATGATAATTACGGTCTTACGGTTAAGGTTCAAGTTTTTCTCCTCCTGTTCTTTGCCCCTGACATAGAAAATGCCGGAACACCCGGCGTGTCACTTAACAAATCAAAGCTTGTTGCGTGAATCAAGCTTTAGAACGTTTACAATGGGAGACCACGGGAAGTTATGGGTTGTATTGTTATTTCGATGCAGAACAGTTTTTTCCTGCTTTCCCACTTCTGTTATAGTCCTCTAAATACATTGCCAGCGCCGGTCGGAGCCAACTGGTTCAATACGCCCTCCCACGCCCTCCGCCCATCTACCCTTAAGCACTGCGGTTTCATGGCAGCACGGTCGATCAAGTAGGTCATCCAATCGAACGCCACCGAGCAGCGTTCCTGGCAGAAATGAAACACTTTTCTCCCGGGCGTCGTGAACAGCAGCTCGATGAACCGGGGACTGTAACCCAGCCGGTTCAATTCCTCTATCTGCCTCTTGGTCACTTCTGCAATGGCCGGAGAACCGTCAGTCGGTATCAGGACTACCGCCGCCTGCCGGAGGGCGGCCATCGTTGACGCCTGCTCATAGCTTCTACCGGCGTCCACTATGGTAACAGCCGGTTTGCCACCGGTGTTTCTCTGGTAGACGATCTTCAGCGTCTGCTCCAGAGCCTCCGTATCAAGACCCGGAGCGCAGATATTGCCCAGCTTGTTCCCTGCCGGGAGGTACTTGATCCCCCAGGCGCGCTTTTTCAAGAAACGCGACGCCAATTCCGGCTTGAAACCTTCCCCGAAGGTTATCACGCCGGCGCTGTTCTCCTCGAAATCTCCGATGCCGGTCTGCTTCACCCCGAACCAGGTATCCAGTTCCGGGCATAACAGGTCGTAGTTTACCAGGGCGGTATCGAAACCTTTTGCTGCCGCCAGCGCAGCCAGGTTGAAGGCGGTGTAACTCTTGGCCCAACCGTCAGGAGACCAGACGGCGATCAACTGGTGGGGCAGATAGCGCAAGCTGTTTTTCTCCGGTGCTGCTTTGCGCGCCTGAAAGAATATTGCCTTTGCGCCCTGGTATTCCGGCTCAGCGGGTATCTCCCAGTTTTCATGTTCGGATTCCGCTGTCTGTTCTTCTCCGGAGGGAACTGATGGGAGTTCTTCGCCCCAATTCAAGCTTCCGGTTGTTTCAATCTTTCCTCCAGGAGTTTCCCCTCCTTTATTAACTATATATGGATTTAGGGCTGCGTCCGGCTCCGGGATACATACTCTACTAACCGGTTCCGCGGGCTGCGCTTCACCAACCGGCTCATGTGATTCACTAGCCGGTTCCGCGGGCTGCGCTTTACTAACTGGCCATTCAGTCTGCGCTTCGCCAACCGGTTCCGCGGTCCGCACTTCACCAGCCGTATCCTCGGTTCCTTTTGACTCTTCGATTGCAGTCTTTTCTATGGTTTCTGGTTCCGGCCACGGATCTTGCCATTCGTCAACACCGCCATCCGCATCGGACAATTCTTTTTTTGCCTGGGGGTGAGTAGTCTCAACTGATTCGACAACACTTTGTTCTGGCGTTGGCTCTGGCGTTGGCTTTTGTGTTTCCAGATAAAACGGTTCTGGCTTCTTGATATCATCAGTTCCTACAATCATATCGTCCCACGCCGAATCGTCCCACGCTTCTACTTTATAGTCTTCCTCGCTTTGTATAGGCTCCGGTATCCGGTTTTCAGGCGGTTCGGGCTGGTTGTTTTCAACCCGCTTTTGGCTGAGGATGGTTTGAACATGTTGACCTAGTTGCGCCTGCACATCCTGGATTGGTACATCTTGAGCTTCTTCGGTGCTCCGGGTGAACGCCTTGCCTTCGTCTTCTGGTTGATCGTCGGCACGTTTCCTGTTCCGCAAGAAATTAAGCCATCCGGATTTCCGAGGTTTTTCCCCCTCGGATTTTTCACCGCCCAAATCCGTCTTGTCCAGCAAATCTGCGGCATCCCCCGGACTTGTCGGGTTGTTTACGCAATACAAGATGGCCGCAGGGTTAGCAGGGAAGAACGCAAAGTCTTTCACTCCTAGCGCAGCAGCAAAGGTCACCAGCGGATCTGCCTTGTCCCCGATAAGCACGATCCGGTAGCCCTGCAGAGCCTTCAAGGCATCACGGTGCGATACAGGTGGCACCTCTGGCACATCAGCCAAGAATATCACAACATCAGGCGCATATATTCCAGCCATGCGCCCGGCCATATCGGTTGATAGGCATTCCCGCACTTCGTGCCCGGCTTCTTTCAGGTAATCCGATATCGCTTCCGGTCTCCCCGATACTATCAGCACACGCATCATCACTATTCGCCGCAGGAAGCGCCTCATTTATATGAGGAAAAAATGCGGCAATCCCCCTTCTGTTGTTTAGCTATTCGGCGTCGGACCTGTATATATCCCCGGCGTGTTATTCAAATCCTGAAAGATCATGTTCACGCCCTCCCACCAGCCGGGGGTAGGCTGTCCGTCTGTTACAGCGTAAAGTCCATCATCACCCGTGTTGTTCGGGTCGTTAATCCATTCGATAGCGCCCTCGCCGACAGGCGGGGTAGTAGACAGTCGTCCTGCCAGCTTGTTCGCAGTATCATTGGCAGACTCTGCCAAAGTGCCATCCCATTGATTCCAGCACCCGCCATAATTGAACGGATCTTGAGAGATTAAGTAATCATCTGTTGGAGTATCTTGATTGACAGGGTCGAATGATTGTTCCTGGCCGGTTATGGCAATCAGCAGCAGAGGGTTTAATCCATGCGCCTGGGCAGCATTGATAATAGTTTGAATGTCTCCCGGTTGTTGAGCAAGATATGAACCGCCTTCAGCAGCTACATATTGATTCATGAAGACAGCAACCACGTCTGCATGGACAGGTTGGTATTTCAACTCCTGAGGTGAAGTGTATATTCTGCCGCCCCGGTACACCGCGCTGTTGGGGTCGGCTTCCAATGCCTCGAATTCCTCTTCCTCAGCCGTGAAACCTTGCGCCATCTGAAAGGTCGCTTGAGTCACAAGGTCAGCATTGTTATCATCCGGGATTTGATATGCGGTCAGCAAATACTTCTTGAGGCAGTCCATGCCGTCCGAGATCTCCTGTGACCCAGACAGTTTCTCATAGGTCTCCGAACCGCTGTTTGGCAGGGATCTCGTCGTCCAGGCGTAGTGATACTGCCAGTGTCCTCGTATTGTATAAGCCTCCACCAGCAGGTACACGGTGGTTGTGGTTGTAGTTGAATGTCCATTTCTACCCACGGTGGTGGTCGTGATCTGTGACTGCTTGTAGTAGAACCAGGGTTCCAGGTTCTGCGCCGCGGCGTCCAGTTTATTATCCGTCCAGGCCTGATCTTGCGTTGCGTTCTCGCTCGTCACTTGAGCCGCCTGATATAAAACTGGGGCGTAGATGTCGCCCCACTGGTTTTCCAATTCTTGATCCTGGCCGTATTCGTCCATGAGTTTTCCGAAGTTCTGCGAACCCGTTCCGGGGTACCAGGGTTTCTTGACGCTGGACTCCCCGGAGACAAGCCATGTATTCTTGACATTCCAAGCACTAACATCGTTCACCGCCTCCTGATGGATTACCTGATCATACTGACTGGCATTGACTCCTGTAAGGGTTGCTGTCGCCGGCATAGAGCCGTAAAAAGCAGCCATCAGAACAGACATAATCAATACTATCAGAATAACAATGACAATCGGCCAGCTTATCAAACCAATCAGATATAGCGCCGCACGCCCCGCGAGTTTGACGCCGGCTTTGATCGCCGCTTTGGCAAGCCTTTTGGCGTTCTGCTTCGCTGCCTCTTTTGCCACGTTTTTACCTTTGTTCGCAGCACCGCTTAAAGGGTTATTTTCTTCTCCGTCGATGGCCAACCATCCCCTTCAAAAAGAAAACGCCCCGGTTCCGGGGTGTTCACAAAAGACTGTAGTCACCGTTATCCCTGTATCTCGCTTTCTGCACTGCGCTTTTTGGGTGGACACCAGCATGAACCACTGTGGCTGCATGCTGGGTAAATGGATGAGATATGACCTTTTGTGACAGACTGGAGATTTTTTGACCAGCCCCGATTGCCACCCGGGCAAATTTATTCCCTCCCCGGGCGGCCTTTTGCAAACTCTGGCCGGCCTTGCTTGCCACATGGCCACCCGCCAAGTGCGCTCCTGTGGCTACGAATCTTGTGCTGACACCAATAACACGGGACACTGGAGCTGCTAAAACCCCTGCTCCCGGAATACCTATCGCCGCCATGCCAAGTACGGCTGCGGCGCCTATGCCGGCTACCGTCCCCACAGCATTGCCAAACCTGACTGCCTTCTCATGCCGGCCGGCGGGGGCAGGATCAGATTTGCCCTCAGCACTCTGGGCATTGCCTTGGAAATGATAGGCGCCCATTTGCTGTGGTGGTCCACCAGAGATGTTATCCCCTACCAGGCAAGCACTACCGTCGTGCGGCGCCAAACCAGCGCTTCTCGAAGAACTATTGCCTGGCAATTCCGCGCTGCTTGCGCCTGCACCGCCAGAAGATTCACCCGCAGGCCCGGTAGACCATCTTTCCCGCGCCCCGAAATCGATCTGGCGGCTTGTTGTGGTCTGAGGCCCGTTCTGTCTTTTTACAGTCGGTGTATTGCCACCAGTTCTTATCGGCGTGCTCCCAAAGGTTGTCCTGCCTACATTACCTAAGCCCATGAGAGCGCCCACGCCCATCATGGTCGCCATCGCTCCTAGAGCGCCACGTTCTTCGCCACCACCTGCTCCCTGCGCAATTACCGATTGCAGGGCTTTTCTAATCGTTTCTGCAATCGGAATACAGGCATACAGCATGACCACAATAGTTATCCAACTCGTTGCTCCCAGGTTGATTATCAACATGAGAGTGGTAAGCACCAAGGCGTATGCCACCGGCAAAAACACGTTCGACGCTATTTCCCCCAGCCAGACTACCACGGCAGTGGTCCTCTTGTTCATTGCCCAGAAAAGAGCCATGATCGGCGTGAAGGCAAACATCACGGTAAGCGCCAATCCACGGATGATGAAGATAACGTTGATATACCCAAAAAGAAACGCCAGAAACAAACTGACGATGGCGTTTCCCAGAATCGATCCGGTGTCGATCTGCACTCCGGCCAAGCTGATCTTTCCCGAGAAAGTCATCTGCGCCCAGGAGCCGGTAGTAAATGTCGCCCCGTATTTGGTCGCTACATCTCCGAACGCCCCCGTAATGCCGGTGATCATAATGGACGACGCCCACATCAGCACGTGTAACAACAACGGAGTTATGACAATGATCCCGATGGCCAGGAACCAGCGCTGGATTGACTCCATCGCTTCCGACCTGGCGGCTGGGTTTGCTGCTCCGTAGAGAAATCTGTAGGCGCTCACGATCACGGCAATCAGGAAAAACGGGATGGTGATTGCGCACATCGCCAGGAACCAGTCAGACACTATCTGCGGTGGCTCATTGCTCTCCCATGGCAAGCTCTGTATTTGCTGAGCGGTCAGCCCCTGCTGGAAGATCAGCTTGTCTAGTGTTTGAAAGCCACCTGCTTCAAACAAGCTCTCGATCATATTGACAGGAACATTGACGAGGCCAGCGATAATGGTTTCAAACAACCCCCCGGTGTCCTTGGAAGTGGTGGTGCCAGAACTTGAAGCGCCACTGCCTACGGGAGCGGTTCCCTGTGCCGTGCCAGAGTTTTGATCTCCCCAGGTCACGGTAGCCTGCCCCCCGTAGCCGGGTATAGTACCGAGATTATTTACAAAATAGACCTGCACAACATACTGATTTCCAGTCGCCGGCGCCCCAATCCCCAGTGCTTGCTGAATCATGGTCGAAGTGATGGAAAGAGTCAATGGATTGGCATCGGAGTCCGCCACAGCAATCTGCATGTTGTCAGCATTCGCAGCGTCCCACCATACCACTGTGGTTCCGATATTAGGCCCGGCGGGAGGAGTGGCAGCGACATCGATGCAGTTGTTGTTCGAATCATAACTGGCCGACCAGGTGCCGGTTCCAGCGGCAAAACCGGGCAGGGCGGCAGAGAACAGCAGCAGCACGGCTATGACAACAACCAGACAGATCGCTGATGCTCGCCGCAAGATTATGACCTCGCTCTCAGCTTCGTCTCCACAAAATCCCACTCAAACGGCGCCGGCTGTACCTGCAAGGCAGTCGTTTGTCCAGAGGCGCATAAAACGCCCTGGCCGGGCTTGGCATGAGTCAGCATCCCTGCACAACCGCTAGCCAGTTTGAAATAGTCGATCACCGCCTGCACGGCATGATCCTCCTGCTTCAGGATCAACCGGGTTGCGCAAGAATCAATTACCGCCAGGCCTTCCTTGGTGTCGGAGAACTCCTGGAATTTCTGCGTGGCAATAGTCAACCCACAACCGTGTTTTCTGCCGCGGCGCGCCAGGGTCTCCAGGTAAAGCGCGGCTTCAGGCTGGCGCATGAACATCCAGGTCTCATCTACGGTAATAGATTTCGGCACTTTCTTCCCGCCCTTCTGCGCGAATGTCTGCCAGAGCCAGTTCAGAGCGGCGCAGATCGAAATCAGTCGCGGAAAGTCTCCGCTGAGAGCGGATAAATCAAATCCGATGGCCGGCACATCCGCCAGGTGCGCTGATGTCTGCCCGTCAAACATCCCCACCGTACCGCCCGCCAGAAGTGGCGTCATCGCATCCGCCAATCTGCTTCCATTGGGCTTTTTCATGATCCGCTCCCGGACGCTGCTCAGTGTGGGCATGGGCTTTTTTAATCCATGCTCGAAGAGAGATTCCGGATCGTCAGTAATGCCCCGCTCACGGTAGTCCTCACGGACCGCTTCTTCCAGCAGAGCCGCTTCTACCACACCCATACCGTTCTGCTGATAATAGTTGAACACCGAACCCACCAGAGCGCGGGCGTCTTCGACCTTTGATAAGACATTTACCGTCAGGCGTTCGTTCTCGTCAAGCTCCGGTTCCACTTCCAGGGGATTCATTCCCGAGAAACGTCCTGGACGTAAGGAAATCACCTGTCCGCCGATAGATTTGATGAAGTAGGTATCCTCGCCCTCAGGATCGATGTCGGCGATTTTGGCGCCGCGGTATGCTTCCAGCAACATGATCTCCCGCTTGCTGACGCTCTTGCCCGACCCCGTCTCTCCGCAAATGAACATGTGCGGGTTGCTGATCACATGCTCTCCGGCAAAGCGATCGAGGAAGACCGGAGTTTTCGTAAACAGGTTGACACCAAGCATGATCCCGGTAGAATGCCCACCGCTGGACACGGCCATTGGCAAGCAGCAGGCTGTCGCTCCGGAGGTCAGGTTCCGTTCGTAATCATGCAGAGAACTCCTCGCCAGCGGCAATATCCCTCTGAACCCTTCCACCTGCCTATTCATTATCAGCATCCGGGGCAGCACTCCGCGCCTGGCTAAGACGGTCTCTACCACATCGCAGCGTTTGCGCAACTCCTCCGGAGCGCCGCCGTGGACCGCGATCAGAAAGGTCAGGTAGTACAACCGGTCTTGACCCAGTTGGACCGCCTCCCGTAGGGCGCGATAATCACTCACCTGCGTCTCCAACTCCGGCAACCGGGAGATGTTCCCGGATTTCTGGTCCAGAATAAGCTGCGATTGCGCGGTGTTCTCCTTGCTGATCAGCGTTCTGATCACCTCACGGTCGGGAACCGGCACGATTTGAACCGAGAGATCGACATCTCCGGCGTCGAACACCTCGTCAAGCCACCCCACCCGCACCCGGCGGGGGATGGCATGTAGCGCATAGATCCGCGTGTACCGGTGGCCCAGCCTGAGGTGGTCGTACTCGATCGAGAGACTGTCCGGAGCGAAGAGGTCGTGAATGCGCAGGTTATGCTGTGTAAAAGTGTCCTGTTGTATATTTTCTATCTTCGCTTTCCTACCCATTGGCGGCGCTGCTCCTCTCGCTGACGTGATAGAAGCTCATGGCTCCGTTTCGGACGGCATCGCTGGGCCTCCAGGCCCTGCCGCGGTTGATCAGGTGTCCCAACAGATCCACGGCGGCATCGCTCGATAAAACTTCCACGCTGACTCTGGCGCTCGTCAGGGCGCTGGCCAGGTTCACAAGGCAAGCCTGCAACTCTCTCAAAGCATGATCGTAACCCTGCACCGTATGGTAGGGTATCACCAGGTAGGCCTGCCGGGCCGAGGCGGCCTTTTCCCGGGCGATGGCGTTTAGATAGTCTGCCCGGGCATTGGCCATCTCTTTGAGCATGCCGGGAAGGCGGTCCGACCCCTGACGCAGTTCCTCTACCGCGGCGCGGGTATCCAGCACCTGAGAGGTTACCAGACACTGCACCGGAAATGAGATCTGCCTCATTGCCGCCGTAGCGGCGTCTTCAACATCGTCCTGCTCGAAATCAGCGAGGAGCCAAAAATCGGCGGCGGACACCCGACAGACTACGCAATAACCATTGCCTTCAAGAATGAGCACCCCGAGTTTTACGTCCTCGATGCCCCAGATATTTTTGACGTTGATCTGCTTCTTATTTCCCGCTCCAAGCGTAACTACAGGCGCGGCCTCTCCCGATTGCCTGGCGGCATCGAAGCGGAGGTAGAGCCAGGTCCCGACACCAACCAAAACTGATATAGTAAGTATCGCTATCGTAAACGCCAGCATCTACTCATCCCCTCGAAAAACAAGCTGCCTCGGAGAACGCCACCATCGCCAGGCATTGATCAAATAATTATCCAACGGCGTGTAGCATACCTGGCATAACGCCAGGGCAAAACTAAAAGCCTGAATGACAAAATAAATCACGAATCGCATGATACCAGGCAGACGGAAAACGCCGGCGGCGGTTCCCCCTAAAGCGAGACCGGCAAGCATATAGCCAAGCTGCTTCAGCGTGAGAACGCCGCCAACCATCTTTTCGTCTTCCGTCATTTGAACAGGCACCGGCCAGGATCTCATGATGATCAGGCGCAGATCCCGTATCTTTAGATGAGAGATCTGTGCCCATCCTCCTTTCGCGCAATTGGTGTGAGCGGACACCGTTAAGATGTTGGAAACACTCCCCACATATTCACAATAACACCCGCTACCAGCAGGGCTCCGCCCAGCAGCAGGCCGCCGCCGATGATATACGGGAGTGAGCCCATTGCCTTGGCGCGCTCCTCCGGCTTGTGAGCAGAGAGGATCATTAAGAAAGCGGTCCAGATCAAAGTTACCAGAATGCAAATTGCGCCGAGCGGCATCAGATACTGAGTTGCAATCGTCTTCAAATCGCTGCCCAGCGTATCAACCGTTACCGCGGTTATGCCACCGGTATCGGCCCATGCAGGAGCGGCAAACATCAGGCAAGTTGCTGCCGCTGCAGCAAAGATCCAAAAATTGTTCAGCAGCGCTCGCCACTTTCCCCAGAAATACGCTACCGTGTTCGTTGTGTTAAGGATTCGCATTTTTATCTATCATCCTCCCCTATTGCTGCAAGCTGAAAGCAACATGCTTGATGACCTCTACGATCCAGGGCGCGCCGTAAAAAATCAAGATACCCAAGGCCATCGCCAACGCTGTTCCTAAAATCCAACGAAGGGCTTTAGCGCCAAGAAAGATGGCGACTATCAAAAATATGCCTATCGCCGCGAAAGCAAGCTTTGCAACTACGTCAATTATTGGCGCGGCGCTGTTATACAGCCTGTTTCCCAGGCCCTGTAGCGATGCTATAAAGTGCGCTGCCGATACTGGCGCTATTCCACCAGTATCGGCCTGCGCCCAGGCAGGAACGGTTGAAATTGACGCAAATACCATGATCGCCAAAAACAAGATTACAAGTTTCTGACAAGATCTCTTCTGCCACCTGAATGTCATTTAATTCCAACCTCCTATGCAGATTGCCGGCGTTCAACTGGGTCTTGGCTTCAGTTGCCCCCACTGAAGCTTAGAGCCAGTTAACTAGGGGCGTAGCCGCTCTTATCCCACCGCTTCAGAAGCGGGGGCATTAGAGCGGGTAGTCATCTGTGAGAAACGGTTACTCTCAAATACGGGTAAAACTCTTCGAACTCGTCGTTGGGCACCGTCAAGTTTCCATAATTCCCGGCAAACGTACCGTCTGGCATGACATTATCCGGCGCTATAGCCGCTTCGACCAGGGCTATGTGGCCTACCGCCTCGCCTCCCCGCATCTGGTAAAAATACACGATACCGTCCTGGACCTCATCGGAATCCGCAGAAAAAACTACCCTACCTGCGGTGTATTCCATTGGATCCACGCCCGGCTTGACCGTAAACAAGCCCACATCATGCGGCCCAGGTTTTTGCGCTAACCATTCAGATAGTTTCACAGAATCACTCCTCTCTGGCTACTTGACGCGTTTGAGGTGCGCCCCCTTCCTGGAATGCCCGGGGTCTCTCGGCGCGCCTCGTGCATGCATCTCTTCAAGGTAATCCTGAGCTATCCGGCCTGCCACCGATAAGGCCGAGTACCAGGGCGCAATTGAAAAAATTATAAAAAAGGGGAGCCGCTGTTGGGCTCCCAGGTATATCTCGATTATTTCCATATTTCTTGTTTTCAGCACCCCTGCTGACTATTTGATGAAGCTTAGAGCCAGTTGAAGCCTCGAGCGACGCCGGAGGGAAAACCTCTAAAGCCGAAAAAATACTGGATTCATGAAGGAACGTTATGGCGCTATCATCTCTACCTCTGAAGGGGGTGAGTACTCCAGCTCCCTTTTATAATAATCCTGCCAGACCGCAATCAGTTGCTCATCGCGTCGAGCCCTTAGAGATGCCATCCGCGAACGCGTATCTTTTAATATAGAATCGGCATCCCTATTGAACTGGTCGTTGATCGAAGATATTCTTCTTTCACGTTCTCTTACGGCGACCTCGATTCCTGGGCGGGACGATTCTTCGGCGCTGAGAACACTCATTATACTATCCTCCCATCCTCCATGGGACATATTTTATCACATTAATTGATAAAATCCAACTATTATATCATTAATATACATATATAACATTTATCATCAATTTTCGACTAATATTACTATATTTCATAATAACAAGATCGAAGAAGTCATGGCGATATGCCGCGGGAGAGCGCCATCAGACCCATCTCCCGCCTCAGATTTAGCACTCCCCAATCTCAGAAGAACAACAAACTACAAATTGAAATGAGCCTCGCCGACCTCAAGGTTTGGACTTGAAAAGAAAAAACCCCTCGCATTTTGAGGGATTTGGGCGCATGAAAAATCTTGGAACTCCCAGGTGAGGAAGTCAAGGTTCATGCATTATGCATTATGCATTTTGTTGCTGGATATTCAAAATTTCATAATTCACCTTAATCCCTTTGATGATCTCCAGGCTCACGCTCTCTCCCTCTTTCAGCCCATAAATAGCTTCCGCCAGAGGCGCTTTGGGGGAAAGCACGTAGCGCTCTTCTTTCGATGACGGCTGGGCGGCGCCTGCCAGGCATACGTGGATCGTCTCTTTCGTGTCCGTATCACGGAGAACCACATAACTGCCCCGTCCCACGGAGCCTTCTTGGCATCGTCGGTCCGGGCCTTGGTCAGAGTTTGCGGCGGAAGAACCACCTGCTGACGCCTGGATCGCAGGCCAGAAGCAGTGGTCGACCGCATAGGCGTGTGTGAAGCTCGTCCCGCCGTTTTCTTCCTCTTCCTCGGCGTAGCGGTTGACCAGGATGAGCGATGCCCTGCTATATTCGAGAATGCTGCACTTCATTCCTTTCGGAATTGCCCGAAGGGCAGCCTCTTCCCTGGACGTGACGTGGAAAACCCTCTTTCGCTTCTGTACGCTGTGCATGTTGAGCAACTGGCCATTGTTTTTCATGATTGCCGGAACTGACCGGATCAGCCCTGTGGAGCGAAGGACTATTTCGGCCTCAACCATCTCCCGTGCAGTAAGGCTTCCCGAATAGTACCGTCTCATGAGAGCTATCAATTCTGGATCCGGCGGGCTGTAATAATTATTCTTAAACCGGGGCTTGCTCATTCTCTGCTCTTTAAGGGTCTTCGCGCTGATACCGGAACGGGACATGACCTTCCTCACGCTGCTCTCACTGCTGCCAAGCTTATCGGCCGCAGCCTTGACATTCATCCCCTTGCTCAGGTATGACAGCACCTGAACCTCTTTGACGCTCTTGCGGCCGATGTACTCGCAAGCGCCGACATCATCAACCGTATCGCCGCCGAACTGGACCCTCTTGATCTCTTTGGCGGCTTGCTCCATGCTGTCCTGGACTTCCCTCGGCGTGATGCCGAGGCAAGCGGCGACGGCCTTGGCGCCCTTGCCCTCTGACTTGAGAACTAATACCTCTTTTTGCTGGGGAGTAAGGCTCAAACCTTTTGCGAGTTCGAGTTCCCTTATAAGATCGCTGACTGCACTTTCCCTAGGAGCCTCAACTGGTGTCTCAAAAAGCACAGACGGATACTGCGAGCACTTTTTTGTGTCATTTTTGTTATCATCTTTGGCTTTGTTGTCTCCCAATCTCATAAGTTTTTGTTTTATCCGGAAGACCTGTACTTGGACTGTTCTGGCTGAGATGCCTAGCGCGTCTGCTACCTGTTTCTGGTTTAAACCCTGAGAAAGGAGCCTGTAGATCTCCCGCTGCTGCGGGCTCAGTGTGCACCATAACTCGGACAGGAAGCTGCACCTCCTCGTCTTACAGCACACTACGTAATACAGGTTATTATTGAGAGAGTTCACTAAATAATATATCGGTATTTTAGATTATTACAATGCCTCAAATAGCTTTTAATAACCTATATTACGTTATTTTACTGACTGCATCTTACTTTATCTCTTCTTCTGATACGTTCATATCGATTTTTTCGTATTCCGTTTTTAGGTAAATTGTGTTACAATAAGCACCAAAAAAATGAGGGGATCACTCACATGCCGATTCTGGTAGATAAAGCTCAGGCCAAGATAAAAGAAATACTGGAACGGGAAGACCTAAGCGTTAAAAAAATATCTTCCGAAAAGCAGTTGCCGTATACAACCGTTCGTGATGTTCTACATACGCCGGGACGGCTAAACGTACCCTGGCTGGACTGGTACGCCGGCTTTTTTGGCACGACAACTGACTATCTCCTGTCGCGGGACAATCCGAACAAAGAGACTGGCGAAAACTTCAGGTTGGCCAGGGAAAACGCCGATCTCTCGCTGAAAGAGTCCTGCGGACTGCTAGGCATATCGGAATATGCCCTGAGAGCGATCGAGGCAGGGGAGATGGAAGCCCCCCTGAGCATTTTTAAAAAGGCGATCGGGGTGTACCAGGTTCCCCCCGAGTACATTTTGGGAACGGAACAGGATGGCCAGGGCAATGACGCGGAAATTTTCACTTCTATATTCCGGGACATCAAGTTTCTGCTGACCTGCCAGGACATCCACAAGAGGCCGCAGATGAAAAAGCTCTTTTCAATGCTTCGTGTGCTTTCAGATGATGAGTTGAGCCGGCTGTCAAGGGTTGTCGAACCTCTCTTACACGAATGCTTCATGGTGAGGTAGCTATTTTATTTCGGTTAACATTAAGCCCGGGAGATGATAAGAAAGGGAGTCCGGCATGGGGAGCGCTTTGACCAGCTAAAGGACGGCGCCGTGTGAACTGCTGGCATCCCTTTCGGGGAGTTCAGATTGGACGGCTGCCTGATCGGGTACCGGACCGGCCTCCGGCGCTGATCGACCGGCCCCGGCTATCTGATGTCCTGACCTGGCTCTCCTGATCAGAAAGGACGGCCTAAATCCCGAAATAGAGAAAAATGAGCCTCTCCGGACTTCCGGAAGAAAGCTCATTTTCGTTTTTCTATAAGGGACCGCTGACTATATCCACGCTAATAAATGAATAGTAGTAATGGAAATACTAACGGTATAACCGTTAGTAGTTATGACGGTAACGGGATCTATGTCCATGAAGAGGTCACCACCCATCAAAACCATGCGTGATAGGTTTAGATCATTTTGCAAACATCCGGGAGAATCAGTGCCGACCAGGTCTCCATGGAAGGCAGATAGGCAGCCGCGCCGGATGCGGGCAGCAGGGCGCCAGTCAGTTTTTCGGTCTCCCGGACTCTGATCTCCGGAGTGGTACACGTAACCAGGTAAACCAGGCCGAGATGGTATCTTCCCACCTCCGACCGGTCATCGTTGACGGTCCCGATCGGGTGATAGGAAAAATGGCCTCTGAACTGCACCTCTTCGGTGAGTTCCCGGTGTAGGTTGGCGCTGAACAATTGACTGCCATTGCGGTTCACCATGATAGTACCCGGTGTAGTGCCTGTAAGCGGGTTGATATGGCCGCCCAGACCAATGGAATACATGTGCATCAACCTGGTTTCCGTGGTGGCATTCACCCGCTGGTAGACAAAGAGAGATTGGCGATACCGCAGCACCAGGTAAATGATGATCTGTTTCAGGTCGGCACAGTGCTCAGCCTCTTGACGAAGAACAAAAAAGCCTTCATCAATTATTGATTGCGACAGGCGGGAACTGGCGCCGTTTTGAAAACCGCTGGCGGGAATGGATTCCTGCCGGGCCAGAAAGCTTTTTCGTACAACCAACACATGTTCTGGTCTGGGAGACAATGGCATAACCTCTTTCTTTCACGTCATAAATAAATTGATTTCTGCAACTGCCGACCGATTACCTGCTAATCCCGGGAAAGAAAATAAGCCCCATTGTAGAGGCTTTTTCTGTTCAGAGGAGATGAAACTCTATCATAGTTGGCTAGCTGATCCCGGTGAGCGACCTTCTCCATTAGGGAGCGAGCGGGATCAGCTAGCCAACCTGCCCACTTTCGGGCTACGATAATTTGTTTTTAAATCCTTTTCAGGTTGAGTAGTTACGGAAGCAACAAACCATTCTAGGCTTCCTGCACCCGGTACAGGGTCGCCAGGTTCTGGTGGATTGCCTTCTCATAGAGCATGACATATTCCTGGGCAGATCTGTTCCAGGAGAAATCGCATTTCATGGCGTTGACCATGAGCTGACGCCACTGGTCTGGCTGGTTCTGATAGAGCGCTACCGCCCTCCGGACGGTGTCGATGAGGGCGCCGGTCTCGTAGGGTTTGAATGAAAAGCCGTTCCCCTTCCCCGTGGCCTCGTCGTAGTTCTCAATAGTGTCAGCCAAGCCGCCCACCTCCCTGACAACAGGAACAGTGCCATATCTGAGGCTGATCATTTGGCTCAGGCCGCAGGGTTCAAAGCGTGAGGGCATCAGGAACATATCGGCGCCGGCATAGATCTTTTGGGCCAGGTCCAGGTTAAAGCCGAGGTAAAGGGCGACCTGGTTCTGATGCTTCATCTTCAGTTCAGCAAACAGCTTCTGGTAATGATCATCGCCGCTGCCGAGCAGCACCAGTTGGATCCCCAGGTCCATCAGTTGCTCGAAGATTCCGGAAATCAGGTCGAGACCCTTCTGGTCAACCAGCCTGGAGACCATGCCGAGCAGCGGCGCAGGGCCGGGCGGCAGGCCCATATCCTGCTGCAGCCGGAGCTTGTTCACTTTTTTACGATCGAGGGTTTCCAGGCTGTAGTTCTGAAAGATGCGCTTGTCAGTCTCCGGATTGTATTCTTCATAATCGATTCCGTTGACGATCCCGTACAGGTCCTGAGCCCTTTTGCGCAGAAGTCCGTCAAGACGTTCACCATACTCGGGCGTCTGGATCTCCAGGGCATACTTCTTGCTGACCGTACTGATCAGATCGGCGTATATGATGCCCGCCTTCATAAAGTTGATCTGCCCATAGAACTCCAGGCGTTCCGTTGTGAAGTACTCATCCCCCAGCCCCAGCAGAGGCAGCGTTTGCCTGGGGAAAAGACCCTGGTATTGCAGGTTGTGAATGGTGAGCAAGGTACCCATGGTCTGGTAGTAGGGATCGTCCGCATACTTTGTCCTCAGGATCAGGGGAACCAGCGCCGACTGCCAGTCGTTGCAGTGAATCAGGTTGGGCTGCCAGCCGATCCTGGGGAGCATCCCCAGGATGGCCTTGTCAAAGAAGTTGAAGCGCTCAGCCTCGTCAGGAAAGCAATAGATACCGTCCCGGTAGAAGTATTGGTGGTTGTCGATCAGGTAGACGGGAATCTCTATGGTTCCGGTGTGCAGGCTGGTCTTTTTAAGAATTCCCGATTCAACGTGGTGGTTCATTTCCACCGGATAATCGACCAGGTAATCCCCTTCCATGATCTGCTTATACTTGGGCATGACGATGCGCACGTCGTGTCCCATTTTAGCGAGGGCCTTGGGAAGAGAGCCGGCAACATCGGCCAGGCCTCCAGTTTTGGCGAAGGGCGCCACCTCGGCGGCAGTGATCAGTATCTTCAGCGGTTTCTTGGGCAACTCGCATCTCTCCTTTTGAACTATTCGTAGTTGGCTTTTGATCGTAAGCCAGTGGTTGTTGGTGAGCCGCACCCGCCGGCACTAGATTGCTGTCTCCCTGAGATACTTGGCTGCACTTTCCGGCGAAGTGGGATTGATGTAGATCCCGGTTCCCCATTCAAAACCAGCCATGATGGTGAGTCGGGGCAAGATCTCCAGGCGCCAGTGATAATAAGGAGCCTCTGCAAAGCCAGCGGGAGCGGTATGCAGCGTTAAATTGTAAGGAGGACGGCTCAGGGAAGCGGTCAGTTTTTGCATCGTAACCTTGACGATGGCGCTTAAATCCTCGAGCATCGAATCATCCAGCCCGGAAAAGTCGGCCAGGTGCCGCCGGGGAAGGATGGTGATTTCAAAAGGAAATCGTGAGGCATAGGGACAGAAAGCGACGAACTGCTTATTCCCGGCGATCAGGCGATCCCCCACCGCCTCCTCGTGGGCGATCATCTCGCAGTACGGACAAGTGCCCCTATCCACAAAAAAAGACTTGGCGCCTTCAAGTTCGTTCTCAATGACGGTGGGGATCAGCGGTGTGGCGATCACCTGGCTGTGCGGATGCTCGAGAGATGCGCCGGCTATGGCGCCTTCATTCTTAAAGATCTGAACATACCTGATCGGCGCTCTGGCCATCAGGGCACGGTGCCGGTCCCTCCAAGCCCAGAAGATCTCCCGCATCTGCGCCGGGTCATGCTGTTCCAGCGATTGATCGTGCTCCGGCGATTCGACGATCACTTCGTGGGCGCCGGTTCCGTTCATGCCCGTATAAAAGTTGTGCCTGATTGCCAGGTCTGCGCTATTGTTATCCAGAGCCGGAAATTTGTTGGGGACAACCCTGATCCACCAGCCAGGTTCGTCCGGGTGTGTTCCCGGCTCCCGGTAAGCTGTTATTTCAGGAGGCGTCAGCTTCTCATTGCCCTTGCAAAAAGGGCAGGTACCTCCATTTCTCTCCTCGTGCCTGGCCGGAAAATCAGATGGCCTCTTGTTGCGCTCAGTGGCGATAATAACCCAGTTTCCGGTAATTGGTTCCTGCCTCAACTCGGGCATTAAGCGGCGGCCTCCCTAGTATTTCGAAAAGTCTGCACTGATCATTCTGCTCTCGCCGGCCCTGTTTTATTCAGGTGCCGGAGTCAGTAATTCGCGCAGAAATAAAATACCGAAAAACAAACCTTCTTTAATCGGCCACTGGATTTTTTATATTTTTGGTGAATATGAACCGGAAGAGCAGGGCATAATTAAAGTGGAAGGTCGCTCTTCCTGTCGAGTAAACGGTCATTACTTGAATAGCTTGACCAGCAAAAAGAAGAGAGGCGACCTTCCACTTTATTTTGTTGCTTTGGCCCCAGGGAATGCCAGACAATTGTAAGGTGAGAAGTGAGCGGGTCGTCCCACCGCTTCAGCGGGGGGCATTAGAGCGAGTAGTCATCTGGCAAATGGCCAATGGCCATCTTGCAGATTTCAGGACCAGGATCTCCATTTCCGGATAGCCGTCGGGCAAACCGGTGGCCGGTTGCAGGTCACGATACATGGACCTGACCAGCCGGAGGCACTCATGACGCCGGGCCAGCAGGGAAAACCCCTGCTTGGCGCATTCATCCGCCAGTAGTTGCTGGCGTCTGATCTCTTCCTCTTGAAGATACAACCAGAAGTCCACCCAGCGCCTGGCCCTGGTATCTTTCCATAACTTCACGCCGGGACAGAGAAACTGGCGGCACACCATGTTCCGGTAAGACATCGGGATCCTGCATCCGACTTCCGGGTGATGAAACCTGCAGACCAACTGGCTGCCCTCTCCTGGATCGATGGCATTCACCATGAGCTGATCTGCCGATATATCCACATAAGGGCTGTCCAGGAGGTCATTGACGAACTCATCGCCCCCGTTGTTCAAGAAATAGCCGATATCCGTCAACAAAAAAACAGGGCTGATGGTGCAGCACCCCTGGATGCGGTCCCTGGGACAGCGGGCACACAGGCTGCACTCGATGCCGCTCCTCATTCCTGCATTGTGAAAGACCACTTCGATAGCTTCCGTTGCTAGCCCTTCTTCATAAACGGAGTGATGAAGTGCACTTACTTCTTTTTTTAGACTCATTACTTTTTTGTTACAGGATGGCTTCTATGACCTCTTCCAATTGGCGCAGGTTCCGGCATTCAAAAACCTGCCTGCAGTAAGGAGCATAGAGGCGCATGATGCTGTCCTCTTTGTCCCAGTTGTCCCTGGGTTGGGGGTTGAACCAGATGATCCTGCGCACATGTTCAGAGATCGTCTGCAGATAATCCTTTTCCGCCAGTCTCCAGTTGTTGCGGGCATCGCCCAGGATGATCAGGGTGCTCCTGGGAGACAGGCCGGCCAGATAGTTGTTGGCGAACTGGGTGAATACCCGGCCATAATCCGAAAACCCGGAATAAGAAAAATAGGTCTTGGCAAAGGCATCTCCCAGGGCGGCCTCGATGTCCTCGTGCTTGAAGTAGGGTGTTGCCTCATCCACTACGTCCACGAACAGGAAGGAACGGACCCAGCGGAACCGGTTCTGGATGGTGTAGACCAGTTGCAGCATGAACTCGCTGAACACGGCGACAGAACCGGAGACATCGCATAATACCGCCAGTTCCGGCTTGCTGATCTTCTTCTGCCGGTAGCGCAGCCGCACCGGCGTGCCTCCCGTCAGCAGCGCCTGCCTGGCGGTTCTTCTCAGGTCGATCTCGCCGCGCTTGGCCCGCCGGTAGCGACGGGCGTATTTGGAGGCCAGCTTTCGGGCCAGCTTGGTGATCCTCCTCCGGATCTCATCGATCTCCAGGTTGTCAAGCCGGTAAAACTCCTTCTCCTTCAGGTTGGCGGCCTCGGCCATCTCTTCAATGGCCTCGCCTCCAAACATGCTGACAAAAATGTCCTCCAGCAGTTGTTCGATCCTATGCTCAAGCCAGCCCAGGCTGTCTGTCCATCCGGTATAGACTGTTTCGCCGATGTTTTCCAGCCCCTTGGCCCTTTCCAGGCGGTTGACCGCTTCATACCAGCCAATGGCAACCTTGGCCTGGACCACCATGGTGTCCATATGCTGGAGATTCGTCCGGGACACCGGCTCCAGGCTCTTCACCGCCACCTCGGCCAGGCGTTCCAACAGCAGCCGGTTGTGTTCCCTGACTGCCTTGATCAGCAGGATGGCCGGGGAAGCCCCGGCTCCCCGGCCCATACCTGAGCCGTCTGCCTGCTGAGCGAGTTCAGCAGGCAATCCGTCAGGGCTAGATTTTTCTTCCTCGGCATCGCGCCCAGAGAGCACCCGCCCCTGCTTATGCAGGGACAGGAAAAAAAGACGGAACAGCTTGTCAAACAGCGGCTTATCGGCGCGGTCGGCGATCAGGATGGAACAGAGAGCAGTATGGAAGTCGTCCTGGCAGAAGCCAACCTCCGAAACTGCCCGCAGGGCATCTGCTATCTGTGTGAAAGAGATGTTGACGCCGCCCCGGCGCAGCAAGCGGCAAAACTCCAGAATCTTTGCCTCCATGATCTTCCGCCCCTGTATTAGTCTATTCGGGGATATAGGACGAGACCTTCGAGGAGATCTTCTCGATATCACTCTGGTATTTCAGTAAGATGCCCAGGGTGCTCCGGATAATCTCCTCGTCGATAAAACTCACGCCCATATTGAGCAGCGCCCCGGCCCAATCAATGGTCTCAGCGATGCTGGGCGCCTTTTTCAGCTTCTGTTTCCGGATGGTCTGTACAAAACGCACGATCTGGCGCCCCAGAGCCTGCTGGATTTCCGGGACTTTCAGGTAGATGATCTCCAACTCACGCTCGAAGCTGGGATAGTCCAGGTACAAGTGAATGCAGCGCCGTTTCAAGGCATCCCCGAACTCCCTGAAGCTGTTGCTGGTGAGGATGACGATGGGAATCCGATTGGCCTTGACAGTGCCGAGTTCCGGGATTGTCACCTGGTAATCCGACAGTATTTCCAGCAGGAAACTCTCGAACTCTTCATCGCTCTTGTCGACCTCGTCGATCAACAGGACGATGCTCTCATCAGCCAATAGGGCCTCCAGCAGCGGACGGCTCAGCAGAAACTCGGAGGAGAAGATGTCCTGCCTGGCCTCTTCCCAGGACTTGTTCTGGACCTGGCCAATGTGCAGCCGCAGCAGTTGCTTCTGATAGTTCCACTCATAGAGGGCCTTGGCTTCGTCCAGACCTTCGTAACACTGCAGACGGATCAGCCTGCTGCCGGTGGCTCCGGCGATAACTTTGGCCAACTCCGTTTTCCCAACACCAGCGGGGCCCTCGACGAGAAGCGGCTTCTGGAGCTTGAGAGCCAGGAAGATGATGGTGGCCACGGTTCTATCGATAAGGTACTTTTGTTCGGACAGCTTCTGCTGCACCTCGGCGATCGACGAAAACATCTTTGTTTCTCCTCACTCCCCCGGAACTAATGTAAAGTATTCATGCTATGCTGCCATATTTTTACTTACTTGTTTGCAGCTATACGGGTCTGCGATGCGGCGCCTTATCAGAAACTGTAATTCGGCGACTCTTTGGTGATATCGATGCCATGCGGGTGGTTTTCACGCAGCCCGGCGCTGGTAATCTTGATAAACCGGGTCTTGGTCTGAAGTTCCTCGATAGTCCTGACGCCGCAGTACCCCATCCCGGACCGCAGGCCACCGATCAGTTGGAAAGCCATCTCCGCCAAGGCTCCCCGGTAAGGCACGCGACCTTCGACCCCCTCCGGCACCAGCTTCTCCGGATTGTCCTGGAAGTAGCGGTCCATGCTGCCCTCTTTCATGGCGGCCAGAGACCCCATGCCCCGGTAAACCTTGTAGCTGCGACCCTGGAAGATTTCAATATCCCCGGGGCTCTCCTCTGTTCCTGCAAGAAGGCTGCCCAACATGACTGAGCTGGCCCCTGCTGCCAGGGCCTTGGTGATGTCGCCGGAAAACTTGATGCCCCCATCGGAGATCACCGGAATATTACTCTTTGAAGCTTCCTGCGAGCACTCCAAAACGGCGGTGATCTGTGGTATGCCGATCCCGGTCACGACGCGGGTGGTACAGATCGATCCGCCCCCCATGCCGACTTTCACGGCATCTGCTCCGGCTGTTATCAGGTCCCTGGTGGCATCGGCAGTGGCCACGTTGCCGGCGATCAGTTGGATATCCGGATACTCGTTCTTGATTGCCTCTGTCGTTTTGAGCACGTTGATTTGGTGGCCATGAGCAGTATCCAGGGCGATGACGTCCACTCCCGCCCCGATCAGAGCCATGACTCTGTCTCTTGTGTCTGGGCCGACCCCGACGGCGGCACCAACTCTGAGGCGTCCCCGCTGGTCCTTGGAAGCGTCCGGGTACTGGCGCGCCTTCTCGATGTCCTTGATGGTGATCAGTCCGCTAAGGTGGAAATGCTCGTCCACTATAGGGAGTTTCTCAATCTTGTGCTTCTTCAGGATGTTCTTGGCATCTTGCAAGGTTGTGCCTACGGGCGCCGTGATCAGATTATCCCTGGTCATGGCCTCGGCAATCGTCCGGTTCATATCGTCCTCGAAGCGGAGGTCCCGGTTGGTGATGATCCCCACCAGGAGGCCGTCTACAGTTACCGGCACGCCAGAGATATGGTAGTGCTCCATGAGCTTCAGGGCATCCCTGATCAGGTGCTGGGGGCCCAGAGAGATCGGGTCCATGATCACGCCGTGCTCTGAGCGCTTGACCCGGTCGACCTCCTGAGCCTGACGTTCGATACTCATGTTTTTGTGAATAATCCCGATGCCGCCCTCGCGGGCCATGGCAATCGCCATGCGCGCCTCGGTGACAGTGTCCATGCTCGCGCTGAGTATGGGAACGTTCAACCTGATCTCCCTGGTCAGGAAGGTGGAAACGTTGACATCCCTTGGCACCACCGAAGACTTGCCAGGAATCAGGAGCACATCATCAAAGGTGAGGCCGGTTTTGGCAAACCTGTCATCCATAGCTGCCACTCTCCATTCATTGGTCCTGAAATCTTTGAACCATTTTACCATCACCTGCTAGGGGATACAACGTGAGAAGCAAGGTGCATGCTATTTGTTAAAAACGCTGTTGGGTCCGGAACCGGGCTCCGTCTCAAGGTGGTGTGTATCGTTGAGCAGGTTCAGGATGCCATATCCATCGTAAAAATCGATGATATTCAAGGCGGCGTTATCCTGCCGGATTCGGAACAGGTTGTTCAGATCCATGCCCAGCAGGGCGGAGATGATCGACCTGATCGCCCCTCCGTGGGTGACCACGGCTACGGTACCCGGATCATTACTCTTTGCCAGGTCCAGCACTGCACCATAAGCTCTTTCCATCAACTCCTGGAAGGTCTCCCCATCCGGAATCCGGACACTGCCAGGTGAAGAGTGCCATTTATTAGCAATTTCAGGATAACGCGCCTCGATCTCCTGGAAAGTCAGGCCTTCCCAGGCTCCGAAATTGATCTCCCGTAATTGCGGCAGCGCCTGTACGTCCAGTCCGTGGGGTTCGGCGATGATGCGGGCAGTGTCCAGAGCGCGCTTGAGATCGCTGGCGTAGACAGCCTGCAGCGATACAGTGGCCAGCCGCAGAGACAACAGGTGCGCCTGGTTGCGCCCGGTAGCGCTGAGGTCTATATCCGTGTGGCCCTGGTAGCGGGCAATATGGTTCCAGAGCGTCTGTCCATGCCGCACTAACAGTAGTTTTGTCAACAATCCTGCCTCCTGATTTAGTGGTTAGCCGTCATACCTTCTGCGCCACGTAAACGATCCTGGGAGTCCGGTCGTGGGGCTGCTCGAAGGTGAAGGCCTGAAAACTGCTAAGACTGGTAAAACCCTGTGCTGTCAAAAGCGACCAGATCTCGTGGGGTTCGTAGATCCGCTCCAGGTGTTTTTCCAGATAGTCATGCCTGTTGCCGTCCCCGTCCTCTATCGTCCCCGTCGCCTCAATCCCCCACAGCCTCTCCTCATCCATATATTCGGCGCTCCAGCGCAGGGTAAAACCATCTTCCCGAACCACGGAAACGGTCTGGTCAGGAGGGACGATCCGCGGTAGGTAGTTGAGGTCGAAGATAAAAAAACCTCCGACTGAGAGATTCTTGTGGACAGCCCGAAACGCTTGGCGCAGATCCTCAATGTCTATGATATAGTTGAAACCGTCCTGGAAACAGACCGCCAGGTCGACCGGAGCCCCAAGTTTCAGGCTGCAGAGATCCTGCCTGAGAAAGGTTACATCCAGCCCACTGACAGCAGCCTTGACCCGAGCGATTTCCAACATCTCTGCCGACAGGTCGACTCCATAAGTGCGATAGCCCCGATCCGACCAGGGGAAGCTGGAATTTCCCGTCCCGCAGGCCAGATCGGCGACGACTTTGACATGCCCTCCGTATTTTTGGACAATCTCCTCGATATAGCTGACCCAAGCCGCGTAATCGATCCCCTGCATGAGCCGGTCATAGAACAACGCCAGGTGCTCGTAACTGCGGTTAGTCGGTGACTCGCCATCCGTCGGTGATACGCCCCCCTCGCTGTCCGCTCTTGTCCATTAATGGAGGAACTGTCTCCTGAGGACTCTCTCGAGATGTGCCAGGGTATAGCACTCATACACCTGGGCAAACTTTTGAAATATGTTTACTGAACGCAGGTCTTTCCACTCATCGTGGGGAAGAGTGTTCAAGAGCAGGATCTCCTTGACCGATCTTCTCGTGGTGGCGAGCTCATGTTCGGCCAGCTCCAGGTCCAGGGTTTTCGTGTCGCTGACCACGATGATCACGGTGTGGGAGGTCAACAGTAATGGGAAGTTCGTCCGTAGCGAGGCCAGCGAGGCGCCAAAATTGGTGCCTTTGCCCCAGATGCGGCTCTTCCCGATCAACTCCACCATTGTTTCTTCAAATGGTCTGATTTTCTTGAAGTAAGGTGTCACGCGTTCCAGTTCTTCCGCAAAGATGAAGCTTTCAATATGGCTGATCACGGCGCTCAGACCATAGATGAACTGGATTACAAAGGCGGCATAGCGGGCCATTGACCCGGACACATCGCACATAAGCAGGATGTTCGGCTTCTGGATCCGTTTCTGCTTGTACTTAAGATTAAAAATAATGCCGCCGTAGCGGATATTGGATTTGATGCTGCGCCTGAGGTCAACCTTGACCACCTTCTTGCTCATCCGGTAGCGCCGGGAGATCTTCGTGGCCAGCTTGCGGGACAGTTTTTTCAAGATGTTAATCACTTTAGGGAGTTGCCGGTCGCCGATCCTCTTCATATCCTCGTAGAGCAGGCGGCTATCCTCACTGGCCGAGTTCTGGCCGATTGCGGCCAGGACCTCGTCATCAACATCTGCGCCAGGTATGACGGGCAGGCCGTCCTCCTCTGCCAGCCTCTGCTTCCAGTAGCGCAACGAGCCACGCACCTGGAACTCCAACATCGGCTTGAAGGCGTGGTGGCGGTCATCCGGGAGAAAACTCGACTCCAGGTACTCCCTGATCCTTTTCTTCTCATCCTCCGCCAACTGTGAGTAGAGAAGTTTTTCCTCATCGTTGAGGTCCAGCTTTTCCCCCAGGTAGGTCAGGTCCTGCTCCGCCTCGTCAAGGAGGCGCACCCTCTCCTCCTTGGCCTCCTGCCAATCCTGCTGTTGCTGCCGCTTTATTTCCGGCACCGTGAAGAAGCCGCTGAATGCCCGGTCGAAGATCGGGTCATCCTCGTGATTCTTGACCAGAGTTGCCTGGAGGGCATACCTTACGTGCTCCCTGTCCATGATGTTGACCAACTGAAGTGCTTTCAGGGCGGTGACAGTTTCCCCTGTGCTGACGGTGACCCCCAAGTGTCGCAGGATGTGCACGAAACGCGCCAGGTTGTTTTCCAGGTAGCTCTCCATCGCGGTCCCCTTTTTAAGTCAAGCTTTTAATGGCGTTTTGATTGCTCGCTACGCACGATCTCCACCAGGCCCGCCGGTCCCACCTGGCTGTTGAACAGATCGATATCATCCTTATCCTTCAGCAAGAGGTTGACAGTCTTTTTAACGAGATCGGGTTCCAGTCTGTCGGCTTCAAAGAGGATCAATGCCCGTGTCAGGTCCAGGGTTTCGGAAATCGATGGCTTTTTTTTGATCTCCAGGTTGTGCCTCAGATAGTTCATCGCCAGGGCCACCTCTTCGGCCAGCCGTTCCCCCGCCTCCGGGACCTTGACCCTGATGATCCTGATCTCTTTTTCCACACTCGGGAAGTCGATGAACAGAAAGACGCACCTGCGCTTCAGGCCGTCGGAAAGCTCCCGCTCCCCGTTACTGGTCAGCACCACCACGGGGATGTGGCGCGACTTCAAGGTGCCCAGCTCAGGGATGGAAACCTGGAAATCGGATAGCACCTCGAACAGAAAGGCCTCGAACTCCTCGTCGGTTTTGTCGATCTCATCGATCAACAGGACTGCTTTCTTCGGAGCCTGGATCGCCTTCAAGAGCGGGCGCTCCAACAGGTATTCCGGAGAGAAGAGATCCCGTTCCATGTTCTCCCCGGAACCACTGTCCCTGATCAACTGGATCTTGATCAGTTGTCGCTGGTAGTTCCATTCGTAAAGAGCCTTGTTTTCATCAAGACCCTCATAGCACTGGAGGCGGATCAGGTCAGTCTCGAACACCTCGGCCAGTACCTTGGCGATCTCGGTCTTACCCACACCAGGGGCGCCGGTGATCAGGACCGGTTTCTCCAGCCGGAGAGCCAGATATACCGGTACGGTGATCTCGTCCTCAGCGATGTAACCGTTGCTTTCGAATCCTGAACGAAGCTGTTCGATCGTGATTTTATCCGGTTGCATCTTTTTCTCTCCTCACAAGTAAATGATACTGTAACAAGCTAAATTGGCCAATTCCGGGCGCCCCATCGTTAATATCTGCATTCATGTTTTTCTAACGACTAACCGCCAACCACTATACGTTCTCCGTTCGCCCGGAGATTCCTGCCTTCTGGTCGATGCTGCGCTGATTGCGCAACTGTTTCAACTGTAGAATGGTCTCGTCCGGAACCGTAACCGTCCCCAAGGGGGGATAGTTGAATCCAGGTCCGTGGCAGTCGGTCCCGCCGGTCATGACCAGGCCCTGCTCCAGACAGATCTTCTCATACCTGGCCACATCGCCAGGCGTATGAAAAGGATAGAAAACCTCGATCCCCAACAGACCCCTGGCAACGAATTCCGGGATCAATTCATCCTTTTTAGCAAGGCCGGGATGCGCCAGCACAGGTATTCCCTCCGCCTTCAGGACGGTCGCGATCGCCCTGAACGGGTCCAGCCTGTGGTGAGGCACGTAGGCTGGCTTCCCCCTGGCAAGGTAACGCTCGAAGGCCTCCCCCACCGAGGTGGTATACCCTGCCTCGTACAACGCCCGGGCAATGTGCGGCCTGCCCATGGTAGCCCGGCCGGCCACCTGTTTCAAGCGGTCATAGTCAATCCGGATTTGAAGCTGATCCAGCCTGGCGATGATCATTTTAGCCCTGTTTTCCCTGGCCGCTCTCAGGATGGCCAGAGTTCCGGCAAGGCCGCTGTCCAGGGTCAGGTAGTAGCCCAATATGTGTATTTCTGCGCCGTCCAATTCGGTGTTGAACTCGATACCCGTGATTACCTCCAGCCCGGACGAGCCTGCGGCCTGAAGAGCGGCCTGGATACCATCCACCGTGTCATGGTCTGTCAGGGCAATGGCGCTGAGGCCGGCAGCACGCGCCTGCTTCACGATCTCTTCCGGTGTCAATCTGCCGTCGGAGGCTGTGCTGTGTATATGGAGATCCGCTGGCATACCACCGCTTCCCTTAAATAGATCGGATGCCGGCAGTCTGACGCCGGATGAAAAACTTATATGCCCTCTATTTCATGCCTCAGACTTCTGATTCCGGCAGCACCGCTTCGAGCACTCTCAGACAATTCCGGCCGCAGATCCTGGCGACCGACTCCTCGCTGTATCCCCTGTTCCGCAGACCTGCAACAAGGTCGGGGAAATCGGTGACATCGTTGACTCCGCAGATGAGGTCTTTTGCTCCATCGAAGTCAGAGCCAAAACCCACGTATTCATCGCCTACCAGGCTGCAAATGTGGTCAATATGCTCGATCAGGGCACTATGGCCGGCGCCTGGAGGCCCCACGAACTGCGGTATCAGGTTGACGCCTACCACGCCCTTCAGTTCTGCAATGGCTTTTATCTGCCGGTCTGTCAGGTTGCGCGGATGATTCCAGACGGCGCTACAGTTGGAATGAGAGGCGATTACCGGAGCGCTGCAGAGCTCTATAACATCCCAGAAGCCTGCTTCTGAAAGATGGGAGACGTCTATGAACATACCCAGTCTGTTCATCTCCAGCAGCACCTGGCGGCCAAACCTGGTCAGTCCGCCTCCGGTCTGGCCTTCGGCAACACCATCTGCCAGTTCGTTCCGGTTGTTCCAGGTCAGGCCAAGTCCGCGCACCCCCAGGCGGTACAGCGTCCTGAGGATCCGGATCTCCCCTTCCAGGGGTTCTCCCCCCTCCACCGTCAAGACCGCTCCCAGCGCTTCTGTGGCCAAACACCGCTCCAGATCTCGCCTGGTCCTGATCACTATTGTCCCGGCATCTTCCCGGAATGCTTCCGTTGCGTAATCCAGCAGGCGTAGGACCTGATAGAGGGTGCGCCCGGGATGGTAGATCCGATCGGGGAACAGGGCAAAAAACTGCAGTTTGATTCCCGCCAGCCGCAGCCTGGGTAGGTCGGCATGGCCGTTCACGCAGGGCTTGGCCAGTGAGCGCCCGGTTCTATATGCCTCTGAAACCGAGTCACAGTGCATATCGACGCAGATCAAACCAGTGACCCCCATTATGGCCGTGGTCGTTGGCCGTTAGCGCTGATCTAAGGACGGCTACCGATGAAAAGGAGAAACCCCCGGGCTTGTCTCGGGGGATGTTTTCACTTCGTTGGAAATAAATAAAACTATAGCTTCCGGTGAGCCTGCTAAAGCCGGTACCCGGCCAACCTCCGGTGTCTGCCGCTAGCAGACCTCAGATCCACCGTTATTATCTCGGGCCGACGATCAACTTGATGGCAGTTCGTTCCTCTCCATCGATGACAATATCGGTAAAGGCAGGAATACAAACAAGGTCGACACCGCTAGGAGCTACAAAGCCTCTGGCAATAGCTACCGCCTTAACAGCCTGGTTTAGAGCGCCTGCTCCGATCGCCTGCAGTTCTGCGGATCCTTTTTCCCTCAGAACGCCGGCCAGAGCACCAGCTACTGAATTGGGACTGGATTTTGCCGATACCTTCAATACATCCAAGTTTGCAACCCCCCCCGTTTAGATTTCTATCTGTTACAAGTCTATTTAGCAATTATGATTCTCTTCGAACACCCCCTTGTACAGCACTACCCTAGCTGGTGGCTACTACCAACAGGTGCTCCTATTATGAAGTTACTGGTACGAATAAAAAGGTAAATTAAAACAAATAATTGTAATTAATGATAACACTGCCAGGTTTATATTGCAACCTAAAAATGCCTATTCTAAAAATGCCTATTCCTCTTTAAATACTTGAATTCTCTGTATTTCTTGCGCCCTTCCGCTTCTCTCGTCCACTTCTATGGAAACAGCATTCAACATCAAAGCCCCTCCCGCCACTTCAAAGCGCACCGGTCTTAGGCCGATCAATTTGTCCAAAACCTGTTCAACTTTTACACCCAGGATCGAATCCCTGGGGCCGGTCATACCCACATCGGTGATGAAAGCCGTTCCTTTTGGGAACACTTTTTCGTCGGCGGTCTGGATATGGGTATGGGTGCCAATGACTGCGGTCACTTGTCCATCCACGTACCATCCCAGGGCGTTTTTCTCCGAGGTCGCCTCAGCGTGGAAGTCGATGATGATGACCGGGGTTTTCTTTTTAAGAACCGGGATAATCTGGTCGGCTGCCCGAAAGGGACAATCCAGGGGTGGCATGAAAACGCGCCCCGAAAGATTGATAATTCCGATGGCGCGCTCTGCCTTACGTGCTATGGTAAAACCGCTTCCCGGGGCATCTGGTGGGTAGTTTGCCGGCCTGACGATCCGATCGTCGCCGTCAATAAAAGTATAAACATCCTTGTTGTCCCATACGTGGTTGCCCATGGTCAATACATCTATTCCGGCGCCAAACAGATCGTCGGCCACGTCGCGGGTGATGCCGTTGCCTCCTGCGGCATTTTCACCGTTGGCAACAATAAACCTGGGCTCATATTCTTTTTTCAGGGAGGGGAGCAGTTCATGAACGGCACGGCGTCCGGGACGGCCGACGATATCACCTAGAAATAATATTCTCAAGTATGATGCCTCCCCGGAGCCGGTGATCACTTGTTGAAAACGAGGACTCTTCCTTCGTCGCGCAGAGCGATCAGCCTGCTATTATCGCTCGTTTCTATAGTATGCTCCAGCATATGTCCGATCAATTCCTCGTGCAGGGAGAGATCGTCGACCAGCAGATCATCGTCTTCATCGGTGATCAGATTATCGCCGAACTGCTCCTGGAGCAGGGCGATGATCAGGGCTATCTCCTTCTGAGTCAGGGTGAGCACATCCCTCTGGAACTCTAAAATCGTGAAGAAATCTTGGGTTTGAAATGAGAAGGAACTGATTTCAACGTCCTTGTTTACTAAAAAATAATACGCATCCAGCGACTGCTGCAGGCGTTCCTTGAAAGCATCAACAGCATCGCCTGCCAACGAAGTGGACAGATAAAAAATGAATCTGACCAGGTTGGTTTTGGGATCGAGATTGATGGTGGCAATCTCCGGGTAGCAGAGTAATATGGATGTGAGCAGATTGGCGGTATGGGATACGCTGTTGTCCTTTCTTTTCAATGGCGTCATTATACATTTCCTTCCTGAAGAGCAATTTGATCTGTCTAAATCTTTAATTGGAACTATTCGTCAACGCCTCAATAAATCCTGCTCTGTTTGAATTTCCTTTTCCTAGAACGATAATGAGATAAAACACAGAAATGGCATAAAAAAGCCCGCCTGTCCGGGCGGGCGCCTTGTTCATCAACTTATTTGGCATAGTCTATATTGCGTGTTTCTCTGATCACGATCACTTTGATCTGTCCCGGGTATTCCAGTTCGCTTTCAATCTTTTTGACAATCTCGCGGGTCAGCCCCGCTGCTTGAAAGTCGTCGATCAGTTCCGGCTTGACCAGGATCCGGATCTCCCTGCCTGCTTGGATGGCGTAGGATTTTTCCACGCCCGCGAAGGATTCTGCAATTGTCTCCAGCTTTTCCAGCCGCTTCAGGTACGTTTCCAGCGTTTCCCGCCTGGCGCCCGGCCTGGCCGCCGAGATCGCATCTGCCGCCTGGATCAAAACAGCTTCGATCGTCTCTGGATCCTGATCACCGTGGTGGGAGGCGATGCAATGGACCACCTCGGCATTCTCACGGTATTTACGGGCCAGGTCCACACCGATGGCAACGTGCGTCCCCTCTACGTCATGATCCGCAGACTTTCCAATATCGTGCAGCAGGCCGGCCCTTTTTGCCAACAGGACGTCGGCCCCCAACTCAGCGGCCATGGAGCCGGCCAGGAAGGCAACTTCCAGCGAATGCTTCAATACGTTCTGGCCGTAACTGGTTCTGAACTTCAACCGTCCGAGCAGTCTGATCAGTTCGGGGTGAATGTTTGGCACCCCAACCTCAAAGGCTGCCTGTTCCCCTTCCTCCCGGATCTTCTGTTCAATCTCTTTCTGGGATTTCTCCACCATCTCTTCGATGCGAGCAGGATGGATACGTCCGTCGGCGATCAACTTCTCCAGGGCGAGCCGGGCCGTTTCCCGACGAATGGGATCGAATCCGGACAGGATCACCGCTTCCGGAGTATCATCGATGATCAGATCGATACCGGTCAAAGTTTCGATAGTCCGGATGTTCCGGCCCTCTCTTCCGATGATGCGTCCCTTCATCTCGTCATTGGGGAGAGGCACCACAGAAACGGTAGTCTCGGCAACGATATCGGCGGAACCCCTCTGAATCGCTGCGGTAACGATCTCCCGCGCTCTCTTTTCGGCCTCTTCCTTGGCCTGGTTTTCCGCCTCTTTGATGATCAACACGGCTTCGTGCTTGACCTCGTCCCTGACGTTGTTCAGCAGCAGTTCCCTGGCCGCCTCGGTCGACAGGCCCGAGACCCGCTCCAGTTCTGAAGTCTTCTTTTGGGTCAGCTCGTCCAACCCGGCCCTGATCTGTGACAGCTCCTGTTCCTTCTTACTCAGGGAATCCTCTTTCTTTTCGAAGCCTTCCAGCTTGCGGTCAATCGACTCTTCCTTCTGTTGTATACGCCGTTCGAGGCGTTGCACCTCGTTGCGCCGCTCGCGGGTCTCGCGTTCCGCCTCGGACCTCAACTGGTGCACCTCTTCCTTGGCCTCGAGAATAGCCTCCCTCTTTTTACCAGCTACTTCTCGCTGGGCTTCCTCGATGAGCTTGTTGGCTGCCTCTTCTGCAGAGGCAATCTTGGCCTCAGCCAGGTACCTCCTCAAAAAATACCCTGACAAAACTCCCACAAGGAGGGCAATCACAACTGATGTTACCAGAATTAAAATATGATTGATACCGGTCACCTCCCTTCTTATATGTTTACCTGTGTGCAGGCGTTTTGCGCTAACTGTGCTGAGCGCCTAACGAAGCTTCAGAGCCTGCTAAAAATAAAACCGAGTAGAAACTCGGTTTTAGTCGATAGAAACTTCTCCACAAAAACAATATTCACATGTACCCAACAAAATTAACTTTTATTGTATATTAAAAAAGTTAATCTATGGCAAACAAGTGGCAGAAGTTCTATTCAGCGTTTCCACTATTAGATTTTATTATCATTTATACTGCATGTCAAGGTTTTTACCAGATGGCTAACCGCTCTAATGCCCCCGCTTCCCGCGCCCGCATGCAGATGCCCCGAGTGCGGTTTTAATCTTCCGTTACGCTCTCGGCATCAGCAGTGGATTTCGCTGCAGGAAGCTGGTTCGCCTGGATCATCGCCCTGATCTTGGACTCGATCTCCAGGGTGGTCTCCGGATGCTCCTTCAAGAATTCCTTGACGTTCTCCCGGCCCTGTCCAAGCCGTTCCTCGCCGTATGACAGCCAGGACCCGGACTTGTTGATCAGGTTCAGGCTGAGACCGATGTCGATCAACCCGCCCTCGCGGGATATTCCCTGTCCGTACATGATGTCGAATTCCGCCTGCTTGAAGGGAGGCGCCACCTTGTTCTTCACTACCTTGGCCCGGCAATGGTTGCCGACTACCTCGGTGCCCTGCTTGATCACGTCGATCTTTTTGATCTCCAACCGTACCGAGGCATAAAACTTCAGGGCGCGTCCGCCGGTCGTAACCTCGGGGTTGCCGAATATGATGCCGACCTTCTCCCGGATCTGGTTGATAAAGATCGTCGTGGTGCGGGACTTGCTGATGACGCCGGTGAGCTTGCGCAACGCCTGGGACATCAGGCGGGCATGCAGGCCGACGTGAGCGTCCCCCATCTCCCCTTCCAATTCGGCCCGGGGCACCAGGGCGGCCACCGAATCCACCACCACCACATCCAGGGCACAGCTCTTGACCAGGGCCTCCACGATCTCCAGGGCCTGCTCCCCGGTATCCGGTTGCGAGACCAGCAGGTTGTCGATGTCAACGCCCAGATTCCTGGCGTAGAGTGGATCCAAGGCGTGTTCGGCATCGATAAAAGCTGCCGTGCCCCCTGTTTTCTGGGCCTCGGCGATGATGTGGAGGGCAACCGTGGTCTTTCCGGAAGATTCCGGCCCATAGATCTCGATTACCCGGCCGCGGGGCACTCCGCCAATTCCCAGCGCCAGGTCGAGGGCCAGGCTGCCGGTCGGAATAACATCATCGCCCACGACGGCCGGCCTCTCTCCGAGACGCATGATCGAACCCTTGCCGAATGCCCTTTCAATCTGCGTCATGGCTAATTCCAGGGCTTTGGTCTTCTCAACGCTCATTTTTCCTCCCTTTCCTAATAGTGACTCGGCACCCAAGACTACTTTAGTGCCGGGTTTGCTGGCGCGGGGCTTACCTTAAAACACTAATTTCAGGATAGTTTACAGGGACCTGGTTTGTCAATCTAATATCTGAGAATCTCTCTATTTATTGACTTTGGCTTTGAATTCATGGAAGGACTGCGGATTATAGCTGGGGCCTACCGGGTTCAACCGGCTCTCCATCAGGGAAAGACCAGACGCCGTAAAACTGCCGATGTGGTCAAAGGAGGGTGTTTGCTGCAGCCGGGCGTTCAGGCTGTCCACGCGATCCGGCGAACGAAACCGTCCCAGAGTGATATGCGGGTGCCACTGCCGATCGCGGGGATAACTTGCAGACAGGCAGTCATCCAGATCTCTCCATACCTGCCGCAGGGCCTCCAGCTCCCCGCCAAGGCCTACCCAGAGCACACTGGGGCGCTTGGAGTTGGGAAACATGCCCCAGCCCCCGAGCGACAGAATGAAACACTCCCTGTCAGCCAGGGCTTGCAACTGGGCGTCGAGGCTGCGGATATCACCCGGAGCGATGTCCCCCAGGAACTTGAGAGTGAGGTGATAGTTGCTCTCCGGCACCCACTTGACATTGAGCGACAGTCCCTGCAGGGGCAGGGCCAGCTCATGGAGCACCGACCGCAACTCCCGGGGCAATTGAATGGCTATAAAAGAACGGATCCCGCGCTCTGCGATTCTAATCATCCCCCACAATGCGAGTCATGAGTGATGAGTGGTTGAGTGATGTAAAGACAGAGAAATTCGAGCGAGGACTCTCATTACTCATTGCTCATTACTCATTACTTACTTGATGATCGATCAGATATCTTCGCAGCAAGTCGATAGCCTTTTTGGAAGCCATGGTTTTAACCAGACCACGGCTCATCCGGGGCATAAAAATCTTGGAGGCGGACTGCCCATCCGGCGTTGCCAGGCCTGCATAGATCGTTCCCACAGGAAGTTCGGGAGTGCCTCCGGCAGGACCGGCGATGCCGGTGGTGGCGATCCCGAAATCCGCCCCCAGGGCCGTGCGGGCGCAGACTGCCATGGCCATGGCAGTCTGCTCGCTGACAACGCCAAAATTATCGATGGTCTCCCTGCTGACCCCTAACAGTTTTTCCTTGATCTCGCTATGATAAGCAACGATACCGCCGCGGAAATAGTCGGAGCTGCCCGGCACGCCGGTCAAATAGTGGGCCACCAGGCCCCCGGTGCATGACTCCGCGGTTGCCACCGTCTGATGCCGCTCCTTTAGCAGGGCGCCGGTAATGGCAGGCAGCGTGTCCTCCCCCATTCCGTAGAGATCGGTTCCCAGCAGGTTCTGCAGACTGACTGACAGGTGGTCCAGCAGCGCCCCGGTCTCATGCCCGGCGCCGGCAGCCTTCATGGTTATATGCACTTCACCGGCTCTGGGGTAGAAGCCAAACCCGACACCCGTCTCCCGGGTGGCATCCAGGAGGCGGCGCAGCCTTTCCATGACCTCCGATTCTCCGAGGCCATATATTTTCAAGACGCGGCTCTGCTGACGGTCCAGGGAGTTGACCGGGTAGCGCCGCTCCAGGTATGGCTGTACCGAGTCCAGCCACATCCGGCGCAGCTCATGGGGTGGGCCTGGCAGGAGGATGATCGCTGCCTCATGATGCTCGACGATAATGCCGCAGGCAGTCCCCACTGAGTTGGGAACTGCCTGCGCATGATAGGGCAGATATGCCTGATTGATATTGGCCGGTGGCGTCGACTTTCCCCTCTGCTCAAACAGCCGCTGAATCTCCTGCCATAGTTCCGGCTTGAATTCCAACGGGCTGTCGATCGCCTTGGCCAGGGCCTCCCTGGTGATGTCATCGGGCGTGGGTCCAAGGCCGCCTGTCAGGATAACGATCTCCGCCGCGCCGAGAGCGCCTTGAACTGCCCTGGCGATCCGGTCGGTCTCATCGCCGACGGTGGTAGCCCTGATCAGTTCGTAACCCAACGACCGGATCTGATCGATGATAAAGGGAGTGGTGGTGTTTTCCACATCACCGCTCAGTAATTCATCGCCGATGGCGATAATTTCTGCCTTGTGCATGATCCCTGTCCCTTTTCGAGGTTCGATATTCGAGGTTCGATTAAAGGCAACACTCAGGGCAATTCATCGCAAAGCCCACATCAAATGAAAACCTGTCGTAGTCGGCTTGCTGATTCCACCGCGCCCGGCGGTGCCATGTCCAGCGGACATGGCGCGGACCCGGCACCGCCACCGGCATCCGGCGCCACTGATGCTCGCTCGGGCTCCCGCTCGCCTTACACCTCGAGAGGCGCCTGCTTTTCAAGTTTAGCTTGTTCGATGCGCTCCTGTAAAGTGGTTCCCGAAATATATTCCTGTTCGACCAACAGGCTCGAGATCTCTTTCAGAGTATCCAGATGACCGTCAAGCATACCGGCCACCTCTTTCTCCTGCTGCTGTACGATCTCCTGGATGGCCTGGTGGAGCATATCCTTGGACATTATCTCCTCACAGACGATCCCCAGCGGCGACAGGCCGGCGGTGACGATCTGGCGTGCTGCCTGCACGGCCTGGTTGAAGTCGCTGGTCGCACCCGTGCTCCGGGCGCCCAGGATGATGCTCTCCGACACCGCTCCCGCCAGGTACACCCTGATCTGCTTTACCAGGGATTCCTTGGTATACAAGTACAGGTCGTCTTCGGGGATCTGGCGCATGTACCCCAGAGCACGCCCCCTGTTGGCGACTGTCAGGTGAGATACCGACCCCGGCCTCAGCAGCTCGCTGATCACGGCATGGCCACTCTCGTGCACCGCAATCCGGTAAAGCTCATCCTGGTTGGGTTTGCGGTCCAGCTTCTCGCCCATCATCACCTTGTCAACAGCTTCCTTGAAGTGCCGGTTGGAGATCGTGGGCTGTTCCTCACGCAGCGCCAGGATCGCCGCCTCGTTGGTGACGCTCTCGAGGTGGGCGCCGGAAAAGCCAAAACTCTCCCGGGCGACTTGGTCGAGGTCGACGTCTTCCCCGAGCGGCTTGTTCCGGCAGTGGAGCCTCAGGATGCTGCAGCGGGCAGCCTTGTCCGGCAGATCGACACTGACGACCCGGTCAAACCGCCCGGGCCGAAGCAGGGCTGAGTCCAACATATCCTCCCGGTTGGTCGCCCCGATCACCAGCAGCCTGGCCCGCTCGTCGCTACGCAGGCCGTCCATCTCCACCAGCAACTGGTTCAGCGTCTGGTCATACTCCATGTGACCGGCATTGGTGCCCCGCTTGGTGCCGAGGACCTCGATCTCGTCGATGAAGATAATCGCCCCGCCCTTCTTCTCCCTGACGGCGCGCTCCCTCGCTGTCTTGAATAGTTGCCTGACCCGTTGGGCGCCGACGCCGGCATAGACCTCGATAAACTCGCTGCCGGATGCGGCCAGAAACACGGAATTCGTGTACGCTGCAGCCGCTTTTGCCAGCAGCGTCTTTCCCGTGCCGGGGGGTCCCGTCAGCAGGATTCCCTTGAGAGGCCGAATGCCCATCTCGATGATCTTGGGCGCGTGCAGCACGAAATCCAGGGCCTCTTTCAACTCCTGTTTCGCCGGGGCCTGTCCCCCGATGTCGTCGAAGGTGAAGTTGACCGGCTGCGCGTAGCTGTTGCTGCCCGAGGAGGCGCCCAGTCCCTTGCGGTCCAACATCAGGAACAGAAAGACTCCCAGGCCTCCCAGCAACAGCAACGGGACGACGTTATAACCCAGTATGGTAAGAAAGATCAGCACCGCCAGCGATGTTCCCAGGCATACTTCCTTGATCATATTCCCTCACCACCCGGATTGTTTGCCTGCTCTCCGCTTGCCACCTGGGACGTGCGGGGAATGACTTCGTAGAGGTATCCCGAACCCTGTTCGTCCCTCAGTTCCAGGTAGACATTGTTGGAATCGACGGAAATATTGGATTGCACCTTATTAGCTGCGGCAAGCCGTGCTACTGATTTTTGCATCGCCTGGTAATCGCCGGTGGCAATCGCCTCCTGGATGGCAAAGGAGTCCTGTTCATACAGAGACTGCAGCCTGGGAGTGCGATTGTCCAACAGGACCACTTTGTATTGCGGCCCCAACTGCTTCCGCACGACATCCGTCAGGCCCTGGTAATCGGTTTGCAGGTCCTGTGCATTATTGATGCGAACATACACCGCCGGGGGTTTTTCATCCTTGGCAACCTTGAGGTCATCGACGGCCGCCACTTTGGCGACTTGACGGTCCAGGCCGTCATTGACGAAGTGTTTCTCGTAAAGGATCTGTCCTCCCAACAATAAAGCGAGCGTAATCAGCATTGCCGCCACAATAGTTGGGATGCGCCACTGTTGTAAAGGCATGCCTCTCCTCCTTCCCGCGACCAAGATTATAGCATATCCGTCCGCCCAATCTGCTATGAAAGCATTGGAAAACCGCGTTTCCTGGCGTTTTTTGGCCATAAATGATAGAGCCGCTCTAATGACCCCTCTTTTTGGAAGCGGTCGTTAAGAGCGGCTATATTAACTTGGCCTTGGCTTCAGTAGGAAATGCCCTCCCCTCTGAAACAAAGAACCAGCTGAAGGTTCTACCACAATCGGATAATTGCTATTGCTTCGCCTTCACTCCGGCAAGATCGAAGGCATAGGCACTGGTTATCTTCACATTTGTAAAATCCCCCGGGCTGAGGCCATCTCCCCTGACGATGATCTTCGGGTCCACGTCAGGGGCCTCCCGGTAACTGCGGCCCAGGTAAACGCCCTCACCCACCCGTCTCTCGATCAGCACCGGCAGGTCCTGGCCGACGATGGTGGCATTGATATTCCTGGAGATCTGCCTTTGCAAGCCATACAACTGCCGGCGGCGGCGCTGCTTTTCGATGAAGGAGACGGTCTCCCGGCGCCGGAAACTGGCGGCGCCCTCTTCGTGGCAGTAGGCAAAGACACCGAGCCTTTCAAACCCTGCCTGCCGCGCAAAGCTCTGCAACTCCCTGAAAGCGCTCCTGTCCTCACCGGGAAAGCCGGTCATCAAGGTTGTGCGCAGGGTAATGCCGGGCAGCAGGCGCCGTAAGTCCGCCACAACCTGCAGGTTGGCCGCCAGGCTCCCCGGCCTGTTCATCAGTCGCAGCACCCTGGCGCTGGCATGCTGAAAGGGCAGGTCGAGGTAGCGGCAGACCTTCTCCTCATCCTGGATGGTCGCTAGCAGACCGGGGGTCAGCGAGTACGGGTTGAGATACATGATCCGCAGCCACCGGAGATCGGGCAGGGCCGCCAGGCGTCTGATCAGCAAGTCGAGGGTTGGCTTGCCGTACAGGTCGCTGCCATAGGAGCCGGTGTCCTGGGCAACCAGGTTGATCTCCCTAACCCCAAGAGCCACCAGCCCGGCGGCTTCCTGGAGGATAGTCTCCAGCGGCCTGCTGGCCAGTCCTCCCCGGAGCTTTGGGATCAGGCAATAGGCGCAGCCGTGGGAGCAGCCTTCGGCAATTTTAAGATAGGCGGTGGCGGGAGGTGTCGTCAGCAGGCGTGGGGAATTGTTGCCCCCGGTATCACCACTCTCCTTCAGGAAGGAGGCGCCGTAATTGCAGCCGGGTGCCGGCGCCCCGGCCTCCAGGCCGCGCAGGGCATCGAGCAGGTAAGGCCTGGCGTTGACACCCAGCCAGAGGTCCACCTCCGGAATCAGCTTGTCAAGCCTGCGCCCGTACCGCTGGGGCAAACAGCCGATGACGACCAGGCACCGGCAGGCGCCGCTTTTCTTGAAGCGGGCGTAATTAAAAATGGCATCCAGTGATTCCCTCACTGCTGCCCTGATAAAGCTGCAGGTATTGATCAGGATGATCTCCGCCTCCTGCAGCGAGGGAGTCACCACATACCCGGCGCTGGCCAGGATGCCGAGTACGGTTTCGCTTTCGGTGAGGTTTTTCGGGCAGCCCAGGCTGACCACGCCAATGGTTGTCAATTTAACTTCGCTTCGCTTCGTTTGAATTATGCTCCCATGTTCTTGGTAAACGTCTTCGTTACAGGGCGCGTTGTGCCCAGGGGAGGCAGCTTGGTGCCGTTGTAGTAAACATCCACGCTCTGGGGATATCCGAGATCCAACCAGACCGTTGACTGAGCCGTAAATGTTTCCGTGTCGCCAGGTTTGATGGTGCCCATATATGCTTCTTGACCATCAATCTTGACCTCAGCCCAGCAGTGTCCGGTCCCCACCAGCCTGATCTCCAGCGTTTGGGGCTGAGTATCAACCGTTGGCAGGGTAGCCGGCAGATTTTGAGTATGCTTTGGAGTCTGTTGGAGTGGCGGCGCGTTATTACGATGGGACACGCCAATGTTAAGCACCACGTATGCCAAAAGTAAAACAACGACCGCAGACGCAACTCCCAGCAGCACCCTCCTGCTTTTGAAAATTGACCCGGCTTGGGCGATCTTGCCCGCCCAATCAATAACAGGCCGCCGGGCAACTGTGTCTGCCTGCCGTGTGCCCGGCTGGTCCTCATCCCGGACGGAGGGCCGGGCATTGGCAACGGTCTGCCGTGCTCCTGCCGGTTCTTCATCATGAGATGCGCCATGATCTGCGCTTTCATGAGCAGCTTTATAACGGGTGATAATGGCGCCCTGATCCAGGTCCAGCAGCCTGGCGTAGTTTTTTAGAAAACCCAGACGGTAAACCTCGCCAGGAATGATCTGGAATTGTTCCGTTTCCAGGGCCTGGATGTACTTGACCCTGATTTTGGTGGCGTTTTCCACGTCACCCAGGGAAAGCCCCTTCTTCTCGCGCTCTCTGCGCAGCAAATCACCGATTCCCATAACATTCGCCCTCCAACTGGGATATGTGATGCGAGAGGTTGGCACGTCTCAGTTCTCATTTAGCCGCTTGCAGCGCTCCCCATCGCCCTCCGGACCGCCAGGCGCACCCTTAAACCCGAGGCCAGACCCTCTGCAAGGCCGGCAGCAATGGAGACAACAGTGCCTGGCGCCTGGAGGGGCGATGCCGGCAGGTACACTGTCTCTTCGGCAGTGGCCAGAATCAGCCCCTGATCTCCAAAGGCCACCACCAGCGCCTGACATCCCGCGCTGACGATCTGTCTGCAGGTCGGGAATAGCTCCTCCGGCTCGCCAGGCAGGGCGATAGACGACTGTACCGCCAGATCTCTGGCAGAGCAGACCAGGAAAAACTGCGGGTACGCCAGTAGTCCCTGTGCCTTGAGCAGGTTCAGCGGCCAACCGAGCACAGAGACCATGATATTGTTGTTGACGGCCAAAGAGGCCAGGAAGGTCACTGTCTTCAGGGGCAGCTCGCCATCGATCAGCAGCATCCTGGTGTTCCTGATCGGGTCTTCTCTTGAGAAGAGCGCCTCCACACTCAGGGACAGCTCGCCTTCATCGTCTTTTACCAGAAAAGCGGCATCGTTCAGGCCTGAGTAGTCCAGGCGTTTTCCGGTGGAAACATCTTGGCTGTGATTGATATTTTGCACGCTAACGCCTTTGCTCGACAGGCGGCCAAGCATCTGGGCGCCGATCTCATCCCGGCCCAGAAAGGTGATCAGGGTCGGCTCCAAGTTGCGCCGGGCCAGTTCCAGTGCTAACAGGTAGCCGTTCCCGGCACCGGCAAGTTTGATGACTCCCGGCCTGACACCGTCCCTGCTGCCGCCACCGGTCCTGACAGAGACCTCCAGCCACGTTTTTCCGACCACCAGGATCTTGCTGTGCTCATCGAAGATGTAACCCCTGCCCGTTATATAGCCCTTGCGCATCAGGTTGGAGATGTGCACCGCCGTTGCTGAGCGCGAGATCTTCAACCTCTCAGCCAGGTCATCCTGAGCGATCATCGGGTCTTTCTTCAATATTTCGAGTATTTCTCTTTCACGTGTCGTTAAATGATCGTTCATGGCAACTATATGTTAACATATGTTTATATATGTTGAATAGATGCTTATAAAATTCCGCAGTTGCCCAAGATACGCCGCTTCTCGAGCGGATTCTTGCCTCGAATGCAACTACTTCGGCCAGCTTTCGCTCCCCATGCCGGGCGCCATCAAGGAACTGAAAGTTTCAGGGGAGAGGCTGGGCTGAGCACTATATTACATCCTTGGGCATCGAACACAGGCACACTCTGTCTCTAGCCAGGAACATTCACATGCTTTTCCCATAAAACCGCTTGAACTGATCGTTTGTCATCAGCACATCCCTGGGTTTGGCCCCGTCATAGGGGCCGACGATCCCTCTCTGCTCAAGAATGTCCATCAATCTTCCCGCTCTGGCATAGCCGATCCGGAATCGCCTCTGCAGCATCGATACTGATGCATGGCCCTGGTCCAGCACCAGCTTGGCCGCATCCTGGAACAGCGGGTCCTCGAAGGTTTCAACTTTGGCCACTGTTTCGGGCTGCTCCAGGAAACTGGCGACATAGAGCGGCTTGCCCTGTTTGAGGATATAGCCGACGATATCCTCCACCTCGCTGTCGGTTACCAGCGCCCCTTGAATCCGGATCGGCTTGCTGGCGCCGACCGGCACAAACAGCATGTCCCCCTTGCCAAGCAGCTTCTCGGCCCCGCCCAGGTCGAGGATGGTGCGGGAGTCAATCTGGGAGGAGACCGCAAAGGCGATCCGGGCCGGAATGTTCGCCTTGATGAGGCCAGTGATCACATCCACCGACGGCCGCTGCGTGGCTACCACCAGATGGATACCCGCTGCCCTAGCCATCTGGGATATGCGGCAGATGGCGTCCTCAACATCGATTGGGGCGATCATCATCAAGTCTGCCAGTTCATCGATCACCACCACGATGTAGGGCAGCGGCTCGCACTGCCGGTGGTTCTCACTCTGGGAGTTATAGCGGCTGATGTCCCGGATACCCATAGATGAAAACAGTTCGTAGCGGGTTTCCATCTCGCTGACCACCCACTTGAGGGCGGAGGCTGCCTTGCGGGGATCGGTCACCACCGGCGAGAGCAGGTGCGGGATGCCGTTGTAGCCAATCAGTTCCACCATCTTGGGATCGATCATCACAAGCTTGACCTCACTGGGAGTAGCTTTGTAGAGGATGCTGGTGATGATGGAGTTCAGACAGACGCTTTTCCCAGACCCGGTCGCCCCGGCAATCAACAGGTGTGGCATTTTCATCAGATCGGCGACGATCGGGTTGCCGGCGATGTCTTTTCCCAGGGCAATGGATATCTTCGATGCTGCATCTGTAAACTCCGGGCACTCCAGGAGTTCCCGCAGGTAAACCATGGAGACCTCCTTGTTGGGGACCTCGATTCCGAGGGCGGACTTGCCCGGAATTGGCGCTTCGATGCGCACATCCTGGGCGGCCAGGCTCAGGGCGATATCATCCGCCAGCCGGACGATCTTACTGACCTTGACGCCCGGCGCCGGCTGGATCTCGTAGCGGGTGATCGCCGGCCCCCGGTGCACCTGGCTGACGCAGACCTTCACCCCAAAATTGTCCAGGGTCTCCTCCAGGATGCGCACATTTTCCAAGATCTCCTTGTTGAAGCGGCTGCTCTTCACTTTCAAAGACCGCGACAGCAGGCTCAGGGTGGGAAGCTGGTAATTTTCATAGTTCCCGGGTAGATTTTTGTCTGAGTCATTGCCGGGGATATTTTTTATCGCAGCATGAAGCATTCCGGGCAGGCCCTGGCTGGCAGCCGGGGGTGACGGCGCATCCTCATTGTTAGAAGAATCTTTAGGAGAAGAATTCGTGGCCCCATAGTCGATAATGACGGGCAGGTTCTGACCGGGGTTCTCATCCCTGCCGGCCCGTTTCGCAGCCCCGGGATCTTCGCTGCCGGTTTCTGCGTCATCTTCGACGTACAGGAAGTTGACCAGGTTTTGTCTGATGCTGTGCCATCCGGATGCCATGCAGGCTCCGGCGCCGGACAGCAGCCTGCTCAGCGGTATGCCTGTTAGCAGGATGATCGCTATCCCCGACAGGCAGGACAATACGATCATCGTTCCGATCCTGGCAAAGAAATAGACGCATACCATACTGCTGAGGGCGCCCAGGAGGCCGCCTCCCTCACCCAGCAGGCCGGCGCTCCAGAGCAGGGAGATCATGCCGTTCCTGGACAGAGTGGCGGACGCCAATAGAAAGTGGCAGATAGTCAGCACCACGAGAAGGCTGAGCAGTACACCGGCAGTCCGTGGCAATTTGCTCAGCGGGCGCCTATAGATACAGAGACAGCCCCCAAAATAGGCGGTGGCCAGAATAACTCCATATTTTCCCTGATCGCCGGCCAGGTGTTTCAAGATATAGGCGATCAGGGTGCCGACGATCCCGGCCTGAGCGTAAAAACTCACCAACATTAGCGCTGCCAGGGCCAACAGGACAATGCCGGCGATCTCGTGTGTCAGCCTTTCACCGGCAGGTTGCTGCTTTATTCTCTTAACCCTGGACACCCTGGCAGGCATCATGTCACCCCTGGTTGTCGATCATCACTACCAAATTATAGCACTTATTCAGCGCCACGAAAATAATAGAATCTCGTTATACATTTGCTGCAGTTGGTGCATTATTTGGGTTACTGCGAACATACTAGACAGAGTATACAACAACAGATTCCCGGTTAGAACCCCGCGCATGCCGGGTGCCCTCTGGGCGGGGGCGCGGGGTGACGATGTTCCCCAGCCTTGCTGGGTCACAATCAAGGAAAGGGAAATGCCAGATGATGTTCTTTAACATTGGCTCGGAACAGCCGCCAACAACCACCGGCCCCGAAACGCCGGCAACCAAAAAAATAAAGCAGGGAGTAAGGAAAATAGACACTGTCAAGGAATACGGCCAAAACAATGAATTGCCAAGCGTTCAATCAAACATCCACTGTGTCCCCATCGTCGGCCAGATTGAGGGTCATATTGTTCTCCCACCAAATAACAAGACTACCAAATATGAGCATGTAATCCCACAATTGGTAGCCGTGGAACAGAATCCTGATATCGAAGGCTTGCTAATCATCCTCAACACGGTCGGTGGTGACGTGGAGGCGGGGCTGGCCATCGCCGAGCTGATCGTCAGCATGTCCAAACCCACGGTATCATTGGTTCTAGGCGGTGGTCATTCCATCGGGGTCCCGGTCGCCGTCAGTTCACAATACTCGTTCATCGCCGGGACGGCCACCATGACCATCCACCCGATCAGGCTGTCAGGGCTGGTGATTGGGGTTCCCCAGACATGGGAATACTTAGATAAGATGCAAGATCGTGTCATTAGGTTCGTAGCCAAACACAGTAAGATCACGGATAAGAGGTTTCGGGAGCTGATGTTTGCCACCGGCGACCTCGCCCGGGATATCGGTTCGGTGCTGCTGGGCAACGAGGCAGTGGAATCAGGACTGATCGACGCCGTCGGCGGCCTGGGACAGTCGGTCAACAAGCTGCATGAGATGATCCGGAAGGGAAAGAAGAAGGATAAGAAAAAGCTCCACTAGCCAATGCGGGAGCACCTGGGGCGACCCACGATTTGCCGTCTTGGCTCGAATGAGCTATCTGATCTCCTTGATCGCCACCAGAATCATGTCGATCCCGACATGTACCCGATTAATGCGGCACGAGTTGAGTAGCATCACCCGATGTCCGATAGTGGGAAAGTCGTGTTCCACCCTGTATTCCTGGAAACTGGAATTGCTGGCTAAAACCTTTTCCAGCATCTCCCGCAGTCTGGGGATATCCCACTGGTGATTCCCCAGTTCATACACCAACTTTCCTTCGGTGTCTTCAGGAGTAGCCTTAAACACCCGAAAGAAATCGCGGCTGGCAAACATCACCTTCAGATCCACGTCGAGGATGAGCACGGGTTCATGCACCGTTGCCACGATATCCTGAGCAAAACCGCGCGCATCTGCAATGGCCTGAACCAGGGCCTTTTTTACCTCGTTAATATCAATAAACGTTATTACTACGCCGGCGACCACATTGTATGAAGTCCGGTAAGGCATGATCCGCATCGTATACCACAGCCCATCCGCCGTCTGCACCTCTTTATAGGAGATCACCAGGGTGTTCAGAACCTCTTTGGTGTCTTCGATCACATTTACTCCTGCCAGATTAGAAACAATATGCGCCAGTGGCCGTCCCACATCAACCTGGATCAGATTGAACATCTTTGTTGCCAGGGGAGTGAAACGCCTTATCTTGAGGTCTTTGTCCAAGAAAATTGCAGCAATCTCGGTGCTGTTCAGAAAGTTCTTTAAATCATCGTTGGCCTGCGACAGCTCGTCGATATTGGTCTGAAGTTCGTTATTTACTGTCATCAGTTCCTCATACAACGATTGCATTTCCTCTTTGGATGTCTCCAGTTCTTCATTGCTGCTCTGCAATTCCTCATTGGTGGACATCAATTCCTCGTTGGTCGAGGCAACCTCCTGATATGATGCCTCCATGTCCTTGACGCTGGAATACAGAAGCTGCCTGTTTTGTTTGAGTTCCTGATCCAGTTTGGCAACATAATCGTTTGCGGCCGAGCCTGGTTGCGGCGCCATATCCACTCCCCCGGCTCCGGAAGACCTAGAAGGCGCCTGTCTCTCAAACGTCACCAGCATCAAACCCTCTAGAAACTTGGGGCCAGCGATCGGCTCTACCGTCACCTTGACGAGTTCAGCACTGCCGTCAGTCTCAGTCCGTACGCCTTCATGCACCACTACCGACTTCTCGGCAGTTGCTTGCAGAACGGCAGACCTCAACTCATACCTCAGCCCCTCCCGGGCCATATTGAAGATGTTCAGGGACGGTTGTCCGGGCGCCGGTTCCAGGAAGTTCCCTGTTCGGCCATGAATATAGACAATGTCCCCTTTGTTGTTGATAGCCACGCTGGGAGGAGCATATTTTTCCAGCAGTGTTTTCTCCAGTACCCGTGAGATGCTCAGATTGTTCCTTTCCGGGGCGTTGAAAAGAGAGGCCCTCTGTCCGGTATCTGCATACACGGGGACAGGGTATCCCCCGATTGTTATGGGCAAAACTGGTGCCTCTTTTCGAGTAGAGATTCTCCATTTCTGGTTGACAACCGTGAAATACTCCGCTAGTTCTCCCAAGGTTTCTGAAGTTCCGAGCAAAAGGATTCCGCCCGGCTTTAGAAGTTGATGGAACAACGACAAGATCCTTTTTTGAAGAGGCGCTTCCAGGTAGATGAGAAGATTTCGGCAGCAGATAAGGTCCAATCTGGTGAAGGGAGGATCCTTCGCGATGTCATGATGGGCGAAAACCGCCACTTCTCTGATGTCTTTCCTGACCCGATAGATATTGTCCTCTCTTGTGAAATAACTGGTCATCCGCTCGGGACTGATATCGGTATTGATATTTAGAGGATACGCGCCCTTGCGCGCCGTCAAAATTGCATCTTCATCCAAGTCAGTACCAAATATCTGGACTCTGAATTCACGCTTGAGAGCATCCATGCATTCGCGCAGGACGATAGCCAGGGAATAGACCTCTTCCCCGGTCGAACACCCTGGGGCCCATACTCGCACTATATAATCCTCAGGCTTGTCGACAATCATTTCCGGCAACACACTCTCGGCCAGAAAGGTAAATGCCTCAGGGTCTCGAAAGAACGAGGTGACGTTGATCAGGATCTCTTTGAAGAGCGCGTTAACTTCGTCGGCATCATTTTGCAGATAATCAACGTATTGCGAGATATGGTCAAATTTGTGAACGTTCATCCGCCTCTCGATGCGCCTATAGATAGTGCTCTTCTTGTATAGCGAGAGGTCATGCCCGGTCCGTAAATTAATCAGGCCCAGCACCTTATCGAGCGAATCTGATCTTTTGTCATGCACCGCAGCAACCTTACTGTTTTTCCTTCGATGGAAGCCTTTTATGCAGGCGAGCAACTGCGCCGGCATCTCCTCAACTGGCAATACATAGTCAGCAAGCCCCGTATCCAGGGCATTTTTTGGCATGCCATCATACTCCGCCGTTATTGGGTCCTGGACCATGACCATCCCGAGCCCCATCTTAATGGCTCTCAGGCCCAATGTACCATCCGTACCGGTGCCAGAGAGAATTATGCATACTGCGTTTGCTTCCTGATCTTCCGCCAATGACTGAAAAAAGAAGTCAATGGGCATGTGTAAACCTCGGATTTTTACGGGTGGCAGCAACTGTAGGCTCCCATGCAGCATGGCAATATCTGCATTGGGGGGGATCACGTATACACAGTTGGGCGCTACCCTTATCTCTTTTTCCACCTGAAACACGCTCATTTGAGTGTATCTTTGCAGCAAGTCGACGAAAATACTGGAATGCTTGGGATCCAGATGGACAACGACCACAAAAGCTGCCCCGCTGTCAGGAGGCAGGTTGGTAAAGAACTTTTCGCAAGCCCGCAAAGCGCCTGCCGAAGCCCCTATGCCCACAATGTTAAAACGAGTAGAGCCTTTTCTGGCGAGTCTATCCTTGCCATGAGAAGGTAAGGCCAGCTTTCTCTGCGCTGCCGGCTTGTCTTGTCGTGAGTCTTCTTTCCCCTTATCCAACTTGATACGCTCCCAGCCCAGACTTAGCACTCATGTTCATTTGTATCAGGCCCAGTATAGAATGCCGTTCGTCCGCTTACAAGTTGTAAATATTGCGAAGGAATTTAGCTATTATTTTGCATTACCTCGTAGACCTGACGCATCAGTTTTTCTAAACTATACGGCTTGGGCAGGAAGGATATCCCTGGTTGTTGCTGAATGCGCTCCAGATCAACCCGATCGTCGGCATAACCGCTAGTGAGGATGACGCTCAGCGAGGGCTGTTTCTGGCGCAACTGCAGCGCCAGGTCCGATCCTATGCCGTCAGGCAGGATGATATCGCTGATCAAAAGGGCGAAACCTTTTTTCTCCCGGTCAAAGATGATCTCTGCCTCAGATACACCCCTGCACGCCTGAACCACGTAGTTATTGTCAGCCAGCAATTCCCTGGTCAGGTTCATGAGATCCCGGTCGTCTTCCACCAGCAGGATTTTTTCTCCACGACCACGGAACTTGGTTGGACGCACAAAACTTTCAGCGCTTTGGCCTGGCTGAGATTCGAACTCGAATGCCGGCAGGAAGATCTCGAAAGTGGTGCCGTGCTCCGGTTCACTGGTCACATTTATGTAACCATCATGTTCCTTAATGATACCGTAAACAACTGAGAGGCCGAGGCCAGTCCCCCTGCCCAGTTCTTTCGTGGTGAAGAACGGTTCGAAAATGCGGGACAGGAACTGAGGATCCACCCCGGCGCCGGTGTCACTCACCGACAGGCGGACGTACCGGCCCGGTTTGGCAGTTCCGGATGGGTGAAAGCGTTTTTTTCCCAGCGTCATGTTTTCCGGCTTGATAGTGATCGTGCCGCCTTTGGACATGGAGTCCCGGGCGTTGAGCACCAGGTTGACCAGCACCTGGTCGATGCTGTCGGCGTCCGCGTTGACCATCCACAGGTCCTGCGCAAATAAGCAGTTGATCGTGACATCCTCCCCGATCAGCCGGTCCAGCATTTTAAAATTGTCCTTGATGTTCTGGTTGAGGTTGAGAGGAGCTTTAAACTGCGGTTGCCTCCGCCCGAACAGGAGGAGCTGACGAGTGAGATTGGCAGATTTTTCGGTTGCTTTTTTTATATTCATGAAGGTGTTGTATGTAAAGTTATCTAATGGATACCGTTGTGAATGAAGGTCCATGCATGTCTGAATAATGGTCAGATTGTTGTTAAGTTCATGGGCCATTCCGCTGGCGAGCAGGCCGAGCGACTCCAGTCTGGCATTCTTCAGGTTCTCTTCTTCTATTCTTTTTTTCTCAGTTATATCGCTCATGGCTATTAGTAGAGCGACACCCTTTCCGTCAAGGGCGCCTTTAACTTGCGCGCACTCAAGGCTGGCATAAAAATGAGTTCCGTCTTTCTTCAGAAGCTTGAGTTCGCAGTTTTGTTTGGCGTCGTCGGTAAGCACCCTCCGGCAAAACAAATAAAACTTGTCCTGATTATCAGGCATAATGAAATTGGAAAAGGGCTTGCCGAACAGGTTCTTTCTCTCTATGTCTAATAGCGCCGCGCCTGTAAGATTAACTTCCATGATCAGGTTGTCCGCGGCCAGCGTAAACAGCCCGATCGGGGCAAAATCGTACAGATTCTGGTACTTCTTTCTAGATACTTCAGTTTCAACATTTGCTCTGTTAAGTTCTTCATTCTGCAAGTTTAATTCAATTCTATGCAGTTCTAGCTCATGATCCAGGCCGCTATAATCATTTTTTGCCGTGGTTTCTGATAAGAAGGACTCAGCACGCACGCGCAGATCAGTGGTTTTTCTAAAAGCTCTTTTTTGGTCTTTGTCCATTTTATTCCCTCACTATTCGTTTAGTACGTTTATAAACAATCATAGCCCTGCCGGCCCGATCGGTCCTCTCCAAGCTTGATCCCGGCGGCGGCGCCGGGTCCGGTAGACCGGGCGCGTTAGAATACAGCCAGGCGACTACATAGGTTTTCATTCCTTGATGGTACCCGAAAATTGTACTGTGTAGCCACCTTAAACTGTAGTAGTAGTTACAATATTTTAATAGAAAAAACATCACTGATGTTAATTATGCTATACTATCATACTTTTTTTGTCAATAGATTGGATACGCTCATGCTGATGGGCCGGAAGAAAGCACGACAGCAATCATTTATGCTCAGTAAACGCATACCACCCTTAGACCATAGAGAGATCTCGGTGGCACTCATTGGATGACTGACAGCCGGTTTCACTTTCACCCATAACTGCAGTGTTCGATAAGGTGCGGTATCTCCTTCCTTGGATAGAATAAAGTCTACCTTCAATTTATCGTTAGAAGAATTCGCCACAAACTGCACCGGGTTCTCCCACTGCTGCTCGTTGGCCAGGCGCAGGTACTGGAGCCAGCCCCTATCCCCCAAATATATCAGCGCAACCAGCAAAACACAAAAACAGATGATATAGAATAATTCATGTTTTAAGCGATATGAGTTAGCCAATGGTAAATACATCTCCTAGCTATTTATTAATTTAATTCCGAACTGGCCTCTTCCAGAATCCTGATCACTGCCAAGGCGCTTCTGCCATCGGAACGAGGAGTATTTCGTCCGGCAATCGCCTCTAAAAAGTGCTGGCACTCCAATGACAACGGTTTGCTGCTGCCCTTGAAGACGATCTCGCTGCCCTGATCAACGTTAGCCAGGCCTGAAGCGATCCCCTTGCGATGCAAAGTAACTGTCTGTTCCAGTTCATCGTAGGTCAGCATGGCTTGCGTTCCCACGACAATCAGGGAACGTCGCTGCTCGGGCCAGAGCCAGGAAACATGAAGGTGGACGTGTAAATTGTTCTCAAATTCCATATGCAGATAAACGTTATCTGCAATTTGCGGTTGGATGATCTGCTGGCCCTTAACGGTAATTTTCTGGGGTTGTTCCCCTGCCAGGTAAAGAAGCACGGCAATGTCGTGGACTCCGAAGTTCCACAGCACATTTTCCACGGACCGGACCCTTCCCAGCTTCAGACGCTCCTGATGCAGAATACGTACAGTTCCAATTGCACCGGATTCCAGGCACTGCTTGATCCATTTTATAGCCGGCTGGTAGAGCAGCAGATAGCCGACCATCAGGATCCGGCCGTTTTTTTCCGCCAGCGACACAAGCTCCTCTGCCTGTATAAAAGACTGGGTGAATGGCTTTTCTACAAACACATCTTTGCCCGCCAGGAGAGCAGCCCTAGCCAGGCCATAATGCGTCTGGGCCGGTGTAGCGATCACTACTGCCGCAACTTCGTTGTCTGCCAACATTGTTTCATAGTCGTCACCAACCATCGCGTACGGGTATAGATACCGGCATTGCTCTATCATCGAGGCATTGGTATCAACCACCGCCCGCAAGGCTCCTAACTCGTCAAAGGTTTTGACCAGATTACTACCCCAGTTGCCTGCTCCCACAATGCCTACCTTCATTTTTAAGTATCCTTTCTACTGTTTTTCCGGTCTAAAGTGAACTCTGTTTACCGGGTTTGGCAGTCGAGGACTGTAGAGGCAGGCCCGCTTGCCCACACAGATAAAGCGCTTCAGACCAAGTTTCATTTTTGCCTCTAACTCGTCCCCAAATTCATCTCCCACTTCTATAAGTGGGAGATGAATTTGGCAGCTTGGTCTGAATCTTCTAATTCAGTGGGGGTGCAGACCCCCACTGAATCCCCGAGCGAAGCGAGTTGCTTTTACCACAGATGACTACCCGCTCTAATGCCCCCGCTTTCTCCGCATCCAGGCCTTTGGCCTGGCCTGAAGAATGCGGAGTACATCCGAAGCGGTGGGATAAGAGCGGGTAGTCACTGTATTAACTGGCTCTAAGCTTCAGTGGGGGAAAAGCAATCACCCACTGAAGCCAAGACCCAGTTGAATCGTAGCTTTAACTCAGATAGAAAATGATTTCCCATGTCGAGCTTCTTGAAAAGCTATGTTGACCCTTTTGTAATTAGCTTTCCATGTTTGCTATCTGCTATTATTCTCATCCCTTATTTTCCACCATCGTCATATACCTCTTTAAATTTTTCATGTCCATCTCCTGTTTAATCATGTTTTTTATACATCGTCTGGTTTTACGTCTCTTTACTGCTTCCTTGCTTTCTTCTCTCTCCATAGTATTTTTACTCCTTATCAGTTAGTACTTACTAAGGTTGCCTACCAGCTTTCTCAATACAGTTACTTTAGTGGAAGATATACAATTATCCGGGTCGTATCCATACTAATCATCCAAGCAACCATGTCAACCTGTGCTTCCCGCCTCCGTTTTTAGGATATCCATTACTGAGTGGCGGACAAATCCTAGAGTATGGTACGCTGGTTTTCATAACCGCCTAGCCCATGGTCGTCTTATAAGATTCACCCCGTATATTCTTTAAATATCGATAGACTGGAGAATAACCCATGGGGGAGATTGCTTGAGGATTATAAAGCTTTTTGAACTGCTGCGCATCTGTTCTGGAAGATGAAGCTGGATGGTAATTCTGAGGAAAGCATCGGGAAAACGCAGGAAAGGCCTGGAATGGGCAAGAGGTAGACAGGGAATGGACGCGGTTTTCAGATATAGGAGGCGCCTTTTAATCCCCAGGTCCTGCTTAGTTGATGTAGCGATACTAACAGGCGAAAGAAGTTTGTCCTGCCTGATTTTTGACAAAAGAAATTTAAAGGTAAGATGGGGAATTACTTTAGCGGATGAGAAGAAAAGAAAATACATAAACCTATTAGTGTCTATTATCCTATACTATTGATCATACCATGTCAACTATTTTGGCACTATTAGGCAATAGCCATTGCTACTTTTTTGCGCCAGCCCTACCCGGGCAGTGGTCAACTTTCCTTTCTGGCAGGGACGGGGCTCTCCGCATAACTCTCGATAAATGTTCAATACTAACAGCAGGCATTATCACAGATGACTAGCCGCAATCCTGGTGATCACGAGGAGGTTTTAACCCTGGTTCTCTATACACCGATGCCGCCCGAACTGATCTGGGCGACGGAGTCCGACGAGACCATGAACCTGCAGGAGGTCGAACATCAGGGAGTCACCCTGATCGTCCAGCCGATGGGGATGAACACCGGTCGGATCGTGCAGATCAAGAGCACCGACCCCTACGTCTTTTTAAAACAGGAGTATCAACCCGGCCGAACGATCTCTTTTGCGCCGGATCTGAGCCTGAAAGATGATGTATCAGAGGCGTGAGGTGTTCCGCCGGGATCATCACAAATTTTCCCGTCACTCTGGCTATTGGCGATAGCAATCGATGCTGAATTCTTTTTTCAGACCTCCATAACGATGGGCAGGATCATCGGCCTTCTCCTGGTCCGTTCATACAGGAACTTGCCGACCACTTCCCGGACGTTGGACTTGACCCCGGACCATTCCGAGATCTCTTCGCCCTCGCACTGCTTTAAAAGGGAGCGCAGCCTCTCTTTGGTCTCTTCCAGCAGTTCCTCGGATTCTTTCATGTAGACAAAACCCCGCGACACGATGTCCGGGCCGGCGACGATGGTCCCGGTTTCCTTGCTCACGGTGATCACGATGATGAAGATCCCGTCCTGGGATAGGTGCTTCCGGTCGCGCAGCACGATATTCCCCACATCTCCCACTCCCAGGCCGTCAACCAGCACCCTGCCGGCCGTGACCCGGCCGGAAATAGCCCCCCGCTTGCCACTGAACTCCAGCACATGCCCGTTCTCCGCCACAAAGATGTTGTCGGGGTCGATTCCCACGCTCTCGGCCAGTTGGGCATGCCTGATCAGGTGGCGGTACTCACCGTGGACGGGGATAAAAAACTTTGGCTTAACCAGGTTCAGCATCAGCTTGAGCTCTTCCTGGCTGGCATGGCCGGAAACGTGAACACCCGAAAAGGACTCATAGATCACCTCGGCGCCTTGGCGGAACAACTGGTCGATCGTCCGGTGCACCAATTTCTCATTGCCGGGGATCGGGCTGGCGGAAATGATAATAGTATCGCCGGGAATGATCTCAACCCGGTTGTGGTCCGACGCAGCCATCCTTGAAAGGGCCGACATTGGCTCACCCTGGCTCCCGGTGGTCAGGATCACCGTCTCGTTCTTGGGCAGGAGCTGGATCTCATCCAGGTCCACCAGCACACCCGGCGGAATGTCCAGGTATCCCAGGTCAATGGCGATGCTGACGACATTGACCATGCTCCTTCCTACCACCGCCACCTTCCGACCATAACTACCGGCGCAGGTGATCGTCTGCTGGATCCGGGAGATATTGGAGGCAAAGCTGGCGATGATGATGCGCCCATCGGCCTTCCGGAAAGTTTCGTCAAACTTCTCCCCGACCAGGCGTTCGGAAAGTGTGTAGCCGGGCTTGTCCGCGTTGGTGCTGTCCGACATCAGGACCAGCACGCCCTCGTTGCCCAGTTCGGCAATTTTATGATAGTCGATGACCTGGTTATTGGCGGGAGTCTGGTCCAGCTTGAAATCCCCGGTGTGCAGGATAGTCCCCACCGGCGTCTTGATACCAAGAGCTACCGCGTCCGCAATACTGTGGCTGACCCGGATGAAATTCACCTGGAAGGGCCCGATGTTCACCATCTCACCAGCCTTGACGCACCTGGTTTTGACCTGCTCCGAGGGGTTGTTCTCCTTGAGCTTGGCCTCCAACAGACCCAGGGTCAGCTTGGTGCCGTACACTGGCACATGGAGTTCCCTGAGAATGTAAGGCAGCGCCCCGATGTGGTCTTCGTGTCCATGGGTGAGCACGATCGCCCGCACTATCTCCTTGTTTTCAAGCAGGTAGGAGATATCCGGGATCACCAGGTCGATGCCGAGCATCGCATCATCCGGAAACATCAGCCCGGCGTCGATCACGATGATGTTCTGCTTGTACTTGATGGCCATCATGTTCTTGCCGATCTCTCCCAGGCCACCCAGGGGAATGATGCTTACTGTGTCTTCTTTCATATCCATTCCTCGCCTTTCAGAAGAGAAAACCTACCTCCACAATGCCCGAAAGGTAGGCTACCCGGTATTATGCCTTTATCATTATAATTTAAGCTGCGGCACATTACAACAGGTCCAGTTCCGCCAACACCTTGCGCACCGCTTCCGCTTCCTGAGGTGTGGCTGATACCAGAGGCAGCCGGGGAATCCCCGACTCGATGCCGATCATGTTCACGGCAGCCTTGACCGGCACCGGGTTGGTAGTAATGAACAACACCTTGAAGAGTGGAAACAGCTTCAGATGCAGTTCCTTGGCCCGGTCAACCCGTCCTGAGAAGTAAGAGTGGATCATCTCCTTGATCAGCACCCCGGATACGTTGGAGGCGACACTGATCACGCCATGTCCGCCCAGGGCCAGGATTGGCAGGGTCAGGGAATCATCACCGCTGTAGATGAGAAATTCGTCCGGCGTGGAGCGGCGGATCTCCGCCACCTGATCCATACTGCCGCTGGCTTCCTTCACCGCAACGATGTTCTCGATCTCTGACAGCCTGCTCACCGTTGCCGGCAGCAGGTTTACCGATGTGCGACCGGGCACGTTGTACAAGATGACCGGAAGGGATGTGGCGCCGGCAATGGCTTTGAAGTGCTGGTACAGCCCCTCTTGGCTGGGTTTGTTGTAGTAGGGAGTCACCAGCAGGATCCCGTCAACCCCGGTTTTCTCCGCTATTCTGGTCAGGACGATGCTCTCTGCCGTGTTGTACGAACCTGTGCCGGCAACCACTGTCGCCTGGCCGTCAACTGCCTCTTTGACAGCCAGGAAAAGCCTTTCCTTCTCATCCCTGGTGAGCACCGGCGACTCGCCTGTCGTTCCCGAAACCAAGATGCTGTCGGAGCCGGTCTTTACCAGGTGAAGCGCCAGTTCTGCGGCCTTGTCGTAGGCCACCTCGCCGCTCTCCGTAAAAGGAGTGATCATTGCCGTCATGACCCGACCAAAATCCCTTTTCACATCGCCACCCCCACTTGTTCGTTTTTTTCCACAGATGACTACCCGCTCTAAGAGCGCCAATCCTATACCCCGTGCGTCAAGCGGCCATTGACCAGCAGCTCGGCAATCTGCACCGCATTGGTTGCGGCTCCCTTGCGCAACTGGTCACCGCACAGCCAAAAGTTCAATCCCTGATCGCTCGACAGGTCCTCCCGGATTCGCCCCACAAATACCTCGTCATGGCCTGAGGCGAACAGAGGCATCGGGTACTTCAACCCCGCCGGATCGTCTTCGACCACCACTCCGGGCGCCCCGGCCAGGATGGCCCGGGCGGCGCCCGGTGTCAGCTTGCGCTCGGTTTCGATGTTCACAGACTCCGAATGGCTCCTGAGCACCGGCACCCGTACTGCCGTGACGGAGATCTTCAGGTCCGGGTCATGGAGTATCTTTCTCGTCTCCAGGAGCATCTTCATCTCCTCCCGGGAATAGCCGTTGTCGCCGAATACGTCGATGTGCGGGATCAGGTTGAAAGCGATCTGGTAGGGAAACACCCCGGGCTGAATGGGTTCGCCGGCCAGCACCTGGCGTGTCTCTTCCAGCAGTTCATCGATCCCTGCCTTGCCGGTGCCCGAAACCGCCTGGTACGTGGATACCACCGCTCTCTTGATGCGGACGGCGTCGTGCAAGGGCTTGATCGGTACCACAAAAAGAATCGTCGAACAGTTGGGGTTGGCGATGATGCCTTTATGCCAGCCTACATCCTGAGGATTGACTTCGGGCACGACCAGTGGGGCTTCCGGGTTCAACCGGAAGGTGCTGCTGTTATCAATTGCCACGGCACCGTACTTGACCGCTTCAGGAACCAGCACCTCGCTGACGGGGCCGTTGGTGGCAAAGAAGGCGATCTCTATCCCCCGAAACGACTCGGGCACCGCTGTGTGCACAGTCAGTTGCTCGTCGCCAAAACTGATCTTCTTCCCTTCCCACGACTCGTCCGCCAGCACTGTCAACTCGGCTATGGGAAAGCCGCGCTCTTTCAAGATCACCAGGATCTCCTGTCCTACCGCTCCCGTAGCTCCGACAACCGCAACCCGATATCCTGCTGCCATCTAGTAGTATCCTCCCGCGTTCATACTGCATACCTGAGACTTGTTTTTGAATAAATGTTAGAGAGAAACGGGTACAAGTGCAACCAAGGCTTCCCCCGGTGCTAATGAACGGCTTTTGCTGCTACGTCAAATTCATATTTGCGAACGTATCGGGGAAGCCCTCGGATTACTTTATGTCGGGCTTTCAGCTCGGCGCAAGCCAAGTCCTCTATATAAATTTGACACAAAGATGCGGTGTCCTGCTGGAGGATCGATTATTTATCGGCAGTCTGTATCAACAACGGCTGAATCTGCTTCCCTTCCAGGGCACAGCAGATGGTGTCAAGAATTCTATCAAACCTGGCGACCAGTGAGTTGGGCTTGACGGCAGGATTATCCTGCCCGAAAGGAACCATATAGATGTTTTTGGTATTGATCAGGGTGGCGATGTTTTTGGCGTTCAGCCCCAGACCGTCATTGGTGGAAATGGCAATCACCACCGGACGCTGATTTCTCAAGTGGGCCTTGATTGCCATCAGGGCCGGCGTATCGATGATTCCGTTCGCCAGCTTCGCCAGCGTGTTTCCCGTACACGGAGCGACCGCCAGAATATCGAACAGCTTGCCCGGGCCAATCGGCTCCGCGGCATCTATGGTTTTAATCGGCTCCCGTTCCGTAATCTCGTTGAGCTTGGAGCACCAATCCGCTGCCTTGCCAAACCTGGTGTCCATAGTGCTGACCGCATAGGAAACCACAGGCGTGACATCCGCTCCTTCTACGACCAGCTTTGCTGTTTCGGTAAGCACTTCCTTCAAGCAACAATGAGAGCCGGTAACAACAAATCCCAGGCGTACCCCTTTCAGTCGCACTTCAAAAGCCTCCCTCTGCCTTATCCTCGCAAATGGCACGGCAATTCACGGAGAATAAGCGGGGGAATTATCTGGGCCAGGATCCTGCCGCCGGTCGTTGGCGCCACCTTTCCCGGTAGTCCGGGCGCAGTCAGCGCAGTGATTCCCAACTCTTGCGCCGTCTTAAAGTCCGTTCCGCCAGGGTAGGCTGCCAGATCGATGACCAGGGCGTTTTTTCTGATCAGGAGCAGCATCTTATCATCCAGCACCAGTTGCGGCACCGTGTTGAAAACGATCTCTGCTTCCTGAATATAGTCCTGTAGTTCGTCAAACTGAACAGGTCGATAACCCAGCTCATAGATCCGGGCCAGGTCCGCGCTCTTTCTGGCGGCTACTGTGGTTATGGCGCCGATCGCCGCCAGCATCCGCGCCAGGGTCTTGCCCAGCCTTCCGTAACCCAGCACGAATGACTGGCTGCCGTGGATGGTGACCGGCAATTGCTCCATGGCGATCTGAATCGCCCCTTCTGCTGAAGGGATGGCGTTCAGAATAGCAACATCATCCATCTCGGCGATCTCCAGCAGCTTCCAGCCATATGCTGTTGCCCAATTGCGTAAAAACTCCCTGGCGGCTCCGATAATGAAGATGGTACCGTGGGGAATGATATTGGCAATCGGCTGAGTCAGCAGCAAAACACTGTTGTCCAGGGTTTTGATCTTGCCATCCGGGTCCGTACCCTGCATCGGCAGGATCAGCACCTGGGCGCCGGTTATGGCGGTTTCCAGTTCCGGTACCAGTTCAATTTGCTGCAATTCTTCACCAGTGGCGAACCCCACTGCCCTGACTCTGGCGCCAAGGCTCACGAGGTCCTGCATCAAGACTAGGTCGCGCCTGTCTCCCCCTATGACGGCTATTACTATTCCGGTCAGATCTATGCCCAAATGATCCCCCTCCTTTCCCTGAATATTGGCGATAACAGTATATGTGCCGGGAAAGGAGTAGGTGCTTAAGACAGGACTGTTTCCAGGCCTATGTTGACCCCCTGGAGTTGACGCACTTTTTTGATTGCTAAGATCACGCCGGGCATGAAGGATTCCCTGCTGATGGAGTCGTGGCGAATTGTCAGTATCTGGCCGGGCCCTCCGAAGATAACCTCCTGGTGCGCCACCAGGCCCGGCAGCCGAACGCTGTGCAGCCTGATGCCATTCCAGTCTCCGCCCCTGACCCCGGCGAGTTTCTCATATTCTTGCGGGTTGCCCTGGTGAAATGGCTTCCTCTCTGCTCCGATGCTCTGCGCCGTGAGCAGGGCCGTGCCGGAAGGGGCGTCGATCTTCTGGTCATGGTGCAGCTCGATAATCTCCACATTTGGAAAGTAACGGGCTGCTTGACGGGCAAAACTCATCATCAGAACAGCTCCCAGGGTAAAGTTGGGAACGATCAGCACGCCGATCCCGGACTTTTTGGCGGCCTTGCGCAACTCCCCAATCTCCGCTTCATCAAGGCCGGTGGTGCCGATAATCGGCGACACCCCTGCTGCCAGGGCGGATTTGGCGTTTCTTGCAGCCGCCTGGGCATTAGTAAAGTCTACCAGCACAGCCGCCTCTCTACCCTGAAGCACCGTTTTCAAGTCATCGCTGACTTGTACCCCGCAATCCGGCAAACCTACCAGCTTACCGGCGTCGCATCCGGTCTGGTTGATGTCAATAGCGCCGACCAGGGCCAGATCAGGGTCCTTCAAAACTGTCCTGACGACTTCCTGCCCCATTTTCCCTGCTGCTCCAGCTACAATCACGCTGATGAGCTCATTCATCCCCGGCATCTCACCCCTTCACCAACCCATTTTAAAATTATTCAGCGAGAAGTCCCTCTCCTCAGAGGAGAGGGATGAATCGCCAACCGTTATCTGCGATCTGCCTACATTTTCATATAAATAACCCTCTATGTCAATAAAAACCCGGTTTTTCGCCGGGTCAGCCCTGACAATTTCCTTTGCTCCTGGTTTAGGGGCCCTTCGCCTGAATGTCTTCTATTTCAGCAGGGGGGGATACATGAAGTACCCCCTGAATTAATTCAGGGGGCGGGATGTCAAGTGTAATTTTTATATACGGAATAGGTCTGGTCCAGGTCGACGATGATCACCTCGCTGCCGATCTTCTTCACGGTGTTCCAGGGAACCACCATCTCCCGGCGCTCCGACCAGAGGTTGAAAAAGTTCGAGCGGCTGGGGATGATGATGGACTCGATCTCTCCGCACTCGGGTTCGATGATCAGGTCCGATTCCCGGATGGTTCCCAGGCGTCCGCCATCGTAAAGGTTGATCATCTCTTTTCCTTCAAGCTCGCTCAGCCTCATATCCGCGCCTCCCTCGCGCCTCCCACTTCTCAAGTGGAGCTTGTCTTACGCAAGTTTATGCCCGCAGGAAGGCAAATATGCCTCTACCGGTTCCAGGGCAGGCGCCCCGGCACTTCATTGATGGCGCCGATCATGGTGATCGAAAGGCGCTCCGGCGTTAGCAACTCCCGCGCCAGGGACAGCACATCCTCCCGGGTTACGGCTGATGTCTTCTGCAACACCTCTTCAGGGCTGATCAACCGGCCATAGATGATTTCCGACTTGCCCAGCCGGTGCATTCTGTGAGTGACGCTTTCTGAGGCCAGGAGCAGGCTTCCCTTGATCTGTTCCTTGGTTCTGGCCAACTCCTCGGTGGTGATGCCGCTATCCCTCAACTGCTCGATCTCCTGCCAGGTAAGCTCCAACACATTACTCAGGTTCTCAGCGTTGGTTCCGGCGTAAACGGTGAACAGCCCGGCGTCGTTGAACGCCGCAAAGTAACTGTAGATAGTGTAAACGAGGCCCCGCTCCTCGCGGATCTTTTGGAACAGCCGGGAACTCGCCCCTCCTCCGAGGATGGAGTTGATGATCTGCAGGGTGTAGATCCGGTCATCGTGCTGGGACAGGCCGGGGACGCCCATGCAGAAATGCACCTGCTCCAAAGGCTTGGCGATGCTTTTGTTGGCGAACCTGGTTTCCGGAGTCCGGGTCCGGTTATCCGGAGACACCGCCCCGGCAGCCTCGAAAAGCGGCTGCAGAGCCGACACCGCAGCATCGGTGGTCAGGTTGCCGGCCAGCGCCAGGACCAGGTTCCCTGGGGAATATTGCCTCTGGTGGTAGTCTAGTACTGCCTCCCGTGAAAGTCCGGCTACCGAATCCATAGTCCCGATTACCGGACGCCCCAGCGGATGGCCTGACCAGACCGTCTGCGCAAAAAGGTCATGGATGAGTTCATCCGGCGTATCCTCGTACATCCGGATCTCTTCCTGGATGACTTTCTTTTCCCGATCGATGTCATCCGCTTTAAAAAGAGATGAGAAGAACATGTCCGCCAGGACATCGATGGCGATGGGGAGATGATCGTCAACGACCCTGGCGTAAAAGCAGGTGTATTCCTTGCTGGTGAAGGCGTTCATCTGACCCCCAACCGATTCGATCGCCTCGGCGATCTGCCTGGCGCTTCGCCTGGCAGTCCCCTTAAAAGCCATATGCTCGATCAGGTGGGAGATCCCTGCTTCCTCAGGGTTCTCATATCGCGAACCCGTTCCCACCCAGATCCCGATGGACACAGAGCGCACACCGGGCATCTCCTCCACGGCGATGCGGGTACCGTTTTCAAGCACCACTTTTTGATACATCCTGTTCCTCCCGTTTTGGTCGTAAGTTGTTATTTTTTAAGGATGGACTTTTTAACCACCGGTGTCAAGGTTAAGAGGCCGGTTCCGAATAGAAAACGGTCACCCAGGTAAAAATCGGCCTTGCCGATTAGCCTGCCTGAATGAAGCGGCGCCCTTAGAGGCCACTTGACCTCCATCCGTTTTTCCAGCAGGGGGTCATCCTGAGGGTTGACCGCAAAGCAGATGTCCTCATCCGGAGCGACCGGCACCGAAAGGCGGTCGCCACCGGCTACCAGCAGCGCAAGCATGCTCTTACCCTTGGGGAACTTGTACCACCGGCACTTTTCGTAACCATACTGCAACAGTTGCCGCGTGTCTGCGTAGCGATCGGCACTGTCCAACACCACGGTGATCAGCACCTGCCCGTCTTTTTCGGCAGCGGCTACCAGGCACTGCCCGGCGCTGCTGGTGGTACCCGTTTTCACACCGATCACCCTGACTCCGTCATTCTTGTTGCTCCAGAGCAGCTGGTTGGTATTACTCAGATACACTGGGGTATGGTTTTTTTGATCGTAGATCACGTCATCCCTGGTCTGGACAAATTGCCTGAAGAGTTGCTCGCTTAAGGCATAGCGGGTGATCAGCGCCAGATCGTAAGCCGTGCAATAATGCCCGGGGTTGTCAAGCCCGTGGGGGTTCATGAAAGTGCTCTGCACAGCTCCGATGGTCTTGGCTTTGTAAGTCATCAGTGACGCAAAGGCGCTCTCGGTCCCGGCAATGTGTTCACCGATGGCTACCGCGGCGTCGTTGCCCGAATTGACAAGCGCCCCCTTGATCAGGTCGCGCAGGTCGAAACTCGCTCCCGGGCGCAGGTACAGGCTGGTGCCTTCAGTTCCTGATGCGTACGGACTGACGGTAACGATCTCGCCCACCCGGCCCATGTCCAACCCCAGCAAGGCGGTGAGCACCTTGGTGGTGCTGGCCGGCGCCAGCCTTTTGGAGGCCATATAGCCGTAGAGCACGTGCCCGGTCTGGTAATCCATCAACACAGCAGCTCCGGCGGAAACACCGGGAAGTTCCGGTTGCTGAGCCAGCGCCGGGCGCACGCCGCCTCCGGCACCGGCCAATAATACGAACAGAGACAACATTAGCCGGCATAAAATGGTCATCGCTCGTTGGTCTCCGGTCTTTGGAGCTTGCATGCCGGTCTGCCTGCTACTCATTGAATATCAACCCAATCATAATGATGATCCTCTTTCTACAGCCTGCCAATTACGCCACTCAGCCGCCAAAATTTTTCGTTGAATTCACTCAGAGAGTAGTTTCTCCAAAGACACGATTTCATACCCCTGTCCGGTCAGAGTCGTGATGATATCTGGCAGCGCCTTCACGGAGACCGGAGTGGGATGCATCAGAATAATCGCCCCATTATGGGACATGTTTTGGATGCGGGAGACGATCCACTGAGGAGTGGGATTTTGCCAGTCCACAGTGTCAATGCTCCACAACACCGTACGCAGATTTGACTTGGAGGCGGCGGCAAGCACCGTATCGTTATACTCCCCATAGGGAGGGGCGTAGAACTTGGCGTGGCGTCCGGTGAACTGATAGAGCACATCATCGGTCTGACTGATCTCGTCCATGTTTTCATCCAGCGACAGGTCGTTGACATGTGAATGCGAGAACCCGTGATTGCCGATCTCCTGCCCCTCAGCGGCAATCTTCCGGACCAGCGGCCCGTTTTCCTGGGCCCAGCGCCCGGTGATGAAGAACGTCGCCTGGACATGGTGCTGCTTGAAGATCTCCAGTATGTCCGGGAGATATTCCTGCCCCCAATCGACATTGACCGTGATGGATACGCATTTTTTGGATGCACTGCCGTGTGTGATGGGCGCCTCCGGTTTAAACACCTGCCGGCTCTGATGGGAGACGAGGCCGATGCCAAATGCGCCAAGGACGAGGATGGAACTCAGAAAGATGATGATTGGCAATTTTCGGGCATAAAAAACAAAGATGAATTGACCATGGGGAAGAGTTGAGGTGAAATACTTTTTGCTGCCAAACAAGGATTTGAATTGACGAAAAAGAAGTTTGATCATATTTTACCAGACTCCTGCAAAACTGTTTTAAATAAGCTTATTCAACAACACAGTGCCGTAGTAGACCCCAGTGTTATGGATTCTCTATGCTGGCGCCAAAACAGAGGCGGCCAGGTTTTCTATCTCCCCGAGCCGCCTTGTGCATTATGGATGGTTTTTGTACCGGTTGTGTTTGCTTTCTGGAATATGCTTACTTGTCCAATACGGTGAGCATCTTGTAAATCATCACCGCTGCCTGTGCCCTGGTGGCATCAGCTTGGAGGACGAGCGTACCGGCGGTCATACCGCTGACGATACCTGCCTTGACGGCTTCTTCCGTGCCGTAGACGGCCCAACTGCTGACAACCGAGCTGTCGCTGAAGGCGTTCAGTTCGGTTCCGTCAGTGACTGGGGCCTTGTTACCCAGAGCCTTAGTAACCATAACGGCCATCTGCTCCCTGGTGATCAGAGCATTTGGATCAAACATGTTATCGCCCATGCCGGAAACCAGCGCCCCCGCACGGGGGGCGACCCCGGATACTGTTCAACTGAGTTGCACAGGCCGAGTTTCAATCCACGCCCCCCGCACGGGGGGCGACCAGTACAGCGCAGTGCCGTGCGCCGAGGCGCTGGCGTTTCAATCCACGCCCCCCGCACGGGGGGCGACGCAATGTTTCTGGGTGTCGGGTCTCCGTCCAACTGTTTCAATCCACGCCCCCCGCACGGGGGGCGACTTCGTGATGCCGGACAACTGAACCGTGCCGGAGTGTTTCAATCCACGCCCCCCGCACGGGGGCGACGTGTCTCGATCATCTCTTTGGTCTGATCCTCACCGTTTCAATCCACGCCCCCCGCACGGGGGGCGACGCAATGCTATAAACATAACCCCTAGTGTAACCCAGTTTCAATCCACGCCCCCCGCACGGGGGGCGACAGGGATGGCAGCCGGAGCATGCTCAGATCTGTTATGTTTCAATCCACGCCCCCCGCACGGGGGGCGACCTGCTGCTGTCGTTGCTGCTGCCAGCACCTCTGTGTTTCAATCCACGCCCCCCGCACGGGGGGCGACCCGCAAGATGGCGAAGATCAAGGCCGAGAAGGAAGAGTTTCAATCCACGCCCCCCGCACGGGGGGCGACAAGATGGTTTACTAACTTGCGTAGCAGATATGATGTTTCAATCCACGCCCCCCGCACGGGGGGCGACCGGTGCACGGTATAGGGTTGGTAAAAATCAGGGTCGTTTCAATCCACGCCCCCCGCACGGGGGGCGACAATCCCCTCAAGTTTTTTGCCCTCCTCTCCGATAGTTTCAATCCACGCCCCCCGCACGGGGGGTGACAGAAGCCAGCCTGGCGGGGACAATGGGGCCACCGGTTTCAATCCACGCCCCCCGCACGGGGGGCGACGCCAGGTGGCATCCGTAGCCGGTGCATACCTCCGGGTTTCAATCCACGCCCCCCGCACGGGGGGCGACATAACTTTTAAAATTGACACTAACACCATCCAAATCAGTTTCAATCCACGCCCCCCGCACGGGGGGCGACGCTGACCTAGTCCGCCGATCTCGCCGCAGTCATAGGTTTCAATCCACGCCCCCCGCACGGGGGGCGACGTGAGGTCGTCCCGGGTGTGATGATCGTGGAGCGTCCGGAGTTTCAATCCACGCCCCCCGCACGGGGGGCGACCACACCCCGCAGCGCAAGGGTACCAGGACGGCCACGTTTCAATCCACGCCCCCCGCACGGGGGGCGACGAGCGCCGGGAGAGGATTGCTGCTGGTATCAGACAGTTTCAATCCACGCCCCCCGCACGGGGGGCGACGTTGCTGTCCCTGTTGGGGGTGTTGAGGATCTAAGGTTTCAATCCACGCCCCCCGCACGGGGGGCGACCCATACGGCGGGGCATCGTCTGGTGGATCGAGGTGTTTCAATCCACGCCCCCCGCACGGGGGGCGACAGTAGGTGGATGCTGAGAAGTTGGCCGGAATATTGTTTCAATCCACGCCCCCCGCACGGGGGGCGACGACGATGACGGCCGGACGGTAGTCGTTCATCCGGTTTCAATCCACGCCCCCCGCACGGGGGGCGACAAATTGACCGCACCAGCTACCGATCCGACAAAAGGTTTCAATCCACGCCCCCCGCACGGGGGGCGACAAATTGACCGCACCAGCTACCGATCCGACAAAAGGTTTCAATCCACGCCCCCCGCACAGGGGGCGACGGCCATACGGCGGGGGGTCGTCTGGTGGATCGAGGTGTTTCAATCCACGCCCCCCGCACGGGGGGCGACCCTGAGACGGCAACGAGATCACCGTCCTGGACTGGTTTCAATCCACGCCCCCCGCACGGGGGGCGACGGTCAGCACAGGACGCGGTATCTGCTGATCGCCCGGTTTCAATCCACGCCCCCCGCACGGGGGGCGACACTAACGCTGTTGCTGACCCGCGCATACCCAAAGAGTTTCAATCCACGCCCCCCGCACGGGGGGCGACTCCACGGTTATTTTCACGGGATCTCCTTTAATTTTGTTTCAATCCACGCCCCCCGCACGGGGGGCGACCGTCGGCGTCAGACCGGACGTGCATTGGACCGGTGTTTCAATCCACGCCCCCCGCACGGGGGGCGACGGAGGCTCGATGCTCAGGTCAAGCGGCTGGATCGTTTCAATCCACGCCCCCCGCACGGGGGGCGACCCAGGGCGCCCATCATGTCCGGCATCCAGGTTGCGTTTCAATCCACGCCCCCCGCACGGGGGGCGACTCCCGGTGTAGTCACTCGTAAAATTAGCATAGATCGTTTCAATCCACGCCCCCCGCACGGGGGGCGACCCTGCAACTTGGCGCCGTGCAGTTCACGGTGGACGTTTCAATCCACGCCCCCCGCACGGGGGGCGACTCCTGGCTATGTCTCGCAACAAAACGTGATTCTCCAGTTTCAATCCACGCCCCCCGCACGGGGGGCGACTAAGCTTGGCAACCGGATTCTTTTCAGCCGGGATGTTTCAATCCACGCCCCCCGCACGGGGGGGCGACCAGAGTAGTTGGACATCGAGACGATGGCCTCAGAGTTTCAATCCACGCCCCCCGCACGGGGGGCGACCCCAGCAGATGTTTCAGTCTCTGATGGATCTCCAGTTTCAATCCACGCCCCCCGCACGGGGGGCGACGCTGGCAAAAGAGACCGTGGAGGCCATTGCGGAGGTTTCAATCCACGCCCCCCGCACGGGGGGCGACGCCCCGGCGAAGGTCACCCCGGCCTCCCAGCCCATGTTTCAATCCACGCCCCCCGCACGGGGGGCGACGCATCACCGCCCCGCAGCAATTTTGAAGGGAGACGTTTCAATCCACGCCCCCCGCACGGGGGGCGACAAACATTTGTAGCTGTTGCGCCTATCAATTCGAAGTTTCAATCCACGCCCCCCGCACGGGGGGCGACGCTCCCAGCCCTGGATCATGTTCGGACGATATTGTTTCAATCCACGCCCCCCGCACGGGGGGCGACCGTCCTTCGTCGTTGTAACCGGGCGTATAAACGTGTTTCAATCCACGCCCCCCGCACGGGGGGCGACTTCCCTGTGGGGGTGTTTTACTTGGCTCTATATTTGTTTCAATCCACGCCCCCCGCACGGGGGGCGACTTATGGCAGCTTCATAGACTACGCCGTTATGAAGTTTCAATCCACGCCCCCCGCACGGGGGGCGACAGTCTAATGTTGACGAGATGAATCCCTGATCTTGGTTTCAATCCACGCCCCCCGCACGGGGGGCGACGTCAATTGGTGGTTCCATTATGCCTAACTCATGATGTTTCAATCCACGCCCCCCGCACGGGGGGCGACAGGCAGGTATTACGAATTGCTCGAAGCATTGGATGTTTCAATCCACGCCCCCCGCACGGGGGGCGACAGGAGAGCGGCACTCCTTCCCTTCTCAATGTAGTGTTTCAATCCACGCCCCCCGCACGGGGGGCGACTTCAAACTTATCCATCAGGGATAACTGATCGAGTGTTTCAATCCACGCCCCCCGCACGGGGGGCGACGTTCGTTTAACACTGCCGGCAGCTCGTGGATCATGTTTCAATCCACGCCCCCCGCACGGGGGGCGACGACTATGCGAAGGGGGATGATTCGACGTGAACAGAGTTTCAATCCACGCCCCCCGCACGGGGGGCGACGTTGATCTCCGTACCTGTCAACAGTGTTCTTTAAGTTTCAATCCACGCCCCCCGCACGGGGGGCGACTTTAATTATGTTTTGTCCCGCATGACGTTTATTGTTTCAATCCACGCCCCCCGCACGGGGGGCGACGGTCCTGGTAACAGAGCCTGGGGTAGTCCACTTGTTTCAATCCACGCCCCCCGCACGGGGGGCGACCGGCAGATTGGGCATTAGGTGTTGGCATGGGTAAGTTTCAATCCACGCCCCCCGCACGGGGGGCGACATACTATCCCGAGTTCTTCTGCCGCCTGTTTCAGTGTTTCAATCCACGCCCCCCGCACGGGGGGCGACGGGCTGCCCCGCGGAAAACCAGCAAAAGGCCAGTGTTTCAATCCACGCCCCCCGCACGGGGGGCGACGGCCAGGTTCTCGTCGCTTAAATCCAGGAAGTGGTTTCAATCCACGCCCCCCGCACGGGGGGCGACCAAGCGAGGCATTTCCAGTGGCATTTGCCAATGAGTTTCAATCCACGCCCCCCGCACGGGGGGCGACGGTGATCGCTGTGGGCATCTGTTCGCTACCAATGTGTTTCAATCCACGCCCCCCGCACGGGGGGCGACGTCTTGAGGTCGTAGTCATACGCCCATACCTTGAGGTTTCAATCCACGCCCCCCGCACGGGGGGCGACCGCTGATTTGTGTTACCTGCTGAATTGGCATATTGTTTCAATCCACGCCCCCCGCACGGGGGGCGACTGAAAAACCGGGAAATAGTTTAGCCAATAACCTGTTTCAATCCACGCCCCCCGCACGGGGGGCGACGAAGGCCGGTGCACTTGACGCCAAAGGGAAGATGTTTCAATCCACGCCCCCCGCACGGGGGGCGACCAATATCAAGCATTACAAGGTCACTTGGTATTGGGTTTCAATCCACGCCCCCCGCACGGGGGGCGACACACCATCCCCCGGCCTTCGGCGTGAACCGAGATGTTTCAATCCACGCCCCCCGCACGGGGGGCGACGTTTCTCCTCACTTTCTGGCCCTGGGGCCAATAAGTTTCAATCCACGCCCCCCGCACGGGGGGCGACCTACAGACTGAGGATTTTATACGCGCCGCTGTCGTTTCAATCCACGCCCCCCGCACGGGGGGCGACGATCATATTGCTTAGCTATATTCTTATTATAAATGTTTCAATCCACGCCCCCCGCACGGGGGGCGACCGAGCGGCTTCGATGTTCATGGCCTCGATCAAGGGTTTCAATCCACGCCCCCCGCACGGGGGGCGACCCAACCCCCCAACACTACCATCAAAATACACAGATGTTTCAATCCACGCCCCCCGCACGGGGGGCGACGTGCATCTGACACTTGTTTTTACCTCCGTTCATCGTTTCAATCCACGCCCCCCGCACGGGGGGCGACCTAAATCATTTATACCATAGGAGGCGTGATCATGGTTTCAATCCACGCCCCCCGCACGGGGGGCGACACTTCCCCTTATTCTCGAAGTCCAGTAGAACCATGTTTCAATCCACGCCCCCCGCACGGGGGGCGACGCTCTTCGCAAGATGAGCAAAATCAAGGCTGAAGTGTTTCAATCCACGCCCCCCGCACGGGGGGCGACGATCTGGGTCGTCAGTGGCATCAATCAGCAAAGAGTTTCAATCCACGCCCCCCGCACGGGGGGCGACAAGCCTCGATTGTAAGCCCCTCATTGGGAATATATGTTTCAATCCACGCCCCCCGCACGGGGGGCGACACCGTTTGACCTTCAGCGACAGCCTGGGAAATTGGTTTCAATCCACGCCCCCCGCACGGGGGGCGACTCCCAAAGGGATGCCTTTTATTGTGGTGTGTTTTTGTTTCAATCCACGCCCCCCGCACGGGGGGCGACTTTCTAGTTCAATTGCAACGTATATCGGTTGGATGTTTCAATCCACGCCCCCCGCACGGGGGGCGACATCACCTGTCACAGCGCCCAACGAAGGATAATATGTTTCAATCCACGCCCCCCGCACGGGGGGCGACCGCAGCTCTCATTTCAATAAGCCACCTAGCAACCGTTTCAATCCACGCCCCCCGCACGGGGGGCGACGCATCAGACAATATAACCATATAGTTAGGAATTTGTTTCAATCCACGCCCCCCGCACGGGGGGCGACAATAGCCACATTTACGGTTGCAGACTGATCAAGTGTGTTTCAATCCACGCCCCCCGCACGGGGGGCGACCCACAAAAACCCATGATTGTCAGGCCGTATTCAAGGTTTCAATCCACGCCCCCCGCACGGGGGGCGACTGTTTTTTTGTGTATTTTGAGCTTACAGAAAGGGGTTTCAATCCACGCCCCCCGCACGGGGGGCGACGCATACTTATCCAAGCATTATCATCATAGCTATATGTTTCAATCCACGCCCCCCGCACGGGGGGCGACCTCAGGTTGTGCAAAAACACATCCGGCAGCAATAAGTTTCAATCCACGCCCCCCGCACGGGGGGCGACTCAGCACGCCTCCTGCCCTCTTTGTTAGCAAAAAGTTTCAATCCACGCCCCCCGCACGGGGGGCGACACCTCATAATTTCCAGAAACATTATAAGAATTTGGTTTCAATCCACGCCCCCCGCACGGGGGGCGACATTGACTACGGTTTTGCCCTGGTCGTCAGGCAAATGTTTCAATCCACGCCCCCCGCACGGGGGGCGACAGAGGCTGGCCCTACCGGGAAAAAGGGCAAAAAGTTTCAATCCACGCCCCCCGCACGGGGGGCGACCGGCATCCTTGACTATTTTCGCCTCATCGACATAGTTTCAATCCACGCCCCCCGCACGGGGGGCGACGAGACACTAGAACGGATGAGGGTGGCCGCAAAAAGTTTCAATCCACGCCCCCCGCACGGGGGGCGACACGTTGTTTGGGTTGGACACATGGATCTCATATGTTTCAATCCACGCCCCCCGCACGGGGGGCGACCACAAAAACCCATGATTTTTCGTTCGGAGTCAAGGTTTCAATCCACGCCCCCCGCACGGGGGGCGACCTTCAAGCGGACGATGGCCATCGACCTGGGTTTTGTTTCAATCCACGCCCCCCGCACGGGGGGCGACCGGGCAGCATCGGCAAACCCCTGCGCCGTTTCAGGTTTCAATCCACGCCCCCCGCACGGGGGGCGACCCAGTCGTGTTAACAGCCACAGCTGGGGTATAGTTGTTTCAATCCACGCCCCCCGCACGGGGGGCGACAGAGATGAACGATCAGCGGATACAGGTATACAAAGTTTCAATCCACGCCCCCCGCACGGGGGGCGACCTCATAATATCTTTGATCGGCTGCCGGCGTTCATGTTTCAATCCACGCCCCCCGCACGGGGGGCGACACACACCCGCTGGGTAATGGGCATGGTTAAGGGTGTTTCAATCCACGCCCCCCGCACGGGGGGCGACGGAAATTGGGGATATCGGCGATCCCCTGGTTGATGTTTCAATCCACGCCCCCCGCACGGGGGGCGACAAGGCCAAGGTCGCGGCCCTGGAAGCCGCATACAAGGTTTCAATCCACGCCCCCAGCACGGGGGGCGACGCAACAGGACTGACCGGTTCCCAGGGTATCCAAGGTTTCAATCCACGCCCCCCGCACGGGGGGCGACGGAGGAATTAGAAAGACCGCCCATCTCCGCAGATGTTTCAATCCACGCCCCCCGCACGGGGGGCGACAGCGGCGCCCAGTTTAGGCACCAGTCATTAGGACGTTTCAATCCACGCCCCCCGCACGGGGGGCGACCTAGATGGTGGTATGCAACCCGGTATGCAACGGTTTCAATCCACGCCCCCCGCGCGGGGGGCGACTCCCCGATCCGCAGGCCCGTCCCCAGCAGCATCAGGTTTCAATCCACGCCCCCCGCACGGGGGGCGACCTTCCATACAGAAGTTACCCAATGCAGGAATAGGAATTGTTTCAATCCACGCCCCCCGCACGGGGGGCGACTTAGAATCTATGCAGCGCCCTGGTCAAATACTTAGTTTCAATCCACGCCCCCCGCACGGGGGGCGACGATATTTCAATTGCGTCTTATGAGTTACAAAAAGGTTTCAATCCACGCCCCCCGCACGGGGGGCGACCTGGCCTGTTCTGCGGATTTAATGGCCCCGAGCAGGTTTCAATCCACGCCCCCCGCACGGGGGGCGACACGGGCATCACCTCACAGGGAGCATGTTTCATAGTTTCAATCCACGCCCCCCGCACGGGGGGCGACAAGACCCCACCAACCATTATCACCAGGATAGTTAGTTTCAATCCACGCCCCCCGCACGGGGGGCGACAGCTATTCCTTGCGAAGAAGCAAAATAATAACCAGTTTCAATCCACGCCCCCCGCACGGGGGGCGACCCTACAGCACAAAAAAAGTAACTCGACCAGATTTGTTTCAATCCACGCCCCCCGCACGGGGGGCGACACTCTTGTTGTGGAGTGCCGTTGTTTCTTTAAACGTTTCAATCCACGCCCCCCGCACGGGGGGCGACATCTGATTAGCAACATCAGAATAAAGCCATGTATGTTTCAATCCACGCCCCCCGCACGGGGGGCGACTAGCCGCCCAGGGATAAAAATGCCGCACCCAAGGCGTTTCAATCCACGCCCCCCGCACGGGGGGCGACCAAGTTGATACTGAACAAGCAACTATCCTGACGGGTTTCAATCCACGCCCCCCGCACGGGGGGCGACTGGACACCACTGAGCATCTTCTAGTCTGCCTGATGTTTCAATCCACGCCCCCCGCACGGGGGGCGACCCCATCAGTAGAAATAATAAGTAAGGAAATTTATGTTTCAATCCACGCCCCCCGCACGGGGGGCGACATCAGAATTTCAATAAGTTCAACGGATGATCATGTTTCAATCCACGCCCCCCGCACGGGGGGCGACGGGGGGAACGGGAAATGTCTGATGCAATAGAGCAGTTTCAATCCACGCCCCCCGCACGGGGGGCGACCCTGCTGAGCGGGTGCGCCGGCGGAAAAGCCAAGCTGTTTCAATCCACGCCCCCCGCACGGGGGGCGACATCTCCTTTCTCCATCGGTCTACCACCCAATTACGTTTCAATCCACGCCCCCCGCACGGGGGGCGACGAATCGAGCGTAAAGGTGACAACTTGATCATCATGTTTCAATCCACGCCCCCCGCACGGGGGGCGACCGCCAGGGTGCAGAAGAGGTTTGTCGTATTCGACGTTTCAATCCACGCCCCCCGCACGGGGGGCGACCTTGATATTTTCCCCGGCCACTCTTTCCAGGGAGTTTCAATCCACGCCCCCCGCACGGGGGGCGACCTGCCGTCAAGGCCGATGGCGGTATGACGCAAATGTTTCAATCCACGCCCCCCGCACGGGGGGCGACTAAAAAGACGCATTGTATCATATCGACGATAAACAGTTTCAATCCACGCCCCCCGCACGGGGGGCGACACGATGTTGAGAAGCTCAAGTCGATCACTTTTGAGTTTCAATCCACGCCCCCCGCACGGGGGGCGACCGATCAAGGCCAAGATTATCAGCATTGCCAACAGGTTTCAATCCACGCCCCCCGCACGGGGGGCGACGTGGCGGGGGAACCATAAACTTAGGATCTATCTCAGTTTCAATCCACGCCCCCCGCACGGGGGGCGACGGTTGACTTCTACGCAGCAAGACTTGGCTAAGGAGTTTCAATCCACGCCCCCCGCACGGGGGGCGACCAGCCATTTTTACGTATTTCCTCCTCCCATTCCGAGTTTCAATCCACGCCCCCCGCACGGGGGGCGACAGCCGCTCGTTTGACGATAGTCTTCGCGAAATAACGTTTCAATCCACGCCCCCCGCACGGGGGGCGACCTGATGCTGTCAGAGAACATCCAGCGGGCCGATCTGTTTCAATCCACGCCCCCCGCACGGGGGGCGACTTGATGGCGACAAGCTGAAATATGGCACTTACGAGTTTCAATCCACGCCCCCCGCACGGGGGGCGACGAGTGGTGTTGGCGGTAGTTTAGGGTCGATGTTAGTTTCAATCCACGCCCCCCGCACGGGGGGCGACTTAACCGAACCATCATCATCAGGATTAAAAGGAAGTTTCAATCCACGCCCCCCGCACGGGGGGCGACAAGACGTATCAAGCATTACTGCACCCTCCACTGTGTTTCAATCCACGCCCCCCGCACGGGGGGCGACTTTACCGGGCACACTCCAGTAACGTCTATTTCAGGTTTCAATCCACGCCCCCCGCACGGGGGGCGACGGAAAATATCGAGAAGCTTTTAAAAGTCTTTAAAGTTTCAATCCACGCCCCCCGCACGGGGGGCGACATGGCGGATCTACTCCTGAGACCACTGCAGCCATGTTTCAATCCACGCCCCCCGCACGGGGGGCGACTTGAGGATTTTGTTGAGAAGGAGGTGAAGATCGTGTTTCAATCCACGCCCCCCGCACGGGGGGCGACACATGTTCTACCGGCGGCCACGGTGACTTACGGCGTTTCAATCCACGCCCCCCGCACGGGGGGCGACCACTTGCGGCAGCGGCGGCGGCGGTGTGTAATTAGGTTTCAATCCACGCCCCCCGCACGGGGGGCGACTGGAAAAGAGGGTCGTTGCCTACTGCTTATTGATGTTTCAATCCACGCCCCCCGCACGGGGGGCGACATAATATCAGGTGACTTGGTAGAGGTTTATGATTATGTTTCAATCCACGCCCCCCGCACGGGGGGCGACCCGGATCATCCCCCCCATCATGACATATAGTTCGTTTCAATCCACGCCCCCCGCACGGGGGGCGACCCTCGTAAACGGCAGAATGGGGAACCATGGAAAAGTTTCAATCCACGCCCCCCGCACGGGGGGCGACGTTATAGCCCTGACCAACTCCTGCTCACCCTTTTGGTTTCAATCCACGCCCCCCGCACGGGGGGCGACCCAAGGAACCGAAGCAAAAAAAGGTTCTAAAAACCTGCTCACCCTTTTGGTTTCAATCCACGCCCCCCGCACGGGGGGCGACACAGGAAAATCCTTAAAACCTTCATTCTGAAAAAGTTTCAATCCACGCCCCCCGCACGGGGGGCGACTGGGGTATTGATTATAATATTAGCCCGACAGCAGGTTTCAATCCACGCCCCCCGCACGGGGGGCGACATATGGCTGCGTCGATAAGCTGGGAGCTGATCAGGTTTCAATCCACGCCCCCCGCACGGGGGGCGACGACCGGGAACCGTTCAGTTTGCGGAACTCATTACGTTTCAATCCACGCCCCCCGCACGGGGGGCGACTCAAACATTGGAGCATGATCCAGCCGTTTTTGATGTTTCAATCCACGCCCCCCGCACGGGGGGCGACCCGTCGATGGGGGACTCCCAAGCTACATTTACAGGTTTCAATCCACGCCCCCCGCACGGGGGGCGACCACTCCACAACAAGAGTGCAAACACGTCTCAAATGTTTCAATCCACGCCCCCCGCACGGGGGGCGACCATGTACTGTTTCTGATTCTTACCGATGATCAGGGTTTCAATCCACGCCCCCCGCACGGGGGGCGACCTGGATCACCCCCCCATCATGACATATAGTTCATGTTTCAATCCACGCCCCCCGCACGGGGGGCGACGCCAGGCTATTAACAACGGCAGGTATGCACAACAGTTTCAATCCACGCCCCCCGCACGGGGGGCGACATAGTGGTTCAACGCCTACAACAGGCGTTGAGTTGTTTCAATCCACGCCCCCCGCACGGGGGGCGACCCTCCTAAAACCTATTTCAGCCCATACAGTATCCGGTTTCAATCCACGCCCCCCGCACGGGGGGCGACATCTCCTTTCTCCATCGGCCTACCACCCAATTACGTTTCAATCCACGCCCCCCGCACGGGGGGCGACTTCTGTTCGCAGTTCCGTATGTCTGGAAATATGCGTTTCAATCCACGCCCCCCGCACGGGGGGCGACGTAGTCAAGGAATTGAGGAGTTATTGCCAGTTAGGTTTCAATCCACGCCCCCCGCACGGGGGGCGACTACATTTGACTATGGAACTCTGTTCGGCACACTGGTTTCAATCCACGCCCCCCGCACGGGGGGCGACGTTTTCACCTTTCTAAGCGTTTGATGGACTTAATTGTTTCAATCCACGCCCCCCGCACGGGGGGCGACCGTCGAAAAGGACTACTGCCCGGGGGAGGTCATGGGTTTCAATCCACGCCCCCCGCACGGGGGGCGACACCAACCTGCAGTATGACCAAGTTGACCAGAGAAGTTTCAATCCACGCCCCCCGCACGGGGGGCGACATGAGAGTGCAGTGAGAGGTGAGCCATGTACGGCGTTTCAATCCACGCCCCCCGCACGGGGGGCGACTTTGGCAGGGACTACGGCGCCAAGCCAAAAGTGAGTTTCAATCCACGCCCCCCGCACGGGGGGCGACCAGCAAGGCGCTGATCAAGGTATCCGTCATTGATGTTTCAATCCACGCCCCCCGCACGGGGGGCGACGGAGCAGCAGACAAACGATAACAGCTCGCTACAGTTTCAATCCACGCCCCCCGCACGGGGGGCGACATTGCATCAGACATTTCCCGTTCCCCCCTTAACTGTTTCAATCCACGCCCCCCGCACGGGGGGCGACCCGATTCTGTGGAAATAAAGTTGCCTTCCATACAGTTTCAATCCACGCCCCCCGCACGGGGGGCGACATTGCCATGCCATCCCAGTAGTCACTATTGAAGATGTTTCAATCCACGCCCCCCGCACGGGGGGCGACCATATCGCCGGCGATCTGGATTCAAAAACCTTCCAAATGTTTCAATCCACGCCCCCCGCACGGGGGGCGACCGATAAGGGGTTTCAACAACCGATAACCGAAAATGTTTCAATCCACGCCCCCCGCACGGGGGGCGACGGCCGTTGCTGGGCAGGAAGGCATTGTAGTAAGTGTTTCAATCCACGCCCCCCGCACGGGGGGCGACGATTGACCTTGTTGTGGCCACACCTGCCTGGGACGTTTCAATCCACGCCCCCCGCACGGGGGGCGACCCAACAACCATCCCCCTTAACAGCCTTTTCCCAGGTTTCAATCCACGCCCCCCGCACGGGGGGCGACTCGACCTCTTTAGCAGTGAATCCCACTGTAGTCAGTTTCAATCCACGCCCCCCGCACGGGGGGCGACTCCCCAAAGAAAGAGGTGATACTTTTGAGTACTTTGTTTCAATCCACGCCCCCCGCACGGGGGGCGACGTTCGAGGGACGCTGCCGGCAAGGTAAATATCAAGTTTCAATCCACGCCCCCCGCACGGGGGGCGACCTCCGCATCGAGCAGCACATCGTTCCCCTGCATGTTTCAATCCACGCCCCCCGCACGGGGGGCGACTCATCTGATTACTAACCATGCAGTACTCATCAAGGTTTCAATCCACGCCCCCCGCACGGGGGGCGACGAAGATAGCCGCTCCTAATACTTTCCGCAAGCATGTTTCAATCCACGCCCCCCGCACGGGGGGCGACCGACAATATTTGAGGTAGACGGCACCAGTAGCGTGTTTCAATCCACGCCCCCCGCACGGGGGGCGACGAGCAGGCGGCGAAGATGCTACTGGCTGGGGTGTCGTTTCAATCCACGCCCCCCGCACGGGGGGCGACCAAGGGTTCGCCTGGCTATGTCCATTCTTACGGGGTTTCAATCCACGCCCCCCGCACGGGGGGCGACACTAGGGGCTAACCCCCCCCCGCACCCTGCTTAAAACGTTTCAATCCACGCCCCCCGCACGGGGGGCGACAGAAATTGTTATAAAAACATGTTCAACATGATTAGTTTCAATCCACGCCCCCCGCACGGGGGGCGACAGTAATATCTCTCCAAAAACCTACTCCATGACATGTTTCAATCCACGCCCCCCGCACGGGGGGCGACCGGCGCCCGTGATCGTGAGCGCCCTGGCGATTAAGTTTCAATCCACGCCCCCCGCACGGGGGGCGACTTGGTGGGATGGATGATGGTCATGGCGGTAATAGGTTTCAATCCACGCCCCCCGCACGGGGGGCGACTCAGGATCACGTTGTCTTCAGAAATAGTTTTAAAGTTTCAATCCACGCCCCCCGCACGGGGGGCGACAGTGGACCGCTGATAAAAAGCGCCAGGGCCTTTATGTTTCAATCCACGCCCCCCGCACGGGGGGCGACCCCCCTCAAGGGGGATTTTATTCATTTAATCAAGGTTTCAATCCACGCCCCCCGCACGGGGGGCGACGTGGTGTTGGTGGTAGTTTAGGGTCGATGCTAGTTTCAATCCACGCCCCCCGCACGGGGGGCGACGTGGTGCATGGAGAACTGCCAATGCGAAAGAGTTTCAATCCACGCCCCCCGCACGGGGGGCGACCAAGCCTCAGAGAGTCAAGATCGTCAAAGAAATGTTTCAATCCACGCCCCCCGCACGGGGGGCGACTCCAGGGCAGATTGCAATATAATATCGTTTTGGGTTTCAATCCACGCCCCCCGCACGGGGGGCGACTCGGCATCGAGGGTATCGTAAACTTCGTCGATAGTGTTTCAATCCACGCCCCCCGCACGGGGGGCGACGCATTGACCCCGAATCTACGACCTTCTTTTTAATTGTTTCAATCCACGCCCCCCGCACGGGGGGCGACCACCAATTCCCGCTTGGCCGGCTCGACTTCTGTGTTTCAATCCACGCCCCCCGCACGGGGGGCGACTACCCGGCCATGATCGGCGTCGGTAATTACTCCATGTTTCAATCCACGCCCCCCGCACGGGGGGCGACGGTACAGGGAGTACATAAGCGCTTGCTGATTCACGTTTCAATCCACGCCCCCCGCACGGGGGGCGACGACGGCGAAGAGTTCCACGATTACAGCGTTAATGTTTCAATCCACGCCCCCCGCACGGGGGGCGACGGAATGGACGCAGGAAGAAATAAATCAGTTCAACGTTTCAATCCACGCCCCCCGCACGGGGGGCGACGTTGGGCCGTTCCTCGAAGTCCTGGAGGTCAAAGAGTTTCAATCCACGCCCCCCGCACGGGGGGCGACCATGATATCCCCCCTCCCTGGCCACAATTAGAAGTTTCAATCCACGCCCCCCGCACGGGGGGCGACTATAGGATTTTTAGCTGCATCTCCGATCGGTAGGGTTTCAATCCACGCCCCCCGCACGGGGGGCGACTCCGATAATCCCGATATGTTACCTCTTCGCCGGTACGTTTCAATCCACGCCCCCCGCACGGGGGGCGACCAAGGGCGACATTCCGATCGTAACCTTCAAAAATGTTTCAATCCACGCCCCCCGCACGGGGGGCGACGGTCCGCATCTCAAGTCCTTGATGCACAAGGACTTGAGATGCCATCCACTCGAACCTACCAATTTACTGTTTCAATTCACGCATCCCCATGCGGAGGACGGCCATAAAACCCGCATAGACATTGCCTTGCGATACTTCCAGCATTTTATGTTCACTTGTGGTTCGCACTCTACACAATGATAGTCCCTTCCGGATCAAAAGCACGCTTAGCGCCTACATGTTCAACCCTTCTCTTCCAGTTGCTACCCAAAAAGTAGTACCTAATACTGTCTTTCTCGCTATCAATTATCTCCTCCAATTTATTTTTTAACTGTGTGAACTGCGCGGGCTCCAGCCAACATTCGAAAACAGAGTTCTGAACACGCTGACCGTAATTAACACATTGTTTTGCCACGTGCCGTAACCTTTTTTTACCGGCATCGGTAGTAGTGCTGACATCATAAGTTACCAATACCATCAATTTGCCCCACCTCTACCTCCAAACAAATGGCGGATATTTGGGTAAATCCCCCCGTAAATGCCTTGACAGCAATAACGCCTGAGCGTAGGGCAACAGTCCAATCGGAATCTTTTCTTCAAGAAAAGGATGGGTAATTTCCTCCCTCTTTCTTCCTTGCCAAGCCTCAAGGACAACTTTTCTTGCTGAGTCTTTCATGATAATTCCGCCCGATTCTTTCTTTATAAAGTCGCTATCTGTTAGCTGACGTCTGTTGATCAGGCTTAATGTCAACCTATCTGCTATGTATGGACGAAATTCCTCCATCAGATCAAGGGCGAGCCCAGTACGGCCCGGGCGGTCACGATGCAGAAAACCCACATAAGGATCTAGCCCCACTGTTTCGAGAGCGGAGCGTGTTTCATGAAGCAGCAAGCTGTATAAGAACGATAATAGGGCATTCACATTGTCAAGCGGAGGCCTGCGATTTCTGCCCTGCATCTTGAAGTGTTCCTTCTGGCTCACGATTAACCGGTCATAAACTGAAAAATATATTCGCGCCGATTCCCCCTCAATACCTCGCACCTCATCAAGCAAAGGTCTATTATTCAACCGCAGCGCATTGCGTGCCAATAATTTACACGCATTACCGACATCCTCCGTCTCAGCCTTATCTCCATAGTCGCTGATAAAACGGCGGAGTACCGTCCGGCAGTTGGCAATTTTCCCGATTATAAACATTGAGGCTAACCTGGCTGATTCCTCCTCAGAATCAGCCAGGCGATACTGCTTCCTTCTTAAAAGTACATTTCCCTTGGGAGATCCATGCACTGTGGCCAGGTGTCTGCCAAACTCAGTTAAAAAAGTAACTGTAACCCCTTTTTCAACGCACATGCCCAGCAAGGCCGGACTTGCACCCATGTAACCAAAGGTAATGATCCCCTCCAGGTAGTGGATAGGCGTTCTAAATACTTCTTTTTCTTGAACTCGCACCACCAGGTTTTCCCCGTCTTTGGCCAGATATGCCTCGGGGTTGGTAACATAAAGGACGTTCAGCATTCTTCTCATACGGACTCTTTTTCTCCCGTTCAGCCGTTCTCCATCTCGGCAAGTATACTACCCAAATACTGCTCTGTTTTTTTGCTGCAATCTGCAAGCTTCGGGACGCATATATCATATAGAGAACAATTCTTACAATGGGCTCTCTTTATTGGCCGCGGGGTTTCTCCCTTAGCAAACAGTTCATGCATTCTTTCTGCAAGCAACCTGACTCTGGCTCGCAAAGTCTCATCAAAATCCACGCAGTGCCTGTGTTTCGTCTCACCATAGAACAGATAACCGTGATCTAGCGCGATAGAAAGCATTTCCTCAAGGCATATGGCCTGAGCACATAATTGAACTGCATCCCTGTCATCAGGCTTCGGCTTTCCCCGCTTATATTCAACCATGCTGTAATTGCAACCAGAACCGCCCGGCTCCTTTTGCAATTCAATCACATCTGCCACGCCATAGAGCCCAAGAGTTTTGGATATCAGCGGCACTGATCGTATTACCTTGACATTGCCACGTGTCTCAGTGAAGTAGGGGTCGTCCACTTTCTGATGCAAGAGCTTTCCCTCTGTGGTTCGCACGTTTTCTGCCCACTGGTTTTCAATATGGATCAGCCCCCACTGCCTCTCGCAGAAAGCAAAATGCTGAATACCTGAAAGTGAAAGCAGATCATCTTCAGAGTAACTTGTAGTCATACGGCATCTCAAGCAACGTTACGCTCTGTGGAATTTCGGCCTTTACCACAGATATTGTATAATCCGAAAATTCTCTCGCAGGTTTATTTTCGTCATTTCGTTTGACAGTAATTGCATCAAAAAGCTTTTGGGCTGAGGTGTCACCCATCTTGGTCGAGTGCTTAAAAATAATTAGTTTCCTGGTGCTCATCAATCCATGCGCGGCAGAACGGTCCTGCTCAAACATCCGCTCCAGTGCTTCCCACAAAATACTCAAATCATTCTCTGAAAAACCTGTTTTTTCTGCCAGCGGAGCCGAAACGAAACCATATGCACAGTAAAGCCCGTAGGGGACGGTGAATTTACGTCCCATTGTGCGATTATCCCCACTCTGCTTTTCGGCTTCCGCCTCCGTTGCTACTGCTATGCGGGTAATGCAGTGTTCAAATGATACAATTGGATCTATGGAACGAGCAAAAGTAATCTGAACCGGTCCCCGAACCTGTCCGCAGTTAGGCACCGATGTTAAAGCTAAAACAGCCCCAAACGTGCGAATATCATAGAAATGGCTGCACATCCACTCTCTACCCTGCTCAACTTCATCAGCCTTAGGTTTTCTAGCCTTAACAGTTTTAAGGGTGCTTTCAATAAATTTTTTCACTTCAGATGAAGGACTGATTTCTTTGAGTTCTGCTTTGATTGCCTTAACATCAGCATCACCAGCGACAACAAGTACCGAATTTTCATCGTCTTCATCTATTGAAACCCCTTCGGGCAATGTCATCTCTTGCAAATCTACAAGAATAGGATCGGGAATATCAACACGTGTTTCTTCTCCTAAAGCAATTCCAAGAGATTTAAACGCGGTGACGTGGGCCCTGCCCAATACAGCCTTTTCCTTAACATAAATATCATATGGTTCCTTAAGTTCATGTCTAAGCCCAACATAGTTCCTCACTTTCCGTTTTAAGCAAACATCTGTAACCAACCCCTGGCCAGTTTCAGCATCGACTCTAGGAAAGTTGCCGGCATCGGGATCTCCATTAGGGTTTCCGTCTTTAACATCAAAAAAGATTACAAAGTCGTAGCGATTTTGAACAGGACTATTTACATTCATAGTTCTACGCGCTCCTTTAAGTTTTTTAATTATTTCTTAATCATTTTTATTTATACCTGACTCCCTGCGATACTTCATCATTTTTTTTCTTAAAAAATGCCTGTCTTTGATGATAATATCCGATAGCAAACAATCCTTGTTCATGTAAATTAAGCGTTGATGGAAAATCGGTGATTTTACCCATAATATCGCCTAATAACTGTTCAAAAAATATCACCCTTCCTTTGTTTTTTAGTTTGGCAAGATGGTGGTTTTTAAGACGGAGCAACTGAGCAAAAACAGTTACAGGTGTCCCACTGGCAGCCCCATAAAACCGCTCGCGAATAGTGGCATTAATACCATGGCTTGCTTCTTCTTGAATTTTTTCAAAGACGGCGAACAATCTTCCCAGTTGATATCCCGTAGATGGTTGAAAAATATCTTGTTCCATGGTAACCTCCTTTTGACTTTTATTGGGATAAAATCGGTAATAACGATTTAAATAAGCTTTAATCACCGCCGCTCTGACCGGTTTAACCCTGTTTTTCGTATCGCTGCGAATGCGGCAAATCGCAGCCTGCAGTAGTGCAGCGGGGTAAGGCGTTCCGTTAAAGATAGACCGCATGAATTCACCGGCAAGATTGGGTGGAATATTCTTACTGTCATCCTGGTCAGCAATATTTACTAAAATACGCCATACAGAATAATATTCAAGTTCATTCGGCGGCTTAATAATCGCAAAATCTTCAAAGTACTGTTTGATTCTTTTTGCAAATTCGGAAATTGCACCAGCTTGCCAGAAACGAACAGCAATACGATTCTTATTTGGGCTCAGTCCCAAAATATAAAACTGAGTATCGCCGTCATTCTCCACATAGGCGCCCGTCTCAACCGATTTAAAAAGCGTTCGTACCTTCTGGGTTTTCAGATTGGGATCATCCTTTTCTGGCTCAGTAAAGAAGGAAGAAAAGTCGGATTCAAAAGAGGTCTGTTTTTCTGACCAAAAGACAGTAGATGCGTCTCCGATCAAGAGCCGCTGGGACTTCGACTTCAGTAAAGTATTGAGCGCTGTGATATAGGCAAACTCAGTGGACTCTATGATCGGGGCATTATGGCCCTGCTCCTTTCCGTATGAATCATACCCAGAATTTTTTTGGAAACTCACCAAGGAATTAGCGTCCTTATCAATAGGCGTTTGACCATGGATTCTGACAACTACGCCTGTATCCCCTGTAATTAAACAAGTACCCCCCTTAGGAGTCCGGTTTGACTCCTCTGGCGATTTCTCGGTATTACTTGACACTAATTTATTTAAGTTGTTCTTAACATGTTCATGTACCGCTTTTCTACATGGCACAGGGAGATCCGATACTAAACAAAAAGACATATTACGCGAAGTAGCCTTTAAGCATTCTTTGATTTCTGGTTCTGCAACAGCCTTCTTGTCTTCCCCCCGGTTATAAAATTGTCTAATAGCGTTAACCCCAACGTCCTCTGTTAGCTCTTGAGGAAAGTTTTCCAACATCTTTAGCCATGTCTGATGCTGTTTTGCCGATTTTTCATCATTCGTAGGCAATCCCAACAGGTAACCGATATGATCCCAGAGTAAAAAAGTTTTTTCATAACTTTTACTGCCAGATCTTTTAAATGATCTCGGAAGTAAAAACATTTTTCCAACTAGCTTATTTCCAACTATTTCACGGGTATCTTCAATATTGATAAAGTCTCCATCTTCATTAATGACTATTAAGAAAGGTAATTCTTTTTTTTCAAAGCCTTCTGGCGCAATGTCATTATTTGAGTCGAGCACTTTCCTATCGTAATATTCTTTTAGTGCTTGTAGTATCACTCTTTCACATCCACTTCCGCACGGTCTGTATTAATTACTCCTTTATTCATAAATGCCCTGAAAAATTGTGGCGTTGGAATATTTTCATTCTGTTCAAAATTCAAGTCATACAACATGTAACCTAAATCCCGAGTCTCACTAATTGGTTCTACCAACTCTGCTGTTAAATCCACCAACCTGAAATAACAGGCAAATTCCCTGCAGCCCAGGTAGGGACGGTGAAAGCATTGCCCTTTTTTTGCCCTTCGTTCAAACATAGCGGCATACTTTGCCTCTGTCTCATCCATCCTGGTTATTTCTATTTGTTCTTGGGAATCCGCCCAAACTTCTGGCAGGAAAGAACTGATCAACTTTCTTGTTTCGCTAGGGATAAAATCAAAATATCCATGAATGCGATACTTGACGTCCCGTAAAAATAGCCCCGCTCGCTGCTGCCTGTGATCCTCAATAAAAATTCCCATTGTTTCACTGGGATTGCAGGTACGTTGTTTTGCAGTAGGAACGACCGCAAGTTTACCCACTTCATTCCGCCGGACAGAAATCCATTTGATAGGATTAAGCACCTCGATTTTGGTCATGTTCCATTTAATGGCTGGTTTCCACAAAATTGCCTCAAAGATCGCTCTCGCTGCTGATGGTGTGATCGCATCATAACTCACTCGTTCGACTTTCATTTCAGGGCGGGTAAAACAAGCATAATCCCCCCATACCTCTAGACACCAATTATGCACCTCACCACATCCTTCCTATTGGATAAAAGCATCAGAATCATAACTTGTTTCATCGACTAAAAGTCCTATATCTTTAGAATAATCAAGATTTGATTTCAGGGCAAGGATACCTGGATATATATAATCAACACTGCCTCTCTCTAGCATTTGATCATAAGTATAGTTATATATATTAACTGTATATCTTTGCAGCTTACGCATTAATTGCCGGTCTGGACCTTTTATGCTTAATAAATTGATTAGATCTTCACCCTCTCCGTAGCGGACTAAAATTGTTTTTTGCAGGGAGTCGTCGACAATGTGAAATTTTGCGGCGGCTGCCCGAAAGTAAATACTACACTCGGATTGGTCGGGACTGAGCAAAGAAATTATCTCCTTCGAATCCAAAGAATTCGCTTTCCAATATAATTCGGAGAAATATTTTTCGACTAAACTGTATTCCAGGGGATCTCCAGAGACTGTTGAAAGAATATTATGCGTTATATCCATTGCTTTTCGAAGAATCCCCTTGGGTGGTTTTTTGGGTGCGACAAAAACGACCACCTTACCAAGATGATCCTCGAGTTTGCCTTCTCTGTTGCAACGGCCGGCAGCCTGTGCAATCGAGTCCAAACCAGCCATTGCCCTGTATACAACAGGGAAATCAACATCGACGCCGGCTTCTACAAGTTGAGTGCTAATAACCCTGACTGACTCCTTGCTAAGAAGTTTTTGTTTAATGCAACTGATTACTTCACTGCGATGTTGCCCGCACATCATCCCTGATAAATGAAAGGTTCCTTTAGGCATTAAACTGTGTAGCTCCCTGCAGCTTTTGCGATCAGAAACAACACATAGCACCTGATCATATTGTTTTAATTCATTAGCAAGTTTTTCCCAACTTAATTCGTTATCCAGATCTCTGGGGATTTGAACATTAGTTCTTTTCAGGGAGTCATTAAGTTTACTGACGGCTTCATCATCCCCCATGACTTCACGGACATTTTTTAAACCTTTGAATAGCTTATCAACAGCGAGATGTTCTTCAAAGGCAGGCTGAGTTGCGGTTGAAATCATAAGAGTAACATGGTAATGGTTCACCAACAATTGCAATGTTTCCAGAATCGGAGCCAAATACTCAACGGGGACAAGTTGCGCTTCGTCTAAGATAACGACAGAGTTTGCGATATTATGTAACTTACGACAGCGGCTTGATTTTGCAGCAAAAAGGGACTCGAAAAACTGCACAGAAGTGGTAACAATAACAGGGGCATCCCAGTTCTCTGAAGCCAGCCTCGATTTTGAGGTTGAATCATTCTCATCTATGGCTGAGTGGTGTTCTATGACCTGATCTGGTCCCAGAGAAGAGCGAAATACATCGGCATTTTGTTCAATAATGCTTGTGTAGGGAATGACATAGATGATCCTATCTAAATGATCATGCTTTTTGGCATGCTCAAGCCCAAAAGCAAGGCTTGATAATGTCTTGCCCCCACCTGTGGGGACAGAAAGAGAAAATATTCCCTGAGGTTCTTTAGCCATTTGTATACATTTTGTGCGGACATCTCTTCGAATTTCATTAACCTTGGTATCTTCTGACGCTTCATCTAACTGCTTAATAAACTGATTAAACCGATCCAAGAGTTCTGCCAGAGAACAGTAATTACCCCTGATGCCGGATTGTTCTGGACTCATGTAAGATTCCGTATCTAAAAAATCCGCATCTACTAAACAGGAGTACAACATTCGTATCCATAAAGATGGATCTAAACCGCTTGCAAATTTCCAGGGAGGAGACCCTGGTTTTGCTCTTTGTATTTTGTTAACAACGTCGGCAGCAATGTCATTTATTTCTTTTGTCTGAGCTTCCTGGAATTGAAGCGAGGCCTGCCCTGCGTCCTGGGCACTATCCCAATCTGGCAGCCCTGTATGATGGCCGGCAATACAGTACGCTAAAAAACGCCCTATCACTTTACCAAATAATTCTTCCACCAAGTTAGCCCCGTAAATTGCGTGGGGCATTTTACCTACCTTACCCTCTAAGTTGGCTTCTTCATCAAAGCCACTTTTATGTCGAATGTAACCTTGCCAAAGTATCCGACCCTTGCCGGCATCATGGGCAAGTCCAGATGCCTTGCCCCATTCGCCAGACTGAAACTTTGCTGCAAAATCTTCAGCTAATTTTGCGGTTTCATCTAAATGATTTATTAGGAGATGCGGGGGTGCCCAAGTTTTATCGCCATTTTTCTGCACATGGGCTATAAATGCCGTTTCATTTTTTGAAGAATTATTTAAAGAATTCATTGCATGATCCTCCGGTTAGCGTTTATCAGGTTTATCTCCGTTATAATTCCTAACTTCCATCTTTCTGGCAAGAGAATCATCGCCGCTCCTGGCTTGCTTTTCCCAAGTCATGCAACAAACCCAGCAATTCCCCCTGTTTTTCCAGACCAATTTTCGAAGCGAACCGCCCCGCCAAAGAGGATGCCTCTGTCAGGTGATGCCATAAGCTTTGTTTAACGCCGTCTTTTTTACGACGATGGGCAATAAACTCTTTCTCGCTTCCCGAATGCGAGTCTGTTTTTCCGCTCTGCATCAAATCCACCCTCCACCAGGAAATAATTATTATCGGTTGGCATTCATGCTTTAATCCCAATCGGGTGCAGTAAATAAAGCGCTAAACAATACTGGATTACCGTAAAGCGCTGCAAGTCGATCCCCTCTCCCCTAATTCTTCGGTCCCTTGTCAAGGCGTCACCCCATCATACATCCTTGCGACAGATCGGGCTTCGGCAGCAACATCTTCCCGCAAGCTCTGCGGAGCGAGAACCTGGGCCTGGCTGCCGTAAGCCATCACCCACCGCTTCATCTCGCTCATACCTCCCACTCGTAGACGTAGGATCAGGCCTCCATCAGATTGCTCATCGATCTGCTGGGTGGGATGCCATTGCCGCTCTCGGATGTAACGGGCCTGGAAGGCATCGAAGCGGATCACCACTTCCACCGGTTCCTCACCCAGTTCCAGTTGAAAGGCCCGCGCCATCCAATCTTCCAGGCAAAAATCAGGATCCCGTCTGAACTTACAGGCCAGCATGTCCCACCGGTCGATTCGCCCAGTGTGAAAAACGCGAAAGGCAGAGCGCAGGTGATCGAAGGCGATCAGATACCAGTCGCCACCCCGGTTGTAGAGGTAATAGGGGTCTACTACCCTCTCCTGCCAGCAGCCCCGGCTGGCAGTGTAATAGTAGATCTGCACCTGACTCCTTTCCTTGATCGCCTGGTGGAGACTGAACAACAAATCTTCCCTAACTCCCACGATAGGAGTAGATGCGAAGGCATAGCACTCCAGCAGTTCCTCCAGGTTCACATCTACCAAGGCTTTGAGCCCTCCAGCTATCTTAGCGACAAAGGAACGCAGGATGGTCTCGAAGGATGTTCCCAGACAGCGGCGCGCTGCCTCCACGCTTAGGAAGAAGACCAGGAGTTCTCCCTCGGTGATCATCACGTTTGGTAGCGTCCAGGTAACATCGGTATAGCGCCACCCCCGGCGCATCCGGTCATAGGCAAGTGGTGCGCCGAGTCTGTCGATGAGAAACTGGCGGTCCTGGTAAAGTGTACGCTCGTTCACCTCCAGGACCTGCGCGAGACTCCGGGCGTTGGGACAGAGTCCCGCCCGCACCTGGCGGTCTATCTCCATGATTCGTTCTAGCTGCTGCCTCCCGGACATCTTGTCTCCTTCCGTCCTAATACGCATCGAGCAATAGAATACACTATGCTTCAGCTATCCGGTTTCATCTTAACAGCGGAAACGCTGAATCAGTGATCAAGCAAGAAGGGAAGCCAACCCCAAGCGCCGCAGATTCATTCTAACAGCAAACACTGCAACCATTGATCACTCTAAATAATATAGTTTCAGATTGACTCTAATTCGGGAATGTCTCTAAAGGGGTACCGTCATGCTATAATTCGAACAATTATTCTTTCTCTTCGCCAATTTATACCTTATTCCTGCTAATAATTTCATAGAATATATTATATTTCACATTTGTATGCGAAAATGGCAATAACGCCAAATAAGCGGCTTCAAATCCGGATAGAAGTGTCTATGCTTTTTACGATCCGGAGTTAAAGGAATGAGATTAGCAGCCTATGCTAGCGTTTCATCTGATGAACAAGCCGAACGCGGTACAATTGAAAACCAGGTAGATTTCGGTGAGAGATACGCCAGCCTTTACCAGATCGGACCGATCAAATGGTACAAGGATGATGACGTAACTGGGGTGGCCAGCCGCTCACGACTTATAAAGGATGCAAAGGCTGGCCTGATCGAACTTCTGCTTATCTACCATCTGGGCAGACTTGGACGTAGCGCCCTTATAGTCATCAACGCGATCTACGAGTTGGAGCTAGGTTTCTTCTTACTACCCTTGCAGGCGTTGCCGATCTTGAGCGGAATACTATTCTTGAGCGTATGTTGCAAGGCACTAATCGAGCTACAAGGGCAGGAAATGGACAGGCGTTATTGTTCCCTATGGCTAATAAACGTTCCGGCCAGGATATTTCCCGCCTGATTATAAATAAAGCAAAAACCCCTTCATAGAGGGGCTTTCGATATACCATAAATGGTTCGTTTTGGGAAGTAACGGAAACAAACACTTCCTTACCCCCTACTGTTAAGTCTCCTTAATTAATATTCTCGGGGGAAGGAAGATATTTGGTTTCAGACTGGTTTCAGACTATTGCTCGTTTTTTTGCTGCATGCTGCGCATTGCTTCCTTGCGGGACAGGTTGATACGCCCCTGCCTGTCGATCTCGGTAACCTTGACGAAGAGTTCGTCTCCTTCTTTGAGCACATCCCGGACCCGTCCCACCCGGCGCTCATCCAACTGGGAGATATGCACCAGGCCTTCCTTGCCCTGGAGGCCCAACACGCCGGGAATGATCTCCACGAAGGCCCCGAAATCCATCAGCCGGGTGACCTTGCCCATATAGATCTTGCCTACTTCGACATCCTGTGTCAGGGTCTCGATGATGCGCAGCGCCTTCTGCCCTGCCTCGGCATCGGTAGCCGCAATAAACGCCCTGCCGTCATCCTCGATGTCGATCTGGACGCCGGTATCTTCGATGATCTTCCGGATCGTCTTGCCACCGGGACCGATAACATCCCGGATCTTCTCCTGGTCGATGGTGATAGTGATGATCCTGGGCGCATACTTGGAGAGTTCCGGGCGCGGACCCGGCAGCGCTTCCAGGATCTTGGACAGGATGAACATCCGGCCTTCTTTTGCCTGCTCCAGCGCCTTTTTCAGGACTTCCGCGGATACGCCCTTGACCTTGATGTCCATCTGGAGGGCGGTGACACCCTTGGCGGTCCCGGCCACTTTGAAGTCCATATCCCCCAAGGCGTCCTCGATCCCCTGAATGTCGCTCAACACCGCGAACTTGTCGTCGCCGGTCACCAGTCCCATGGCGATTCCGACCACCGGGGACGATATCGGCACCCCCGCATCCATCAAGGCCAGGGTGCTCCCGCAGACGCTGGCCATCGATGAGGAGCCGTTGGATTCAAGGATCTCTGAAACCAGGCGGATAGTATAGGGGAAAGACTCCTCCTTGGGCAACACGTGCAACAGGGCGCGTTCCGCCAGGGCGCCGTGCCCGATATCCCGCCGTCCGGGGCCTCGCATCGGCCTGGTCTCACCGACGCTGTAAGGTGGGAAATTGTACTGGTGTATATAGCGCTTGGATTCCTCAACGCCGAGGCCATCGAGGATCTGTTCGTCGCTGACCGACCCCAGGGTGGCCACGGTCAACGCTTGAGTCTGGCCCCTGGTAAATAATCCACTGCCGTGGGCGCGCGGCAAGATCCCCACCTCGCAGGTAATCGGCCTGATTTCGTCCAGTTTTCTGCCGTCCGGGCGCTCCTGCTCCTCCAGGATCATCTGTCTGACAGTCTCTTTCAAGATGCCGCGGAAGATCTCCTTGATGTCCTTTCCTCGCTCCGGGTAGGACTCCAGGAAATGCTCCCTTGACTCCCTTTCCAACTGGTCGATCGCGTCCTGCCTGGCCAGTTTGTCCGGATTGCGTACCGCCACGGCCACCCTCTCGCTGACATAGTCACGGACCAATCGATCCAACTCCGGATCGACCTGGTAAACCGGAATCTCCAGCTTCGGTTTGCCAAATTGGGCGATGATCTCATCCTGGAATCCGATAATATCCTGAATCACCCGGTGGCCTGAGACAATCCCCTCCAGCATGATCTCCTCGGGTACTTCCTTGGCCCCGGCCTCCACCATCATCACCGCGTCCCTGGTTCCGGCAACTACCAGTTGCATCTCGCTCTGCTCGCTCTGTTCCCGGGTCGGATTGATGATAAACTCCCCGTTTATCCGGCCCACAACCAAACCGGCAATGGGACCCGAGAAGGGGATGTCCGATATCGAGAGGGCTATGGAGGCGCCGATCATAGCCGTCACGTCGGGAGGACAATCCTGGTCCACCGACAACACTGTAGCTACCACCTGAACGTCGTTTCTAAATCCATAAGGGAACAGCGGCCGGATCGCCCTGTCGGTCAATCTCATCGAGAGAATCGCCTTTTCGCTGGGCCTGCCCTCACGTTTGATAAAACCGCCAGGAATTTTTCCAACTGCGTAGAGGCGCTCCTCATAGTCAACCAGGAGCGGGAAAAAGTCGATCCCCTGGCGCTGCTCCTTGGAGACCGTTGCTGTCACCAGAACGACGGTATCACCGTAGCGAAGCATAACCGAGCCATTGGCCTGTTTCGCCACTTTCCCAATCTCTGCTGTCAGGCTTCTCCCGCCCAGAGTCGTGCGGAATTCTTGCATAATTAACCTCCTCTTTTAGTTGTTGGCCGCCAGTCGGCCTTTGGATGCGTGCTATTCCGGATGTAATTCAGCCAATACCGGCACCGCAGATCTTTTCTCTGATGACTAACGCCTCCGCAAGCGCAGCCGACCATTGGCCATTGAAATTTTTGTGCCGATGTTTTAGAGGCACGTAATGGATCATGAGCTTGGAGTCTTCAATCCCGGCGTCCATATAATTGGAAAGAGCGGTAAACCGCTCTCGCTACGCAAACAATCTACCCGTAAAAACTCCTCTGGTTAAGATTCCTCTATGGTCGATGGTGTCACTACAATCCGAAAAACATAATTCCCGTCTAACCTGGATAGACCCTAGCGCCGCAATCCCAGCCTATCGAGGATCACCCTGTATCTCAAGGGATCGTTTGTTTTCAGGTAATTCAAAAGCGCCCGTCTCTGGCCGACCATCTTCAGCAGGCCTCTTCTGGAGTGGTGATCCTTCCGGTGTATCTTCAAGTGTTCATTGAGATAGTTGATCCTTTCAGTAAGGAGCGCGATCTGAACTTCGGGAGAGCCCGTATCCCGCTCATGAATTTTAAATTTTTCGATGATCTCTTTTTTTGCAGTGACACTGAAAGCCATCATGGATTCCTCCTACCGGTAGCTTTTAAGTTGTTGGCTGCTGGGACAGAGCCGTCAGCCTTCTGCCATAGTCAATTATTACATAATATCTTATCAAAAATCAAGTGTAATGTAAATTTTGCGAATTCCGACCCGGCATTTATCTCCTGCTCTGATCCGCATTAGAGGAGACACCCTGCCCGGGTTCAACTGGCGAGTAGGCCTGCCAATGCCTTCTCTGCTCACTTCCACGCCTGTTTTTGCCGGCACCCGCTCACCTCCCGTCTCTCAATTATGACAGTTTCCTCAATATCCTTCTCGATTTGCACCACCAGGGCCTCCGCAGACTCAAAGCGCCGCTCCCCGCGCAATCTTGCAAAAAGTTCTATTTCAATGCTCTCTCCATATACAGACCCGTTGAATTGCAGCAGGTGCGCCTCAATCACTATCTGCCGGTCGTCTACAAAGGTCGGCCGGGAACCGATGTTCACCACCGTGGTGTAGCGGCCTCCGTCAATCAGGGCTGAACCCGCATAGACACCGGCATGAGGGATAATCACCTCCCCGGCGGTGGCTACGTTGGCGGTGGGAAATCCGAGCAGTCTGCCCCGGCTGTCTCCCGGCGCCACTACTCCCCTGATGACAGGCCAGTAACCCAACAACTGCTGCGCCCGGGCAACGTCTCCTGACTCCAGGGCAGTCCTGACAGCCGTGCTGCTTACCAATTCACCGGCGACGAATACCGGCGGGATCACGGATACCGCAAAACCGTACCGTTCTCCGTAAGACCTTAGTTGTTCCGGCGTCCCCGAAGCCTGATGCCCGAACCTGTAATTGAAACCCACAAAGACCCCGGCCACATCGAGCTTATCCACCAGAATCGTCTTCACGAACTCCCCGGCGTCGAGCGACGCCATGCATCCGTCAAAGGCGATCACAAAAGCTGCTTCGATTCCCAACCCGGCCAGGAGTTCCAGTTTCTTTTCCAGGTCTAACAACATTTTCGGGCTGCCGGCAGGGTTTAAAAAATGCTGGGGGTGTGGGCGAAAAAGAAAGACTCCCGGAGTCTTCTCTTCCTGCCGTGAATACCTGACCATTTTGTCTAAAAGACTCCTGTGGCCGCGGTGTAATCCGTCAAAATTGCCCAGGGCCAAAACCAACTGCTTTTCGGGGTAGGGAACAGAATCAAGGCTATACCATACTTCCATCTCGCAACCTCATTGTAGTCGTTAGTGGTCGGTGGTTGGAGGAACAAAATAGCCAGGTCAACTGAGTACTCAAGTTTTTTCCAACGACCAGTATTAGTGGTGGGTGGCTGGCAGGTTGAACACTTTGGTCAGTTTATATGTCCAGGCGCCGTTCAATTGCTCCTGAAACTGACCCAAGGCCAAGAGCGTGCCATCCGGCCCATAGAGGCGGATAAAGGGCGGCAAATTGCTGGCGCCGATCCCGCCGTAGATGCCCGATGGCGAAAGCGGAAGACCGTTCTTGATGGTGGCCACAGCCTTTTCTTTGACGGTCAGGGCCGGAATCTCCGATAGCCCCTCATCGATCGGAAGCAGGAAAGAGCGGTCACCCTCGTCCCACATGGCTCTGATCTGCTCCAAGGTATAGGCGTCTTCAATGGTGAAGCGCCCGCTGGCGGTCCTGATCAGAAACGAGAGGTAAGCGCCACAGCCCAGTTTGCTTCCGATATCTGCAGCCAGACTCCGGATATAGGTCCCCTTGGAACAGGTCACGTCCAGCAGTAGGCGCGGGTATGACCCTCCATCGTTGAAACGTACGGGTTGCAGATCGTAAATAGTGACGCGCCGCGGCTTGCGCTCCACAACCCTCCCCTGCCTGGCCAACTGGTACAGGCGCTTTCCTCCGACCTGTAGGGCAGATGTCATTGGCGGGACCTGCTTGATCTCGCCTTCAAAACCACCAAGCACGTCGATCAGCCGGTCATATGGCAGGGATACGGAGGTCATCCTGCTGACGACCTTGCCGCCGGCGTCATGGGTATCGGTGTCTATGCCAAAGGTGAGCTCCGCCCGATAGGTTTTTTTCTTGTCGATCAGGTATTCCGCCACCCTGGTGCCCTGTCCGGTACAAACCGGCAGCACTCCTGCGGCCCCCGGATCCAGGGTGCCTGTGTGGCCTATCTTCTGGATAGCAAATAACCTGCGCAAAGTTGCAACAACATCGTGGGATGTCAACCCCGGCGGTTTCAAGACATTGATCAGACCATTCATCGACAAGCCTCACCTCTGAGAAGCGTGAGGTGAGAGGTTGGATGTGAGTCTTTGTTGGTAATGGCTTGCCATTACGTCATATCTCTCTTCCCGCTTCCCGCTTTCCACTTTCCACTTTTCAAGGCACTGGCACTGTCAATGCCTTCTTGCCCGCGCCCAGAGGGCACCCTGGACACTCGCCCCTTCTCACTTCCGCGCCTGCCAGGGCGGGTATCCGTCCACTTCGCACATTCCCAAAAAGTCCCTGGCAGCACCGACTACGAGCGCCTCCACCTCCTGCAAGGTACCCCTTACGGTGCATCCCGCAGCCCTCTCGTGCCCTCCCCCTCCAAAGCGACCGGCTAAAATATTGACATCCGCAATGTTTTTAGAGCGCAATCCGATACGAATCACGCCATCGTCGACTTCCTTGAAGAGAATGCCCACTTCCACACCGGCGATGGACTTCGGGTAGTTGACGAAGTCTTCACTGTCATCCAAATTGCAGCCGGTCTCCTCAAAAAACCGCCGCGGCAGCGACATCCAGGCAATCCGGCCGTCCTGTTCCAGGGTCAGGGTTGATAGTCCTTTTTCCAACAGGCGGATGCTGGATAGGTTTTTTTGCTCGTTGAGGCACTGCTGAACATTGCGGTGGTTGGCGCCGAGATCGAGCAGCATCGACGCCGCCAGGTGGCACCGGGAAGTGGCGTTCTGATACTGAAAGGAACCGGTATCGGTTACTATGGCCGCGTAGAGATTGGTCGCCACATCAGGAGAGATTTTGATGCCAAGGCTGTCCATGATCCGGTATAGAATTTCTCCGGTGGCGGAGGCTCCGGCATCGACGATATTTATGGCACCGAAGCCGGTATTGCTAATATGATGGTCAATGTTGATCAGGGAATCGCAGTTTTCAAGGATGCCTGCCATCTCTTTACCGGCTCGATCCAAACTGGCACAGTCAAGCACGATGCCGTAGGCAAAGCGCTTCCCCTGCAACTGAGCTGATCCTGGCGGTGCCATGTCCAGTGCCACCTTGGTTGCCTGGTCCACTGGACATGGCACCGCCTCCTTCGCCTCCGGGCTTACCGCCCGGCCTTGTACTCCGCATTCTTTCAGGCCAGGCCGAGGCCTGGCTGCGGAGGAAAGAATGCGGCGCCGGGTGCCCTCTGGGCGCGGGCGTGGCACCGTACCCGGAGGACACGGAGGAGATGGCGCGGTGTCGCTGGCCGCGGCCATAACCATGTCGGACCCGGGCAAAAAGAGGTATGAGGGCGGCAAGGGCTGCGCCAGGACGATTGCGGCATCCCTGTTCATATCCCTCAGGGCAAGACATAGGCCGATCACCGAACCGGCGGCGTCTCCGTCCGGATGGATGTGGGTAGTAATGACAAAGCTGTCGGCTGTTTTGAAAACTTCCGCTTCTGGATAACCGATCTGCTTCAATCTTCAGTCCTCTCGTCGTCTACGACCTGGCTAATGAGGTTGGACAGCCTGACGCCCCTTTGAATGGACGGATCGAGACAGAAAGTAAGTTCGGGAAAATACCTCAACCGGATTCTTTTCCCGAGTTCCGAGCGGATGAACCCGCCGGCGCTCTGCAGTCCCTCAAGCGTCTGGGAGTGCTCCTCATCCGAGCCGTAAACGCTGACGAACAGCTTGGCGTGGCGCAGGTCCCCGGACACCTCGACATCAGTTATGCTGGACAACCTGCATATCCGGGGGTCCTTCAATTCTACCTGGAGCATGTCGGTGACTTCGCGCTTGATCTCTTCTGCAAGCCTGTTAGGCCGGAAACCCATAGTCGTTCACCCTTTTAAGGTATTGGGACCTGCGCCCTTTTGGGGGAATGTCCCGCTGGAATGCCTCAATGATTGCCTCCTAAAGCAGCCGCTTGATCGCTTCGATGGTATATCCTTCCATGATGTCACCCTGTTTGACGTCCTGGAACTTGTCGAGGCCAATGCCGCATTCGTAGCCTTGCGCTACTTCCTTCACGTCGTCCTTGAAGCGTCTCAGGGAGGCGATGTTCCCCTCATAGATCACGACACCATCCCTGATCAGGCGTACCTTGCCGTTCCTGGCCAGCCTGCCTTCAGTGAGGTAGCATCCGGAGATAACCCCGATCTTGGGAATGCTGAAGATATCCCTCACCTCGGCTCTACCGCTCACAACCTCTCGCAACTCCGGCTCCAGGAGACCCTCGAGGGCGGCCTTGACGTCATCGATGATCTCATAAATAACCCGATATAAACGGATCTCTACCTGCTGCATATCCGCTGTCATTTTGGCGTTGACTTCCGGACGGACGTTGAAGCCGATGATCAGGCCCTTGGAGGCGCTGGCGAGCATCACGTCATTCTCTGTTACCGCCCCTACCCCGGAATGGATGATCTTCAGGCGCACCTCGTCAGTGCCCAGCTTCGACAGGGCTTGAAGCAAGGCCTCAACGGAACCCTGGACGTCAGCCTTGACGACTAGGTTCAGTTCTTTGATCTTGCCCTGCCGGATCTGCTTGAAAAGGTCCTCCAGGGTCACCTTTTCGGGGTTGACGTTATCCTGCTGCCGCTTTATCTTTACCCGTTCTTCAACGATCTGGCGGGCCAGCTTTTCATCAGGCAACACATAAAAGGAGTCGCCTGCATTGGGTGCCTCGGACAGGCCAAGGATTTGCACCGGTGTGGCTGGGGGCGCCTTCTTCACCCGGCGTCCCTTGAAGTCCAGCATCGCCCTGACTTTGCCGTAGGCAGTACCTGCCAAGGCATAATCACCCACATGCAAGTCGCCTTTCTGGATCAGTACCGTGGCCACCGGGCCTCTTCCCTTATCCAGCCTGGCGTCGATCACGGTACCACGGGCCGCCCGGTTGGGGTTGGACTTGAGTTCCCCCATCTCGGCCACCAGCAGCAACATCTCCAGCAGGTGCTCCAGGCCCTCCTTGGTATGTGCCGAAACAGGCACGCATATAGTATCCCCACCCCACTCTTCGGCAACCAGGCCGTACTCCATCAACTGTTGCTTGACCCGATCCTGGTTGGCCTGGGGCTTGTCGATCTTGTTGACGGCCACCACGATAGGAACCCCGGCCGCCTTGGCATGGTTGATCGCCTCTACGGTCTGAGGCATCACCCCATCATCCGCCGCCACCACCAGGACGGCAATATCCGTTACCTGCGCCCCACGGGCGCGCATGGACGTGAAGGCCTCATGGCCCGGTGTATCCAAGAAGGTGATTTTCTTGCCCCTGAGTTCAACCTGGTAAGCGCCGATGTGCTGCGTGATCCCGCCCGCCTCGGTGGCGATGACGTTAGTCTGCCGGATGGCGTCAAGCAGAGATGTTTTTCCGTGATCGACGTGCCCCATCACGGTGATTACCGGCGGCTTCATTTCCAGAACCGTTTCATCATCCTCTGCTTCATCCAGGACTGCATCCAGGGTTGCCTCGATCTTCTCGAGCTCCACATCGGCGCCGAACTCCTGGGCGATCAGAGCGGCTGTGTCGGCGTCAACCACCTGGTTCAAGGTGGCCATGACCCCCATTTCGATCAGCTTCTTGATCACGGCGCCGGGGTCGACCTGCAACCTGTCGGCCAGGTCCTGTACCGTGAGCTTCTCTTCAATGACAATCGCTTTCGTCATAACGACGCTTGCGGGATGGTGCTGTTGTTGCGGGCGATGACTCGGCGGTCTGCGCTTTCTCTTGCCGCCGGCAGACAGGGAGACCACCTTGGAAAGCAGCTTCCGCTGGCTCTGTTCCTGGGTCTTCCGCTGCTCTTCCCTTCTCTCCAAGGCCTTTTTCCGGTAGTCCTCCCGATCGATAACCACGTTTTGCCCCTGGCTTGGTGCGCTTGTTTTGGTCGTCGTTTGGGCGCCGGCCCTGGCAGGTCTCGCCGTCTGGGCAGGTCTGCCAGACCCATCATTCTGGGCTGGACGGACTCCCGGCCTGCTCGCAGGAGCTCCCGGTCCTCTGGTCTGCGGAGGCCGGGCTGCTGTCTGGCCAGATTTCGTAAAAGCATTATTGCGATCAGTCCTGTTGGCGCCAGACGCCCCTTGCGGACGACCGCTGGTGGGCGCGGCCCCGGCGCCGCCAGGCGGCTTCCCAGTCGGACGCGGGGCGCCGGTTTGGACCGGCGCGCCAGGCGCGCCGTGCGGGCGCCCGCTTGCGGGCGCGCCACCTTGATTGCGAGCGTAGCGATCCGCGCCCGATCCACTGGACCCGGTGCCGCCGCTTGCGGGCGCGGCTCCGCGCCCTTCGGGCACAGAGGACCTGAAACCGCCTGACGGCGCAGCGCCTCTTGCCGGGCCGGGGGCCTGGGGGGGTCTGGTCTGCGGAGGCCGGGACGCTGCCTGGCCTGCTTTCGAAAAAGCGTTATTTTGATCAGACCTGTTCGCGCCAGACGCCCCTTGCGGACGTTCGCTTGCGGGCGCGGTCCCGGCGCCGCCGCTTGCGGTCACCGATCCGGTATTGCCGCCAGGCGGCTTCCCAGTCGGACGCGGGGCGCCGGTTTGGACCGGCGCGCCAGACGCCCCTTGCGGACGTTCGCTTGCGGGCGCGGAGGACCTGACACCGCCTGACGGCGTAGCGCCTCTTGCCGGGCCGGGGGCCTGGGCAGGCGTTTTCGTTATTGGTTGGGACGGCTGCTCTTTCTTCGTAAAAGCTTCCTTCAATCGCCTGGTCTCCTCATCCTCCAGAGTGCCCATATAGCTCTTGGCAGGCAAACCCATCTGCTGCATCCTGTCAAGCAGAACCTTGCTGCTCACTCCGAGGTCCTTAGCAAGCTCATAGACGCGAATTTTTCCCATCAAATCACCCCCAAATGACAACCTATACGCATGTCGTTTGTTTGCTTGTTCAACTAGTTCTTAGCTTCAGTGGGAGATTTTCTTCCTCCACTGAAGCCTTAGCAATCGGGACGTAGCCGCTCTTATACCACCGCTTCTGAAAAGCGGGGGCATTAGAGCGGGTAGCTATCTGTGGTCGAAGCCCGCCTGCGCTGATCAGGCCGGTGAACCTTAAGCCAGTTGAGCCTTCAAGTTTTCCACGACCTCCGGGGGGAGGTCCGCATGCAAGGCCCGCTGCAGTTTCTTCCCGGTCATGGCCAAGTCCAGGCATTCGAGATCCCGGCACAGGTAGGCGCCTCTTCCGGAAAGCTTTCCGGTGGCATCGATCTTCACCTGTAGGTCCGGTGTCCTGACAATCCGGATCAATTCTTTTTTACCCCTTGCTTTTTGGCACCCCACGCAGATCCGCTGCGGAATCTTCCTGATCCTGCCCATCGTCGACATTCTCCTCCCCGTCGGGTTCAGAGGCATAATCAATCTTTTCCCGCATCTGAGAGATACTCTTGATGTCGATCTTCCATCCGGTCAGCCTGGCTGCCAGGCGGGCATTCTGGCCCTCTTTTCCGATCGCCAGCGACAACTGGTGGTCTGGAACGGTCACTCTGGCGATCTTCTCATCCTCGTCAATCCCGACAGCGATCGGCTTTGCCGGGCTCAGGGCATTGGCCACGAACTCCACCGGGCTGCTGTTCCACCGGATAATATCAATTTTCTCCCCCTTCAACTCGTTGACGATTGCCTGCACCCGCATGCCCTTCGGGCCGACGCAAGCCCCGACGGAGTCTACATTCTCATCCCTGGAATACACCGCGATCTTGGAGCGGCTGCCCGGTTCTCTTGCAACAGCCTTGATTTCCACCACGCCTTCATAGATCTCCGGTACCTCCAACTCAAAAAGGCGCTTGACCAGACCGGGATGGGTCCTGGAGACCAATATCTGGGGTCCCTTGGTGGTTTTTTTGACCTCGATCACGTAAGTTTTAATGCGGTCGCTCTGTTTATGCCTTTCTGTCGGTATCTGTTCTGCAGGTGCGAGCAGCGCTTCGGCCCGGCCGAGGTCAATAAACATATTCTTGGCTTCCAGGCGCCGGACCACTCCGGTTACGATGTCCCCCTCCCGACTCAAAAATTCTTCATAGATCAACCCGCGCTCCGCTTCCCTGATCTGCTGCATAACCACCTGTTTGGCAGCCTGGGCGGCAATCCGTCCGAAATTCTTGGGGGTGACCTCGACTTCTACCACATCCCCGAGGACCACTTCGGAACCGTCCTCTTGGCAATCACCGATGGCAATCTCCAGACGTGGGTCGGTGACAGACTCCACCACCACTTTTTTGGCAAAAACCTTATACTCACCGGTGTCTCTTTCGATCTCGACCCTGGCATTCTGCGCCCCGAAATTTTTCCGGAAAGCAGTGAGCAGGGCATGTTCAGTAGCCTGCAAAAGAAAATCTATGCTGATGCCTTTCTCTTTTTCGATTTCTTTTAGGGCGCTAACAAATTCATTATTCATAATCGGTCTTACCTCCCGAATCTTTCAAAGGTTCGCGACCCGTGGCCGTTAATCGTGATCATGCCTGGGAGCAGAAACATAATATTTAAGAGTGGGCATAAACCCACTCCCTCAGCAACCTCCACGAAAAGGCAGCCTTTCAGAGCTGAATCCCGACGTTCAGGTGTAGCCTCAGCCTGAAACAAGGCTTCAGGGCCTGCCCAAACCTAGCCCTTTGGCTAGTCAAATTATATCAAAACGCCACGCTTTCTGCAACCCGGCCTTTTAGTAATTTTATAGTTTCTACGGATCTTGCACAAAAGGATGATCCACCAATGATCTCGCTATCAGTCCCTGGCGAGTTTGTGCCTGAGATACGCCGCAGCCGTATCCTTGGGAATCCTCTCCACGGCGCCGGAGGCCCGCCACTTGATTTCCACCAACCCCTCCGCTACCGTATCCTTGTTGATGACGATCCGCACCGGGTAGCCAATCAAGTCCGCGTCCTTGAATTTCACCCCGGTCCTTTCAGATCTGTCGTCGTAGATGGAGTCAATACCGGAGTCTGTCAATTGCCGGCAAAAGTCATCCGCCAGGTCAGCCTGCAAGGAGTCGTGCTGCCCGACCGGAATAATCACGGCCTCATAGGGGGCAATAGCAGGCGGCCAGATGATGCCATCCTGATCATGCCACTGTTCGACCGCTGCAGCCAGGGTGCGGGTGACTCCGATTCCATAGCAACCCATCACTACAGGAATCTCCCTGCCATTTTCGTCCAATACATTGGCTCCCATGGCTTTGCTATATTTCGTTCCCAGTTTGAACAACTGGCCGATCTCGATCCCCCGCTTCAATTGTAACGGCTGTCCGCACTTGGGGCAGATGTCGCCTTCCTGAGCGAGCCGGAAGTCGGCGAAGTCTTCCACTTGATAATCTCTACCATAATTCACGTTGCGGTAGTGGAAGTCCGGTTCGTTAGCCCCTGCCACCATATTTGACAGGTTTTTGATCTCGTTGTCTGCCAATAGCCTGACCCGTCCGCCCAGACCGACCGGCCCTGCAAAACCTTGCGGCAAGCCGAAGCGTCCGGCGACATCTTCTTCATCTGCTATCTCCAGCACATTCGTCTGCAGATAGTTTTTAAGCTTGATCTCGTTAAGGCTGCGGTCTCCTCTCACCAGGACCGCTACCGGCACGTCGTCCGTGACGTACATCAGAATCTTCAGCACTTGCTCAGCCGGGATGCCCAGGTATTCGGCCACTTCCCTTACCGTCCTCGTTCCCGGCGTCCGCACCCGCTGAAGTGGCTGCAACCGCGCCTCGTCCACCGGACACAGCACCGCCTCCACCGCATCCGGGCTTTCCGCCCGGTCTTGTACTCCGCATTCTTTCAGGCCCGGCCGAGTCCTGGATGCGGAGGAAAGAATGCGGCGCCGGGTGCCCTCTGGGCGCGGGCGCGGCCCTGTCTGGCTCTCTACCAGACAGGGCGCCTTTTCAACATCCGCAGCATAATCGCAGGCTGAACAGAAGACAATCTCCGCCTCGCCGGTGTCTGCCATGACCATAAACTCGTGGGTATCGCTCCCACCAATGGCGCCGGGGTCAGCCTCCACCACCCTGAAGTCTAACCCGCAGCGGGTGAAGATCCGGTTATAAGCCGCGTACATTTTACGATAGCTTGCATCAAGGCCATTCTCGTCGATGTCAAAAGAATACAGGTCCTTCATGATGAACTCCCGGCCACGCAGCAGCCCGAAGCGCGGCCTCCGCTCATCCCGGTACTTGTTCTGTATCTGGTACAGCATTAAAGGAAGTTGCCGGTATGATCTGATCTCCTGGCGAACCAACTCCGTAAAGAGCTCCTCGTGTGTCGGTCCCAGGCAGAAACTGCGCTCATGCCTATCCTTCAAGCGAAACAACTCCGGGCCGTAGACATCCCATCTCCCGCTCTGCTGCCAGAGTTCCGCCGGCTGAATGATCGGCATGAGCAGTTCGATGCCCCCGGCCCGGTTCATCTCTTCCCGGATGATCGCTTCAATCTTCAGCAGCACCCGGTGCCCCAGTGGCAGGATGGTATAGATCCCGGCGGCCACCTTGCGGAGCATGCCGGACCTGAGCAGCAACTGGTGGCTGACGATGTCAGCCTCCGCCGGCACCTCCCTTAGGGTAGATATCAGTGTCTCAGTCACTCGCATGATCTTGTTTCCTTTCCCCCAGCATTTGTTTGATTTCCATAATTAAAGCTTCAGCAAGGTTTTCTTCCGGTACCCTACGGAGCAGTAGACCACGCTTGAACAACATGCCCTTACCCCTACCGCCGGCAATACCGACATCCGCATCCCGTGCTTCGCCCGGTCCGTTTACAGTACAGCCCATCACCGCTACCTTCAAGCTCTCGTCCGTTTCCGGGAGTTGCTCCTCGACAACCCGGGCGATTTCCAACAAGTCGACCTGGCAGCGCCCACAGGTCGGGCAGGAGATCAGATCGATGCCACCCTGGCGCAAGCCAAGGCTCCTGAGAATCTGTTTCCCCGCCCTTACCTCCTCGTGTGGCGTGCCTGTAAGGGACACCCGGATGGTGTCTCCGATGCCCTCGGATAGGAGAGCGCCGATGCCAATAGCCGATTTAACGGTGCCTGCCCAGGGTCCGCCCGCCTCAGTCACCCCCAGGTGCAGGGGGTAATCGACCTTTTCCGAAAGCAGCCGGTAAGCTTCGATAGTCAGAAGCACATCAGAGGCTTTGACGGAGATCTTGATGTCGAAGAACTGTTCCTGCTCCAGCAGCCGGACGTGCGAAAGGGCGCTCTCCACCAGACCGGCCGGGGTTCTCCCGTAGCGTTCCAGGACCTCTGGCGCCAGAGAACCGGCATTCACGCCGATCCTGATCGGAATCCGACGCTCCGCTGCCGCCCTGACAACCGCCCGCACCCGGTCCTGCGACCCGATGTTTCCGGGATTGATCCGCAACCCGTCGACTCCAGCCGCAATCGCTTGCAACGCCAGCCGGTAATCGAAGTGAATATCCGCCACCAGGGGGATGCCGATACTGGACCTGATCCCGGCCAGTTCCCTGGCTGCCAGTTCGTCGGGCACAGCCACCCTGATCGCGTCGCACCCGAGTTGCTCCAACTCTCTGATCTGCGCCACAGTGGCCTGGGCATCCCGGGTATCCGTCTTGGTCATCGTCTGCACGGAAATGGGCGCCCCGCCGCCCACCGGAAGGCGCCCCAGCATCAACTGCCTGGTGTTCCGCCTCATCATCCCAGCCTCAGCCTCCTGAAAACAGCCGTATAATGTCGTTGTAAGTAATAATCAGCACGAGACACATAAGTACTGCAAACCCTACCAGGTGGATGATGTTTTCTTTTTCTGGGTTGATCGGCTTGCCTCTCGCTCCCTCCAGGAGCAGAAAGACCAGGCGGCTGCCGTCCAGGGCCGGGATCGGCAAGAGGTTGACAATGGCCAGGTTGATGCCCAGTATTCCGGTAAGTATCAGCAGGTAGCGCAGGCCTTCCCGGGCCGTATCGCCAAGCGTCTTGACAATGCCTACCGGGCCCGACAGGTCCTGCATCTGAACCTTGCCCGTGAACAGTTGCACCAATGACTGCACAATCTGTGCCGACCAGTCATATGATTCCTGCAGGCCGGATTTCATGCCCGGGATAATGCCCTGCTTTAACCAGACAGTTGTTGGGACAATGCCGATCAGGCTGATCTTGGAACTGGGATCATATTCCGGTGTGATCACCAGGCTGAAGTCTTGCCCCTGGCGCTCGATCAACAACGTCACCGGACTGGTGCCCTTGCTGTGGATATTCGAGGCCACGTCATCCCAGGTTGAGGTCTGTCTACCATCAATCATGGAGATCCGGTCGCCGGGTTGCAAACCGGCATGTTCGGCAGGGCTCTTGGGCATGATGTCCCCGATCAGGTTGGCGTTGGATGCCGTAGGAGTGCCCATGACGCTGAACAGGATGACGAAGATCAGGACTGCGAACACCAGGTTGGACAGGGAGCCGGCCAGGATCACCCCTATCCGCGCCGCCAGGGGCTTGTGTGTGAAGCCGTTCGGGCGGTCATCATTGGGCTCCATACCCGCTATCTTGTTATACCCACCGAGAGGCAAGATCCGCAGAGAATACCGGGTCTCGCCCCATTGCCTGCTGGCTATGGCAGGCCCGAACCCCAGGCTGAATTCATCGACCGGCATCCCTGACAGTTTGGCCACGATAAAGTGACCGAGTTCATGTACAAAGATCAGGACCCCCAATACCAGGAGGGCAACCAGGATAAACATGGCCTACCACCTCGAACTCAGCATATGTTCCGCCACCTGCCGGGCCCACCCGTCTGCGTTCAGGATCTCATCCAGGCCCGGCGAGGGGATGGCGTCATGACGACTCATCGTTCCCTCAACAACATCGGCTATTGATAGGAATGGTATCTTTCCTTGCAAGAAAGCCATCACTGCCACCTCGTTGGCGGCGTTCAAGACCGCTGGCATGGTGCCGCCGGCCTTCCCTGCCTCAATGGCCAGCGCCAGGCAATGAAAGGTTTCCAGGTCAGGTTTGGCAAAAGTCAACTGCGCCGCCCCGGCCAGATCGAGTGGTTCCAGCCGGTTGGCTATGCGTTCCGGAAACATAAGCGCATACTGGATCGGCACCCGCATGTCCGGTCGCCCCAGTTGGGCGATCACCGCCCCGTCCTGATAGGCAACCAGGCCGTGCACGATGCTCTGCGGATGGATCAGCACCTCTATGTCAGGGTAATCAACATCGAACAGCCACCTAGCCTCGATGACCTCCAGGCCCTTGTTCATCAGGGTGGCCGAATCGATGGTGATCTTAGCCCCCATCTGCCAGGTCGGATGCCTGAGGGCCTGCTCCGGCGTCACATCCCGCAACTGGTCCCCGGTCATGCCGTGAAAAGGCCCGCCGGAACCAGTTATAATCAGTCTGGCAACTGGGAGGTGGGATGTCCCACCTCCCACCTCTAGCTTCTCGCCTCTCATTAGACACTGGTGGATGGCGGAATGCTCGCTGTCCACGGGTATTACCTGCACCCCCCGGCTCTCAGCAGCGCTCATTACCAGGGAACCCCCCGCCACCAGGGTCTCCTTGTTGGCCAGGGCCACAGTCTTGCCACTGCTAATGGCCTCCAGGGTGGGAACCAGGCCGGCGATTCCGCTCACAGCCACCAGAATGAGGTCTGCGTCGGGCAGGCTGGCCAGCTCCTTCATTCCAACGGGACCCGGCAGGCAAATGACGCCGCTCCCACGGGAGCGCCACCCGAATTCCCTGGCCGCAGCCAGGTCCGCCACCGCGGCAAAGGGCACGCCGTGAGCCGCCACCTGTTCCTCGAGCAGTTCTATATCCTTATTGGTGGCCAGACCGACCAGCTTGAACCGGTCCGGAAACCATCCGACCACTTCCAGAGCCTGTTTCCCGATCGACCCAGTAGATCCGAGCACAACCACATTTTTCCGAGTAATGGGTAATGAGTTATGAGTTATGAGTTGTCACGCCTCTTTTCAACAGAAACTAGCCGGCCGCCGATAATGCGTCCTGAGTAATGAGAGTCCTCGTATTTCTCTATCATTCAACTCATCACTCATCACTCATCACTGTTTTATAGGCGATCACTACCGCCGGCCCCAACACCAGCCCCCAGAAACCCAGCAGCATGAACCCCAGGTAAATAGCGATCAGCGTCGTCAAGGGGTGCAGCCCCATGTTCCGGGCCAGAATCCTCGGCTCGACCAATTGCCTTACGAGCACAATTATACCATATAGAAGCAGGAGGCCAATGCCAAGACGCGGGTTGCCGGCGAACAACAGCCAGATCGCCCAGGGCACGTACAGGATCGCGATCCCTAAGACCGGAAGCAAATCCAGGATGATGGCCAGGATGGCCAGGATGTACGCGAAGCTAACGCCTAAAATGGACAGCCCGACCAGGCTTTCCAATCCCGTCAGGAACACCATGAACAGTTCGGCCTTGGCGTAGCCCTGGAGCGCTCTGTGAAGGCCGGAGGCCACCCTCCTGACCGGTACCTGCCAGTGATCGGGAAGCGTGCGCAACAGGCCGGCCTTGAGCAGTTGGTAGTCCCGGGCAAAGAAATAGCTGGCGATGACGGTGACGATCAGCATTAAGAAATAGTGCGGCAGGGATATGACCAGGAAGTACATCTGCACCAGCAAGAAGTTGACGATATTCCTCAGGAGGTTGAATACCTGCTGGTAGTTCTGCAGGGCGTTCTGGACCATGTTCGGAGGGAGTTGCAACTGCGTCAAAAAAGGGCGCAGTTTTTCGGTAAGCATGTTGATGTTCCAGGCTCCCATGCCCTGGGAGATGACAGACAATTGCTGGTACAACTGGAGCAGTTCCCGAATCAGGTTGGAAGCCAGCAGAAAGAACAGGCCGCCGATTACGGCCAGAAACACGAACAGGGCAAGAGCGGCGCCCCAGGTGCGGTTGATGTGCAGCCTCCGCTCCATGCGGTCGATCACCGGGTACAGGATCAGGGCGATCAAGTATGATATGAACAGGGGCAGCAGTACTTTGATGCTGGTGTCGATCAGCATTGCCACCAGCGGCCAGAAATACCTGAAGAACAGAATCAGTCCCAGGCCAGCCAGGATCGCTATCGCCAGCCTGACTAGCATCAAAAGGCTACGCTCCAGCAAAGGAGACAAGCTCTTTCACTCCTAACGAAATAAGACCAGTTTCAGATAAAGATATGCGACCGGAGCGCTGAAAAGAAGACCGTCAAAACGGTCGAGGACGCCCCCATGGCCCGGTATCATGGTGCCGGAGTCCTTCACGCCGGCCATTCTCTTTAGAGCCGATTCCACCAGGTCGCCTACCTGTACGAAAATACCGATCAGCAAGCTCAGCACCACAGTGTCAAAATAGGCGCCTATCGGGTGCAGTCTCTGAAAAATAAGAGCGGCGCCAACAGTCATCAGCAGGCCGCCAGCCACTCCCTCAAGGGTTTTTTGCGGGCTCAGGGCAGGGCATAAGGAATGTCTGCCCAAATAGTTACCCGCAAAATAAGCGCCGGCATCATACGCCCAGGTTAAGATCAGCAGGTAGAGAAGATAGAAGAACCCCTCGGGGCTCATATGACGTATTAAGATAGTGTAGCTTATCAGTATCCCGATATATGAACTTCCCAGATAGGAGACAGCGATCTCTGCAGCCGAATACCTGGGAAAGCTGATAATCATGGCTATTAAATACAGCATTAAAGAACAGGTTACTGCGGCAAACAGCAAAAGCATCTGGTTGGAACCAGAGAGAAAATAGGCGACGATCGGAAATAGGATCCCATTCCCGTATATGAGCAGCGGGGGAAAGCGCAGGTTCATGCGCAGCAGCAGGTTCCGCATCTCATAAAGCCCTGTCACTGTTATAAATAAAATACCCAAGAGAAAAAATAACTTTCCCTCATAGACGATCAGGATCCCCAGCGGGATGGCGATTAGTGCGCTGATGATGCGTTTTGCCAGCAAAGAAGCCCTGCCTCCAATTTTGGTGGTTGGCCGTTAGTCGTTGGTCGTTGGAAAAAACTATTCAGTGGCGTGATCGGTCGTTGTTTGTGATCATCCAACTACCAACCACCAATTACTATAAAAGGCCTCCATACCGTCTTTCTCTTTTCTGAAATGCCACCAGGGCGCTCAAAAAATGGACATGGTCCTTGAAATCCGGCCAGTAAGCATTTGTGGTCCAAAATTCCGTATAGGCTATCTGCCACAGCAGAAAGTTGCTTATCCGAAAATCGCCCGCCGGCCTGATCAGCAGGTCGGGATCGGGAATACCCGCTGTATAGAGGTGTTGCTCAAACATCGTCTCGTCTATCGCCTCTGGTTCCAGAGCGCCGTCTCTTACCTTGGCAGCAAGGCTGCGGGCGGCGTCTACGATTTCCATCCGGCCTCCGTAGTTGAGAGCAATATTGAGTATCAGCCCGTCATTGTTTGCAGTCGATGCCCGAGACCGGTCTAATTCGTGGCGGGCGCGGAACGGAAGCTCCTGGATATGCCCGATCACCCTGATGCAGACATTCTGGCGATCAAGCTCGTCCAGTTCTTTCTGTACGTATTCATATAATAAGTTCATCAGGATGCCGATCTCTTCCTGCGGCCTTTTCCAATTTTCCGTGGAGAAGGCGTATACAGTCAGCACCTTTATGCCCAGATCGACACACAGCCTGACGACCTCCTGGAGGGCCTCCATCCCCGCCCGGTGGCCGAACACCCTGGGAAGCCCCCTGGCCTGAGCCCAGCGGCCATTTCCGTCCATGATGACCGCCACGTGACCCGGCAGGCGCTCCCTGATCAGTTGTTTCCTGAGTTGGAGAATGCCCGGTTGCTTGCTGCCTTTAAATGAAAATACCTTGTCAATAAGTTCTTTTTTCAAGACCCCACCTCTTCAACTGGGTCTTGGCTTCAGAGGGGTTCAACTGGGTCTTGGCTTCAGAGGGGGATTGCTTTTCCCCCACTGAAGCTTAGAGCCAGTTAACTAGGGGCGTAGCCGCTCTTATCCCACCGCTTCGGGGAAGCGGGGGCATTAGAGCGGGTAGCCATCGTGATTGCTTTTCCCCCTCTGAAGCTTAGAGCCAGTTAATACAGTGATTAACCGCTCTTATCCCCCCGCTTCAGAAGCGGGGGCATTAGAGCGGGTTAGTCATCTGTGATTGCTTAATAAAAACCCCCTCCAGGAGGGGGGAAGAACCGCGTTTTAATCGTGCTTACTCTTCGCAAATGGCTTCGTTCGGGCAGACATCCATGCAGGAGCCACAGTCTTCGCATTTCTCCTTGATGATCCTGTAGCCGCCTTCCACCTCTTCGATCGCCCCGTTCGGACATTCGTCCATACAGGAGCCACATGACTCGCACTTGTCAGTAATCTTGTAGGGCACTATCCCTCACCTCCTTTTCAGTGATAGTGGGGTCTTGGTAAAACTCGCAAGACTGGGTCAACTCTATCAAGTTTTCATTCAACTGCCGCTGCCGCAACACCCTGGCCTGGTATGGCCTGGGGCTTCCGGTGGCAACCACCGCCACCTGGTACCCTGCTTGCTTCAGAATTTGGCTTGCCTCTGGCAACAGATAACCGGCTACATCAACAGCCGTCAAATTTTTCATTACAACTCCATGATCTCCTTCTGCTTGGCTTCGGCAACCTGATCCACCTGCTTGATATACTTGTCTGTTTTTTTCTGAATCTCATCCAGGCTGCGCTTGGCCTCATCCTCAGAGGCCTCGCCTTTCTTTTCGGCCGCTTTAACCTGGTCGTTACTATCCCTTCTCAGGTTGCGGACGACCACCCGCACTTCTTCGGCCTTCTTCTGAATGACCTTCACCAGGTCCTTCCGCTTATCCTGGGTTAGAGATGGTATGGTAATCCTGATCAGGTAACCGTCGCTATTGGGAGTAACGCCGAGATCGGATTTTAAAATGGCCTTTTCGATCTGCGGTACCAAATTGCGCTCCCACGGCTGGATGACCAATAAGCGGGGTTCAGGCACGGAGATGGTAGCCACCTGGTTGATCGGTGTCGGTGTACCGAAGTAATCGATGAAGATCTTGTCCAGCAGGGCCGGCGTTGCCCGTCCGGCTCGCAGGGTAGTAAGATCCCTGGCCATCAGGTCGACCGTCTTTTTCATTTTATCTTCAAGCTGCTGTAGGATTTCTTTAGTCACTATGCTCCCTCCCAACGTAAGTCCCTGTTTTATGGCCCATCACCGTCTTCATGATGTTGCCCTTGATGCTCAGGTTGAAGACGATGAGCGGGATCTTGTTCTCCATGCACAGGGAAGTCGCTGTTGAATCCATCACCGCCAGGCCTTTATTGAGAACGTCCAAGTATCCCAGTTCCAGATACCTCTTGGCATCCGGATTCTTTTTCGGGTCAGAGTCGTATACACCGTCAACGTTCTTGGCCATCAAGATAACCTCGGCCTCAATTTCCGCAGCCCTTAGGGCCGCTGTGGTGTCGGTGGAGAAAAAAGGGTTGCCCGTCCCGCCCCCAAAGATAACCACCCGTCCCTTTTCCAGATGGCGGATAGCACGGCGCCGGATATACGGTTCGGCCACTTCTTTCATCTCTATCGCGCTCTGAACCCTGGTATCCACACCGCTCTTTTCCAAGGCGTCCTGCAAGGCCAGAGCGTTGATGACAGTGGCAAGCATTCCCATGTAGTCAGCGGTTGCCCGGTCCATCCCCTTAGTGCTTCCGGCCACACCCCGCCAGATATTGCCGCCCCCCACCACTATCGCCACTTCAACGCCCTTGTCCTTAATATCTCTGATCTCACTGGCGATCGAGTTTACTATATCCGGATCTATTCCGTAACCCCGCCCCCCGGCAAGAGCCTCGCCGCTCAGTTTCAGAATGATCCTGTGGTACTTGGGTGCTTGCAAGCCTGTTAACCCCCAACTGGCACTAACTTCTACTTCCGTATCCAAAAAACCTCTCCCTTCGGGCTACGCTTCTTCACCCAGGCGAAACCGGACAAAGCGGCGAATGACGATATTCTCCCCCAATTTGGAGATGGCCTCTTTGACCAGGTCACTGACCGGCCGTTGCGGATCCCTGATATAGGGTTGCTCCAGCAGGCAGACGGTTTGATAGAACTTTTCCATTCTGCCCTGCACGATCTTATCGATCACCTTTTCGGGTTTGCCCTCACCCTCACTCAGTGTCCGGGCGATCTCTTTTTCCTGTTCCAGCACGGACTCGGGAACCTGGTCACGTTCCAGGTAGCTGGGATCGGAGGCAGCTATCTGCATGGCGATCTCATGGCACAAGCTTTGATATTCATCGGTCTTGGCGACAAAATCGGTTTCACAATTGACCTCCACCATCACGCCCAGCTTTGACCCCGGATGGATATAGACCTCGATCCTTCCGTCTCCGGTGGCTCTGCCAGCCTTCTTCGCCGCTGCCGCCAGTCCGTGTTCGCGCAAGTAGAGAATCGCCTTATCCAGATCACCGCTGGTTTCTGTCAATGCTTTTTTACACTCCATCATGCCGGAGCCCGTTCGTTCCCTGAGTTCTTTTACCTGTTCTGCCTTGATCACGTACGTTCCCTCCATATTGCGAGTCGAGAGGCGAGAGGTCACACTTCCCGCATCTCACATCTCATTTTGCTCCCCCTGTTTAGCCTCCAAAACTGCGTCCGCCATTTTGGACGTCAGCAGGCGCACGGCTCTGATGGCATCATCGTTCCCCGGTATGATGTAATCGATCTCGTCCGGGTCACAGTTAGTATCAACGATTCCTACTGTAGGTATTCCCAATTTTCTGGCTTCGCAAACAGCTATGTGCTCTTTCCGCGAGTCCACGATGAACAGGGCCCCCGGGAGTTTGTTCATCTCCTTGATCCCTTTCAGGAATCGCATCAACTTTTCCTGTTCCGCTTTTAGCTTGGTAACCTCTTTCTTGGGAAGCAGGTCAAAAGTGCCCTGCTCCTCCTTTTTTTCTAGCTCCCTGAGCCTGTCGACCCGCTTGCGAATGGTGCTGAAGTTGGTGAGCATCCCACCGAGCCAGCGTTCATTGACGTAAAACATGCCGCACCGCCCGGCCTCTTCCTGGATCGACTCCTGGGCCTGTTTCTTGGTGCCCACGAATAGGATCGTGCCATTGTTTTTGACCACATCTTTGATAAAATTGTAAGCCTCGTCGATTCTCTTGACCGTTTTCTGCAGATCGATAATGTAGATGCCATTTCGTTCCGTAAAAATGAAAGGAGCCATTTTCGGATTCCAGCGCCTGGTCTGGTGCCCAAAATGCACTCCCGCTTCGAGTAATTGTTTCATCGATATTACCGGCATAGTCAAATCCTCCTTTGGTTTTTTCCTCCGCTGCGTTCATCCCTGGACGGACCCGGGCGGGACCCCCGGCCAGAATCGGCAGCGTGCGTTATTTTTCATCGCCTAGTATAGCATAACTAAATAATGGCTGACAACATAATGGCTGACAACTTGAGAGGTGAGACGTGGAAGCCTCTCACTTCTTTTTCAATTCCAGCACAAGGGATACTTCCTCCGCGTTCACATTCAATCTCTTGGCGATCTCCTGTGCCGTCAGGCCATGTGCTGCCAACTCGGATACCTTAGCATACTTCTCGCCGTCGTTGATCGCGACGTTCTCCCCCGCTTCACCGGAGGCGCCGGAATATTCCCTACGCCTGTTGTCCTGGTGGTCACTTCCCCAGGTCTTGCCTTTTCCAGGCTGCCGCGGACCGCGATCCCGGTCTCTCCTGTCATCCTGCCTCTCCCTGTTCGCTCCTGCAGTTCCTGCCGGTTGCTGCCGGTGCTCGGAATTAGCTCCTGCAAAGCCAGTCTGCTTCAGGCGTCCATCTGCCTGGGTGAGGGCCTGGGACAGGGCAGCCTCGTGCTTCTTGAGCGATACCTGAGCCGTCGCCAGTTCATCCTTGATTTTCTTGAGGTCCCCAACCACTTCCTCCAATTGTGACAGATCCGCGGCCATCTGCTTGGTTTTCAGTTCACGCCGGTCACGTAAGACTATGATGATGATCAGGGCAACGATTACGAAGATCAGTAAAATAATGCTTCCCAGAATAACGTTTTCCATTTTAGTGTACAACGCTCCTACACGCTAGATTTTACTTCTGGTACCGCCGTTGGCCCCGGCACTGATTTAAGCATTCATCCTTTCTCTCAAAACTCATTTCCGGAAACGCGGCAGCAGGGGACTGCTTAGATCCTTTTGAGATTCTTTACCGATTTCCTGCTGGAATTGTTTTTTTTCAGTTCGTCCAGCAGATTATCGTTCAAAACACGAATATATGTGCCCTTCATCCCCAGTGATTTAGATTCGATCACGCCGGCACTTTCCAGCTTTCGCAAGGCATTGACGATTACGGAACGGGTGATGCCCACCCGGTCGGCAATCCGGCTGGCCACCAACAGCCCCTCAAGGCTGCCCAACTCGTAAAATATGTGCTCCACAGCTTCCATTTCCGAGAAGGACAGGGTACTCAGGGCAATCTGCACCGAGGCCTTTTTCCTGGTGTCTGATTCAGCCCGCTCCTGTTTGATCCTCATGATCTCCATGCCCACCGACACCGCACCGTGTTCTGCCAGGACCAGTTCCCCGGCATCGAGTTCTGACCCGACCCGGGTGAGGACCAAGCTGCCCAAGCGTTCTCCGCCACCGATGATCGGAACGATCGAAATTTTTTTGTCCGGCAACGGGCACTTGGAGGAGGAACTGAACAGGCAAGAATCATTTTCTTGGGGGAGGTTGGACATCGACTCGTTGACCTGCAATAGTTCATGGTTGTAACTCTCAGGAAAAGACTCGCTGTAGGCGATAATATCCTCCATGATACTGCAGGTAAAATCGGCACAGAAATGGCAGGCCAAGATCTTGCCCCGCCTTCCCACTAAATAGATGTTGGCGTTGGCGCTCTCTCCCAGAATCTTGGCAATGGTTGCAAAATCCACCGGTTGGCCCGCGGATGTTTGCATCATCCTATTGATGTTTCTGGTCTTTTTCAGTAATTCATCAGCACTGTATAATGATGTATCCAATAGTTCTACCCCCGGTTTTACAGTATGTACCTGCTTAAATCATAATCCTTGACGATGGCGGATAGTCTCTCTCTGACATATTCTCTGTCGATCCTGATCTCCCGCGGAGAGATTTCCGTGGCATTGAATGACAGGTCTTCGAGCACCTTTTCCATGATGGTATATAGGCGCCGCGCCCCGATGTTTTCTGTCCGGGCATTGACGAGGTCTGCCATCTCCGCTACCTCTTCAAGGGAGTCCCCGGTGAACTCGATGCTGATATTTTCGGTTTTGAGCAATTCAGAGTACTGATGGATCAGCGAGTTATCAGGTTCCGTCAAGATCTTTATAAAATCATCCCTGGTCAGGGGTTGCAGTTCCACCCTGATCGGAAAGCGTCCTTGCAGTTCCGGAATCAGGTCCGAAGGCTTGCTGGTATTAAAAGCGCCAGCGGCAATAAACAGCATGTAATCGGTTTTTACCGGCCCGTACTTGGTGATTACGGCAGATCCCTCAATGATCGGCAGGATATCCCGCTGTACTCCGCCCCTGGATACATCGGGTCCCGAGGTATTTTCCCGGCCGGCAATCTTGTCAATCTCATCAACAAAAATGATCCCGGACTGTTCGGCCCGATCAATGCCGATGGAGACGATCTCGTCCATATCGATCAGCCTCTGGGCCTCTTCCTGGATCAACATCTTTCGTGCATCCTTGACGGGCAGCCTGCGCTTTTTTCTGCGCTTGGGCAAGAAGTTGCCCAGCATGTCCTGGAGGTTGATGCCCATCTCCTCCATTCCGCTCCCGGAAAAGATCTCGAGCATCTGGGGCGTTTTCTCCTCGATGTCCATCTCTACTACTGCCTCTTCCAACTCTCCATCAGCCAGTTTTTGGCGCAGTAATTGGCGGGTGGTCTTAACGCTTTCGTCCTCGGTGCTTTCTTCTGCAGGCGCTCCCCCCATCTCTGAAAACAAGTATTCGAAAGGATTTCTGGACACCTTATTGCGTTTCGGATGGTTCACAAGAAGATCCAGGATCCTTTCATTGGCTTGCACGGCTGCATTGGCCATAACTTCAGCCATCTTCTCGGTCTTGACGGTGCGTATCGCTACCTCAGTCAGGTCGCGTACCATGGACTCCACGTCCCGGCCAACGTACCCGACTTCGGTAAACTTGGTCGCCTCCACTTTGACGAACGGTGCTTTGACCAGTTTTGCCAAGCGCCGGGCAATTTCGGTCTTGCCAACCCCGGTCGGCCCAATCATGAGAATATTTTTGGGCACGATCTCATCCCTGAGCTCCGGAGGCAACTGACGCCTCCGGTACCTGTTGCGCAGGGCTATAGCTACAGCCTTTTTGGCCTCGTTCTGGCCGATGATATACCGGTCGAGCTCAGCAACCACTTGTGACGGGGTTAGTTCATCCACGGTTTCACCAACCTATAATTGTTCTACGGTGATGCAATTATTTGTGTAGATGCAAATCGAGGCAGCAATCTCCATGGCAGACTGCACAATCTGGGGAGCGTCCAGACTGGTATGGGCCAGCAGCGCCCTGGCCGCCGCCAGCGCATATGGTCCTCCGCTGCCGATGGCAGCAATGTTGTCATCCGGCTCGATCACTTCACCGTTGCCGGAAATAATCAGGATCTGCCCCTTGTCGGCCACGATCAGCATGGCTTCCAACCGCCGCAGGTACTTGTCCAGGCGCCACTCCTTGGTCAGTTCCACCGCTGCCCGCTGCAAATTACCCCGGTATTCATCTAGTTTCTGCTCGAATCGATCGAAAAGGGTCAAGGAATCCGCAACTGCGCCGGCAAATCCGGCCAGCACCTGATCGTTGTGAAGTTTCCTGATCTTACGAGCTCCTGCCTTGATGATGGTATTGTTGCCGAAGGTCACCTGTCCATCTCCCCCCAGGGCAACCCGGCCATCTCTTTTCACACCGATAATGGTGGTCCCAATCATCTCTTTTTATCCACTTCCCACATTCTATTTACCACAGATGACTACCCGCTCTAATGCCCCCGCTTCCTCCGCATCCAGGCCTTTGGCCTGGCCTTGTACTCCGCATTCTTCAGGCCGGGCGTAACCCGGATGCGGAGGAAGAATGCGGAGTACATCCGAAGCGGTGGGATAAGAGCCGGGTGCCCTCTGGGCGCGTCACTATATCAACTGGTACTTGGCTTCAGTGGGGGATTGCAATCCCCCACTGAAGCCAAGTACCAGTTGAACGCTTCTCAAGCGCAGAAGCTGTTCTCCTGAAGCAGAGCCTCTCTATTTCCTTTCCCATTTCCCACTTCTCACTTCCCAAATGCCCGGGGATGGGCAGCTTCGTACACCTTCTTGATCCGTTCACCGGACACATGAGTGTAGATCTGAGTGCTGGACATCCTGGCATGGCCGAGCAGTTCCTGAACCGATCTCAGATCGGCTCCCCCCTCCAGCAGGTGGGTGGCAAAAGTGTGCCTGAGAGCGTGAGGTGTCAGGTTCCGGGCCACCCCCAACCCCCTCAGGTACTTCATGATAATCTCGTAAAGGCCCCTGGTGCTCAGGCGCTTGCCGCGCCAGTTCACAAACAACGGATCGCTACGGTCAGGAGGGCTTCCTACCAGGGCTGGCCTTGCCTGGCTCAGGTACGAGCGGATGGCCCCGGCAGCCTGCCTGCCAATCGGCGCCATCCGCTCTTTTCGCCCCTTTCCCTTAATAATCAGACTTCGCATCTCCAGGTCGATATCCCCGATATTTATCTGGACCGCCTCTCCGATCCGCAGCCCGGAGCTGTAAAACAACTCCAGGACGGCCAGATTTCTGATTTCCAATAACCGGCTGTCCGGCTGCGTCTGGGTCGGCCGCGCCTGTTCCAGCAACTGCTCGACTTCCTGCCGGTACAGAAACTGCGGCAAGCGTCTCACCTTTTTGGGGGCGTGCAACAAGAGCAGCGGGTTTGTCTCTACAATCCGGCACTGGTACAGATACTTGAACAGCGAGCGCAAACAGGCTAGATGGCGCGCAATGGTGCTACGGGCATAGCCAGCTTCATACAGACTGGCCAGGTATTCCCGCATAACCCTTACATCAATATGAGCAAGATCGGTGATATATGCTGAGTCCAAATACTTGAAAAAGCGGTCACAATCCGCTAGATAATTTAGAATTGTTTTATCGCTGAGGTTTTTTTGATTTTTAAGAAAGTTTCTATATTCACCAAGTATTTTTAAATTAGCATCCATCGTTCACTCACCTATTCTAATCCTAGCATACTTTTATAATGGAAACAAGCTCTTTGGCTAAATTTTCTATTAATTTAGTCCGGATTAAAATAGAACATGCGTCCTTTTTTACATTCTTTTTTACGTCCTATTTTCATCCGGTGCCGTTTCCTCCTCAAACTTCTTATTGCAGTTTGAGCAGAACAGGCGCCTCTCCCGCCCGGTATACACCAGGAAATTGCCGCAGTCCGGGCAGTTATGCGGCGAGGGTTCGTCCCAGGTGGAAAAGTCGCAGTCAGGGTAGTTACTGCAGCCATAGAATCTCCTGCCTTGCCGCGACCGCCGCTCTACGATCATCCCGCCGCAGCGCGGGCAGGAGACGCCCGTTCTCTCATAGTAGGGCTTAGTATGACGGCATTCCGGAAATCCCGGGCAGGCCAGGAACTTGCCGTAGCGTCCCTGCTTGATGGTCAGGTAGCGCCCGCACTTGGGGCACTTTTCCTCGCTCTGCTCCTCGGCCAGGGAGATGTTTTCGATTACCCGTTCGGCATGCTCGAGGTTTTCTTCAAAAGGCTGGTAAAACTCCTCCACGATGCTTTGCCAGGCCGTGCCGCCCTCTTCCACCTCGTCAAGCTTCTCCTCCATGCTGGCGGTAAACTTGACATCGACAATCTGGGGAAAATAATCTTTCAAGAGGTCATCGACGATAAATCCCAGCTCCGTGGGGGCCAGGTTCTTTTCCTGCTTTACCACATAACCCCTGGACTGAATGGTTTCAATGATGGTCGCATACGTGCTCGGACGTCCGATGCCTTTTTCCTCGAGCATTTTCACCAGAGCGGCCTCCGTGTACCGGGGCGACGGCTGCGTGAAGTGCTGTGCGGGATCGAGATCCACCAGGGTGAGCAGTTCGCCCTCATGCAGTTCGGGCAGCACTGTTTCCGTCGCCTCTTTTTCCTTATAAACCTTTAGGAATCCTGGAAACCGGACTACGGAACCGCTGGCCCGGAACAGGTACTCGCCCGCCTGGATATCCACCGTGGTCGCATCCATGACCGCCGGGTTCATCTGGGAGGCGATAAACCGCTCCCAAATCAACTTGTACAGGCGGTGCTGGTCCCTGCTCAGGAAAGACTTTACCTTGTCCGGTGAACGCTCCGCCAGAGTAGGCCTGATCGCCTCGTGCGCTTCCTGTGCCCTGCCAGTGCTTTTGTAAACGGGAGGCAGACTGGGAACATAATCAGGGCCGTAAGTGTCAAGGATGAAATCCCGGGCCGCTTGCCGGGCCTGCTCCGAGATCTGTGGGGAATCCGTGCGCATGTATGTGATCAGGCCGACAGCGCCCTCCTTCCCCATGTCCAGACCTTCATACAACTGCTGGGCAATCTGCATGGTCTTGCGCACCGGAAAATTGAGCGCCCCGGCAGCTTCTTGCTGCAGCGTGCTGGTGGTAAACGGCGCCTGGGGCCTGCGCTTTCTCTGGCGGCTTATAATTTTGACAACCAGATAGGATGCGCCTTGAAGGCCGTTCAGTACGTTTCTGGCAGCCGACTCATCCTCCAGGTCGATCTTCTCTTTTCCCCTGGATAACAGTTTGGCCTCAAAGGGTTTGCGGCCAGATTGCAGGTGTGCCGTGATGATCCAGTACTCCCTGGGTTGAAACTCCCTGATCTCCTGCTCCCGGTCGCAGATCAGCCGAACCGCCACCGACTGCACCCGGCCGGCGCTCAAGCCACGCCTGATCTTATGCCAGAGGAGAGGGCTGAGCTTGTACCCGACCACCCGGTCCAACACCCGCCTCGCCTGCTGCGAATTCACCCGGTCCCGGTTGATCGGGTGCGACTGCTTGACAGCCTGCTCCAGAGCAGGCTTGGTGATCTCGTGAAATTCGATCCGGCAGGGAGCATCATCGGGCAAGTTGAGAATCTGCTGCAGGTGCCAGGCAATTGCCTCTCCCTCCCGGTCCGGGTCAGGCCCCAACAGCACCCTGTCAGTCTTCTTGGCAGCATCCTTCAAGTCCTTGATCACATTGCCCTTGCCCCTGATCGTGATGTACTTGGGGCTGAACCCCTGTTCCACATCAATGCCGAACTGGCTCCTGGGGAGGTCGCGTACATGCCCCATGGATGCCTTGACCACATATTTCCGCCCGAGCATCTTGCTGATTGCCCGCGCCTTGGCGGGAGACTCTACAATAACCAGGACCTTTGGCATGTCGGATCACCTTTTTCAATAAGTGATGAGTTATTGCTCATTTTACGTGACGTTTACTTTGAATGAAAATCGAAGGCCGCAACTGAAGCCAAGAACTAGTTGAATCCGTACTCATTACTCATTACGCATTACTGTACTGATGAAATATTGACCGGGAAGCCGTCTGGCCAGCCCCTTGACCTCCAGCATGGTCAACAGGCCGCCGACGAGCGATACGGTCAAGCCGGTGCGCTCCGCCAACTGGTCGATGCTCAACGGCTCAATGCTGAGGCGCTGAAAGATAGCATCTTCCTCCCCGAACAATTCCCCGGTGGCGACTTGAGGTGGGAGACCGCTCCGCTTCTCCTGCCGGCCCGGTTGCAGATAAGTATACTCGGCCAGCACATCCTCTATGTTCTCCACCAGCTTCGCCCCCTGTCTGATCAGGGAGTTGGTCCCCCGGCTGTGGGCGCTGGTTGCCGGTCCGGGTACGGCGAAAACATCCCGCCCCTGCTCCAAAGCCAGGTAAGCTGTGATCAGGGCGCCGCTCTTGCTCCCCGCTTCAACCACCAGTGTCCCTAAAGAGCAACCGCTGATGATCCGGTTCCGGATCGGGAAGTTCTTGGCTGCGGGTCCGGCGGCAGGTAGCAATTCGCTGATCAGGCCTCCCGCCATCTGGAGGCGATCCCGTAGCCGCTCGTTCTCTCGGGGGTAGCAGACATTGATGCCGCACCCCAATACCGCCAGGGTATATCCTCCGGCAGCCAGAGCACCGTTGTGAGCGGCAGCATCCACTCCCCGAGCCATCCCGCTGACCACTCCCCAGCCGTTCTCTGCCAGACCCTGCGCCAACTCCCTGGCCATAGCCAGCCCATACGGAGTGGCCTGCCGCGCCCCCACGACGGCGATCAGGGGCAACTCCGGGGAAGGAAGCAACCCCTTCAGGTACAGCATGACCGGTGGGTCGGCTATCTCTGCCAGCCCCCGAGGGTAATCCGGGTCCCCTAGCATCACCAGCCTGATCTCCCGCGCCGCCAGGTCGGAAAATGTTTTTTCAGGATCAGCGTATTTCTGAAAAAACAGGACGCTCTCGATCGCCCGGGGTGACAATCGAGGCACCTGCTGCAGGCCTGCTGCGCCGGCCTGCAGGGCCGCCGCGCCGGTCCGGAAATGGCGGAACAAGTGCATCAGGCTCCGGGGCCCCAGGTTCGAGGCTGCATGGAGAGCCGCCCAGTAAAAACGATCCTGCAAACCTAACCTCTCCCATTTCACAGTCTATTATTATAATGTAGATTTTACTAATTGCCAAATAATCCTTCTCTATTTTAATTTTTTTTTAATTTCAGGAGGCGAACAGGATCTACCTTGCCCGCTGCACAGCCTGGCGCGGATGGGAACCGCCCCGCATGATGGTCAGGAGGGCACCCTCGCGCAGCAGGGAGCTGCCATCCGGCTGGGCTACTATCGCATCCATATTCTCCCCGGAAAAAACCTCTTCAAGAGCGCGTTCGGTGATGTGGGAGAAGATTCTACGGTAGGAAGGGCAGTAGGGATCCTTGAGGTTGTTGGACGACCCGCGCCCGCTTGCGGGCACCCGGACTGCCAGGGCATTATAGGGGCAGCCTCCCTTACAGATGTTGAAGCGGGGGCAGTCGCCACATTCCTCCCGGAGGCGCTCCTCCCTCTCCCGGAACATCTGCCACACCGGAGACAGTTTTAGCTGCTCCGGACCGGGCCGTTCCTGCACATGGCCGAGACGAAATGAGTTCAATCCGGCAAACCGCTGGCAGGGATAGATGCTTCCGTCCGGAGCGATGGCCAGGTAACATCCCAGACAGTCACGGTAGGTGCAGATCCCTCCCTCCCCGGAGGAGATGCTGCGGCTGAGTTGATCAAGGGTGCTGATGCGGATCCTCTGAAGATTTGAGAGATAGGAGTCCAGCAGATGCACCAGCAGGCTGCCGTAGGCCTCCGGTGAGAGAGACCAGCGATCTGTTGCTGCTTCCCGGGCTGCTTGAGTGAAGGAGATGCCGGACTCTTGCTTCAAACCGTTGTCAACCAGCGGGGGGACTGCCGCATGAATGGTGAAGCTGAGGCCTTCATGGATAAAGAAGTCGATGATCTTGTCTGCATGAGAGACGGACTGACGGGTGAAGGTACAGATGCAACCGATACGCAGGCCATGGCTGCGGGCGAGCTCGATTCCGGCCATGGTGCGACGGAAATAGCCCCGGCCGCGCTGATTATCTGTAATCTCTTCCGGCCCGTCAAGGCTAGTGCCCAGCGACACGCCGTATTCCGCAAACATTTCACAGAACTCGTCTGTCAGCAGCCACAGGTTGCTCTGCATGTTCAGCCTCGGGCGTTTTGTCTTGAGGCTCTGTCGCAGGCGGGGCAGTGCCCGGCGATAGAAATCGATGCCGGCAGTGAGCGGCTCCCCGCCGTGGAAGATAATATCCAGCTTGTCCAACGAGCTCTTCAAATCATCTATCCAACCAACAGTCGCATTCAGTATCCTCTCGTCCATCACCGCACCCTCGCCTCGCGGCCCAAAACAATAGCGGCACCTGGCGGGGCAGGACGCAGACGGGACCAGCATCATTTTGAGGGACACCGTGGTTCAACTCCTAGTCGCCCTGATTTTTTGCAATCTTTCGCCGTGCCACCAATTTGCGCAGTTCTTCCGCAAAGAAGAGCACCGCTCCAAACGCTATCAGCAGTGCCCAATCGACCATTCGCAACGGACCCGTACCGAACAGTCTCTGCATAAACGGCACATAACTGATTGCTGATATGATGCCGATGCCAATCGCCTCGCTCATAATCAGGAAGCGATTGCTGAATAGGCCAATCTGGAATACCGACACGTTCACTGTCCGCACCGCAAAGCCGTTGAACACCTGAGAGACCACGATCGCCGCCTGGGTCATGGTAATGGCACGGCAGTATAGTAAATCCGTCGTCGGCAACGCCGTTCCCCAATGCCAGCCACCCTGGAGCAATACGAACAGGAAGCCGGCAATCGCTCCTGCCCCTTGGATTCCACCCAGGAACAGCATCCGTTTGATCAGGGCAAAGTCAAACAGCCTGGCGGTGCGAGGCCGTGGAGGTGCCTTCATCAGGCCCGGCTCAGGGCTTTCCGTGCCCAGGGCCAGACCTGGGAGAACGTCGGAGCCCAGGTCGATGGACAACACTTGCAAGGCGGTCAGTGGCACCATGTGAACGCTGGCTACGGTGACAAAGAGAAACGGCAGCAACTCAGCCATGTTGTGGGAGAACATGTAGAGGATGAACTTCTTGATGTTGGCATAGACCGACCGCCCAAGCTCAATGGCATGCACAATGGAGGCAAAACTGTCGTCCAGCAAAATCATCACCGCTGCCTCCCGCGAGACATCGGTTCCCGTAATGCCCATAGCAATCCCGATGTCGGCCCGCTTCAGGGCCGGGGCATCGTTCACGCCGTCGCCGGTGACCGCCACCACCTGACCCATCTCCTGGAGAGCAGCCACTACCCGCATTTTATGCTCCGGAGCGACCCGGGCAAAGATCAGCGGCTGTTTGATCTCCAGCGCTTCTTTGAGCTGCCCGTCGTCCATCTTCTCCAGTTCAGCCCCGGTAATGATCAGCGCCTGGGCACCCCCGGTGATCCCGATTCTCTCGGCGATCGCCTCGGCGGTCAGGCCGTAGTCACCGGTAACCATGATGATTTTGACGCCGGCATCCCGCGCCTTCTGTACAGCCGCCACCACCTCCGGACGGGGCGGGTCCATCATCCCCACCAGGCCGAGGAAGATCAGGTCAACCTCCACGCTATCGCTGGTGTATTTCTTCAGATCATCCGGGAGCGCCCGATAAGCCATGGCCAATACACGCAGACCCTGCTTGGCCATGGCATCGTTGCGCGCCATGATCTCATTCCGGGATCCCTCGTCCAGGGGCTGTTCCACCCCCTGCAAGCTGCGCTGGCTGGTACACAGGGAGAGCACCTCCCGGGGAGCGCCCTTCACGTATGCGGTCACCCGTCCGTTTTGCTGATGCAGGGAACTCATCCGCTTCCGGCGCGAGTCGAAAGGTAACAAGTAAACCCGCTGTTCCTGCTGCAGTGCTGCCTCTAATTTAAATTTGGCCTTGCCGGCCAGCACTAACAGCGCCCCTTCGGTGGGATCGCCCAGCACACTCCAGCCCTGATGCTCCTGGTCCGGCGGCGCCAGGCGGGCGGTGTTGCAAAAAGCCGCCGCCTTGATCAGGGTATCCCACTCAGCAGGCAGTCCTGTCTGGGGCAACTGCTCAGTCTCTTCTTTAACCGGCGCCTCTGTGCTGCCTTCTATCGGGGAAAACCCCCCCTCGGGTTCGAAGCCGACGCCGGAGACCTGCATCCGCTGACCGGGGCGCCAGATCTCCCTGACGGTCATCTCCCCCTTGGTCAGGGTGCCGGTTTTGTCAGTGGCGATGACGTTAGCCGAACCCAGGGTCTCCACCGCCGAGAGACGTTTGATCAGGGCGTTGCGCTTGGCCATGCGCTGCACTCCGACCGCCAGGGACACCGACATGGTAGCCGGCAGACCTTCTGGGACCACGGCCACCATGACCCCGAGAGCAAACAAGAAATCCTCGATCCAGCTCAATCCCAATAGCCGGCCCATGATAAAAAGAATACCACCGATAACCAGCGCCGCCTTGGCAACCAGCTTGCCCATGCGGCGCACTTCTATCTGCAACGGGCTGGGCACGTCAGCCACACCCGCTGTCAGCTGGAAGATCTTGCCGAACTGGGTCTGCTCACCGGTGGAATGGACTACGGCGATCCCTGAGCCCGCAGCCACCGAAGTACCCATGAAGACCAGGTTGGGGGTCTCGATCCAGCCAAGCCCCTCCTCAAGGACGGCGGTAGCGGTTTTATGCTGCGGCTCTGATTCACCGGTCAGGGTGATGTTGTTGGTAGCCATTTCGAAAGCCTGAACTAGCCGGGCATCAGCGGAAATGTTGTCGCCCTCTTCGAGTAGCAGCACATCCCCTGGCACCAACTCACTCGCATCTAGAGCCTGTTCCTGCCCATCCCGGTAGATCCTGGCCTTGACCGGCACTAGCTTGTTCAACGCCTCGGTTGCCCGCTCAGCGTGATACTCCTGAAAAAACCCGATCGCCGCGTTGAGCATGACCACCCCCAGTATGGCAAGGGAGAGGCTGAGGTCGCTGGAATTGCGCCCACCAAGCAGGTAGACTATAAAGGTGATGGCAGAAGCGATAATCAGCAGGATAGCGAAGAGGTCGGTGAACTGCACGAAAAATCGGCCTAGCAACGAGCGCCGCCGCGCCTTCGGCAGCCGGTTCCAGCCATAGCGCTTCTGCAGTTCCGCCACCTGGTCATGCCTCAACCCTTGGGCCGTCGTGCCCAAGGCGCTGTACACGTCGAGGGGCGCCAGGCGCGGGATTTCTTTCAACCTATCGGGGATGATCTGTTTGGCATCCACTAACCGATCCTCCTGTAAGCTGCCTGGTCAGGCGACATTGTCAGGGAGCGCCCTGGTACGTTCTTCATCGTGCCCCTCGGCAACCTGGCGGAGGCCTCGCTAGTTCCGGGCCTCCTGGCGCGCGGCAGCGACCGCCTGGCGGAGATCACCAGTCCAGCACCGTCTCTCCCCACGTTTTCCTGGGAAACCGTGCAGGTTACAGATGTTCTCCTTGCGCTGCCACTTGCAGCCGCGTGTCAAATGTGAACAGTGTAAGTTCCGGCAGATGCAATTTTAAGGATACGGCCAGGGCCAGGTGCCATAGATCAGCGCCGCGCAGTGGCCATTTGGAGCTCAGCTTGGCAATCTCCCCGGGTCTTGGTGAGAGGTTGATGAATCGCCAGGGACCGGTAGCTATTGCCTCCAAGGCCGCTTTGATCAAGACGTCTGATAGCAGCCTTTCCCGAGCTAGACGATTGATCACGGCATGAGTTTCCGCAAGGGCTAAAGAGGAGATCAGATGTACACCTTCTTTTCGTGCCATCTCTAATGCCTTGTCGCTATGTTCGTCTTTAAAAATCGCCGAGATAACCGCCGAAGCATCCCAGTATAAGACCAGTTCAATTGCCATCAGCTACGATCCTCCTGTAGATATTGCTGAGCGATACCTGGTTCCAGCGGTAAGGGCGGCGGCAACTGGCGCACATTGCCGGGCATCGGGTCTAACAGTCCGCTTGTTTCCAAGTTCCTAACCCGGTCTGCCAGCGGCAGTTCTTCATCGTTAACCGCCACAATTTTGGCAATGCGGGCTCCTCTGTCGGTGATAAAGATCTCCGCTCCCTTACGGACCTCTTTCAGCAGCTTGCTCAGGTTGATCTTGGCCTCCCGGATGCCTACGCTTCGTATCATTAACATCATTCCTCTTTCCTCTATGTAACCCTTGTACTTACTTATATATTATAACCTTTTTAACATCATTCAGCGAGAAGTCCCCTTCCTCCAAAGGTAGGGGATGAATCGCCGACATAGGGCGTTCCCGCATCGACAGACAGAGATGGCTCGCCGCTGGAGAAGCCGGAGACACCGACCGGCTCCCAGTTGACTTCGACGAGGCCAAGCAGAAGGCTTTGAGCAGCGGCGAGGTGGAGCCGGGACTGCCATTGAAATGCTCCTTTAGGCTATTCTGAAGGTTTGACTGAACTCTCGCCGATCGGACTTGAGGATATTTAGTTGATGCCTGGCTTGGTCAGTAAGATATATCGCAAACATGTCCGCTATTTATAGTTCCTCCAAGTCCAGACGGGAGATTTTATCCCCGGAAGCATCCTTAATACCTTGAAGAACTGATTCCATGGCCTCCCTGTTCTGATAGAGCCATAGTTCAGAGGCGGGGATTTCCACGACAGGTTGCAAAAGAACTTCTCCACGTTCATTCTTGTAAAGGCGCACCCTCTTGTACCCCTTCATCAATTCGCCCAGGGTAAGCCTGTTGCGCTCATCTATCGTCCGGGTATCAATCTCTTTGAATTCATCATGGATTATGAAGGTATTCTCCATATTACGCACCTCCCATAATGAAGTGGTCTGAATCAAAGATATAAGGCTGTGAGCTGGGGTTTTCAGCTAAAAGACAGAGCCCCACTATACTACATTAACTCAAATGGGTCAATGGGATCTGGCCCAACAAATGTTTTTGCACACAGGACTTTTTAGCCATTATTTATTCCGGGAAGCATGGGGACGTACATTATGCTTCCCTCCAGACAGATACTGATACAGATCAGAAGGGACATAAATCGACATAATAAGGTTTTTTCTGGCTCAGGTTCGATCTCCGAATCTCTGTCAACAAATTGAGGATGTTGGCAAAAGTTGTGCCAACATCCTCAATTTAATCTGTGAGCGAGGTTCTTGAACGATTTCGACGCAGTTTCCGAATCGATATTTATACTATTGTGATGCCTGCGCTGGCATACCCCTCAACGGTATTGATCAGCGACAGGTCTGCGGCTGTTATAGAAAATACCATTAATAGACGATCTTGAGCGGAAACCGGTATCGATAATTCGGTAACAATACCGTTACTGATAGTACCGATAGCGAGTATGCCTGTAAGGGCAGGCGATAATGTTACTGCGGTGCCTGCAATCGGAGAAAAGGTATTGTCTGGCGTAGTTGAACTGTATAACTGTGCCGTGATGGTTATTGTTGATCCGACAAGGGATAGTGCGGTTGTTGTGCTAAAAAATGCAGCAACCGATGAGATTGTGCCGTCGCGGGGAGCAGAAAAAGCAAAATTAAGCAATGTTCCCGATGAGCCTGTAAGGTCTATAGTTGCCCCCAGATTGCTAGTGCCTGGAGCTGAATTTCCAAATCCGACGAAACCCGGAATGCCCGCTAACCCCCCAGCAATAGTAGTTATTGAGATAGGAAGTCCTGATGATAAAGGTATGATGGCACCGTTGCCGGCACTTCCCGTCGCCCCGGTGACCCCGGTAACTCCGGTTGTCCCAGTAACACCGGTTGCCCCAGTTGTCCCGGTAATTCCGGTAGCCCCGGTAACACCGGTTGCCCCTGTAGCCCCTGTAGCCCCGGTTGCTCCGGTGACCCCAGGATCCCCGGTCACTCCAGTAGCACCGGTAGTTCCAGTCTCACCGGTTGCCCCAGTAGCCCCGGTAACTCCGGTTGTCCCGGTAACTCCGGTAGCCCCTGTAGCCCCTGTAGCCCCTGTAGCCCCGGTTGCTCCGGTGACCCCGGTTGCTCCGGTCACTCCAGTAGCACCGGTAGTTCCAGTCTCACCGGTTGCCCCAGTAGCCCCGGTAACTCCGGCTGTCCCGGTTGTCCCGGTTGTCCCGGTTGTCCCGGTTGTCCCGGTTGCTCCGGTGACCCCAGGATCCCCGGTCACTCCAGTAGCACCGGTAGTTCCAGTCTCACCGGTTGCCCCAGTAGCCCCGGTAACTCCGGCTGTCCCGGTGACCCCTGTAGCACCGGTTGCTCCGGTAGCCCCGGTCACTCCGGTTGCTCCGGTAGCCCCGGTGGGTCCCACCTGTAGAACAACCCATTCAGTTCCGTTATCACGATACAGAATGCCCTGATCGGTGGCCAGGTAAAGCCTGCCGCTGGTGCCAGCCGGTGGTCTGCTTGCCAGGAGACCTTCTTGAATGGAAGGCGCTCCTCCTGCGTTGATTACATAGAGGAAAGACAGAGCCCCTAATGGGTCGCTCAATCCTTTCAACTCGTCAGTCATTAAGATCACTCCTTGATTGTAGTCGTATCGCTGTTTATGAAAAGATCGGATTCAGGGCCTCATATCGCTACGGCTGGTTTGAATCCTATCTGGGGTCGACCGCCCCGGTCGCCAGGAAGCCGTTGATGGTGACGGTGAGGATAGGCAACCCTGTCGTGGTGGTTCCGGTCTGAGTGAATATGAGCGAACAGGTTGTGGCGCTGTCGTGGGAAACCCCCGCAGTGTCCACGAATTCAAGCGGGATCGGGAACGATACCAGTTTACCCAGAAACATGAACTGGACGACGTCAATGGCACCCTCAAGGCCGCCGATCGTGGGGAAGGTCGCTGTTCCGGTCAGGTCGGTGGTTGCGCTGGCGACCGCTACACCGGCCCTGACGACGGTAACCACCACGCCCGATGGAACTGGGGCTCCCAAGGTCAACCCAGTGCTCGGCCCGGTGCCCAGTATGGTGACCGTCGGGGTGCCCTGGCAACGCTCCGGCGGGAAGAGCGGCGTGGGCGGGCATACGAACCCGGGCTGCGCTAAGAAGGTGCATGCCGGTACCTCACAGAAGCCGTAGGTCGGCACCAGCAGCTTCACGGGGGCGGTTATCTGGAGCTCCTTGCAGATCTTGCCGGTGCAGGCGATCACTACCGGCAGGCCTGTCGGGCTGGCGAGCAAGGTGCAGGTGCAGTCGCCGAAGGCCAGGATATCGCAGTTGACGGTGGTTCCGGGCGGTACCCACAGATCTGCCCGCGCCGCTCCCGTCAGGGTGAGGGTGGGGGCGCAGACCGTCACCCCGGCTACGAGAATGGGAGCGCTGATCTGGAATGAGTTGATCACCAGCACCTCTTCGAAATACGGCGTCAGCGGCGGCGTCACCGCTACCGTCCCGGCGAAGGTGCAGGTTGCGCTGCCTGGAATAGGGATGCAGGCAACGGTGGCGCCCGCCGGTATGGTGACACCCGGGCAGGACGATGAAACAGGTATCTGGCTGGTGACGAGTTCCTCGGTAAAGCACTGGTCGTAGATCTTGTTGACCAGGATGCAGTCCTTGGCAGTAAATGGCACCGGCGCGACGTCACCTTCCAGCGGCACGCTCAGGACCGGGGTGCTGGGATCGCTGGAATCAATGGTGATGAAAGCTGATTCAGGACCCGCTGTTTTCGGGGCAAAGACGACATTGATGACGCAGGTTGCGCCGGGCGACAGCGTGCTTCCCGGACAGGAACTGAACGTGATCACAAACTCCGTAGCGTTGGCACCTGTGATGATGACCGAAAAGATGAACAAGTCGGTGGAGCCGATGTTCTGGACGATAAAAGCCTGGGGCGGCGAGGTTTGGCCAACCGTCACACTGCCGAAGTCAAAGGATGGCGGAGTCACGCTGATCTGGGGAGTTGCGCTCAGCAGGGAGACAAAAGCGTTGGCGCTGCCGTTCAAAGTAGTCTGAAACACTCCGGGGGTAGTGGGAAAATCAACGGAAGCCGTGTCGCCGGTCACATAGATGCTACTGGCATTGTTCGCGGCGATGCCGGTGCTGTTGTCGTCGCCACTCCCTCCCAGGTAGGTGGAGTAGACCAGAGCAGTCCCGGCGGCACTGAGCTCGGTCACAAAGACGTCGAAACCGCCTTGCAGCGTGGACTGAAATGCCCCGGGAGTGGTGGGAAAATTGGTGGAATTAGTGGTGCCGGTCACGTAGGCGTTGCCGAAGACATCGATGACAATGCCATTGCCTCCGTCGGTGATGCCCCCTCCCAGATAGGTGGAGTAGACCAGAGCAGTCCCGGTGGGGTTCAGCTTGGTCACGAAGGCATCGGTGCCGCCCTGCAATGTAGTCTGAAACGCCCCGGGAGTGGCTGGAAAATCAGTGGAATCGGTAGTCCCAATCACGTAAGCATTGCCACTGGCGTCGATGTCAGCGCCATATCCACCGTCGCTGCCGCTCCCCCCAAGATAGGTGGAGTAGACCAGAGCAGTCCCGGTGGGGTTCAGCTTGGTCACGAAGGCATCATCTGTGCCTTTTAACGTGGTCTGAAAAGCCCCTATGCTGGTGGGAAAATCAGCGGAACCGGTCTGTCCCGCTACGTAGACGTTGCCTGAAACATCGACAGTCAGGCTATTTCCCAGATCGAAACTGCTCCCTCCCAGGTAGGTGGAGTAGACCAGAGCCGTCCCGGTGGGGTTCAGCTTGGTCACGAAGGCGTCCAGACTGCCCTGCAGCGTGGTCTGAAACGCTCCGGGGGTGGTGGGAAAGTCCTCGGAATCGGTAGTTCCGGTCACATAGGCGTTGCCGCCGGCATCGATCACGATCCCGGCCCCGCTATCGTCGCTGCTCCCTCCCAGGTAGGTGGAGTAGACCAGAGCCGTCCCGGTGGGGTTCAGCTTGGTCACGAAGGCGTCGGATGCGCCCTGCAATGCTGTCTGAAACGCTCCTGGAGTGGTGGGAAAATCGGGGGAACTGGTTTGTCCGGTCACATAGGCGTTGCCGCCGGCATCGATCACGATCCCCGCCGCTCCATCGTCGCCGCTTCCTCCCAGGTAGGTGGAGTAGACCAGACCCGGGTCGATAACCAGGGGGTAGCAAGGATCATAGCCATCGCTGATGGAAAAGCCATACTGGATTTCCCCGTTTTCCTGCCTTTCAAGCAGGAAAATGCTTGCAACCGGAACTCGTCTCCCGTCGATTATCTGGAAACTGGCCGGCCTTTCATCAATCAGGACGCCAAATGGAGTCTGGATTTGCAGATTACCCTGTTCATCGAGCGAGAGGGAATCAGCACCTCGATAGGTCAGCTTGATAGAGTGGAGATCGGAATGCGGGTGCACGATGAACTCGTATTTGATCTGGCGATTGTTTCCCTTGAAGATCAGATCCACATTTGGCCAGAGGTCGTGGTAGACGATCTCTTCAAAAATGGGCAGTCCAGTGTACCACTTGTCAGAATAACTGCCCGTGAAATAGCTGACCTTCCCGCTGTTCTCCATCCGCCCCTCGGGGATGATGTGATTGGACCCGATAAAACTGAGGAAAAGGGCAACCCCGTTCAGAACCGGATCTTCCTGATCGGGAAAATCCTCTCCGCCTCGAAAAACTGTTTGTTTGGGAGGGCGATCTGGGATAAAGACCATGGCCGCCTCTTCGGATGTGAAGAAGATCTTGCATCCAGGGCTATTGCTGTAATAGCAGACTCTGGAACCGGCTTGGCCGGCGTTGGGAATGAAAGCCGTTGGTAGGTCTCGAAATGCATTCATGATCTCCGCTTTAACTGATGCAGAAATACTGCCCAAGAAACTGTCCTGTTTTTCAATGTCCATTTTTGATCGACCCCCTCACCCTCATTTATGAAAAACCGGGCTCTCCAATGAAAAGTATTGCGGAATCATATAATCAGAAAATATTATATGTCAATAACGTAAATGGATATATAAACCTAATATACATAATATTAGAGATGCTGTTTTTTGTTCACGCCAGGAAAGCTATTTCTTATGTCCCAATAAATATGAAGCGCCGCTCTCTATCCCAACTTGTTATCAGAGCCTATTGACAGATTTGAAAAGAGAATATGCCCAACGCCCAGTCATGAGAAACTGAAAAGGAAGGGAAATCTTTCTATCCCTGGTGAGAGCTACCCCCGGTCAAGGACTGCTCCGAGGCCGACATCGTTAACTGGGGATACCTCATCTACCAGAGAATATGGAAAAAGTGTAGTCTGGACAAATTACTGTCGCAATCCAGGATGGAATGCTTTGGCAAGGGTACAAGCTTCCAAGGCAGGAGCTTGCGCACGAAAAGTTCAACCGGGAGGTGCTGGATGCCTTGAGGGAACCGCTAGAGGAAAATATGGTCACCGTGGCCAGAGCTGCCGGGGCGTTTACCTATCCAGCCAACTTTATCTTTGTGGGTAGTATGAATCCCTGTCCGTGCGGATAACAATATAGGCGCTATCAAACCCTTGATGTTAAGCCATTTTAAAGTTACCAGTTCACTTTATGTTCCCTACAACCCTTGATATTAGTGCATGGTAATGTTCCCAGTTCATTTCATGTTCCCTTAAGCTTTTATTTCTACGCTATCTTCGTCTTTCCACCCCTTCCCCTTGGCATTATCACATCTGATCTCCCAGAGCCAATCTTATCATTGTCAATAATCGAATCTGCCAATAAACGCTTGACGGCACTTATAATTGCTGCATTCCCAGGCTTATTTGTCTCCACATACTCTACTACCATCCCAGCCAATATGACGTGCTTCGGGGGCCTTGCTCATCGTGTCCCTCCCCTGCGTTTTCTTGTCCATCCATATCAAAAAAAGCCCGATCTCTTAATCGAGGCCGGGAAGAGCGGGAAATGATCACCATAGCCGGGAGCCATCTGGTCGTTGACAACCGGTTACCAGAAAGGCGTGAGCCACCCCAGACCGCAGCTTGGCGGTTATCACGTCTAGCCAGCCACTTAATTTTTAATCCTGGCCCCCGCCTTCACCTTGCCGCCCTCGTGGCGGCCTGCTCGAATTTCGGAACTCATCTTTGCCCAAGAAATTCACCCCCGTAAAATATAAAACCTGGCGCTTTGAGCAGTGCCAGGTGCTTCCCAGATGATCCTATTTACTTAACCACAAGCTGTCACGGTACTATCAGGCCAAGCCCGTATTCCTCAATGACATTACGCAGCATTTTCGTGGTAACCGCATCAAGCATCTCTGGCTCGCACTCTTCAACGTAAGCTCCCAAGGTCTCTTCGGTCACCTGCATTTTCTTCCTTGCCATAGATAAAACAAGTGCCCTCAGGACAGACATTTCAGGAGATTCCATGTCGGCCTCTTTTTCCAGGAGAGACTGCTCCGGAAGACCATCCTTGGATATGCCAAGCTCGTTGACAATATCGTCTTCATCGTCCGTTTCCCGAATGTTGGATTCCGGATCATGCATACTCCCCCTTTGCATAATGGCAACCTGGCCGTGTCAGCGCCATAATGTAAGATGGATCGAGGAACAACAACCGCGCTATCCAGATCCAGGCACCTGATGCCAGACACACTCCGAAAGGCAATGCCCTGGACTGAATCGGCGCAGTTTCTTCTGAAAGCATGCCTTGAACAATGATATGCGCTCCACGCACACGATGAGAAAATCCCGTAAATAAAGCTGGATGCCTCGGGCTTCAGCCTGTCTTGTGAACGTTTTTTACTCCAGGTAATGCCCATCACACAGGCAAAGATTATCACGGGCAGAACTCCTACCCCCAGCCAGGTTCCTAGGGCACCGGCCATCTTGGCGTCGCCGTCGCCGGCCTGACCCCTGAGAATTCCGATCATAAATACGCTATAACCGATGGCAGCACCCAATACCGCCATGGCTATCCTGCCCGTCGCGATGGACATTGGGGTCTACACCCTCTTCCAATCGGAACAATAAAAGCAGCGTAGGATTATCCTCGATTCCACCATATTTAGGAGTGCAGGCTCGGAACAAGAAAGAGGGCGCCCTGGCTCTTCCGGCGCCCCTCGCTGGTATTCTCTTCATGAACCCCGGCCCGGCGCCTTATTCGAGGTCGTGCGACCCCGGGGTAGATGTCGGGTTGGTTCCCTTCCCCGGTTGTGGCGTCGGTTTCTCCGTGAGTGTAAAGTCCTGGGTGACCACCGTCGCATTGGGCACGGTCACGCTGGCTTTGCTGGGATCATAATCAAGGTCGCCCGCAACAACCTCGTAAACGCCGGGGCTAATCAGCGCCTTGTAGAACCCCCCGGAATCCGTTACTACAAACACAGATCCTACTTTCACGTTGACATCATCCACTTGGTTGCCCAGCTTGTCAACGACATGCCCCTGAATGGCGCCTGTCACGCCGCTCTCCAGCACAATGTCCTGGGTTGTCGTTGTATGAGCATTAACGGTAACGCTTGCCTGACTTGCCTGAAAACCGACTTGAACCGCAGAGACCTTATAAACGCCGGGATCAATGTTTATGCTGTAGAAACCGCCGGCATCCGTTTCCAGTTGGCTGTCGCCCACGACAGCGCCCGCGTTATCCGTCACATCCACAAAGGCGCCGCCGACCGGCTTCCCCCCCGTATCGGTAACGTGTCCCTGGAGCACGGTTGGCTTCACCAGCGTAAAATTCTGGGTGCTTGTCGATCCGTACTTGACCGTTCCGTCACAGAGGGAGAGGATCACCTCGGCGTTGACATAGCCCGCCGCCTGAACGGTGACGGCATAGTCCTGATAGTAATTGCCCGGGTCGATCGTCAGGCTATAACTACCCATGGCGTCAGTCTGCGTGCTCAGGATGGCCTGCGCCGGTCCCATGTTCTCAAAGTTCAGGGAGAGCGTCACGGTGGCGCCGCAGACGGGGACCTGTATTTCGGGGATTATAGTTTGGCCGGGCGCGGTAACGACGTTCTGCCCGGTCGCCGGCGCCGGCGTCTTGACGTCACGCTGTAGGCCCAGCGCTGTCGCCGTTGTCACCGTCCCCTTGACCGTGATCGGCTCCGGCGCCAGCACAAAGTCCAGGGTGTTGGTAGCTTCGGGATACACTGTGATGCCGGCCGCGCTGGAGGCGTAGCCGGAGTGATCAACAGAGACGATGCAGACGCAGGGGTCAACGGACGTGCTGTAGAAGCCGTTGTAATCCGTCGTCAGTTGCTTGGATCCCACCTTAACACTGGCATTGCCAACCGGGTTGGGAACGGCGTCGTTGATATGGCCCTGGATCGTGCTCGGTCCCTGGTAGGTCAGATATGTTTTGTACCGCAACTGAATGCTGTCGTCCTGCGCCTTGGTGACCTGAAAACAGCCGTAACGGAACTGGTCCGTGCGGTAACCAAACACCGGCGCGGTCGAACCAGCGGGGCCTAGTTGGGCGATAGTGACCTTGTCGCTTTTGTAGCTATACTGGTACAGCTGGTAGAGCGCGATCTTCGACAGGTCGGCGCCGCCGGTCTCGGCTAACTTGGCGATACTGCCCAGCGGGGTGAGGCAGCGGTCACTGCCCGAACCCGTCCAGGACAGGTCGGCGCCCGCCAGGCTGGATGACGCCGAGACGGTTCCGGTATCCAGGTCCAGGTAGCTGTTGTTGGCGATAGTTAAATCGCCGCTCTTGAACGGGACGGATTCGATCGGGACGATGGCGTTGGTAAAAGTGATGTCATCGACCTGGACGTCCTGGATCACGGCCTTAAAACCCGTCAGCTGCTGCTTGATATCCGGCAGGTCGCCGTTGATGGCGTTGACCACCTTGCTGAGAGCGCTGTTGATCACGCCGGTGACCCCGCTCTGAGCCGCGGCCAGGCCGCCTACCCCCGCTGCCGCCCCCAGGGCGGCCCCCACCGCCAGCCCGATGACGCCTCCGGCAAAGAACCCGATGACGCCCCCGATGATACCTCCCAGGACGGCGCTGGCCAGGTAGCAGTACCAGGGAATATCCGTGGAGACCGACGTGGCGCCCAGTTGGGGGTAGACGTTCAGAACGCCATTGGTAATGTTGATAATGATCGTTGCCCCGGTCGTCCCGGTGACCGTGTAGCAGAAACCGCTCTTCTGCACACAGGCCCCGGCGGTGATGTTGTCAGAGCCCGGCAGGATCCCGATGTCCAGGTTCAGCAGTTGGACGCCGCCACCGACATTGTAGCTGCCCGACAGGTGCCCGGTGGTGTCCAGCGAATTGGGGTCGCTCAACCCGAGGGCATTATTAATTTCCCGGGCGATGAAGCTACGCATCAGCCACCCGAAATCCACTTCAATGGCGCCGTCGGCGCCCTGCGGTACGAAACTCTGCGTGAAGGCGCTCTTGTCGCCGCCGGGCCCGTCCTCGAACATCAGCAGCAGCGCCAGCGTATTGTCGCCTGGGTTCGCGGCGTCTTCGATGACGCAGACATCGGCGCTTTTAATCACGTCGTCAAAAGCCGGGATCGGAAACAGCGGGATGAAGTTGACACCGGCATTCTGCAGCTTGCCGGTAAAATCTGTCAGGTTAAGGCTGCCGGAAAAAGGGCCGATGGCGCCGGTCAGCGTAGCGTAGACAATGTCCTGGACGCTGCAGCCAATCCAGAAGGCATCAATATCAAAATAGGTGCCGTGGCTCACACTTACACCAAACACCAGGTCCAGATCCAGCTTGCCGATAGCGTCGACGGTACTGGTGACGTGGAGCTCGACCAGGTTCTTCTTCCCGGCCGAGGCGCCGTAGGCTGGATCGCCGGACGCCCGAGATCTGCCATCACGGTAATGGACAGGGAGATGGCCTCTGGCAGGCCCAGCCACTGCATGAGGGCGGCGAAGGTATTGTTAGTAAAATTTGTTTGGACAACATCCTGAAACTTGCCTGCCTGAAACTCCACCACCACGTTGTAACCGTGTGTTTTCTCACCGTAGGGCTTGAACTGGGGTACCGTGTACAGGTCCCGGAATTTAACGGCGCCGTCTGCGCCTGGGCTGGGAGCAGGGGGATCGCCGGTGATGTTGATAGTGATCGTGGGATTCACCGTGGTTCCGTCAGGCAGGCGGACGGGAGCGGCCGCCATAATCTCGTCATAATCCGCCGAGGCCTTCGTCAGCGCCAACAAATTGTCCGAGATATTGATTCCCAACTCCTTCAAGGCCGGGCCGGGCTGGCGCAGAAACAGATCGTGCATCTGCGAGTTCTGCAGCCCGCTGACAATCTTGTTGTGGTTCTCCGGGGTCTTCAGCGCCTCGATCTCATCCTGGACTTCCTTGGAAAGCCCGGACATCCAATTGGTCTGAACCGTATTCACGGCACCCGTGATCGTGATTGGTTTTGCCGCTAAAATGAAGTCAGCGTTCGCCGTCGACTCGGGGTTGACATTCATGCTGGCCGCGCTCGGCAAGAAATCCGGGTGGCTGACCGTCACTATACCAACGTTTTGGTCAACCGTGAGGCTATAGCGGCCATTAGAGTCCGTCGTCGTCTTGGCGGAACTTGCCGACGTTGTCGTCACACTGGCCCCGGCAACCGGTTTTCCGTCTGCTCCCTGAACTTTTCCCTGTAAAACGCTTGACATGATTAACCTCCTTAAGTAAACTCGACGAGCTATTAGGGTTGCATACTTAAACCCATAAATAACAGCCAATTTTCACTGTCTTACCACAGATGGCTAACCCGCCCTAATGCCCCCGCTTCTCAAAGGCCGGCTTGAAGCTGCGCTTCAGGCACACAGGTGGCCGGGATAAGGGCAGCTAGTGAGCTTGAATCCCCGGCGTCCGCCGACAAGGCCCGACCCGGGTTTATTGCTTGGTTATCCCGGTCGGAGCGTTATGGCCTGGTGTGTCTACGCCAGTGTTTTTTGTCCCCGGCGGATTTTCCGGCGGGACGATACGCACAAGCTCCAGGTTCTGGGTTACTGTTGTTCCGTTGGGAACCGTAACACTGATGTCCGAGCAGCCAAGGACCCCCTTGATGGCGGAGATCTCGTAGGTCCCAGGGTCAACTGTCAAACTGTAGGATCCCTTGGCACTCGTCGTAGTCTGTTGAGAACCAACAGACACGGTGGCACCGGCTGCAGGTTGTCCATCGAACGTAGCCGTTCCCTGGATGACCCCCGGAACCATGGTCACCAGGGTAAAGTTCTGGGTGATCGCCGTTCCGTCAGGCACCGTGATGTTGACCTGACTGGGCAAGAAACCCTTCTGCGATACAGAGACCGCGTAGGTGCCGGGGTCAAAGGTCATGCTGTAAGTTCCCTTGGAATCCGTCGCCGCCTGTTTGGCGCCTATCGACACGCTGGCGCCCACAACCGGTCCTCCCTTGCTGTCTTCAACAATTCCCTGCACGACGCCCGGCGCCACCAGGGTAAAATCCTTGGTGATGGTAGAGCCGCCGGGTAACGTGGACAAATTTACAGAGCTGCTCACAAAACCCGGCGCAGCTACGCTGATGGTATGGTCGCCGCCGTAGGAGTCCGGATCGATGGTAATGCTGTAAGCTCCTGTGGCATCCGTCTCAATCTGACGGCTCACCGGAGTCTGGCTGTTCTGGGTCATTGTCACAACAGCACCGGCTACGGGGATGATAAGGCCTGGAATGTTTACGGGTCTCAGTCCGGTTTGTACGGGCACAGTAGTTCCCCTGTTCAACTCAGGATTTGTCACATCTTGCGCCATGATTGACCTCCTTGATTTAGACCTCGCTGTAGTAAAGTACCCTGTAACACAATGTATCTCCCGATAACGGTTTCTTTTCAGCTTCCTGATAAGCTTCACCGGGAAAGCAATCCTCGGCAGGCCTCCACTGAAGCAAGAAGCTATTCCACCCCCAGACGACGTATTGCACCCCAGCCAGAGCGCTGACGAACAAGACTTTCAATATTACTTACATTCATGCGTGATCTATTTAACAGAAATGTTATATATTAGCGCTTAATCCCTGGGAATTGGACTTCACCCATTGCGACAACAGACGTTTTCGATGGACATTGGGGTCAACACCCTCTTCCATTAGGAACAATAAAAGCAGCGTAGGACTATCCTCGATTCCACCATATTTAAGAGTGCGGGACAAAATAGCAGATGCCGCTTCATAGAAGGTCTCACCCCAACGGAGTGGAGTATAGCGGTCGCTCCTTTCAGGATCTATCAGCCGTATCTGATTAAGCACCCGGTGGCTCACTACAAGGGTGAGCATGGCTACCAGAACCAGCGACTCCACAGTATCGGGAGCGCCGCTGGTGATCACATCTAGCCTGTACAGACGTTTCAGTTCTTTGAAAAATGAGTTCTATGCTCCAACGCGCCCGGTAGAGCAATGCCACATCCTCCGCCAAAAGTTGTTCCGGTGAGTGGCTGGTGAGATAGAGATGATAGTCATTGCTCTCTTTATCCAGTATGCCTACCAGCCGGAAGGTTTCTCTGGTTTTTGGCGTTTCTGGGATGATAGTGCTTTCCATCTCCGCATGATAACAGACACTTCTCAAAGCATGATTGCCGCCTGGCTGTAGCAGTAGCTTAGAACATGTATCTAGCAATAGTATTTCTGATTCCTAAATGCGAGCTATGTTGCCATTATGTCTATAAATAGTTATTCTTTTAATCTTTATGGTTATCCTTCCATGTATTAACAGTTATTTCCGACATAGTTCGACATCACTAATGTTCCAATAGGGGTTGTTCCGGAAAAAAAACTGCCCTGATGATACGGGCAGTGATCGGCGGGAATAAGCGACGGATAGGGCCATTGCTCTGTTAATCATTTTGATTGCCATGAAGGATCATGGATAAATGATAGGTATTTCGTGCCAATATTGCCAGATCAATATAGGCACATCCTTATTTTCGACAGTAGTCGACATCCCCGGATTAAAAATCTTTAATTTTTATTTCTCTGCCATATAAAGCCTGGCTCTTTGAGCAGTGCCAGGTGCTTCATTACCGAACTTGTACTCTTATCTAAACTAAACAAGAGAGAACCCTTGTATTATAGGGCTCTCTCTTTCTTTATATGTTCATAACGTATAAAGCAGGTTGCTTATCTTTATTTTTAGAGGAACCCAGTTTAATTACATCGGGTGTACAGGCCTAGCTGCAGATTCCGAGATAAATCGTCCGGCTGTTCCGAAATCGTCCGTCCACGCGTTCCGAGTTTAACCGTCCGTCTGATCGTAACCCATCATCTACCTTCCATGATTCCATATATGGGATAAATGCCTATACGAATGACCAACTATTGACCTGTAGATTAAATTGAGTATAATACAAAACGAGTATTCTTTTTATATGGGAGATAACTTATGGCTAATCTCACCGGTGGAAATAAGGCTAGTAAAACTGCAGAATTTATGGCATTATTCAGGTCCCTGGAATCCTGCTATCCAACTGAGCGGCAGCTTTTTGGGGATTCTCTAGCGCGGAGTTTTCTAACACCCACGTTGAGGGTGATTTCGTATATACCATATCTTCCGTTCGTCGGATCTATCGTGCCGGGGTTAATTGATAAACGATGGGCGGGAGCAAGACCATCCGGTGTTGCCCGCACCAGACTAATCGACGATTTTTTAATAGAAGCGCTCCATGATGGCATCAAACAAGTAGTGATACTTGGTTCGGGATACGATTGTCGAGCCTACCGTATACCAGGCATCGAACAATGCAAGGTCTTCGAAGTTGATCAGCCCAGCACGCTGGCTGCGAAACAAATGGTTATCCAGAAGAAATTGGGTACCCCACCGCCCCATGTAACTTTTGTCGAGATCGATTTCAATAAACAGGGGTTAGAGGACGAGTTAAAGTTATCCGGTTTCGGTATGTCGCTCCCAGCATTCTTTATATGGGAGGGCGTAACCAATTATCTGACAGAAGAGGCGGTAGACAGCACAATTACCTTTGTCGGGGCGACCGCTCCGGGAAGCCGGATCGTGTTTACTTACGTACATCGAGATGCGCTAGATGCTTCAAAAGAGCTTTATGGGACTGGGCATTTGAAGCAAACTCTTAAAAAGGTCGGGGAGCCATGGAGTTTTGGATTTCTGCCGGATATACTACCTGATTATTTGAAAAGACGGGGCCTGAAATTGATCGAGGACCTGGGCTCGGTGGATTATCGGATGCGTTACATGAACCGTTGTGGCAGCCACTTGAAAGGTTATGAATTCTATAGAGCTGCCTTGGCAGTAGTTTCTGAAGATGAGCCTAAGACCGGAGGAGATTGTAAGTGCCAAAAGTGAGTAATGAGCATCAAGAAGCTAGGCGCGCTCAAATTATTGAGGCGGCAATCCAATGTTTTTCTAAAAAAGGATTTCACCAGACATCGATGCAGGATATCGTATTGGAATCTGGCTTGAGTCCAGGAGCTATCTACTTATATTTTAAGGGAAAGGAAGATATCATCCGGGCAATCGCGGACAAACAGCACTCCAAGGAAAGAGACTTGATTGCAAAGGCATGTAGCAGTTCGGACGTGAAAATAGCGTTAGGCCAGTTAGTGAAGAGTTTTTTCGAGCCTCTCTCTGATAGTGAGGTATTTGAGAGCCGGCGCATAGGAGTTCAGCTATGGACTGAGGCCCTCAGCAACCCGATTGTCTATGAAGTGGTGCGCAGTGGCATTGATGAGCCCCTTAGAGAACTGACGAAACTCATCTCCGAATTCCAAGAGCAGGGAAGCATTCAAGCAGGACTTGCTCCAGACGCCATAGCCCGTGTAATGGTTGCGTTATACCAGGGGTTTATTTTGCAACTGGTTTGGGATGAACAAGTAAATGTGGGGGAGTACGTAACGGCGGCAGAGGCGATTATCTCAACCTTTTTTCAGGCATAGAACCTCATGAGAGAAAGGGAGAGCGTATGGTGACCTCTTCACTCCGAACTGGAAATTTTATAGTGGACGATTCGCTTCGGAACAGATGGACGACTTAGTCCGGAAAAGGCGGACGGTCGGAACAGGTGGACGATCCTATCGGAATATGCACTAGCTGACAATCCGCCGCTGCAGCATCAGGACGCCGAGCCACAGAGCAACCAGGCTCGATAGACTCATGACCAGCACATCGCGAACGAACTGATCGGACGAACTATAGAAGACAGCCTGTTCCAGGGCGTGTACGCCGTAGGTTAGCGGGCTGAAGGCGGCGATGGTCTGTATCCAAGCAGGCTCAAAGGCCAGCACGCTGATCCCGCCGGCTAGCATAAACAAGCCGAATGCCAAGAGTGCAGAAGCGATCAGAACGGGCTGCACACGCTGCAACGCCGCTCCCAACGCAACGCCCAGACCCGTACTGAACAAGGCAATCAGGGCTATCATGAGCAGACTGATCACGATGTGAATGCCTTGAGGCTGTGTCCAGCCCAGGAGATCGCCGAAGGAAAGCACCACCACCCCCAGCAGAAACGTCGTGGTAAAACCCGCCAGCACCTTGCCTACGATAATCGCCGAACGCGCCACGGGAGCCAACAGCGTCTCTTTGATTCGGTTTGTTTCCCATTCACTCGCTGCCATCGTGCCATTGGTCAGCATGCCGTTTATGGTCAGCATCATCACTATGATCGGTAGGACCATGAATGCCAAGAGGCCCACATCGCGGTGGCGCAGGTCGGTTTCCTGCATCGTCACCTTGATCGGGCTGGCGCTGCCCTGGGCAGTGTAAAATTGCGTGATGGCATCTGGGACGGCACGGCGAATATCGTTGACGAAATCGAGGTTCAGGTTATTGAGGGCAAGAACGATAGGTGAACTTTCATGCGCCTGAAACCGCGCCGTGAAGTCGGCAGGAATCGTTATTACAGCGGCCACGTCCAGATGGTTGAGCAGTACCTGGGCTTGTTCGGTGCTGGCATCCGTGATCCGGAACACGTCGGCTTGGTGGAAAATTTGCTGCATCTGTATCCCCGACGCCCCTGTATCGAGCGTCACCAGCGCCACCGGGCTGAGTCCGACGGCTCCTACCTCTACTGTAAGCAACAGAAAGAAGAGCAGGGGAGAGATGATCGTGGCAATCAGAATCCCTGGATTGTGCTGCCACACGGCGAGGTCTTTCCGATAAATCGCCCAGACAGCATTTACAAAAGGAATCATGGTTAACCTCCTTACATCAAGAGCATTCGAGAGCAAGGGCGTACTTTTGTGCCCTGTTTCACTACATCGTGGCAGCAGGCATTGTCAGGGCGCTTCTAATTAGCGGTGTGGCGGCGCAGTGCCAATGCCGCCAAGACCACCAGCCCCACCGCGTAAATACACAGGATTGCCGTATTTAAACCCAAACCTAAGGTGTTAAGCGTAAAGTTATGGAAGGCATGTTGCTGAAGCACAATAGCGTAGTAGGGCGGAAAAAGTTGTGCGATCACTTGTGTAATCCGCGTTTGAAACGAGATTGGACCAAACGGCCCACTTATGGCAAAGATCGGGAGAACGGCGCCATAAGCCAGCAGTATGGTCGTCAAGCGTTTTTTCAGGAGCGTGCCCATCAGGTTTCCGAAGGCCACAAAGATGAGCAGGGTCAGCAGTGAGAAGCCGATCGCTTCACCCCAGTGGAGCGGTGGTACGCCAACTGCTACAATTACGATAAGCAGCACTGCAAGAGGGACCAGCCCGATCAAAAAGGCGCCCAGCATCTTGCCAATGACAACCGCAAAGCGGTTCGCGGGTGAGAGCAAGAATTCTTTGATCGTGCCGTTTTCCCACTCGCGGGCGGCGGATTCGCCCGATGTCGACAAGCCCAGGACCATCAGGGCCACCACCAATGCCGAGACCACCAGGTACGGGAAATAACCCGTATCTTGCGGGTAAAAGTCGTGCTCCTGTGGTGTGACCGTGACCACCTGTGGAAATGCTTTCCCGTAAAAGAGCGTGATCGAGAGTGGTACGGCGCGGCGAATGTCATTCGTGAAATCGGTGTTGAGATTGTCGATCGTCACCGGCACTTGCACCGGCTGATTCTGTTGCAGGCGGGTATCGAAATCAGCGGGAATCGTTACTACTGCAACGATTTTTCCCGCCTCGATCAGGTTTTGGGCTTCTTGAGCACTGGCGGTTTGCAGCCGGAAGGAATAGGCATTCGCCAGCGCATTGTAGAATTGCCGGGCATAAGGCCCGGTATCGTTCATGACAACCGCAGTTGGCGCAATACCGCCGCCGATGGCTAAATAACTCATTATGGCGAGGAAGAAGAGAGCCCGGAATATTTGTGATACAGCCGCTCCCCGTTCGGCCAGGGCCGTTTGTATCTCTTTAGTCATACAACCCCAAATGACCTGCGCATGGTAGTGCAGTTTTTGCATGGTCGTCGCCTCCCGATCAATCACGTAGCGCCATTCCGGTCAGGCGCAGGAAGATTTCATCCAGGGTTGGTTCGCGCACCGTAATGTCGCTCAGGGTGCTCTCTTGAGAGACGAGGTTGATGATCTGTGGCACAACATTGTGATTTTCCTCGGTGGTAATGGTGAGGCGCGCCCCCTCTTGCTTGACTTCTTTCACGCCTGGCAGGCTGCGAAGTGCTTCTACGGCGGTGATCGGGCTGACCGTTGCCAACTCAACTACACCGCCCCCGTAAATTTGCTTGAGATGGGCGGGGGTGTCAACGGCAACAACCAGTTTGCCATGATCGATAATCGCCATGCGTTCGCACAACGCTTGCGCTTCTTCGAGATAGTTCGTGGTAAGCAAGACTGTTTTGCCCTGATCGCGCAGTGAGCGGATGTAATCCCAGATCGCCCTCCGGGACTGCACATCCACGCCCAGGGTTGGCTCATCCAGGTAGATAAGTTGGGGATCATGCAGCAAGGCACGCGCCAGTGCCAGACGCCGCTTCATCCCGCCGGAGAAGGTCCGTACTGGCGAGTCCTTGCGATCCAGCAGTTGGACAAGCTCCAGCATGGTCGTGATGCGCTCTTTTTTGTGCGCCACAGCGAACAGATTGGCGTGGAAATTCATATTGGCCCAGGCCGAAAGTTCTTCATACAGGGCGGTTTCCTGCGGCACAGCCCCCAGGAGCTGCCGCACGGACTGCGCATCGCGCCGTATATCGTAGCCCATCACCCGCACCTCGCCGCTGGTGGGGTTAGACAGTCCACTGAGCATATCAAGAGTCGTCGTCTTGCCCGATCCGTTTGGCCCTAATAGCCCAAAAATCTCACCACGCTGGATCGTGAGCGTGAGATGATCTACCGCTCGAAGCGTGCCAAACGTTTTGCACAAGTCGATCATCTCAATGGCAGGAGCCGTTGAGGGCAATGCCGGTGTAGCGACTGATGCTGATTCTAAAATCTTGCTGCTCATACTACTTACCCCTTCCTATAGAACCATTGGTTTTGCTGCTCCTCCGGGCGATAGGCAGGCAAGAGTCATCCAAGTTTCCTCGCCTGTTTTTTGAGCCATTGCTCTCCTTTATTGCAATTACATGGCTAGTACCAATATCAACTATCCAGAGTTATGCAACTGATTATGATATATATTGTATATTGTTGCTAAAGATAATATAGTTAAGGTCCGGTTCAGAATCAAGACACAGATTCAGAAAGGTGTTGCATAAGCAACAATGAGGGAAAGATGATGCGCAAACAAACGGATTTACGAGTAAGACGCACGCGCGCGCTCTTGAGGGATGCTCTGATTGACCTGATCCCCGAGAAAGGCTTCGATGCCGTCACAGTGGGAGATATTTCTAAGCGGGCGATGGTCAACCGGGCGACCTTCTATCGACACTACCAGGACAAGTACGACCTTGTGGCGAGCATATTTCAGGATGCTGTCGACAGTTTGATCAGCGAGCTCGGTTCCCCGCCGGATGACTTTGAGTCATTCTACAGGCTGATAAGAGATTTTTGCGTTGCGCCAGCGAATCAGGTCAGCCCTGATCTGAATCTCCCATTAGAAGCCTTGTCAAAGTTCTTTGAACACTTTGCCAGGCACGTGAGGCTATACCGAGCGATGCTTGGGAAGCGTGGCAACACCTGGTTCACAGCACAGATGGTCAACTATATAGCAGACGGTTTTCAAAAACGCGTCACGAGGTCACGTCTCGCGTCACAGGTGCTGCAATCGCAAAAAGAGGGCGATATGCCATTGGATGTCGCCACGGCTTGCTTGGCTAGCTGGCTGGTGAGTGTGCTGACCTGGTGGCTTGAGAACGGTATGGCATACTCTCCCCAGCAGATTGGGATCTGGAGCTCGCTCATTATCTGTCGTGGACTTCACTTTGCTATGGGCCTCAACATATCCGTGCTTAATGGCAGTAATGACGCCTGATATTAGCTATGATTATCTTTGACACCACCAACATCATCGAGGGATACACCACCAACTCAGGAAGGTGGGCACTTTTACTGGAATAAGCAAAGATATAACTTACAATTCTATATATGAGCTAGCTTTTAAGAAATATTGTCCAAAATTAAGGAGTCAGCCCGGTTGCAATGGTCAAGATTATGGAGAAGGATACTCCGGTGGTACAGGCCTGTGAGATGTTGTCTTCTCCATAGGGACGCTATTGTCCATAAATTTTGCCTCTTAAATGCATCAACTCAGTCTTTATACGATTAACATCCTCTTCCAATTCTTTGATTCGCTTATTCTTGGCGGCGATGACTATATCCTTACTTGCATCGGTCATTTCACGCTTTACCTGCTTAGGCGAGGGCAGCCCCTCCTGCTGTTTTCTGAGGGTTTCGATGCGTTCCCGGATCTCAGGATGGGTGTAAAGGTAAGCCTTGCTCACTCTGGATTCTATGGAAACGCTGTTGAAGTTAATCTTCTCCTTGTTCTTTACCAGGCGTTGGATGACTTCATCCACTTTTTCTGCGGTTTTCTGGCTCTTATGGTGTGCATGGTTGATAAGGCCGTCTGTGTTGCGTTCATGAGTTCCCGGCATGTGCGCGTTCCTCCCCGACGTATTCCCGCCCCTTTTTGCCTGCAAGGTGGTGGGTGCGGCCTTCTTTTAGAACGGCCAGAATCGCTTC
>Ga0224558_1000033_pt1 | contig 165026 bp, 143 predicted proteins | sample 714S32024metaG_FD_180682 | JGI IMG/M metagenome (GOLD analysis project Ga0224558, IMG submission 180682) | Peat soil microbial communities from Stordalen Mire, Sweden - 717 S3 20-24 | ecosystem: Environmental > Terrestrial > Soil > Wetlands > Peat | place: Sweden: Norrbotten County, Stordalen... | reverse complement strand
AGGACGATTGAAGGAAAAGCACCTGAGAATTATTGTGCTGCAAGATGCCGAAATTATCTGCAAAGATCTGTGTCTCTTGCAAACCCTGCCACTGCTTGCTCTCCTCTTTGAGTTTTGCAAGTGTCTCCTACAGTTGTATTTGCTCTGAATACGGGGGAAAAACAAAGGCCCGAGCCTAAAGGCGCTATAAATTCGCCCTCTTTCAGGGGCCTGAAGGCCCCTGCTCCCTCCGTAATTTTCCATCTACAACTGTAGTACTAAAGGCGTTGCATTTGCCTCCGGAATCCGTCCAACCCATTGGAGGAGTGATCGATGCGCAGAGTTTTGCTGGGGGCGCTGGCCGTGATGCTGATGGCCTCGCCATTCGCTGCGCGGCCACAAGCCAGCGAGGATGCCGGCCAGAAGAATGCTCGTCAGGCCTGGGCGACGCTGGACGCCATGGTGCAGGCCTTGGGCGGGCAGGCTTGGCTCAACATGAAAAACCAGATGCGCGAGGGGCGCGTGGCAGCCTTCTTTCATGGCCAGCCCTCGGGAGGCGCCACCGAGTACTGGGAGTACCACGCGTGGCCCGATCACGACCGCATCGAGTACACCAAACACCGCGACGTGGTGCAGTTTTACATGGGGCGCGCGGGCACGGAGGTGACTTACAAAGGGAAGGCGCTGTTGCCGCAGGAACAGGTGGACGACTTTCTGCGCCGCCGCGATCACTCCATCGAGACTGTTGTCAAGGTTTGGCTCAACGACCCAAAGACGATTTTGATTTACGAGGGACAGCACTTGGCAGAGCGGCATCTGGCGGACCAGGTGACTTTGATTTCCGCTGAAAATGAAGCAGTTACGATTCTGATGGACGTCGATACCCACCTGCCGCTACGGAGAACTTTCCAGTGGCGCGACCCGGTCTACAAGGACAAAAACACGGACGTCGAAGAGTACGACGACTACCACACCATCGACGGATTTCCCACGCCGTTCACCATTACGCGCTTCAAGAACGACGATATGACGCGGCAGTATTTTCTGGTGCATGTGAAGTATAACCAGGAGTTGCCGGCGGATTTCTGGAGCGTGGACGTGGCCACGGGCCGCATCAAGAAGTAACGGCAATACGTATACGTCGCGGGGCTTTCGATATAATCCACTAGAGCGCACAGCAGCTACGTCCGCCGCTCTGTGGAGACGTGCATGACCTTCGACATCCAGGAGATCCTGGGTTTACTTCCCCATCGCTACCCCTTTCTGTTGATCGACAGAGTGGTCGAGTTTGAGCGCGGCAAGCGCCTGGTGGCCATCAAAAACGTCACCATGAACGAGCCCTATTTTCAGGGCCACTTTCCGGATTACCCGATTATGCCGGGCGTGCTGGTGATTGAGGCGATGGCGCAGGCCGGGGCCATCATCATGATGAACGAGATTCCCGACCGGCACAAAAAGCTGGCGGTCTTCACGGGGATTGAGCGGGCCAAGTTCCGCCGGCCGGTGACGCCGGGAGATCAATTGCGCATCGAGGTGGACGTGCTGGCGTTCAAGAGCCGGCTGGGGCGCATGCAGGCCAACGCCTTTGTGGAGGGCAAGCTGGCTTGCCAGGCGATCCTGACCTGCTCGATTGTGAACCGGACGCCGCAGACGGAAGCGGTGACAGGCGAGGCACAGCCCGAGGCGGCGGAGTGAGCATCCATCCCAGTGCGGTGATTGCCGCGGGAGCCGTGGTTCCGGCTTCGTGCACGGTGGGGCCGTTCTGCACGATTGGGCCGGAGGTCGCGCTGGGCGAGGATTGCACGCTGATCTCGCACGTGGTGCTGGAGGGGCGGACGCGCATCGGCGCGCGGAATGTCTTTCATCCGTTTTGCGCGGTGGGCATTGCCCCGCAGGATTTGAAGTACGGCGGCGAGCCGACGGCGCTGGAGATAGGCGACGGCAACACGATTCGCGAGTGCGTGACCATCAGCCGCGGGACGGTGGGCGGCGGAGGCGTGACGCGGCTGGGCAGCGATTGTTTGCTGATGGCCAGCGCGCATATCGGCCACGACAGCCAGGTGGGCAGCCATTGCATTCTGGCCAACAGCGCCACGCTGGCCGGGCACGTGATCATTGAAGACTATGCGACGGTGGGCGCGTTTTGCCCGGTTCACCAGCATTGCATCGTCGGCAAGTATGCGTTCATCGGCGGCGGGACCATCGTAACTCAAGATGTTCTGCCGTTTTCGCTGACCTCGTCCAAGCGGGAGAACAAGGCCTTCGGCATTAATAAGGTGGGCTTGCAACGGCGTGGGTTTTCGGCGGAACGATTGCAGGTGTTGCAGAAGGCATTCCGGCTGCTGCTGGCAGCAAAGCTGAACACGTCGCAGGCGCTGGAAAAGATCAAGGAGCTGGAGGGCGAGGACGTGGCGCTGCTGGCTGCGTTTCTGGAGCGCAGCGAGCGCGGGGTGATCAAGTAGCTATGAAACTTGGCCTTATTGCCGGCAACGGGCGGTTTCCGTTTTTGCTGTTGGATGCGGCGCGGGCGCAGGGGCTGAGTGTCGTGGTGGCGGCTCTCCGCGAGGAGACGGACGCGGAGATGGACCGGCGCGCGGCTGAGGACAGCGGAATTACGGTTCATTGGCTTTCGCTGGGCGAGCTGTCGCGGCTGATTGAAACCTTTCACAAGGAAGGCGTCACCAAGGCGGTGATGGCCGGGCAGGTGAAGCACAAGCAGATTTTTTCCAGCATCCGGCCGGATTGGCGGCTGGCCAAGCTGCTGCTGAGCTTGCCGATCCGTTCGACGGACAGGCTAATCGGGGCGGTGGCTAAGGTGCTCGCGCATGAGGGCATTGAGCTGATGAGTTCCACGACATTTCTGGAGCCGCTGCTGGCCGAGGAGGGCGTGCTGACCGAGCGCGCTCCAGACGAGGAGGAGCGCAGGAACATCGAGTACGGGCTGAGCGTGGCGCGCGCCGTGGCGGGATTCGACATTGGGCAGACGGTGGTGGTGGCGGCACAGGCCTGCGTGGCGGTGGAGGCGATGGAGGGGACCGACGCGGCCATAGAGCGCGCCGGGCGGCTGATGGAGACGCTGGAGAGCGATGCATCAACGCTGGAGCGGCGGCTTACGGTGGTCAAGGTGGCCAAGCCCAATCAGGATATGCGCTTCGATGTGCCGGTGATCGGGATGGCTACGGTGGAGACGATGATCCGCGCCGGGGCGAGCTGCCTGTCGTTGGAGGCCGGGAGGACGTTGCTCTTTGACCGAGAAGCGCTGCTGAAGAGGGCCAATGAGGCGGGGATTGCCGTTGTAAGTGGACAGTGAACAGTGGCCGGATTGTAATTTTATTCTTCTCGCAACAAATATGAGAAGGGCGCGGAGCATAAACGCCGTCCCTACGGGACTCCGGATGAATTGTTGGTCTCGCCGACCCCACGCTGAAGCGCGGGGCTAATAACCATTGCGCCTACGGCGCGGGCGATGGGTGGCTGCCGGCATGGAGCACTTCTACTCAGGCCTCTTTGATGGGGCACCCATGTTTTTCACTATCCGAGAAACGGCCTTATTGCGGATTCCGACAACTCTCTGCGTCCCGGCTGGCACCTTCCCCATCCAATCATCTGGAGGTTCACTGTGAGAATTCCCCTTATCCTTATCCTTGTTGTGGTTGCGGTTGCATCGGTTGCGGTAGTCGCTGTTCGCGCTGCCGGAGAAAATGATCAGGCTTTACCCGACGTAGGGCAGGTTGCGCCTGGCTTCACACTGCCGTCGCAGGACGGCTCCGAGATTTCGCTCTCGAGCTTTCGCGGCAAGTGGGTGGTGCTCTACTTCTATCCCAAGGACATGACCTCGGGCTGCACCATCGAGGCGCATAACTTTCAGCGCGACCAAGCGCAATTTGACGCCGCCAACGCGGTGATTCTGGGCGTGAGCGTGGATACGCCCGACAGCCATAAACAGTTCTGCACCAAGGAGGGGCTGACCTTCCGGTTGCTGGCCGACCCGGCGCACAAGGTGGTGGAGGCCTACGGCTCGCTGGGCCACTTTGGCCCCATCACCATCGCCAACCGCAACACCTTCCTCATCGACCCGTCGGGCAAGATCGCCAGGGTGTGGACCAAGGTAGAGGTTCAGCACCATTCCGCGGAGGTTCTGGCGGCACTGGCAAGTTATTCGTCCGGTCCAAAACAGTAGAATTGAAGAGAGGCAATAGCAACCGCAGGTCCTTCGACTCCGCTATGCTCCGCTCAGGATGACATCCTGAGCGGAGACGCAAAAAAGCCCGGCGTGAGCCGGGCTTTTTTGCTTGCCTTGAATTTCAGGCAGTCGCTGCTATTGGTTGCCTACTTCTTCACAGCGGCCTTCTTTTTCTTCGCAGGAGCCTTCTTCTTGGCAACTGCCTTCTTCGCCTTTGCCTTCTTGACTACTTTCTTGGCAGGCGCCTTCTTTGCTGCTTTCTTAACGGCCAACTTGTTACCTCGTTTGTTTGATTTTCTGGCGCTCTTCTTGCCGGCAGCGGCCTTCTTGGCCACAGCCTTTCCGCCCTTTGCGCCAGCTTTCTTCTTTGCGGCGGACTTCTTTGCGGCCTTTTTGGCCACAACTTTTTTCGCGGCTGCTTTTTTGGCCGGAGCCTTCGTGGCAGCCTTCTTTGCGGGAGCCTTTTTCTTTGCGGCCTTACGAGGGGCCGGTTTTGATGCTGGTTTTGCCACGGCCACGATCACCGACTCTTGAGCCACTCCCTCGTCGTCATCCGAGGAGGTGAGCACACTAAAGGATTCAACCTCTTCATCCTCTTCAAAGTCGTCGTGATCGGACTCAAACGCGAGCGGCTTAGAATTTGCATCGCCGTCGCTCATCGCGTACATCCTGAACACTTCTTCCATCCCATTGCCTCCAGCGGCCTGCCGCTGCACAAATTTGCATCTTCATTTTCGCGCGGCGGAAAATCCCTTTTCCGCTCACGGGATTCTACTAACAATAGATTGTACGCAAAGACCAGCGATTGACAAGCACGAAATGCAGTTTTCGAAAAATATTATTTTGCTGTGTGAGCCTTGGCGGGGGCGGCGGATTTCTTCGCGGAGGATTTTCTTGCGCTTGCGGTTCCGTTTTTCTTCGCTGCGGCTGAGGCGGCGGGATGATTCGCAGGCGCTTTTTTCGCGGCAGGCGCGTTGCTCTTCCCTGGCGCGGCGCGGGGCGCAGAGTGTTTCGCAACGCTGTTTGCCGGCGCGGGCCGGCGCTGACCGGCGCCTGCCTGAGGGCCGGAGGCGCGATGCGCGCGCGTTGTGGCGCGGGTAACAGTGGCGGGATCGGCCACATAGATACGCTGCCCGGGCTGCACTTTGAAGCCGGTGATCCTGTTCCAGCGGCGCAACTGGGTGAGCGAGACGCCGAAGCGGTCGGAGATGGTGACCAGCGTCTCACCCTTGCGCGCGGTATAGAGCCGCGGATGCGTCACGGGCTCGGCGACCGGCGGCGCGGGAACCAGGAGAGCCTCGATGCCCTCGACGCCATCGTGCGCGCGCAGATGATTGGCCTCGGCCAGCGCCGCTTCTGTCACGCGATACTTGAGCGCCACCGAGGCCAGCGTATCGTCAGGCGCAAGGTGATGGTAGCGCCATGCATTGCGCTTGCCTTCCGGAATCAAAGCAATGCGCTGCTCGAAGAGCGCCGACGTGCCGCCGGGCAGATGCAGATCGAACGAAGCGTCAGGCGGTGTAACGAGCCGCAACAGGCTGGGGTTCAATGCCGTCAATTCATCCACCGGCACGCCCACAATATCCGACACCAGCCGGAGGCTCACCGTGTAGTTGATGGTCACCGTGTCGGTCAACACCGGCGGATCGAGTGTGACTTCGTCAAAGCCATACTGCGCGGGATGATTGGCGATGATGATGGCGGCCAGAATCTCCGGCACGTAGTTGCGGGTCTCCGCAGGCAGGTTGTTGCGCTTGTAGAGTTCCCAGAAGTCGGCGTAGCCAGTCTTCTCGACGGCGCGCTGCACATTGCCGGAGCCCCAGTCATAGCCAGCCATGGACAAATACCAGTCGCCCAACTGGCTGTAGATGAACTTCATGTATCGGGCGTAGGCGCGGGTGGATTTTTCGGGATCGAATCGCTCATCGACATAGGCGTTGCGAACCAGGCCGTAATTTCCGTGCGGCATGAACTGCCACATTCCGCCGGCGTGAGACTTGCGATTCAACGCGCGCGGATTGAAGCTCGACTCGGCCACCGCCAGATAAATCAAATCCTGTGGCACGCCCTCTTCCGCCATGACGCGCTGGATCATTGCCTTGTAGCGGCCGGCGCGCTCAAACGAATGAAGCAGGGTGTTGTGGCCTTTTTTTGTATTGGCAAAGAAGTTGATCAGGGCGGCCACGTAGTCGTTGACCACCAGGGGGAGATCGGAGTTGGTGGTAGCCAGATCGGCGCGGGCCTTGGCCACAATGTTAGGGTCCACCTCGAAGGTTACGTTCTCCGCCACGTCGGCGGGCGTCTCCTCCTCCTTTTGGACAAAGCCGTTGCCCTGCTTGAGGGCCTCCATCTCGAGGACGTTGACGCCGTCCACGATGCGGTCGAACTCCTCCTGCAACTCGGTATTGCTCTTGATGTCGATGCCGCAGGTGAGCATCAGGTCCACGGCGCGATCGAACTCCAGCTTGGCCTCGCGCAAACGCCCCTTGTGATATTCAGCCTCGCCGCGGGCGTAGGCGTCATCGACCTGCTGGATCAGCAAGCGCACCCGCTGTTGCTCACGGGAGGGCTTATGCGGCGTTGGAACGGCGGTCTGCGTGGGCTCAGCCGAGTTTGCGCCTAACGTGAGCGCGGGAGCGGTGGATTGCGGCTGCGCGCCCGGAGAAGCGCCCGTGTGCGCAGTGGGGTCGCAGCCCGCCAGCGAGAGGACCAGCACGGCGCAGCCGAAGAATCGATAACCCATACGAACAAGGCGCATAAGAGATGCGGCTGACCTGCCGACGGAAGACTCTATCCCGATGATAAGCTATGGCATGGGGACATGCGCGCCGCAAGGGCGCGAAAAGCCTCTTTTACCAAGCCAAAATGGACGCTCGCTTCCTCAGAAATTTTGCGATTATTGCCCACATCGACCACGGGAAGTCGACGCTGAGCGACCGTCTGCTGGAGTTTACCGGCTCGGTGACGGGGCGGGAGATGCAGGCGCAGATTCTGGACGACATGGATCTGGAGCGGGAGCGGGGGATCACCATCAAGGCCCACGCGGTGCGCATGATGTACAAGGCGCACGACGGCAATACCTACCAGCTCAACCTGATCGACACGCCGGGGCACGTGGACTTCAGCTACGAGGTTTCGCGCTCGCTGGCCTCGTGCGAGGGGGCGCTGCTGGTGGTGGACGCCAGCCAGGGCGTGGAGGCGCAGACGCTGGCCAACGCCTACTTGGCCATCAACCACGGGCTGGAAATTATTCCAGTCATCAACAAAATCGATCTTCCCTCGGCGGACATTCTGCGGACGCAGGAGGCCATTGAGAAGGCCGTCGGCCTGGACGCGACGGATGCGATAGCTGTGAGCGCCAAGACCGGGCAGGGCGTGTCCGAAGTTCTGGAGGCCATTGTTCATCGCCTGCCGCCGCCCACCGGCGACCCGGACGCCCCGTTGCAGGCGCTGATCTTCGACTCCTGGTTCGATGCCTATCGCGGCGTGATCGTGCTGGTGCGCGTGATGCAGGGCACGATGCGCAAGGGGCAGCGCATCCGGCTGATGTCGAATGGGAAAGCATTTGAAGTGGAGTCGATGGGCGTGCTGATGCCCAAGCCGGTGGAGATTGGAGAACTGCTGGCCGGCGAAGTGGGATTCTTTGCGGCGACCATCAAGACGGTCAGCGACACCAAGATCGGCGACACGGTGACCGACGACACCCGTCCCGCGGCCACGCAGTTGCCGGGTTTTGAAGACATCAAGCCGATGGTCTTTGCCGGCCTCTACACGGTGGACTCACATGAGCACACGCTGCTGCGCGACGCGCTGGAAAAACTGCGGCTGAATGACTCATCGTTCTTCTTCGAGCCGGAAAGCTCGGTGGCGCTGGGCTTCGGCTTCCGCTGCGGCTTTCTCGGCCTGCTGCACATGGAGATCATTCAGGAGCGGCTGGAGCGGGAGTACGAGCTGGACCTGATCACCACCGCTCCCGGTGTGCGCTATCACATCACGATGACAGACGGCAGCGTGATGGAGGTGGACAACCCCTCGCGCTGGCCCGATCCGACCAATATCGACTCGATCCACGAGCCGGTGATCACCGCCAAGATTCTTACCAACGAAGAATACGTGGGCGGCATCTTCAAGCTGGTGGAAGAAAAGCGCGGCAGGCAGTTGAACTTTGAGTACGTCACGTCCACGCGCGTGCTGCTGACTTACGAACTTCCGCTCAACGAGATTGTTCTGGATTTTTACGACCGGCTGAAGTCGATCTCGCGCGGCTATGCGTCGCTGGATTATCAACTGGCCGGGGAGTGGGAGTCGCCCATGGTCAAACTGGACATCCTGGTCAGCGGCGAGCCGGTGGATGCGCTCTCGGTGATTGTGCACAAGGACGTCGCCTACGAGCGGGGCCGGGCGCTGGTCTCCAAGATGCGCGAACTGATTCCCCGCCAGCAGTTCGAGGTGGCTATTCAGGCCGCCATCGGAGCCAAGATTATCTCCCGCGAGACGGTGAGCCCGCTGCGCAAGAACGTGCTGGCCAAGTGCTACGGCGGGGACATCAGCCGTAAGCGCAAGTTGCTGGAAAAACAGAAGGAAGGCAAGAAACGGATGAAGCGGATCGGCAGGGTGGACATCCCGCAGGAAGCCTTCCTGGCCATTCTGCGTATTGGTGAAGATGGGCAGAAGTAGGCGGCGGTTTGTGATTCAATTCACAATTTGTTGACATGGATTTGTGGATAACCCCGGCAAGCGGGCAAAAGTGCCCGATCAGCGGTGCACAGCACACGGGACAGGGCATTCTGCTGATAGTGATTGATAAATAAGGGGTTACCTTGTGTATCAAAAGAACCAGTTTTTAGCAAGAGGAAAATAATTGATTTTTTTGACTGGATTCACGAAAGAAATCCACAGATTTATCCACATGAACGAGCCGTAAGAAGTGCTGGATAGCACAGCCGGCGACCAATGATAAGTAGCGATACAGAACGGCGAGAGCCCCGCGCGATGCAGGGCTCTTGCCGTTAGGCGGCGAAGCCTATTGGTGAGCAGGCGCCTTGACGGCCGGGGCCGGCTTGGCGACCGGTACTGATCCAGCCGGCGGAGCCGGAGGAGCGGGCACACCCGACTTCAGGTTGTAGGCGTCAATGATCTGCTTGGTGATGTTGGTGGACTCGCTGGCGTAGAGCACAATGGGAGCCTGTTGCTGGCTGCCGGTCACGTCAAAGACCACGGTAAAACCCTGCTGCTGCGCGTAGTTGGCCAGGACATCGTAGACCTTGGCTGCCAAGCCGTTGTAGAGTTCCGACATCTCCGCCTGGAAGTCGTTTTGTGCGTCCTCGGCCTCGCGCTCCAACTTCTTCTTGTTGTCTTCGATAGCCTTGGCGCGGGACTGCTGCTCGGCAGGGCTCAACTTGTCGCCCTGCGCCTGGAGCTGCTTGGTCAGGCCATCGACCTCATCGCTCAGAGCCTTGAGCTGCTGGCGCTTGGGGTCGAACTTCTTTTGCAGGTCAGAGAAGTTTCGCTGGCCTTCATTGGTTTGGGCGACGGCCACCTGAAAGGCGATAACGGCAATCTTGGTTGGACCGGCAGGCGCCGCTGGGGCGGGAGTTTGGGCTGCGGCGCTCAGGACAAAACCAGAGGCCAGAATAGCGATAAGTGCAAGCGAGCGCTTCATGCGAGTGTAAAGCTCCTTCGGAATTCCTGTGTGTCTGTCCGCGTTTCAGCGCGGACCCAGACTGGCGCCTCCTGAGCAACCTCTCGGCATATTCTGAACTCTGCGCCAATGGGGCAGAGAGAGAAAAGACGCGGACAGAGACGTCAGCAGGAACTAAATGGATTATAGGAGGCTGGGGTGGGAGCGTCAAACCGGGCAAGCGTAAATTTCCCGGCAAAGGTGACAAAATTCTGTAAAAGCATAAACGGCGGTCCGTGGCGTCAGCAGGAAGTTCACATCGCCCCTACGGGGCTATTGCTTCTTTTGGACTGCTCACCCAGGACTGCGCTTTGCTTGTCCTGGGCTATTATCCACGCCCCCTCCGGGGGAACAAAAACTGCCTTGGCGGAAATCAACGTTCGCACCAGCAAAAGGGCCGCTCGTGATGAGCGGCCCTTTTGACGTGCTGGTTGAAAGCGGGGTTAGAAGGTGGTGGAGACGGTCAGGCGGAAGGTTTTGCGCGGTTCGCGGAAGGTGTCGCGCGCGCCGTAACCTTGAATGGCCTCGGCGTAGGTATAGTCGCCGGCGCCGCCCTGCGGGAACATGTCGCGGGTAATCAACTGTGCCGAGCAGCTTTGATTCCTGCTTCCAATTCCCAGGTCGCAGTAGGGCTTCTCATAGAGCCGCAGCGGATTGTAAGCGTAGTAGAGGCGGAAGGGGGCGTTGATGACCGGCATGATGACGGAGATCTCGGCGCCGGTGGACATGCGGGGGACGAAGTTGGTGCCGGAAATGGGGTGGATATTGCGCTGGAAGCCGACCAGCGAGCCGGGAATACCGCCCTGGCAGGCGCCGTTGTTCCACACCGGGCAGCCATAGAGCGGCGCGGTAAGCGAGGCAAAACCTTCCGGACTCTGCTTCAACTGATTCTTGTTGAGGGCCACGTTGAGGCCGAAGTCGTCGAAGAAGGAAATCATGACCGGGCCGGCGATGGGAATGCGGTACTCGGCATTGGCGGTAAGGCTGGTATCGCCGCCGATGGAGGCGATGCCGTAAATCGGCAAGGGTATCTGGATGCACTGATTGAGCTGCGGATTGGAGGGGTCGCGCGGCACGCAGGTCAGGTCCGGATTGGTCAACTGCAGATTGACTCGTGTGGGCACATAGCCGTAAGGAGTGGCGGCGCGAACGTCAAATCCGCGCAAATCACCTTCGCCGCCGGAATAGAAGCGGTTGTTGGGCGGGGCCACGGCGCCGCCGTATCCCTGCACATAGCCAAGTTGCGCGCGCAGGCCGAGCACGTTGCGCCCGGTGGGCGAAGGCATGAGATAGTGCATGGGCCGGAACTGCTTGTAAGCCACCATGGGCGCGATATAGCGCACGTTGCCCCAGATGCCGGAGGTTTGCATCACGGCGGTGTATTCCTTGCCGGTACGCGGGCGCATGGGGTTGTTGATGGTGTTGTACATGTAGCTCAGGGAGACATCACTGTTGAGGATGCCTGACAGCGCATTGTTTCCCTGAATGCCCGAGCGGAAGGCGATGGTCTGGAAATAAGTCTGTGAGGCGGTGCTGAAGGCGGTAATGTTCGACTTGCTCCACGAATAGGTAAAGCCGATGCGCTGGAAGGCGTGGCGCTTGAGCGGATAGCTGACCGAGAAGTTCATGCCCTTGGAAGCCTGGTTGTAGTTCTGGGTCATCGACGACTGCGCCGCGGACAGGTTGGGCGACTGGCCGGTGGAGGCCTGGTAATTCTTGGCGGCGTTGAAGTCCTGCTTGTTATTGAAGAGCTGGAAGCCAACGTTCAGCGGGCGGTTGCGCACGTAGGGCTGCGTGAAGCCGAACATGAAGGTTCGGGCCACGTTGCCCAGATTGCCTTGCAGGCTGAGGGTTTCACCCAGGCCGAGGAAGTTGTTGGTCTGGTAGTTGACGCCGACAAAGGCACCGGAGAGGCCGCTCATTCCGCCGTTCATGCCGATGGAGTTTTTGCCCTTCTCCTTGACTTTGAGCAGCAGTTCGACGGTGCCGGCTTCGGCATCCTGGTGGGCCTCGGAGTCCTGATCCACTTTGAGCGGTTCAAAGTATTCCAACTGGTTGAGGCGGAGCAGACTGTACTCCCAGAGCTGCGAATTGTAGACGTGTCCTTCATCCAGCATCAGTTCGCGGCGGATGACTTTGTCGCGGGTAATGCGGTTGCCCTGGAACTCGATGCGCGAGACGTAGAAGGGCTTGCCCTCGTCGATGTCGATGTTGAGCGAGACGGTTTTTTTCTGGTCGTCAAAGGAGGGTTTGGGGATGGCGCCGAAGTTGATGTATCCCAACTGCCCGTATGCCTTTTTGAGATTATCCAGGCCCTTGCCGATCAGCGTGGCGTTGAACCACTCGCCGTCTTTGACTGCAAAGGTGGCGCGCAAGGCCCTGACGTTGGTGACGGCCTTATTGCCGGAGAAGGTGATGGTGCCGAGCTTGTAGCGCGCACCTTCTTCAATGGGCATGAGAATGTCGATGCGCTTGCCTTTGTTGGGCCGGAAGGTGAGCCAGTTCAGTCCGCCCTGGTCGCGAATCTGTGTTTTGGGCTCCTCGATGGCGGTGTTGTAATAGCCCTTGTCGCGGTAGGCCTGGCGCACCCGCTCGGTGTCTTCTTCGAGCTTGGAGGCGTCGAAGGTCTGAGAAAACAGATTCTCGAAGACGACTGAATAGGGAATGCCGATGGGCTTCAGGTTCTTCATCGAGCGGCGCAAGAGAAGCGAGTTGATATGCTGGTTGCCGGTGAATTTGATCTCGCCCACCTTGACTGTGGGGCCTTCCTTGATGTTGAAGTTGACCTGCACACTGGCCGGCGGGATGGTCTTGACCTCGGTGCGGATGGTGGCAAACTGATGGCCGTGCTCGGAGAGAATGTCCTTGAGGACGGTCTCGGCCCGCTTGATCTTGGCGGGGTCATACTGGCTCTCCACGGTGAGGCCGACCTTCTCTTTCTTGAAGCGGTCGAGGACATCGGACTGCGAGACGGCGTTGAGCCCCTTGTAGTTGATCTCGCGGATGGTGGGCCTTTCCCGGACGAAAACGTTCAGGATGATGCCTTTCTCGGAGTCCTCGCGCTCGATGCGCACATCGTCGAAGTACGACGTGTTCCACAGCGAGTTGAAGTCGCGCTCGATGGAGATCGGGTCGAAGGTGTCGCCGGGGTGGGTAAAGAGACGCGCCAGGATCGTCTCTTTGGGGATGCGCCGGTTGCCGATGACCCGAATCGATTCGATGGTCTGCGGCTGCTGGGCCAGGGCTGCGACCGCGGAGAGCGCCAGCGCGAGCACGAGCAAGGTGCGCGCCAGACGGTTCGTGGTCCGCAGGGCGCGGGAGATGGAAATGTGCTTGATCTTCACCGGGCTGGAGCCCAGCGTTGAGCACACGTACTGGTGCGGTCCAAAGTTCGCCATCACGTTCGGCTTCACGGGAAGAATATCGACACCCTCGCTGCTGAAAATCTGGTCCTACATAGAGGAAAAACCAATTTTACCACTCCAACGACACGCCTCGTCGCCGGCGCCAGGCAACCGCGCCAACGAAAAAGACCTTCCTCTGCCACCCCAGGAAGCAAAGACCGCTTCCTGGGGACCCCGGTTCAACCACCCCACGGACGAAGACCTGTCCGCGGGGGCCCCGGTATAAATCAGAACCTATCCCACAGTCTACCGGACGCAGGCGGGTTGGGAGGCTTAACCCTGACCCAGGAGAGCACATTGTCGATTTTTAGACGCAGGGCGGGCGCACAGGACACCACCCTCCCATTAGGAATTTGAGGCGGTAGAAGAGGCGCGATGGGGGGATTGAGATTTCAGATGTGGACAGAACGGCAGCAGCGGTAGACGCCGGGGCAGTCTGGAACGGTACCAGGGCGCATATTCTCCCCAAAATAGGCCGTCATTCATGGAATTTACCTGCGATTATTTTCTTTTTCCCCATTCCGATTGGCCCCTGCGGTATTCTTTTCCATATCCGGCCTTCACCCCGGCCTTGTCCCGGGAGAGGAAAAGCTGGCCGGAGGAGGCCGGTGCATGGAGATGGAGACAGAAGGGCGCCGAAATCTTTCCATGATCCTGATCCATGTGCTGGTGGGGCTGGTCTTCCTGCTGGAAGGCATTCTCAAGTTCCTGCGCCCGGAGGAGTTGGGCTCGGGGCGATTCGAGGCGCTTGGCCTGCCCTTCCCTCATTTTCTGGCGCCGCTTGTAGGCGGGGGCGAGATCGCCGGCGGCGTGGCCATCCTGCTGAACCTCTACGCCGGAGACGCCGCACTTGCGCTGCTGGTGGTCATTGTCACGGCCCTGGTTACCACCAAGTTCCCCATCCTGCTGGGCAGGCCGCTGGGCCCGCTTCCGCTGGAAACTCTCAAGGAGTACGGCTGGCTGAGCTTTTTCCACCAGGCGCGCACCGATTTTTGCATGGTCTTAGGCCTGCTGGCCATCGTGATCGACTCCGGCCTCAGGGTGGGCCGAAAAAGGCGCTGGTACCAGGCCGGGCCGAAATAGCTGCCCCGAGTCCCTTTTGCAATTCCCACTTGCCTCAATCGAAGCTGTAGGCGCTGATGGCCGCGCCCATCGGTTCATCGGAGAAGATGCGGGTTCCGGGCGCGTCGCTTCCTGCGCCGGCAACCACCATCAGAGGAATCAGGTGCTCCTCGCGGGGATGAGCGTAAGCGGCAAACGGCGCTTCGTGCCAGCCAGTCAATAAAGCATCGCGCTCCGCAGCGGGCGACTCGACGGCGCGCGTCAGCCACGCATCGAAGGCCCTGGCGCGCTCTTGCGTCTGCGGCTGAAAGTAGCTGCGCAGGTTGTGAAAGCTCAAGCCGCTACCGACGATCAGCACGCCCTCATCGCGCAACGGCGCGAGAGCCCGTCCTGCCGCCAAGTGCAGCGCCGGATCGAGAGAAGCCGCCAGAGAGAGCGAGACCACCGGAATCCGCGCCTCGGGAAAAACCACTTTGAGCGGCACAAAGACGCCATGATCGAAGCCGCGGCTATTGCTGACCGCCGCGGGCAGCCTGGCATTCTTCAGCAGTTTCGCCACGCGCGCTGCCAGTTCCGGCTCGCCCGGAGCCGGCCAGGTAAGCCGGTAAGTGTGTTCAGGGAAGCCGGAGTAGTCGAAGATCAACGCGGGACTCGCGGCGGAGCTGGCCGTGAAGGCTATCTCTTCCCAGTGGGCACTCACAACCACAATGGCTTTGGGTGTTTCTGGCAGACTTCGGGCCAGCCCTTCCAGAAAGCGCTGCGTCCGATGCCAGGTGTCCGCAGGCCCCCAGGTCCAATCCATGAAGAAGCAGGGACCGCCGCCGTGAGGCAGAAAGATGGCTGGCTGAAGTTTCAGGGACAAAGCTGGGACCTCTCCAGGCAATCCAGGCCGGTTCACTTCCGGCAGGAATCGAATTACTACTAAAGAGATGTCCCCGCCCCGCGATAGATTCAACCCCGCAGCAGTTCTCACTCCACCGGCCCGGCCAGAAAGTACACATAGACCAACAGCGCCGCGCCGATTAGTCCCGGAATCAGGCCGCAAAGATAAACCCCTCCCATACCGCCATTAAGGAACTCGGTGCCTGGAACACTGGCGCCGCCTAGGAGCACCCGCAGAAAGATCATCAGCCCAATGCCCAAGCCGACGTTGATCAAGCCGCCGATCTTCATGCCTTCGCGGGCTTTGATGCGCTTCAGCCGTTCCTCTTCCTTCAGCAGATCAATGGCTGCCTTGGCGCCCTCGCCCGAGGCTTCTGTGATCCGCCGGAGGTTCTCCGACCTGTAAAAGGCCTCGCGCTCCTTGCGCCGGGTGCCGAACCAGACGACGAAGATGACAAAAACAAACGGCGACACGATAGCCGCTATCGGAATCAACATGGCTAATTGATTTTCATTCATCCTGTTCTCCTTGCAGGGAATTCTCCCATGCGGTTGGTAGGACAGCCAGCCCGCACATCCGGTTGCATAATTTCAGAAAACATGGCGATCTGCGAGAAAATGCAACCAGAGCGGGAGAGAGTTGGTCATACTATCCGCAGAGGCATGACGTCAAAATGAACGCCGCCACCAGCGCCGAAAATAACCAGGCCGACCTTGCCGACATTGCGCGTGTGCTGGACGGGGACGTTGCCGCCTTCGAGGGGATCGTCCGCCGCTGGCAGGGGCCGCTGGTGAACATGGCTTGGCGCTACTGCCGTGATCGCGGCCGCGCCGAGGAGATGGCGCAGGAGGCTTTGGTGCGCGCCTGGCGCGGGTTGAGCCACTGGCGGAGGGAATCGAGTTTTTCCACCTGGCTGTTTGCGCTGGCGGCCAACGTCTATCGCTCGGAGTTGAAGCGATTTCCCACGGAGACGCTTCCGCTAGACGCCGCTCCCGAGCCTGCGGGCCTGGCCACACAGCACAGCGAACTGGCCGCGCATTTGAGCCACGATGCCGTGCATCGCGCCGTGCTGGCCCTGCCATTGCGCTACCGCGAGCCGGTGGTTCTGTTTTATTTTCACGAGATGGATGTGGCCGCGGCAGCGCGTACGCTGGGAATGCCCGAAGGAACCTTGAAGGCTCGACTCTCCAGAGCACGGGCGCTTTTGCGACAGCGATTTCCTCATCTGGAAGAGGTGCGCGCTTCCCACCCTTCGCAAAGTACGCGAAGGATGGGGCACCCAGAATTTTGTAACGAGGAGCTTGCTGAAGAAATAGGGAAGGAGGCCGCACGATGAACCGAGACAAGACAAACCGCAGCGAAGCCGAACACGCGAGGATCGAAACGGAGATCGGCCACATTCTGGCGACGGAAGAGGAGTTGATGCCCTCCTCGGGCTTTGCGGCCTCGGTGATGGAGCGCGTGCGACAAGAGGCCGCGCTGCCGGCCCCGCTTCCCTTTCCGTGGAAGCGGGTTCTCCCCGGCATTTTGCTGGCCAGCGGAGCTGCTGGCTGGGGCGCGGTGGTGCTGGTTCATCTGGGCCTTCCTGTTTTCAGCCAGCTCGGGCTTAATCTGGCCGCGCTGAACTGGCCGGCGATTGTTCAGCCGCATCTTTCCGCCGACCTTATACATTCGCTGGAGCTTGCCGGCTGGGTGGCTCTGGCGCTGGGAATTTCGCTTGCATCCTGGCTGCTGTCGCGGCAACTGGCGGGGCGCGGAGGGCTGCTGTAGCATTTGTTCACAGGAGGCAACCGCGATGGCCGATCCCTTCAACCTGGATCGCTTTGTGAGCGCGCAGGCCGCGGTCTTTCCGCGGGTTCTGGAGGAATTGCAAGCGGGAGAAAAGCGCAGCCACTGGATCTGGTTCATCTTTCCGCAGAGGAAGGGGCTGGGGCACAGCTCGCAGTCGGAGTATTACGGGATCGACTCGCTGGATGAGGCGGCGGCCTATCTGCGGCATCCGGTTCTGGGCCAGCGGCTGCGGCAGTGCACGCGGCTGGTGACTCAGGTGGAAGGACGCGCGATCAGCCGGATTCTCGGCTATCCCGACGACCTGAAGTTCCGCTCGTCGATGACGCTCTTTGCCCGCGCCGCCGAAGAGGCCGTCCTAGATAGTACCGACTTCAACGACGCGCTGAAGAAGTACTTCAACGGCGAAGGCGATCCGCTGACGGCGGCGCTGCTGAGCTAGGGCCGCGCGTGTTTGGCCCCGAAATCCCTGAGTTTGGCGAGGAGAGCTGCGGCCTGGCCGGAGTCGATAGCTTCGGCGCTCATCCTGACGCCTTCTTTCAGATCGGCGGCCAGTCCGGCGGCGACGAGAGTGGCGGCGGCGTTCAGCAGAACAATGTCGCGGCGCGCGCCGGGGATGCCGGTGAGCACGTCGTAAAGCAGGGCTTTGTTGGTGGCGACATCGCCGCCGGTGAACTGGTCGAGTGTGGCGCGGGGCAGACCGGCCATCTCCGGAGTGACGCGGGCGGCGTGGAGAGTGGATTCGCCTCCGGTCTCGGATTCCTCAATGCGCGCAACAATGGATTCGCCGGTGGTGGTCAGCTCGTCAATGCCGTCTGTCCCGTGGACGACGAAGGCCCGTCGCGCGCCGAGCGCCGCCAGAGTGCGGCCCACGAGGAGGACGCGGCTGGGCGCGAGCACGCCAATGACCTGATTGCGCGCGCCTGCTGGGTTGGTCAGCGGGCCAACTAAATTAAAAATGGTCCGGAAGCCGAGTGCGCGGCGCAGCGGCCCCAGAGCCTTCATGGCCGGATGATAAAGCGGCGCAAAGAGAAAGACGAAGCCGGTCTGGCGGAGGCACTCGACGGCCAGCTCCGGGTCTAATTCGATGGGCACGCCGAGGGCTTCGAGCACGTCTGCCGCGCCACACAACGAGGTGACGGCGCGATTGCCGTGCTTGGCGACCTTGGCTCCGGCAGCGGCGGCTACCAGTGCCGCGCCGCAGGAGATGTTGAAGGTCAGTGGCCCTCCGCCGCCGGTGCCGACCGCATCAACCAGCTCATCGCGCTCCGCATCCGTAAAGGGCAGCGGCGTAACGCGCCGGCGCATCACATCGACGAAGCCGGCCAGCTCCGGCGCCTGTTCGCCACGGGTTGCCAAAACGGTCAGCAGCGCCGCGGTCTCGACTTCAGGCACACCGCCGGCAAGGATTTCTTCCAGTACGCCGGCAGCCTGTTCGCGGGTCAGCGCCGCGCCATCCTGGGCCAGCGGCTTCAACAGTTCTTTCAAAGAGGCCATATACATTCATGATAACGGCGCGCCGAGACAGCGGCGGGCATGATTAAGCAGTGTGTCGCTGGATAGTGGATCAGTTTGAATCCTTGCCAGCTTCGCGCTTCCTTGTGACAGGTACAAAGTCCTTCCCGCAATGAGGACAGCGAACTCGCCTTTTGTCTAAATAGAGCAGCTCGACTTCAGGAATGGCATAGCCGCACTCGGTGCATCCCGTCGAAGTGTCGTAGTCTGGAAACTTATATGGCTTTGGCCTTGGCACAGTACAAGTCTGAACGCTCAGAGCTCTGAATGCAACCCCTGTGGAAATTCAAACCTACCCACTGTGTCTCACGCCGGTTTGCCCGTTCTCCAGCTTGCAGGATAGTATTTGTGTACCGCTGGCACAGCCTCAACTTCCCGGAATCCGCGAGGCCGATTCTGAATCCATAACAACAGCGAAATGGACGGTCCCTACCAACATGAAGATTCACGAGTATCAGGCGAAGGAAATTTTAGCGAAGTACGGCGTGGCCGTGCCGCGGGGCGAAGTGGCAAACACGCTGGAAGAAGCTACGGCCGAGGCCAGCAAACTTTTTTCCTGGGGCGTGAGCGGCGTCGTGGTCAAGGCGCAGATTCACGCCGGAGGCCGCGGCAAAGGCGGCGGCGTGAAGGTGGCGCGAACGCAAGCGGAGGCCGAGCAGTATGCTCAGGAGATTTTGGGTATGACACTGGTGACGCACCAGACTGGGCCTCTTGGACAAAAAGTCCAGCGGCTGCTGATTGAGGAGACGGCCAGCATCGACCGCGAGCTGTATTTGGGCATTGTGCTGGACCGCGTGACGGGCAAATTGGTCTTCATGGCCTCACAGGCGGGCGGCATGGAGATTGAGGTGGTGGCCGCAAAGACTCCGGAAGCCATCTTCAAAGAGAGCATTGACCCGGTGATTGGCCTGGGCTCCTGGCAGGCGCGTAAGCTGGCCTTTGCGCTGGGCCTCAAGCCGACGCAGATCGGCGCGGCGGTGACGTTTTTGCAGAGCCTGTACAAGGCCTTCCTGTCGACCGACGCCTCGCTGGTGGAGATCAATCCGTTTATTACGACGACCGACGACAAGCTCTTTGCGCTGGACGCCAAGATGACCTTCGACGATAACGCGCTCTTCCGCCACCCGGAGATCAAGGCGCTGCGCGACACGGCCGAGGAAGACCCGCTGGAGGTGGAGGCGAGCAAGTACGCGCTCAACTACATCAAGCTGGACGGTTCTATAGCTTGTATGGTGAACGGCGCGGGACTGGCCATGGCGACGATGGACATTATTCAGTACGCTGGCGGAAGCCCGGCAAATTTCCTGGATGTGGGCGGCGGTGCGACCCAGGAGCAGATTGAGCACGCCTTTGAAATTCTGCTGGCCGACGCCAACGTGAAGGCCATCTTCATCAACATCTTCGGCGGAATTCTGCGCGTGGACCGGCTGGCCACGGGCGTGGTGGCGGCAACGCGCAACCTGAAGGTGAAGGTGCCGATCGTGTTGCGCCTCGAAGGCACGAATGTCGAAGAAGGCCGCAGGATTCTGAAGGAGTCGGGATTGAATTTTCAAGTGGGAGAAACGATGAAGGACGCGGCAGAGCTGGCGGTGAAAGAAGCAGCAGTGTGAGTGTGAGTGTGAGTGTGAGTGTGAGTGTGAGTGTGAGTGTGAGTGTGAGTGTGAGTGTGAGTGTGAGTGTGAGTGTGAGTGTGAGTGTGAGTGTGCGAGTGTGAAAGGTAGTGAGATGGCAAAGTCATTTCGTGAGCTATTGGTTTGGCAAAAGGGAATCCAGTTGTCAGTTCTTATTTACCGGCTATCGAAACAGTTTCCTCGCGAAGAGACCTATGGGCTCTCGAACCAGATGCGCCGGGCGGCAGTATCGATACCAAGCAATATTGCCGAGGGCGCGGGACGACTGAATACTCGGGAATACAAACAGTATCTTGGCATTGCCAGAGGATCAAGTTTTGAATTGCAGACGCAGTTGACCATAGCCAGGGAATTGGGATTCGGAGATATTGAGCAGCTACGCGAAGCCGAGTCTATATGCGATGAGATAGGGAGGATGCTCTTCGGAGTCATTCAAGCGCTATGTGCTAAACAAGAAGAGCCCATGGATGCATCCTCACTCTCACACTCACACTCACACTCACACTCAAAGCTGGGAGCTAGAAGCTAATGGCTGTTTTAGTCAGCAAAGAAACTCGACTGATTGTGCAGGGCATTACCGGCAAGGAAGGCACCTTCCACGCCATGAGCTGCGCGGAGTATGGAACCAAGGTTGTCGGCGGAGTGACTCCCGGCAAAGGCGGAACAATGCACGAGGGCTGGCCGGTCTTCAACACCGTGGCCGAGGCAGCGGCGAAGACCGGCGCCAACGCGACCATGATTTTTGTGCCGCCGCCGTTTGCCGCCGACGCCATTCTCGAAGCTGAGGACGCGGGAATTCCGCTGATCGTCTGCATCACCGAGGGCATTCCTACGCTGGACATGGTGAAGGTGTGGGCCAAGCTGAAGAGTTCGAAGTCGCGGCTGCTCGGGCCGAATTGCCCCGGAGTGATTTCTCCGGGCAAAGCCAAGGTCGGCATCATGCCGGGGCGGATTCACAAGGAAGGCTCGGTGGGCATTGTCTCGCGCTCCGGGACGCTGACCTATGAAGCGGTGTATCAGTTGACGCAGAGGGGCATTGGGCAATCTACGGCGATTGGCATCGGCGGCGATCCGATCATCGGCACCACGCACATCGATGCGCTGCGCCTGTTCAACAATGACCCGGAGACTGAAGCAATCATTCTGATAGGCGAGATCGGCGGTTCGGCTGAAGAAGCTGCCGCCACGTTCGTCAGAAAGCACGTGAAGAAGCCGGTGGTGGGCTTCATCGCCGGACAGACCGCGCCTCCGGGCCGGCGCATGGGCCACGCAGGCGCTATCATCAGCGGCGGGCAAGGCACAGCAGCCGAGAAGATGAAGGCCATGACAGCGGCGGGAATTCACGTGGTGGTTTCGCCGGCGGAGATTGGGGCGACACTGGCCAAGGTGATTGGGAAGAGCTAGCTTTGAGTGTGAGTGTGAGTGGGGGGCGCCATCCAGAGCGAGCCCGTACAGTCCGAATCAACAGGACAAGTTAAAAGCTAAAAGCTATAAGTAGAAACGAAGACCCGTCGGAATGGCGGGCCATTGTGTTTTAATGAGGACGATGAAAGAGCTCTGGACTGCCCAGGTTGAGCTTCTTACACCGCCCTCTGAGGATGGTGATACGAAGTGTTTCACGAACATTGTTGCTATGGCAGATAACGCAGTAGATTTCCAGACAAAAGTTTTACGGATTCTGGAAAAAGATAGTTGGTTTGTACTCAGCTTTGAAGGTTGCACGACGGTCACTAAGGACGATGATGTCCCAGAAGAACTCGCGGAGCAAATAGAAACGGCGAGCAATTGTCCAGAAGACTGCGTCTTTGGACACCTTCATTACTACCCATCAAAACCCTCCTAAATAGCTAAAAGCTAGAAGCTAAATTTCACCAGACGCGGCACGGCTTGGGGTTCACCATCGCCGCGGTCTTCTTGCAACTGAAGCTCTTGGCGAACTCCGGCAAATCCTGGAGCACGGTGTTGGTGCGGTACTCATCGGGCGCGTGGGGATTGCTCTGCGCCTGGGTGCGCAGTTGCTCGGGGCGCGTCTGCGTGCACCACTGCTGCGCATAGGCGATCCAGAAGCGCTGGTCGGGCGTGTAGCCGTCGGTTGTGGCGCTCATGTCCACGTGCTCAATCTGCGCCTTGTCCAGCCATGCAATCCAGGCCAGCCACAGCCCGCCCAGGTCGGCGAGGTTCTCGCCCAGCGTGAGCTTGCCGTTGAGGTGAACGCCGGGAACCGCCTCGATGGCATCGTATTGCTTGACCATGCAATCGGCTCGCTCGGTAAACTTCTGCTCGTCTTCCTTGGTCCACCAGTCGCTCAGGTTGCCTTCCTTGTCGAACTGGCGGCCCTCATCGTCGAAGCCATGCGTCAACTCGTGGCCAATGGTCGAGCCCATGTCGCCGTAGTTGACCGCGTCGTCCTCCTTGCCGCTGAAGAAGGGCGGTTGCAGGTAGCCGGCGGGAAAATTCACGTTGTTCATCTGCGGGTCGTAGTAGGCGTTTACTGTGGGCGGTGTCATCATCCATTCGCCCTTGTCCACCGGCTTGCCGATCTTGGCCAGATCGCGCGCAAATTCAAACTCATGCGCACGCATCTGGTTGCCCAGCGCGTCGCCACGCACGATGGTGAGCGTGGAATAGTCGCGCCACTTGTCGGGGTAGCCGATCTTGTTCATCACGCCGCGCAGCTTTTCTTTGGCGCGAATTTTGGTGGCGGCGCTCATCCAGTCCAGACTGTCGATGTCCTTGTCCATAGCCTTCTCGATGGCCAGCGTCATGTCGAGGGTGCGCTGCTTTTCAGCGGGCGGAAAGTGGCGCGTCACGTAGACCTGGCCCAGCGCCTCGCCCAGCTCCTGGTCCACGCGCCGGGTGCAGCGCTTCCAGCGCTCCTGCTGTTTTTCCGCGCCGTTGAGCGTGTGTGAATAGAAGTTCCAGTTCTCCTGGTCAAAGCTTTCCGGCAAGCTGGTTCCCGCGTAGGCGTGGAGCAGGTGCCAGCGCAGGTAGGTGCGAATTTGGCTGATGGGCGTATCGGCTACCAACTCGTTGAACTCGGCAAAGTACTTGGGCTCCATGTCATTGACCTTGCCAACGGATGGAGCGTGCGCCGCGGAAACGTAATCGGCCAGCGAAAAGTGCGTCAGCTCCTTTTGGAAGCTGAGCACGTCGGTGGGATGATTGAGGTTTTGCGGGTCGCGCTGCTCGGTCATGGTGAGCGAGGCCTTGGCCAGGCGCGTCTCGATGGCCAGTACGGTTTCAGCGTCTTTGGCAGCCTGCGCCTCCGGCTCGCCGGCCAGCACGAAAATCTTCTTCACGTGGGCCGCGTACTGCTGGCGTTGCTCGACGGATTTGGCGTCGGTGCGGGTGTAGTAGTCGCGCTCCGGCAGGCCGAGGCCGCCCGCGCCATAAAAGCTGATGACCGCGGTGGAATCGCCGTAATCCTGATTCGATTCCATGTCGAAGAAGGCAAGCACACCGATGGAATGAAGGTGCGCCAGGAGAGCGGGCAGGTCGGCGGATGTTTTTAGTGCGGCGATGCGGTCCAGCTCCGGCTGAAGAGGCGCGAGGCCCAGCTTGTTGACCGTGGCCGTGTCCATGCAACTCGAGTACTCGTCGCCGATTTTCTGCTCGTTAGCCGAACGAGTGGTTGCGGGCACGGAGGTCTCTTCCAGGATTTGCTTCAGGCGGAGGCGGTTCAGTTCGGCCAACTCGGTAAAGCGGCCATAGGAGGTTTGGTCGGCGGGCAGCGGATTGCGCTGGAACCAGCCGTTGCAACTGAAGCGGTAAAAGTTCTCGCAGGGGTCGATGGTTTTGTCGATCAAGGAGGAATCGAAGACGCGCAACTCGGGTGTGGCTGCGGGGGCGGCGGCGCCTGCCGGCGCACTTTGGCAAAAGGCAGGTGCTGCCATCAACCCGGCGGCGATCACAACGGCCGGCACGACCAGAAAGCGACAGGGTGAAACGGAGAAGCGGAACATGCAGAGACTTTAGCAGATTCGCCTTGCGGGCCGCAGCCCTCCGTATTCGGATTTTGTTCTCCCTCCGAGCCTGTGATTTTATGAAGACGGGATGGTAGGTTCGTTGAGATTTCCTCAGCGGTTGCCGATCTACGGGACAGCTCAACTCGCGCTGGCCTAAGGGACGCACGGCCTTACCGCCGAAACGTGAACTAATCCTCTCGCCTCTGAATGAAACATACAAGGGACGGCTGGAAATCTACCGATTTAGAAGCACGAAAAGCCGGAATCAAAGAAATCAATATTCGCTATATCTTCGCCAAACCGCCTACCACCCGAACGGCCTCCGAATCGCCTGCAAAATAGCGCAAACAACGACGACGTCAGCAACGTCTCAACGATCTCCACAACCAGCCCACGGGAGGAATTGGAAGTTTCACAGACTGAAAAAATACAATGTTTTGAAAGGGCACGACTGGTAGGTCAGGGTTCTAACCCTGACTGCCGTAAATGGCTCATAAAAAAGCATGGGTTTAGCCCCTGAGGGAGGTGTTGTTAAGGAGGGAGCAGGGGGCTTCAGCCCCCTGAAAAAGAGAGAAAATTATGGGCCTTTAGGCACGGGCCTTGACCCTAAATCATTCCCCCGGCTGCAAAGGCAGGGTCAGATTCTCCGCCGCCGCAGGCCTGCTGCGCGGAGCCTTCTTAAACGTCGCATCACGCCGGTGCAGTGGATACTCCGGCTGCTTGCCGTCCAGAATTTGCTGGATGGTGAGGATTTGCAGCTTCGGATAAGTTGTCCCGTCGGTTGATTTGTACAGCCCAGCCTCTGCAGCCTCGCGGAGCATGGGTTTCGTAGGCTCCTCGAAGCAGAGGAAGACGCCAATCTCGGCTTTTTCACGCGTGAGCACACCGACGAGATCGCGGACTTGGGGAACGGTGACGCCGCCCGCCTTGACGGAGAAGATGATCTGTTTCGATTGGCCGGAGTCGTCGTCATGGAAGTAAAGCCGTCCATCGATGCCGCGGTCCGCGCCTTTTTTCTGCTCGGCGGGGCGCGCGCCCACCTGGCCCAGCGCCCACCACTGGAACTGGTACTTGTTCTCGGCGGCGAGTTGGCCTGCACCGGCTAGGTCTGTCGGTTCACCGATTACGTCATAGGTGGATTTGATTTCCGGGCCGAAGGCGTCGGAGAGGCGCTTCTTGATGAGGCCGATAGCCAGATGGGTAATGTCGATGCCGATCCAGCGGCGGTTGAGGCGCTGGGCTACCTGGACGGTGGTGCCGCAGCCGCAGAAGGGATCGAGGACGAGGTCGCCTTCATTGGAGCTGGCTTTGATGATGCGTTCGAGGAGAGCTTCGGGCTTTTGGGTGGGGTAGCCGAGGCGTTCTTTGGCGTGCGTCGAGAGCGGATCAATATCCGTAATCACATCCTGCACAACAACACCACGATCGACGTCGTGGTACCGCTTGAATCGTGGAATTCCCCCTTTGGAAGGCCAGACAATCAATCCTGCAAGATCAAGCTGGTCGAGCCTTTGCTGGACACTGAGTTCATCCCAACTGAGGCCGGCCTGACGGGGTCTTGGAACAGCCCAATGCCTTCCTGCTTTCGTTGGATCAACACCTCTCCAGGGTAATCCCGATTCTCCTTGCCGCTTGCCAGCTCCAGTCAAGTCGCCGAGCGTATATCGCCCGCCCTCATCTTCATGCCGGTAGAATCTCTCGAGGTATTCCGCGGTATATCCCTGATATACGCGATTCCATGTCGAGCTCTCGCTCTTGGAGTAGAAGAGGATCAGGTCGTGAACCGGCCCCCATCGTTTCGCGCTATTGTGCGCACTGGTTCGCTTCCAGATAACCTCGTTTTTGAAGAACTGCGGTCCGAAAACCGCGTCCATCAGTATCTTCAGATAGTGACCCGCTGCTGGATCGCAGTGCAGATAGATGGAGCCGGTTTCTTTGAGTACGCGGCGCAGCTCGACGAGGCGCGGGGCCATCATGGCGAGATAGGCCATCATGTCGGAGCCATGGAGGAAAGTGTAGAAGGCGCGGAGAGCGTCAGCAACGTCTCCGCCCTGCTCGATAACCTCCTGCAAGGCACGCTGGGATTCGATGTTCCACTCCCAGGTGTCCTCGAAGGCGTGAATCTGGGAACTGGATTGGGAGCCATCCTTCTCGGCGAAGAGGACGTTGTAGTCCTGTCGTGAGTTGAAGGGCGGGTCGAGATAGACGAGGTCCACCGACTCGTCCTTGACGTAGCGCTGGAGGACATCGAGATTGTCGCCGTAGTAGAGCTTGTTTTTTTCGGCAGTCACGGGAATGGGATGAGATTAACACATTGCGATAGCGGGAGGCGGGAGTTTCAACGCCCGCATGAACCAACAGAATCATCCCAGGCTTCACAAGCTGCGGAATAACTCATTGTTTTGAAAGGGCGCGACTGGTAGGTCATGGCTTTAACCATGACTGCCGTAAACGCTGCAAAATCAAGGCGGCCTTTCGCCCCTGAGGGATGTTTTTGCCGATTTCGCCCGAAACTCCGACTTTTTCCGCAGCCTCATTAGCCCATGAAAGACCGATTCCGGAGGGAGCAGGAGCCTTCAGGCTCCTGAATGTCGCCTCGCAAGAACGGTGGCTTTAGCCGCGGGCTCTTAGCCGATCCTTCTCCCGTAGTGAGAAAGGTTAGCTTTCCTTCGCAATCCCCACCGTCCTATAGGGCCGGCGTGAAGTCTACCAATTTCCGGACGCGACAAGCGGGGGCAGAAGAATATCAACCTACGGCACTCAGCCGAAAAAGAGGCGAAGACAGGAATGAAATGATCTGCAGCGCTAATTGTTCCACGTGGAACATTTTGGGAACCCAGCCCAAAGCGGGAAACGTTCCACATGGAACATTCCTAGCCTTGGCCCAAAACGGGAGGGGTGTCAGATTGGGTACTCCCTATATAGGACCGATTTTCTACTCGCAATTTCGACCAAAAACACAAAAGTTTTCCACCGAATGACGATTTTCCGCGCTCCCGCAAGCCGCCGTGCGCCTCGTATTGAAACCCTTCCCTAGCAGGTGTTTGTCGGATATTCGCCTCATCTTGTATGGGCAGCTTTCCACAGATATGCTGGGTTCTCCACAGCGCAAGCGGCTACCCTCGAACGGCCCCGCGCTTTACTCTGGATTGCCATGGGTAAGACTCTCGGTCTCGTCAACCAAAAGGGCGGAGTTGGCAAGACCACCACCGCCATCAACCTGGCCGCCTGCCTCGCTCTCGAGGGCCTCAAGGTTCTCCTGGTGGACTGCGACCCGCAGGCAAACTGCTCCTCAGGGCTGGGATTCCAGCGCGACGACAACCGCCGTTCCATCTACGACGTGCTGATGGGCGACGCCCCGGCGGAGCAGGTCATTCTGCCCACAGAGATCGATCTGCTCTCCCTGCTGCCCGGCTCCAAGAACCTGACCGGCGCCAATGTCGAGCTGGCCACGGCCGACGATCGTGCGCTTCGTTTGCGCCGTGCGCTGGTGCCGATTCAGGCGGAGTACGACCTGGTAATTCTGGACTGTCCGCCGGCGCTTGACCTGCTCACCGTCAACGTGCTGGCTGCGGCCGACACGCTTATCGTGCCCATGCAGGCCGAGTACTTTGCGCTGGAAGGAATCTCCGAGTTGATCTCCACGCTCGAACGGGTGCGCGCCGCGTACAATCCCACGCTGACCATCGAAGGCGTTTTATTGACCATGTACGATGACCGCACCAACCTGGCGCAGCAGGTTACGGACACGCTGCGCGAATACTTCAAGGATCGCCTCTACCACACCGTGATTCCACGCAACGTAAGGTTGGCCGAGGCGCCCAGCCACGGCAAGCCGGTGGCGCTTTACGATCCCCGTTCCCGCGGCACCGAGGCCTACTTCGAGATGGCCGGAGAATTCATGGCGCGCAACGGCATCGTGACTCCGTCGAGGAAGGAACGCGCCGTCGCCGAGCCCGTGGCCAAGGTGAGCGTTTTACCCACCTCCGGATAACCGCGTAATTTCCCTCCCTGGCCGCAAGAACAAGGACGCGCCAAGGCAGGGCAACCGGCTTTGCAAACTTCCCCAGTCCAAACCAGATTCAACCCCAGGCCACTCTTCCGGAAAGAGGATTTTGAACCATGACCGCTATCGACCTGAAACGCCGCGCCCTGGGCAAGGGCCTGGACTCCCTACTGCCGCGTGTTCCCGCCGCCTCCGTACCCGCCGCCACCGAGACTGAAGGGGGCAAGCCGCTGGAGATCCCCATCGAGCAGATTGATCGCAATCCATTCCAGACGCGCTCGCACATGAACGACGAGCAGTTGGCCGAGCTGGCCGCGTCGATCACCGCCAACGGCGTGGTGCAGCCGGTGCTAGTGCGTCCGCTGGCCAACGGACGCTTCCAATTGATCGCGGGAGAGCGGCGCTGGAGGGCCTCGGAGCTGGCCGGCAAAAAGACTGTTCCGGCGATTCTGCGGCGGGTCTCCGATGAGCAGGCGATGGAGATCACCATCGTCGAAAACCTGCAACGGACAGACCTGAATCCGATGGAGCAGGCACGGGCTTTTGAGCGGCTTTCGCGCGAGTTTCACATGACCCAGGAGCAGATGGCGGTGCGCACCGGCAAGGACCGGGCAACAGTAGCTAACTTCCTTCGTTTGTTGAGGTTACCTTCGTCCGTGCAGGCGCGGGTGGAGTCCGGCGAGCTGAGCTTTGGTCATGCGCGGGCGCTGCTGGCTTTTGAGCACACCGAGGAGATGGAAAAGGCTGCGCAGCGGGTGGTGACACATTCGCTTTCTGTTCGCCAGACAGAGGCCTACGTTCAAGGGCTGATCCATCCCGATCGCGCGGACAAAAAAGATGCAAAAGAAGAGACTCCCATCGATCCCAATGTGCGCGCGGTGCAGGAGCGGTTGCAGAGCGCCCTGGGGTTGAAGGTTCATATCGAAGACCACGACGGCCACGGCAAAGTCATCATCGAGTACGCACGGCTGGAAGATTTTGATGGGCTGCTGGAGCAACTAGCGGGAGAATAAATACAGGGAACAGGGGCGCTTTCAAGCTCGGTGCATTCGAGGAAGAACAGAAAGGCCTGGGGATGAAGCCCTTTGAGCAGAACCGTATTTTCGAATGCCTGAAGACCCAGCTCCCTCCGTTGATGCGTTGTATGCAGAAAGTTGAATCAGCAAGCTGGAGGAGTCATTCCGATTCAGTGTTCCGCGGGACGAGGGTTTGCGGAGTCGAATTTGGCTACGTGGATTTTGCGAACCAGGCCGATTTTGGAGAGCAGCCAGATACCCCAGTAGTTGGGATCGATCTCGTACCAGGCCATGCCGTGTCGCGCCGAGATGGGGTGGGCGTGGTGGTTGTTGTGCCAGCCTTCGCCGCCGGTGAGCAGCGCAACCCACCAGTTGTTGCGCGAGTCGTCGCGAGTATCAAAGCGGCGGGAGCCCCAAAGATGGGTGGCGGAGTTGACCAGCCAGGTAGAGTGCAGGCCGAGCGTGACGCGCAGAAAGCCTCCCCAAAGCAACATTCCTACAGCGCTTTTCCATCCGCCGGCGAGCCAGCCGAGGCCGAAGAGGAGTACGCCGCTGACGGTGAGCGGAATCCAGTGGTACTTGCTGAGCCAGACGTAAAAACGGTTGCGCTCGAGGTCGGGGACATAGCGGGCGAGGAGCTGGGTCTGCGCGTGCAGCGCATTGCCCCAGACGATCCATCCGACGTGAGCCCACCAGCCGCCCTCGCGGGGAGTGTGCGGGTCGCCCTCGCGGTCGCTGTGCTGATGATGGACGCGATGGGTGGCCACCCAGAAGATGGGGCCGCCTTCGAGCGAGAGCGTGGCGCAGACGGCCATCAGGTATTCCAGCCACTTGGGCGCCTGATAACCGCGATGGGTCAGCAGGCGGTGGTAGCACATGCCGATGCCGACATTGATGGCCAGAACAGAGAGCACCAGCATCACCGTGAGCCGTTGCCAGGTGAAGAAGAAGAGCGCGGCCACGGCGCCGACGTGAAAGAGGATGATGACGCTGAGCGTGAGCCAGTTGATGCCCGCTGCTACGCTGGCGACGCGGCCCATACGGACCTGAGCGCGCGCGAGCGTGGCTGCGGGAATCTGCGCGGTTTGGCTGGGGGCTGAAACTTCGGGAGTCGATACGCGAGAGGGTGCTGTTGCGACGGATGCCATAGGGGGGAAGTCCCTGGAGAGTGGCGACGCGCCCACCTATCCACACTCATTGTATCCGGGGCAATTCTAGATGTATATCGAGCGCTGATTTGACCGGAATAATTTTTTGGACTTCGCTTATGGATGAGCAATTTTGCTCACTATCGAGACTTGGGATCCCCAGCTTCATCGACAAGATACCTTTGCGCGATGACATTTGCCGCTTGCCTCGGAAATAATCGAATCGGATGGCCGCTTTGGGCTCTCTATACACCATACGAGGTGCTTCCCTATGGAACTCAACGAGAAAGTTGCCAACTTTACGCTGCAAACGGACGAGGAGAAAACCGTGAGCCTGGCCGATTATGCCGGCAAGCCGGTCATCCTCTTCTTTTATCCCAAGGCGGACACTCCCGGCTGCACCATCGAGGCTTGCGGATTCCGCGATACGTTCAAGAAGCTGCAGGCGGCGGGGGCGGTGGTGCTGGGCATCAGCCGCGATACGCCCAAGGAGCAGGCAAAATTTCGTGCCAAGTACGAGCTGCCTTACACGCTGCTGGCCGATGTGGACGAAAAGGTGTGCAAACAGTTTGGCGTGCTGAAGGAAAAGAACATGTACGGCAAGAAGGTTTGGGGGATTGAGCGGACGACGTTCGTGATTGGCCCGGACCAGAGTTTGCTGCATGTCTTTCCCATGGTTACGCCCGCGGGGCACGCGGAAGAGGTGCTGGCGCTGCTGAACGAATGGAAAAAAGCGCACGAATAACGTGAATCCCGGATCGCAAAACCGATGGAGAGCAGCGTGAATCCCAGATCCGAAAATCTGGACCTCCACCCCTCGGACGAAGACCTGTCCCTTCACCCCAGCGAGCAGAGATCGCTCGCCGGGGACCCCGAGTCCTGGGGCACCCAAAAGTTCTCAGAAAAACCGAGGGCGCCCTTGGCGATCAAGCAGGAACGCCTACTTCTTGGGGGCCTTGAAGCTAGTGTCGACTTTCTGCCCGGCCTGGGCCAGAATACCCTTGACGTCACTGGCAAACTGGCCTGTTGGGGCCAACTGCAGGTACATCTGGTATGCCTGAATGCAATCGGCAGGCAGAAGGATCATGTGCGTTTTGGGATCGGTGGTGGCGTTCTGTACGAGTCCCTGTCCCTTGAGGTAATAGGCGAGCGCCAAGGCCGGATCAACCTTGATGGCCTCATCGGCAGCAGCCACCTCGGCATTCGCATTGCCCGTCTGGTAGTAGATCACAGCCTCGTTCTTGAAGTAGATGCTAGCCTGTGATGGATTGACCTTGGCGGCAGCCTCATAGGCCGCGGTGGCCTCGGGAATCTTGCCGCTGCGGGCATAGATCTCGCCCAGGCCGGCATTGGCAGCGCCCTGAGCTTGAGTATTCGGCTTTTTCGACGCGGCTTCCACTTCAAGCACCTTCTTGTAGGTGGCTTCAGCCGTGGCATATTTTGCCGTGCGGTCATCGACCGGAGCAAGCTGAGCGAGGCCGAGTTGCGCCTGGCCCAACTGCGCCCAGAGAACGGAAGCGTCGGGCTTGGCCGCAGTGTCACGAAGCATGAGAGATTCGGCATCGCTGTACTTCGCGGTTTTGATCTCTAGTACCTTGGCATCGATATCAGGCCTGGAGGCAGCGGCGCCGAGGGCCTGCTTTGCCGTATCGAGCGCACTGTCGGCGTCTTTGAAGTCCTGGCTGGCGGCCTTCAGGTCGGCGTTGAGGTTCTTGATGACCTCGTTGGCCTTCATGGCTTCGGCGTTGTGCTGCTTGAGCTCCAGCAACTGCTTTTGCTGATCGGCGGGCAGCTTGTCGACGAATGCCTTGCGGGACATATCGAAGTCCTGAAGCACATCCGTACCGACGACGATCTTGACGTTATCGAAGGAGTCGACGAACTTGTCTGGCGGCGTATCGGCCGCGCGGTAGACTGCCGTGTATGTTCCGGGCAACGCCTGGCCTGTATAGTCGGCGGTGGCGGAGACCGGGAAAGTGAACTTATTGGTTTTGCCGCCGTCGAACGAGAGGCTAACCGATCCCGAGGTTCTAGGTGCTCCTTCGGGCCCAGTGATGTGGCCGTGGATGCTGCCCATGGGCTTTGCGGGCGCGGCGGGGTTTTCGGGAGCTTGCGCCAGCACGGGCAAAAGGGCGAATGCCATCAGGCCCAGCCAAAGCGAAATTGTGCGTTTCATGTTGTTCTCCTTGGGAGCGTCGCGAGCCAGAGAGTCCGCGCGCTCAAAAAAGTCAAATTTTACCGGCCTATGTCCGCATGAACCTTGAGCCCGGCCGCGGGCTTTTTGTGTGCCGTGAAAAATTTTACACTGACTTACGCCATTTTGCTCAACTGTTTATGGTAGACCTTCCGGCAAAGCTCTGAGTGTGGTCTGTATCACACTCTAGAATAAAACTATGGCAACCACAATTCGCCCCGCAACCCGCGGGGACATTCCGCAAATACTGAGATTCATTCGCGCATTGGCGGCATACGAGCGCGCGCCTGATGCCGTGACAGCGACCGAAGCAGGGCTGGAGCGGGACGGGTTTGGCCCTAATCCCTTTTATTTCTGTTTGATGGCCGAATATGACGGCAGGGCGGCGGGGTTTGCGCTGTATTTTTTCAACTATTCGACCTGGCTGGGGCGACCCGGGATCTACCTGGAGGATTTGTTCGTTGAGCCGGAGTTGCGCGGGCTGGGGATCGGCAAGGCGCTGCTGGAGCGAGTGGCGGCCATCGCCGTGGAAAAGGGTTGTCAGAGATTTGAGTGGGCGGTTCTGGACTGGAACACGCCGGCCATTGAATTTTACCGGGCAAGGGGAGCGGAGTTTATGGATGAGTGGCGGATCGTGCGAGTGACGGGGGAAGCGCTGAAGCGGGTCGGGGGGACGACCGGAAAAGCAGGTCCTTCGACTGCGCAGGTCGCAAAAAGCGCGCCCTGCTCCGCTCAGGATGACAAGGAATGAAGAAGATTCGTGTGATTGGCGGCGGACTGGCGGGACCAGAAGCAGCGTTGACGGCTGCGCGGTTGGGCTGCGAGGTGGAACTCTACGAGATGCGGGCGGTGGTGGACGGAGAGCAACGGCTGACGCCGGCTCACCAGACGACGGAATTTGGCGAGTTGGTCTGCTCCAACTCGCTGAAGAGCGAATCGCCCAACACTGCGCCTTGGCTGCTGAAACAGGAGATGCGGCGAGCGGGTTCCGCGCTGATGCGCATGGCTGATGCAACGGCTGTGCCAGCAGGGCACGCGCTGGCCGTTGATCGCGTGGAGTTTTCGCGGCGGATTGGCGAGGCGATTGCCGCCGAGCCGCGGATTCGTGTGATTCACGAGGAGGTGACGCGGCTGGATTTTGGCGAAGACACGCTCGCGATTTTGGCGACGGGGCCACTGACTTCCGACGCACTGAGCGCGGAGATCGAGCGCATTACCGGAAAAGGTCATCTGGCCTTCTACGACTCGATTTCGCCGATTGTGGAGACTGATTCCATCGACATGGAGCGGGTTTACATGGCCGCGCGATGGGAGAAGGGGACGGCCGATTACATCAACTGCCCGATGGATCGCGCGGAGTTTGACCGCTTTCTGGATGCGCTGCTCGCCGCCGAGCCTGCGGAGACCAAGGAGTGGGAAAAGGCCGACTACTTCGAGGGTTGCCTGCCGATCGAAGTGTTGGCGCGGCGGGGGCGCGACACGTTGCGATTTGGGCCGATGAAGCCGGTGGGATTGCGCGACCCGCGTACCGGCAAAACACCCTGGGCGGTGGTGCAGTTGCGCAAGGAAAACCTGCGCGCCGACAGCTATAACCTGGTGGGCTTCCAGAACCATCTGAAATTTGGCGAACAGGCGCGCGTACTGCGACTGATTCCGGGGCTGGAGAATGCGCGCTTCCTGCGCTATGGACAGATTCATCGCAATACGTACATCTGCGCGCCGCTGTTGCTGGATGAGACTCTGCGACTGAAATGCGCGCCATGGATTCTTGTTGCGGGGCAGTTATCGGGCGTGGAGGGCTACACAGAGTCGATTGCCAGCGGGATGCTGGCAGGGATTTATGCGGCTGCATTAGCGCGCGGAGAAGAACCCAAGCCCGCGCCGCGCGCAAGCGCTCTTGGGTCGCTGGTGCATTACATTACTCACGCTGACGCCAAGAACTTTCAGCCGGCGAATATGACCTTCGACCTGCTGGAGCCGCTGGAAGAAGAGCTGCGCAAGAAGGTGCGGGACAAGAAGGAGCGGCACCGGTTGCAGTGCGAGCGGGCGCTGGCGGCATTTGATGGGTGGCGGGCGGGAGCCGGGCCGGAAGGCGACTGAATATATTGCTGGACACGCTGGGTTGAACCCGTGTTACACTGGCCGCGCCCGGAGGGCTCATCATGACAGCTTATACTGCCGCGCAAGCGATTTCTCCCGCCGTTGAGCGGACCAAGAACTACCTATTTCGTCCCTTCAAATGGAGCACGTACCTGAAACTGGCAACGGTTGCCTGCCTCACCGAGGGGGGCTCTTCCGGCTTCAACTTCAACTTTCCGTCGGGCTCTCACACTTCATCCGGCGCCGGCAACTTGATTCCACCCGCTTTTTCTTTGTCCAGCGGAACAATCGCGTTGATTGTGATTGGCGTCCTGGCTTGCATCGCGCTTTGCATCTATCTTTCCTACCTCATCTGCCGTCTGCGCTTCGCGTTCTTTCATTGCCTGGCCCACCAGACCAAGGAGATTCGGCCGGGCTGGCGACTTTATCGCACCCAGGGAATGCGCTACTTTATTGCGAGCCTGATTATTGGGTTGATCTTTCTCTTCGTTCTGGTTTTGGCGGCGCTGCCGTTTATCTTTGGTTTTGTCAGGCTTTATCAGTCGTCCCAATCCGGCGGATCATTCAATATCGGCGGCTTTTTCCTCCTGCTTTTGCCGCTCTTTGGAATTATTTTCTGCCTGTGCCTTGTGGCTTATGTGGTGAATGCGGTTCTGCATGACTTTATCCTGCCGCATATGGCGCTCGAGAATCTTACAGTCCTCCAATCCTGGGCGGTGGTCAAGACCCGCATCGGGGCGGAAAAGGGATCGTTTGCCTTGTACTTGCTCCTGCGTGCTGTTCTCCCGATAGCTGCCTATATCGCCCTGTTTATCATCACGATCATCCCAATTCTGATTGCGGCGGGCATAGTAGTTCTGCTGATCATCGGCTTTCATGCCTTGCTGGCGAACGCGAGCGGGGCGATGGCGTTTATCGGGTTATCGATCGAAATTTTGTTTGGGATCGGCGGCATCGTACTGGGCGTTATCGTTGCATTTTGCCTGGGCGGGCCGATTGCGACGTGGATACGGAACTACGCGCTGCTGTTTTATGGAGGGCGCTATCCGGCACTGGGCGAGATCCTGTCTGGGCCAGCGAGCGCCGCGCCGGCTACGCCGGAAGTCATGTAAGCATGGCCTCAATGCACCGGCAACGTGTACCCTTGAGGATGGGAGCGTGTCTGGATGCGCTGGATTTTCACGGCGGTTTGTTCGGCGGCGATGATTGGCGGAGCGGCTGCGGGTCAGGTGCAAGCTGCGCCGGCGAAAGTCCCTGCGCAGAAGAGCGTGGCGCGTGGGTCGCTGCCGCCGGCTCCCAAGGCGCTTCTGCCGGAGTCGTTTGCCGGATGGGTGGAGTCCGGCGCGGCGAAGAAGATCACCGACGCGGCGCAGGCGGACGCGACAAACGCGGCGGTTCTCAAGGAGTATGAGTTTACGGATGCCACGCTGGCCAAGTACAAGCGGAGCGGCGAGACGCTGAGCCTGCTTGCGCTGAGCTTTCACGACGCCAGCGGCGCTTACGGCATGTACTCGTTTTACCGGCAGAATGGATGGCCTAAAGAGCAGATCGGCGCAGGCGCTACATCGAACAACAATCGAGTGCTGTTCTGGGTGGGGAACATTGTTGTCGATGCGAATTTTTCGCAGATCGGGCCGATGAGCGGCTCGGAGTTGCGCGAGCTTGCGGGGCAATTGCCGCAGCCGGAGGGCGGCAAAGCTCTGGCGCCTCCTATTATGGCCAGCCTGCCGAAGGCGCAACTGGACGCGCAGACGACGCACTATGCCGTGGGACCTGCGGGCTATGCCGGTGCTGGAGGCGTGCTGCCGCCGGAGCAGGTGGGCTTTGATCGCGGCGCGGAGGCTGTGACGGCCAGCTACACTCTGAGCACGGGGCCGGCCACGCTGACCATCATCGACTATCCCACTCCGCAGATGGCGGCGGCGCAAGAGAAGACGATTCGCGAGTTCATCAATGCGTGCAAGCGAGCGGACAAGCAGGCGCAATTGGCCTGGCCCAAGCCGCTGCAAGACTCCGGCCTGGCAGCGCTGGAGGTGCGGCGCAGCGGGCCGCTGGTGGCGCTGGTGAGCGGGAACGCCTTTACCGACGATAGCCACAAACTGCTGGGCACGGTGCACTACGAGTCGGAGCTGACGTCGCTCCAGCAGCCGACTGAGTCCGAGATACTGAAGACCGGAAAGCTGCTGTGGGGGATTACCATCCTGGTTCTCATCGGCTGCGGCGTGTCGCTTTTGCTGGCTTTTTTCGTGGGAGGCTTCCGGATACTCTACCGCCTGGCGCGCGGCAAACCGGTTTCCTCGGTCTACGATATCGAGTTCATCAGCCTGAATCTTCGGGACTGACAAGAGGGCGTGGACGGGGGAGAAGATCCGGCAAAGAACGCGAGGGCGCATCTGAAGGGTAAACACTGGGGAAAATCGGGAAGAAACAGGGGACAAACCCGAGGAAATACCCTGAAAATACAGAATATTACGGAATTAAAAGGCGAAGACACGCCGAAGACAGCCCCTGTGCATTTCCGAATAAACTATTTATCAAGTTATTGATATATAAACACTTATTTCTCTTGCGAATTCTCCTTGACACTCCCATCCCCCGCACCTAGTATGCAGCCAGAAAGTTCTGATGGTTTTGCCTCCGTTGGAACTATTCTCCCTGAGGAGAGAGCTGCCCTGTTGCCGGGCGGCTCTTTCCGTTTTTACCGCCTGCGCCACCTGCGGTGGGGCCAGCCGCTCGCTATTCGCTCGCACGGACATCCTTGCTGAAGTAACTGGCCATCTGTCGTGGGGCAGAAGGCGCTTGCGCGACCCAAGTTTCGTGGATTTCGTCCCTTTATTGATCCGGCCCTCAAATAGTGTTATTGCCCTCCCACCCATTTCGCGATAAAGCCTGCGAAATGGATGGGGCACGGTGCTTGTATTGATGGGCCGGATCAATAGCACAGAACAGGGCGCCCGTTGTTTCGGTTCACACCGACGCTACTCTGTCTTCAATGCGGCGGGGCTGCCAGACTGCGGCGGCTTGTACGAAGGCGGCGAAGAGGCCGCGAGAGAAGGCGCTTTGAGTGTAGGTCCGCTCGGGATGCCACTGCACTCCGAGAACATAGTGCTCGTGGGAGTCCAGCTCGACGGCCTCGATGACGCCATCAGCCGGAGAGACGGCGCTGACCAGCAGGCCGTCGCCGGGAATTTTGATTGCCTGGTGGTGCGAGGAGTTGACCTGAGGCTCGGCGACACGACTCAGGCCGGCCAACTGCGTGTCGGGCGCAATGCGAATCGGGTGAGCCTCTAACACGCCGTCTCCCGGACTGTGATTGACGGAGGTTTTCAAATCCTGCACCAGTGAGCCGTTGAGCCAGACATTCAGGGTTTGAATGCCATAGCAGATGGCGAGGATGGGCTTGTGGAGGTTGAAGGCGTCCTGGAGGAGCAACTCGTCGACGGCTGCGCGAGCGGGGTCGGGCGCGGCGCACTCGGGGAGAGCGGCCTCGCCGTATCGTTGCGGGTCAACATCCGATTCGCTGCCGGGCAGAAGGACTCCCTGCACGCCGGCAAGCAGACGCGCTACGCGGTCCTGATGCTCATGGAGCGGAACGATGATGGGCATGGCCCCGGCGGAACGCAGGGCGGCAAGATAGGCCGGCAAGGAGCGCTGGTTGAAGGCAGAATCGGAGCCGGTGGGCTCGGGAATGGCGATGTGGACGCACATGGCAGCAACCAGTGTAATCACAGAAGCGGCATTGGCGATAGGGGAAGCTGAATGACGGAGTCAAACTTATGTACCCAGAGCGGCAACCCCGGCGGAGAACTACGCGATTGGCGGCTTGCGCAGGGCGTCGATGGCGGCGCGGAGGCGCGCGGTCAACTCATCGACCTGGCGCATGGTCATCCCCGCAGTATCGATTGGCTGGCCGATGCTCACCGTCAACTCGCCGGGATAAAAGTGATGAGTGTGAATGGGCATCAGGTCGTAGACTCCGCTGAGCGCCATGGGGACCAGCGGAACCTGGGCGCGAATGGCCAGGTAGGCGGCGCCGGGAAGAAATGGCCGCAGCGCGCCGTCTGAAGTCCGGCCGCCTTCGGGAAAGAGGAAGAGCGGCATGCCGGCGCGCAGCACTTTGGCCGCCGCCGCCATGCTGGAGATGGAAGCGCGCGGGTTGCGGGTATCGATGGGCAACTGCCCAGAGCGATTCAAGTACCAGCCGATAAACGGAATGCGCCACAAAGCCTTCCACGCCATAATGCGAAATTGGAAGGGCAGCGCGGCGAAGATCGCCGGCACGTCCATGTAGGAAGTGTGGTTGCAGGCATAGACAGCCGCGGTGCGCCCGAGCAGATTCTCCGCGCCAACGACTTTCAGCTTTGAGCCGGAGTTCCAAACGCCGGCTCGTGCCCAGAAGCGCGCGATGCGGTGCTGCGCGTTGCCCTTCTTGTCGACGAATGAAACGAGAAATGAAATGCTGCCGCAGAGTGCGGTGAGCAACACGAAGAGCGGCGCCTGGATGAGGTTGGTGCGCCAGCGGTCGATCCAGGGCAACGGATTGGGACGCTGTTGGGGACGCTTGTTGGGGCGTCTTTTGAAGCGCTGTCGCAGTTTTTTGAAGCGCGGCTTCATGATGTGCGCCCTCCTGATTCGGCCCCTTCGGCCAACAGCAGGGAACGCGCCTCGCCCACCAGGTAAACCGAGCCGGTAACGATGATTGGGCCTCCTCTGGAATGCTTGCTCGCCAACTGTAGCGCTTCGGAGACCGATTCCGCAACGAGGAACGGCGTCTGAGTAAGTTGCGCGGCGGCCACCAGATCTTCCATCGCCGCAGCGCGGGCGGAGTGGATGGGCGCGAGGACGACCTGCTCAAAGTACGGAAATAGGATTTGCGCCATCTCGGCGACGGGCTTGTCGCGCAGGCAACTGAAGACCAGGAGCCGTGGGCTCTTTTCACTCAACAAGCTGGTTAGTTCAGAGCGAACCGCCCAGGCGCCTGCCGGGTTGTGGGCCACGTCGAGTATCCAAACGTTACCGCCGCTCTCGATGCGCTCCAGCCGGCCAGGCCACTGGGTGTTGCGAATGCCTTCGGCAATCTGATGCGGCGTGATGTGAAAGCCAGAATCGTGGACAAGTTCGACGACCGCGGCGATGGCCAGCGCGATGTTGCGCCTCTGGTGAGCGCCCGCGAGCGGAGAAGCGACTTCGATGGAGGAGTTGAGGACGTTGATGGGGTACGGAGCGGCTGTGCTATCTAGCTGACTATCAATTGGTGTTATGCATTCCCAGGTGCCCAAATGCGAGGGATCTCCACCCCACAGACGAAGACCCGTCTGTGGGGACCCCGGACCTGGGGCACCCTGTTCGTTATTCAGGTGAGTCAGATCGATTTGTGGCGGCATGTAGGACGACGCGTTGATCGTGCGCACACCCTGCTCTTTCGCGATCTCGCTGAGCACATCGTCGGCCTCGGTGAATTGCGGGAGCCGAATCATCCTCCCACCTGGCCGCAGGATGCCGGCTTTCTCGCGGGCGATGGCGGCGATGGTGGGGCCGAGCCACTCGGTGTGGTCGAGCGAAATGTCGGTGATGATGGACAGCAGCGGATCTACGACGTTGGTTGCGTCGAGGCGGCCGCCCATACCAACCTCGAGCACCGCGAGTTCAACCTTTGCCTCGGCAAAATAGATGAAGGCCAGCGCGGTGAGGATTTCAAAGAAGCTGGGGTGTTGCGGGAGGCTGCCCTGCTGCATGAGTTGCTGCGCCGCTTGGTGAACGCGGAAGTAGAAGCGGGCGAAGTCATCGTCGGAAATCTGGGAGTGATTGATGCGGATGCGCTCGTTGACGCGCTCCAGATGCGGCGAGGTGTAGAGGCCGATGTGCGCGCCGGAGGCGGTGAGGATGGAGGCCAGTGTGGCTGCCGTGGAGCCTTTGCCGTTGGTTCCGGCGATGAGCACGGAGCGAAAATGTTGATGAGGGTTGCCGAGGGCGGCAAGCAGGGTGCGGAACTCGTCGAGAGAGAATTTTCGCCGCGGCTGGCCAGGGCGCGCGTACAGCTCCGGCGCCATGGCGTTGAGTTGATCGATGGCGGCGGAGTAGGACATGAAAGATAAGTATAAGAGCCACGTCCATAGCTTGGTCGAAAAGACATCAACTGCGCAGCAGCAGTTGCAGGGCCTGACGGGCATTTTGCAGGCAGCCGCGCGCTTCATCTTCGGAGAGCAGGCCCTGGTGCACGGCTTTGCGGCCGATATCGTTGACCAAGTTTGCCACGCGGGGAAAGTCAGGGTCAAAGCCTGTCATCTGTAGATTGTTGTTGACCTCGTGCAACAGATTACCGAGCGTGGCTGTGTTGCGGTAGCGAGTGCGAATCTGTCTTGTGAGGCTGGCGGGGAGCTTTTGCTTGATGGCCTCCTCTAGAACCGAGCGGCACATGACGGCGCAGGCGGTAAACATGCCGAAGAAATAGCAGCGGGTGGCTTCGTCAAGATAGCGGTCGGCCTCCTCTGAAGTTGGCTCCGCCACCACGCACTCGCGCAGATGCGTGGCGCGCTGCACTGCCGGCTCGACGAGCTCCAGCAACTCCAGTGCAAAGGCGGTGCGCAACAGATCGTTCTGCTGGCCGTCGAGAGCACGCTGAATCTCCTGCCATGCGGGAGCTGGACTATCGAAACCGGCATATTGCAGTTTGGTGAGCGAGGTGAGCCGCTGGCGGGCGTGCTGGATAAATCCCTGGCGCATCTCCTGTGCCAGGAGCTTCCAGCCTGTGACAAAAGCCGCAGGGTCCTGCTGGTAGCGCGCCCACAATTCGTCGTAGACAATGCCGGGCAGCACCTCGCGCAACTGCGAAAAACGCCCTGTCCGCGCCAGCTCGGAGATGGCCTCGCAAAACTCACGGCCTGGCGTCCCTTCTGCCGACATCTGCAGCAGTTGGTCCTCCAGACGGCCTATGTCGATGCCCATCCCCAGCGCCCTCACCTGCTGAGTTTAATGCCCTCTATGGTCAACGCCAGCGTTAAACTGATGCTTCTTGCGGGTAAGGTGCTGGAATGGGAAGCTTCTTCCGCTGCTCCCATGAGCGGAAGCCGCGTGACGCCGACCCGACGGGAGGAATGAACAACAGGCAACCTCTCTGTGCATCGCTGGTCTCCCGCAAGCCCTTGCGCCACGCGGCTCCAGACGCGATCTTCACACAATCCACCCCCTTTACACAGGCCTTTTTCCGTTTCCTGTGGGAGTCGTGGGAAACAGAGGCCGCTAATCCGGGCCACGTACCGGTTTTCCAAATCCCCTCAATTGCACCGCCGGGTTTTAGAAAACTTACATTATGCCAACCTTCTCTGCATCAAGCATTTCAGCCTGCTTTCCACTTTTCCGCACTGAACTACGGGTACTACTATCTTTTTTCTTTATCTTTACTACCTTTATCCACCCGTCCGTCGCTTGACGCGCTCCCCGTGCCGTGCGATTCCTCCGGGGCTAAAGCCCAGATTGATTCTGGTGGCATGTGCGGGAGTTGAAACCCCCGCCTCCCTCCGTCACAATTCCGATTCCCTCAGATCGCATATAGCCAGGGAATCCAGAGAAGCAGACTAGTTTTCCACGCGCAAAGCAACGCAAAGGTGCATACAATCAAGAAGAAGAAAAGAAAGCAGTTTCCGGCAGGCGGCAAGTTGTTGTACAGTGTGGCCAGCGCGGATTCTGCTTCGATGGGTTTTTTCGCTAGTGGTACAGCGAGGGTGGGATCATGGCGAAAGTGGAAACAGAAGTCGAAAAGCCGACCGCGTCGGGGGCAACGATGGAAATTACCGTAAGCCGTCAGGACCTGGTCAAGGAGCTCACGGCAACGCAAAGCGTTGTGGAGCGCAAGACCACCATTCCGATTTTGTCCAACTTTCTAATCGAGGCCGAGGGCGACCGGCTGAACATCACGGCCACCGATCTCGACCAGGCGATCCGCACCAGCATGGCGGCCAAGGTGAAGAAGGCTGGAGCCTGCACCATCCCGGCGCGCAAGCTCTACGACTACGTCAAACTCCTGCCCGACGGCGACATCTCGATCAAGCTTCTGGAAAACCACTGGGTGCAGATCAAGCTGGGGCGCTCGAACACCAAGATGGTGGGCATGGCGCGCGCCAACTTTCCGCAGGTTCCGGAGTTTCCCGCAGTCACGGCGACCAGCATCTCCGCCATGGCGCTGAAGACGCTGATCAATCGCACCATCTTTGCTATCTCGAACGAAGAGTCGCGCTATACGCTGAACGGCGCGCTGCTGGTCATCAAGGCCGAGTCTCTGGCCATGGTTGCCACCGACGGACACCGCTTGTCTTACGTGGAGAAGCCGAACGAGACGCTGGAAGGCATCAGCGGCGAGAAGCGTGTACTGATTCCGCGCAAGGCGCTGCACGAGTTGGAGCAGCTGCTTTCCGCCACCGACGCCGCGAAGGTGGAGTTCGCCGACGACGAGCACACGCTCTACTTCCGCGTGGGGCATCGCACACTGAGCACGCGCAAGCTGACTGGCCAGTTCCCCAACTTCGAGGCGGTGATGCCGCGGGACAACACCAAGTTTGCCGTGGTGCGGTCCAGTGAGCTGGCCGCGGCCATCGAGCGCGTGGCGCAGTTCGCCGACGAGCGCTCCGGCGCCATTCGCCTGAAGCTGGAGAGCAACGAGCTGAAGCTCAGCGCCAACTCCAACGAGAGCGGCGAGAGCGAAGACACCATCGACACGCCATATACCAGCGACCCCATCGCCGTGGGCTTTAACTCGGGCTACATTCTCGACTTCCTGAAGGCGCTGGGGAATGAAGGCGAGGTGCGGCTGGAGTTCAAAGACTCGCAATCGGCGGGGCAGATGCGGCCGGAGGATCCGGATGCGGAGTATAAGTACCGGTATGTGCTGATGCCGATGCGGATCTGAAAAGCAGGGAATAGGGACCAGGGAATAGGGAATAGAAAACGGCCCGGCAGTGATGCCGGGCCGTGGTGTTTTGAGGGGGGGGGGCAGAAATACTATTCTCTACCACGCAGGATTGCGGCAATCACGCGCGGGTTTCTACGACCGTCAACGACAGCTACAATCCATACAGGTATTTGGTCGGGCGCATAGGCAATCAGATAATTTCGAACTACCTTGAAGCGGAGCGGGCGAGACGTGAGGTTAGGGAGACGGTGGCCATGATACGGAAAGATAACGAGCGAATCGAAGGCGGATATGATCTCGTTCAGCACATCGTTGGCAGCACGAAAATTGAAGCGGTTAATATAATCGTGGATTTCGTCCAGGTCTTCGATGGTTTTCCGGATGAAGAGCAAATCCCATCAGGCAATCGACCTTTGCCGTGCAGCTGCGCGTTCTTTAAGCAGGCGACAGGCCTCAGCCCCATCGACGAGTTGAACCTTGCCACTGGCAATGTCGTCGTAGCGGCTATCGAGCATATTCCGCAAGCCTTCAATCTCATTGAAGTAGCCGGCGATTGCGTCTTCGACCAATTCGCCGACGGGACGACCGGTATCGGTAGACCATTGTTCCACTTTTGCCGCCAGCACTGGTTCAAGAGTCAGTTCCATATATCAAGCGTAGGCAGGAACAAGGCATGTGTCAATTCGCGAGCCGAGAAAAGCAAATCAAGACTCACGCGGCGGCGGGGGCGTGGAGAAAATCGAGAGCGCGGATGAGGTAGGACTTGAGCAGACGGCGATGGACGACAGCGTCGAGGAAGCCTTTTTCCAATAGGAACTCGGAGCGCTGAAAACCCTCTGGGAGTTTTTGACGGATGGTTTGCTCGATGACGCGCGGGCCAGCGAAACCGATCAGAGCGCCGGGCTCGGCTATGTTGAGGTCGCCGAGCATGGCGAAGCTGGCGGTGACGCCGCCGGTGGTGGGGTCGGTGAGGACGCAGATGTAGGGGACGCGGGCCGAGTCCAACTGCGCCAGGGCGGAGGAGATCTTGGCCATCTGCATGAGGCTGACTACGCCCTCCATCATGCGCGCTCCGCCGGACGCGGCGACGATGATGAGCGGCTTGCGGTCGAGGCGGGCGCGATCTACGGCGCGAGTAATGGTTTCACCGACTACCGCGCCCATGGAGCCGCCGATGAAAGCGTATTCCATAGCGCTGACGACAACCTCGTGCGGGCCGAGGCGGCCGGTGGCGTTGAGGATGGCGTCGTCGAGGCCGGTTTGCGCCTGAGCTTGCTTGAGCCGCTGCTTGTAGGGCTTGATGTCGGTGAAGTTGAGCGGGTCAGTGGAGCGCAGGCCGCCGTCGACCATCTCATAGCCCGGCTCGAGCAGCATGTCGATTCGCTGACGGGCGCCGACACGGAAATGGTATTGGCATTTGGGGCAAACGTTGAGGTTGGCCAGCAGATCGGCCTTCCAGATAACCGCGCGGCAGGCAGCACACTTGATCCACAAACCCTCGGTGCGCACCCGCGACTCTGCCGCCGCCGCCGCGCCACGGAGACCGGGACCGTATTCTCCACCATCACGCTTGAACCAGGACATACAGAACCTCATTGTAAATGGCAACGGCCTTCAGGTGTTTTCCCACTTGCCCGCCGCGCAATAACCACGGCGAATTCAGCTTCTGCCGCGACGAAATAATCCTTGACAAGGGCAAATCGGCGCGCGAAGATCGTGCCATATCTCTCCTTCTAGACTCGGGCGAATTCAACCGGGGCCTCTTCTCTACGGACAGCAATTCGCTCGGCCTGAGAGCAAATGCACGTGGAGGTTTCATATGACACTCCGGTCCGACTTCACGATAAGCACAACAGTACCCGAGCCGCCGGAAGCAGAAGCGGATTTTACCGGCGCGACGCAACACAGCGCCCAAAAGCGAGGCGTCTATTCGCTGATGGGCGAACTGCCGGCGCTCAATAGCAGCTTGGGAGAATTGGGCGTGGAAGGCGAAGCGCCGCGGCGTGAATCACTCTCTCGCCGGGTAGCAATGCTGGTGACGCACGGGATGGGACAGCAGGTTCCTTACGAGACCCTGAGCGCCATTGCGCAGGCGCTGATCACGCAATACACGAACAAAACCGATGGAGAGGCAAATGGCCGGAAGCCCGGAGATGACAAGACCGGCACGAAAGCAAAGGACCCGAAGGTCAATGTCAGCCGGGTCAAACTCACAGCCGAGGAGGGCGCACCGGAACTGTCGCGGGTTGAGGTGCACCTGAAGGACGTATCAGACAAGCCCGTGGATGTGCACATCTATGAAAGCTACTGGGCGCCGCTGACAGAAGGCCAGATTTCGTTTCTGCAGACAGTGGGATTCCTTCTCTCTGCGGGGTGGAATGGAATCTGGACCTGCTTCATTTCTCCTCGATACTCCAACAATGCGAAACAGATAAAGAAGGGGCATTTCTTTGATCGTTGGATGTTCGGCGACTTCCATCCCATGCGCATCAAGCGAAGAACACTGCTGTTGCTCTTCGCAATCATGGTCTTCGTATTGCTGTGTTTGTTGCCGGCACTCGCGGTCTATACGCCCACGGGCCTGTCCGCCTTGAAGGAGCTTGCCACACCCTATCGAGAGCATTTTCTCGGCTGGCAGTTGCTGACCCGCGTATTTGCTCTGTTCGGAGCGGCTGTTTTCGTAGCGTTGGCATATATAATCCACTATTTCGTGGTCGAGTATGTGGGAGACGTGGCAATTTATGTGTCCTCCTACAAAGTGAGCCGCTTCGACGCGATCCGCAACAGCATATTGAACGCGGCATACACAGTGAGCCGCCAGATCTATTCAGCCGGAGTTGCGGACGATCACGAGCTTCCTTATGACAGGGTGGTCATCGTAGGGCATTCGCTGGGCTCGGTGATCAGTTACGATCTGCTGAATGCGGCCATCAACTGGGACCAGGTGGAGTGCGGATTCAAGCACAAAGTCGTGGAGCGCACAACACGGTTGATCACTTTCGGCTCGCCGCTGGACAAGACAGCGTTCTTATTCCGTTGCCAGGTGAAGTCCGGCCGCAATCTGCGCGAAGCGCTGGCGGCGCGTCAACAGCCGCTGATCTTTGACTATGCGAAGTTCCGGCCCGAGAGTTTCAAATGGGTCAACATCTACTCGCCAAGGGACATTATCAGTGGCCATCTTGATTACTACGACATACCGGACGCTCCGAACCGTAATCCGGTGGAGAACCGAGTCGACGAGCAGGCCAGAACGCTGTTCCTGGCGCACACCCAGTATTGGGAGAACGAGGAACTTCACAGGGCGCTGTATGAAGCGGTGATATGATGCCGCCCTCAACCTCCGGCGTATGTCTAATGCCCTAACAATCTTGGGTATCGTCGGCTGCACAGTTGGTTGGGCTTTCGATTCACTAATACTCAATTCCCTTTTGCGCCAGAATGCCTTTCTGGTAGGCATGCTTTACCTCGCGCATTTCGGTCACCGTGTCGGCCATATCGACCAGCAGGGGATGGGCGTTGCGGCCGGTCAGAATCACGTGCACCATTTCGGGGCGGGCGCGCAGGGCCTCGACGACTTCGGCAGGGTCGAGCATTCCGTAGCTGATGGCGTAGTTGATCTCGTCGAGGATGACCATGTCCCACTGGCCGGAGTCGATGGCCGCGCGCGCCTCGGCCCAGGCGGCCTGGACCAGGCGAATGTCCTCCGGATCAGTCTGTGCGCCGCCAACCTTCACAAAGCCGCGGCCCATCTGCTTGATCACAAAGTTCTCGCCGAAGGATTGAACGGCGTCCAGTTCGCCGTAGTGCCATGAGCCTTTGAGGAACTGAATCATGAGCACCCTCATGCCGTTGCCAACGGCGCGCAGGGCCGTGCCCATGGCAGCGGTGGTCTTGCCCTTGCCGGGGCCGGTGTTGATCAGGATCAGTCCTTGACGGGAATCGGTCATAAAGCAGGGAACAGGGAACAGGGAATAGGGAACAGAAATCAGAGATCAGCCAAGATGAAGTTACAAACCAAAGACACAGAAACCAGCCGATCAGCAACCTCTGATCCTCAATGTCAATTGTAACCGAGGGAGAAAAACTGTTCCCTGTTCCCTGTTCCCTGTACTTCAGTGACCGGCGTGGTAGGGGTGTCCGGTGAGAATGGTGAAGGCGCGGTAGAGCTGCTCGGCCATGACGAGGCGCGCCAGGGCGTGGGCCATGGTCATTGGCCCGAGCGAGAGCAGCAGTTGCGCCCGCTTGCGCGCCGCATCGGACCATCCGCTGGCCGGCCCGACGGCAAAGACAATGTGCTGCGTTCCATCGTCGCGCCGCGTGCCGAGCCACGCGGCAAAGATTTCTGAACTCATCGGCCGGCCGTGGCTATCCAGCAGCACAGCCACAACGGGCGTTCTTCCCTGCTGCTTGTCCAGCCAATCCAATAACGCCTTTTCGGTGCGAAAGGATTCCGTCTTGCAGTGCGCAAAGGTGGAGCAGCGCCCGAGATAAAGCGCGGTGAGGGGCTCGAATTCATCCTTCGAAGCAGGGCGCGCGGCGATATGCGCCAGAGTAAGGTTCATGGGGAGCAGAATACTCTACCGCGAGCGATGTTGCATGTAATACGCGGAGAATGTATAAATGCCCCATAAAAAGTGCAACGCGCAAGTTGAATAGAAGATAGGGGTTTGGGGCCAAGGGGAGAACGATGTAGCTGGCCAGCGATCTCGGGAAACAGGTCAATATAGGACAACGTGTCCATTTTTGGGATTTTTCGATCCAACTATCCATTTTTTCATATATGACCCTTAAGGGGTGGGTATAATACACTCTTAACTCTTTTATTTTCAACGATAATAAATTATCAAGCAGTCGGGTTAGAATGGCACTCAACCTGCTACATTGATTCCACGAGTCGTGCCTCGCTCTATATGGGTTCCGGTCTATGCGCGCCCAGCCGAGACGCAAAAGCATAAAAAGCGGGATGAGAAGCTGCCAGGACGGGCTTCCGGCCCCCACAGAATTTTCTGGAGGAAGTCAATGAGATTTATCCGGTTGCAAAGTGCGGTATTAGCGCTCGGCTTTCTGATGATGGCCGGCGTTATTGCGAACTTCTCAGCGCCCGTGGCCCATGCCCAGGCTGATCTAGGCTCGGTCACCGGAATCGTGACAGACGTTACCGGGGCGGTCGTACCCAATGCCCAGGTCAAGGTGACCAATCTTGCCACAGGTTCGGTACGCGTTGCGACGACCAACGGCGCGGGCGAATACGCCATCACCCAGCTACTGCCGGCCACCTACTCGCTGACGGTTTCGGCGCAGGGCTTCGCCCCCGCCAAGAAGGACGTCTCGGTGACGGTAGGATCGCAGAACACGGCCAACATCAAGCTGGCTGTTTCTGGCGGCGTAACCGTGGTGAACGTGACGGCGGACGACTTTGCCGGCGTGCAACTGGAGAAGGCCGAGGTTTCGGCGGTTATTGAGACCAGCGCGATTCAAACCCTACCCACACTGGACCGCAACCCCTACAGCTTGGTCGCCTTCTCCGGCAACCTGTCGGCTGACCCGACGGCACAATCACGCGGCGTTGGTTTTAACATCTCTGGCGCTCGCAGCTCCTCAGTGGACATTCTTCTGGACGGCGTGGAAAACACCGATGTGTATGCCGTTGGCGTAGGCCAGACGGTTCCGATGGACGCCACCTCTGAAATCCGTATCGTAACCTCGAACTCCGGCGCGGAGTACGGTCGCGGCTCCGGCGCGGTGAACGTTTCCACCAAGTCGGGCACCAACGGCCTGCACGGCTCGGTGTACGAGTTCAACCGCATCTCGACGCTGGCCTCGGACGGCTTCAACAACAACTACATTCACTTCATGAATCCGAGCGTTACAGCCAAGCCACGGTATACACACAACCAATACGGCTACTCGGTGGGCGGCCCGGTCAAGAAGGACAAGATCTTCTTCTTCTCCTCGACGGAGTGGACAAAGATCCGCAGCATGCAGAACGTTTCGGCCACAGTTCCGACCCCACAGCTGATCGCCATGTCCTCTACGAACATGCAGTCCTTCTTTACAGCCAACGGCGTACTGGCCCATCCTATCAACGGCGCGACTTACACGGGCGCATCGACGGCCGTACAGAACATATTTTCGTCCGATGTCGCCTACCTTGCCGCCAACGGCTTCCCGAATATCAATACCACCCCGCTGTTCGGCGAAGCCATCTATTCTTATCCTGGCGACTCGGGCGGAGGAACGCCAGTAGACCAGTGGATCAGCTTCAACCGAGCGGACATCACTCTGAGCCAGAAGACCTCGATGTTTGTCCGCTACATCCAGCAAAGCCAGATCAATCCGATCGGCTCAAACTCCAACAGCCCATACACCGGGTATGATACAGAAAACACGCAGATGAATCACGGCATTGAAGTCTCGTTGAGCAGGGCATTCACGTCCAGCCTGGCCTCAGTCACCAAGCTGATGGGCTCGCGCTTCAACAACGGTGAGCCACTGGGCACGAAACCGGTCAGCCCCACGCTTTACGTCAATTCCGGCAACCCCGTGACCCTGGGCAACGGCCTTATCAACTTCCCCGGCTACCTTCAGACCTCTCCGGGCAACGCGCTACCCTTCGGCGGCCCGCAGAACTACATTGAGGCTGCCGAAGACGTGGCCTGGACGAAGGGCAAGCACCAGTTCACCTTCGGCGGCACCTTCCTGAACCTCAAGGACAACCGCACCTTCGGTGCCTATCAGAACGCCGTCGACGGACTAGTGAATAGCTCCTCAGGCACTACCAGCGGCCTTAAGAACTTCGTCAGCGGCAATCTTGGGTTCCTGGAAGTGGCCGTTGACCCGCAAGGCGCATATCCATGCTACCGGAATGCGGTTGGCGTCTATCAGCAGACTGCTGCCTGCACGATTAATCTGCCGGTTTCATCGCCCAACTTCTCGCGTTCCAACCGTTACCAGGACTACGGATTTTATGCCAACGATTCCTACAAGGTTACGCCGAAGCTTACGGTAAATCTGGGCGTTCGCTGGGAGATTTACGGACCGCAGCACTCACAGAAGCCCGCTTATGACGCGAACTTCTTCCCGGATTACACGCAGACCAACCCCTGGGACCAGATTCGCAACGGCCAGGTGCTGACCAGAGTAAACGCTCCGAATGGGAGAATGTGGAACCTGAACATGAAGCAGTTCGCGCCCAAGTTCGGCTTTGCATGGGATCCGTTCGGCAATGGCAAGACCAGCATCCGCGGCGGCTACAGCATGAGCTACGAGCGCAACTTTGGCAACGTGACCTTCAACGTCATCCAAAATCCACCAAACTACGCCGTGCTTAGTTTTACAAAGGCAGATAATGGAGGCGTAGCCATTCCTATCAGCAACAATAACTTTGCCCAATTCGGAACCGGGACCGGAAAAAAGTTACTACCCAACGTGACGCTGCGCGCCGTCGACCCCAGGATCAAACCGGCCTACGCGAACAACTGGAGCCTCTCGTTTGAGCGGCAGGTAGCGACAGGCACGACAGCGAGCGTGTCGTATGTGGGTACGCGCGGCATCCACAACTACTCCATCTCCAACCTCAACCGCTCCTTCGACGGCGCAGTCTACGAGGGAGACCCGATTGTGACGACAACTGACCCGACGAACGCGATATATGGCACAAACGCGAACGAGTTTAGCTCAACCGCCAACCATACCAACTACCAGTACGGGAGCGTCAACTGGCGCGGCGCGGACGGCGACAGCTACTACCACGGCTTCACGGCAGAGTTGCGCAGCGCGGACCTGCACCAGACTGGCCTGAATGTGCGCGCCGACTATACGTGGTCGCACTCGATAGACAACACCAGCTCCGCCTTCAGCGATAGCGGCAATACCGGCGCCGGAGGACTGGTTCTTGGTTACACCGATCCGTGGAACCACAGACTGGATCGCGGCAGCTCGGACTTCGACCAACGGCAGCGCGGACTCGTTACCATAGCCTGGACGATCCCTTATGCCAACCACTTGACCGGCGCAAGCAAGATTCTGCTGGACAACTGGACGCTCGCCGACACGTTTGACGCGCAGACCGGAACTCCGTTCACCGAGTTCGATTGCTCATACGGTAATACCGTCTGCCCGCGCGCCAGCTTCGTCACTGATCCGCCGAGGAAGAAGGTTCGTGGGCTGAAGGATATGAGTACAACCTACGGCGCGAACACCTACTCCTACATGACGCTGCCGAAGTTCTGGGATCCCAACGGCGATACGACAGACTACCCGCTGGGCGTTCTGACCACCAACTACAGTGAGCAGCTCAATCCTGTTGTCGATGCCTACACTCTGATTCCGAACGTGGGCGGGTACGACTCAGGTAGCGACTCGCCAATCTGCAGCGCTATCCACGGCGTGGGTTGCCATCTGAACCCCGGCATGGACAACCGCAACCAGTTCCATGGCCCGGGCACCTGGCATGACAACCTCGGCATCGTGAAGGACTTCAAGATTCACGGGCGCTATGATTTGCAGTTGAAGGGCGAGTTCATCAACGTGTTCAATCACGCCAACACCTACCTGAACCTTGGCGGCGCCAACGACGTATCCAGCTACACGGAAGTTCTGGCCTACAAGGGCGGGCTCGGCACCAACCGCAACACGGAACTCTCTCTCCACCTGTCGTTCTAACTTCAGTTGCAGAGAAATAAGAAAGGCCGCGGCGCAAGCCGCGGCCTTTTTGCGTGTGGGTGTGTGAGTGTGGAGCGCGAGCAGCTAACGGGAATTTTCAATATAGCTGGAATATCAGCATGGTGCTATCCCACCCATTTCGCAACGAACGCGAAATGGATGGGGCACGGGGCATTACAGAAACAATGAAATATACTAGCGATTCTTCTTTTTGGGAGTGAGCTTGCGGGGAGTGGTCTTTTTGGCTGCGGATTTCTTTGCGGGAGCCTTCTTGAGCGCGGTCTTCTTTACCTTCTTGCCGGCGACGTTCTTCTTGGCTACGGTCTTTTTCGCGACGGACTTGGCGGATTTGGATTTGACAACGGTTTTCTTGGCGGCATTTTTCGCCACTTTCTTTGGAGCCGGCGCGGGATTGGCCGCGGATTTCTTTGTGGGCTTGGTTGGCTTGAGTTTGGCGACGGACTTCTTTGCCGCCCTCTTCGACCTAGGGGCGAGACTTGGCTTTGCGGCGGCCTTCTTTGCTGGCTTATTCGGTATAGGCGCTTGCTTTGCGGCTGCGGGTTTGAGCTTGGCTGAGGATTTGCCGCGGGCGGCGAGGGTCTTGGCGGCCAGTTCGGCTTTCAGCTCGGCGTCGAATTCGGCCGGGGTGAGGGGGCGGGCGGATTTACGCAGGCGCTCGATGTCGTAGAAGGCGCGGCGCTCGGCGAGGAAGACGTGGACGACAAAGTCCACGTAGTCGAGGAGAATCCACTGGCCGTGGCGGCGTCCCTCGACGGAGTTGGGGAAGACGCCAAACTCCTTTTTGAGGCGGTCTTCGATCTCGTCGGCGATGGCGATGGCCTGGCGGTCGTTGGAGGCCGAGGTGATGAGGAAGAAGTCTGAGAGGCCGGAGTCGATGGGGTCCAGCTCGAGGATGCGGGTGTCGAGGCCTTTTTTGTCTTCACAGACCGCGGCGGCGGCCTGGACGTAGATGCGGGTTTGCTGCTTGGTTTCTGTCGTCATTCGAGGTGATTTGATCTCCGAGTTCATCGTAGCCCTTCAGGGGGGCTGGGGCAAGTCAGCGATAGAGGTTGTGGGCGCGAATGTACTCCAAAACGGGAGGGGGAAGCAGGGCAGGTTGCAAAGTTTGGGCAGCGGTGGAGGGCTGCGTCTGGTTGTGAATCTGGTCACGAATCTGGGAGGCGCTGATGTCGATCTGCAGGCCGGGAAGCAGGTAGAAGGGGGCCAGCTCACCCGCAGGATTGCGGAGGATGTAGCGGCGCAGCTCAACCTCTGACGCGACCGATTCCGTCTGCGGCGCGAACTCTAACGTCACGCCTCTGGGGAGGGCGGAATCAAGGATGTCCAGCGGCTCGCCCGGGCGGGAGCCGACGATGAGGGGAGCGACAAAGGGGATCTCGGCAGCGCGATGCCAGCGGCGGAAGGCGGCGAAGGAGTCGGCGCCCATGAGGCAAAAGAGGACGCTTTCCGGCGGCAACTGGGCGCGCAGGGCGATGAGGGTCTCGAGAGTGTAGTTGGGGGCACCCGTTGATTTGGGGGCATCGGCCAGGGAGAGAGCAAAACCGGGCTCGTCGGCAATGGCCAGCCGGGTCATGGCCAGGCGGTCTTCAAAGCAGGCTGTGGGACCCTGCGGCTTGAGCGGCTGCGTGCCCACCGGCGCAAAGAGCACGGTGCCCAGGCCAAGCGCTGCGCGGGCTGCGCGCGCCACACCGAGATGGCCGAGATGTGGCGGGTCAAAAGTTCCACCAAAAAAGGCTACGCGGCTGCCGCCGGAGATGGTGCTGAGCGGGTCGCCGCTGGATTGCTGGCCCATGTGTCCATGTTAGTCTCCGCGGGCCGCTCTGGTAGCATCGAAATCAATGCGCTATTTGATTGCAATTCTGGCTCTGGCCGGCGTGGTGGTTTCCGCACTGGCGTTGCATGTTCACTACTGCACCGACACCCAGCCCTGCTCGATCAACGAGAAGTGGGATTGCGGGATCGTGAACCACAGTCCGTATGCCGAGATCGAGGGCGTTCCCGTATCGGTGATCGGGATTGCGGGCTACCTGGCACTGGCGGGGCTGGCCTTCTGGCGGCAGCGGGCGCTGGTGTTTTTAGCCGCGCTTGTAGGACTCGGCTTTGCGCTGCGGCTTACCTTTATAGAAGAGTATGTTTTGCAGGTGTGGTGCCTGTATTGCGTGATCTCGCAGGTGGTGATCGCGGTGATTACGTTGCTGGGACTGGGCTGGGTGACGGCGGAGTATCTTGTGCTGAAGCGAGCTTGCAAGCAGGCCGACTGAGCGGCGCAGATTAGCTTTGTGGACTCTTGGGTCTCAGAGGGCCACGGGAGCTTATGAGGGATAATCGAGACGTGGGCTCCCCGCCCGCTTCCTCGTTAACGCAGTTAATTGTACTTGACGGGAATCAGGCGGCGAGCGTAGCGTAACTCTGATGTCCAACTCACTATCTTTGGAGCTACGCATGAAAAAATCTACGCTTTTGTTTGTTGTCGGTGCTACCTTGCTTCTCACCTCGGCCTTGGGCTGTGACGCCATCAAGGACGACCTTTCCCAGTACAGCAAAACCGCAGTTCCCGTGTACAACAGTTACAGCGAAAAGTTCGCCGCAAAACTGGATGAAGCCAGCAAAACCTCCAGTCCAGAAGAGTTTTTGGCAAAAAACAAAGAGGGAATTGCGCTACTTGATGAATTCCGCGGCAAGATGGAAGCGTTCAAGCCCGAAACCAAGGAAGTGCAGGATCTCAATCAGAGCTGCATCGCAGCCCTCACGAGCATGGAAGAGGGTTCCAAGCAACTGGGAGAAGCCATCGAAAAGCATGATCATGCGCTTGCCCAGGCGGCCCAGGCCAAGATCAGTGACGCCGCGAAAGCCGATGAAAAATTCCGCGCCGACCTCACGGCCTTGGAAGAAAAACACCATGTCCAGGTCAAACCTTAATCACCGCTCAGGAACCATCAGGCAATCTACAGACGTACGACTTGACGCCTGAGGTGTGCCCACCTCAATTACGCTTGGTCGTCGGCAGCAACCAGCAATAACAGCCCCACTTACGAGAGGAATCATGAGCATAGAAGAAGTTTGGCAAGCCTATTCTCAGTCGACGAAAGGAGAAATCATCTCCTCCAGTATTCTGAGAAACGGTGTCGATCAACGTGTAATTTCTCCCCTTGGCCCTTGGAAGGTGGCCCTTGACACCGTAACGATGTATAACCCCTCTGTCCGCACCAGGACTTGCATGAAGCTGCCCTTTTTCAACCCCACAGGTTTGCAATTCTCACTGCAGCAGAATGACCTTGCCGCAAAATTCAAGGCGCTTTTCGGGAAGAAGCCGATTCTCACGGGGACGTCAGCGTTCGATAAGAAATTCGCCATCACGGGCAGCGATCCGGGAAAAATCCGGGAGATATTCTCTGACCCGGCGATTCAGGAACTTGTGGGGCGCCAACCCTATATCACATTCGAGATCAGCCGGCACCAGACGCCTGAAGAGTTTACCGGCAAGCTGCCGGCGGGTGTCAGCATGCTCTGCTACTACGAATTGTCCCGGAAAATCAAAGATGTAGAGCGATTGAAGAACCTTTTCGAGCTGCTGAAGTCAGTGATTACGCGGATGCAAACGCTTGGATTGGTGGGGGATGGGGCTCCGGATGTGGAGTTCTGACCGTGCCTTCGGTAGAGGGCTCATGTCTGAGTAGATGATTATGGGCGCCCGAAGTCCGAGAAACTGTAAAAAGCAGCAGTTATAGCTACCCCAGGTTAGGCGCGATGAGACTGCGCCGAACCTGGGGTACCCACCGCGCCTGGGACGCACGCTTGTCTTGCGCTGCTAAAATTGTCCTATACTCATGCTGAAAAAGAAATATGCGCGCTGGATGTACCGGTGGGAGACTGCGCTGACAACGCGCGACGAGAATCGTGTGGTGCGGCCGCTGGAGTGGGGCTTCGAGTGGGTTGAGCCGTTTCTGCGCGAGCATGGCTATGCGGAGGCAATGCCGGGGCCGGAGATCGTGGCTGACCCAGCGCTGGCCGAGGCCGCCATGATGCGTATTAATCAGTTTCTGATTCGCCACAGCGACGATTTCTTCAGCTACAAGCGGCCCACTGATTTTCGGCTGGAAGAGCGTCACCCGGAGTTGTTTCCCACCAATGTGCGCCCGGAGACGCTGGCCCAGGACGCAGCTCTGAAGCAGCAAGCCGCGGAAGGAAAAATACCGAGAGCGCAATTTCTGCGCTTCACCTCGCCGGAGCGGACGCCTTATCCGGAGAATAATCTGGTGAATGCGCGCTGGTATCCTGCGCCGGAACACAAAGACCCCAAGCGACCCAAGCAGGCCATTGTGGTGATGCCGCAATGGAATGCGGACGCCTTCAGCCACAACTCGCTGTGCACCATCTTCAACAAGATGGGGATCTCGGCGCTGCGGCTCTCCAAGCCGTACCACGACATTCGCCGGCCAGAGGAGCTGGAGCGCTCGGATTACGCGGTGAGCTCGAACATCGGGCGCACGATTTCGGCGTGCCGGCAGGCGGTGGTGGATATTCGCTGCTGCCTGGACTGGCTGGAGGAGCAGGGCTACGAGCACTTCGGCGTGCTGGGCACCAGCCTGGGTTCCTGCTACGCCTTCCTGGCCAGCGCGCACGACAAGCGGCTCAGGGTGAATGCCTTCAACCATGCGTCCACAGCATTTGGAGACGTGACTTGGGCAGGGCAGAGCACACGACACGTGAAGCAGGCGCTGGAAGAGGCGGGGCTTAATCAGGAACGGGTGCGGGCGCTGTGGGCAGCCGTGAGTCCATGCAGCTACTACGACAAGATCATGCGCGCAGAGGTGGATGGAGCGAAAAAAAAGGTTCTGCTGATCTATGCGAACTACGATCTGACTTTTCCGCTGGAGTACTCTCTTCAGGTGCTGGAGGCCTTCAAGCGCATCGGGCTGAACTTCGAGCCGCGCGTGCTGCCCTGCGGCCACTACACCACCGGAGAAACGCCTTATAAATTCATCGACGGATGGTACATGGGGTCGTTTGTATACAGGGCATATAAGGCGCTGAGAAAAGCAGGAAATAGGGAGTAGGGAGTAGGGAATAGAAAAACCCCGCTGGCGCGGAAAGCCCATACTCATTGAACTCAAACATCCTTTAACGCACCTCACTGAGGTCGAGTCGCAGGAGCTTTGCGGGGTCCAGGTATGCGCCCTGCCAGCGGACGGCCCAGTGGAGATGCGGGCCGGTGACGCGGCCGGTGGCGCCGCTCAAGCCCAGCCGATCGCCGCGCTCGACATGCTGGCCGACGCGCACGTTAATCCGGCTCAGATGCATGGAAAGCGTGTACAGCCCCAGGCCGTGATCGATGACCACGCAGTTGCCCGCGTAGTAGAGCGGCTGAGCCAGCACCACAACGCCGCCATTGCCGGCTCGCACGGGCGTTCCCGGCGCGGCGCGAAAATCCAGTCCCTTGTGATTGCTGGCCAGCTTGCCGTTGAAGATGCGGCGTGTGCCGAATCGCTCGGATTGCGGCGAGGCCACGGGTGCGCGGAAGTTACCTTTCCACAGCGGTTCCGGCGTGCTGGAGGCATAGGCTTTTTCAGTGAGCAACTGGTCGGCAGCGATTTGTTTGAGCGCCTCGGGACCGGGCTGGACGTACTCCGGAGCAACGGTGAGCACGCTGGTGGGGTAGTGTGCGGGATGAACCCGGATGGTGCGGCTCAGGGAGTGCGTGCCGCCTTTTGCGTCATGGATCGTTATCTCTAATTCAGACGGCCCGACGGGAGCTTCGACATCGACGCCAGCCAGCGCAAACCACCCATGGCCGTCGAGCCCGCGAAAAAACTCCAGCTTGCGGTCCAGCCACTGGCCATCGACGGCGGCGGCATTGGGCGCGACCACGCGAAGCAGCTCCGGGGAGCCGGCTACAACCACCGCGGGAGTCAACGAGACGGCGGGAGATTGGGCGCGAACCGCGGCCAGCGCGAAAGCCAACAGGCAAAGGAGAGAGAGTGGTCCCTTGATTGTCCTGAGAAATGGAGAAAATCGCATCTTCTTCAGCATACGTGTTCGATTAAGAGCCTGTCCAAAAACTATTCTTTGAAGGGTACGGGCTTCAGCCCGTACATAGATAGTCGATTTTAATTTCCGGCTTTAGCCGCTGAGGGAATGCAAACAGCCGAAAAAGCAACCCTCAGGGGCTAAAGCCCATAGCTATTTCTGCCTTTGACGTACGGGCTAAAGCCCGTACCCTTCACCCAAAGCCGAGTTATTGGACAGGTTCTAGACTGCGGAACGCCTGTTATTCGGTTATAGCAGGACGCGGATGCGCGGCAATCCACGCGGCCACGCGATCCTGGACTTCTTCAAGCTGATCAGCGGTGATGTGGGTTCCGATCAACTGGCGGCTGGCGGCGTACTTCTCCTGATTCGGCCCCTTGACGGACGCGGCCAGATCAAGCCAGTAGTAAGCCTCCACGTCGTCGCGCGGAACGCCCTGGCCGATGGAGTAGAGCACGCCGAGAGTAGCTTGCGCGGTCACGTCTCCCTGCTCGGCGGCTTTGCGATACCACTCGGCGGCCTGCGACATGTCGCGGGAAAAGCCTTTGCCGCCGTCGCGATAGAGCGCGGCGAGATGCATCTGGCCGGCAATGGAGCCATGATCGGCCGCCTTGCGATACCACGCGATGGCCTGCTTATAGTACTCGGCTGATTGTATGGGGTTGTGTGGAACCGCGTCCCCCGCCGTACGGGCGTTGTCTCCCAACTGCACCTGGGCGGCCGCGTCGCCGGCGCTGGCTTTGGACAGAAGGGCCGGATCGATGGCTGGGGTCTGCGCACTTGCCGACAGCAGTGCCGACGCAACGATCATGATCAGGACCATTTGATTCCGGTACGTTCTCATAGCCGCCTCGAACAATTAACGAAAACGATAGCAGATTTCTGCTGATTGGGTTCCCCGATTATGCGGCAATGGCCGAAGTAAAACCAGCCGCGGAACTCCGGCCTCATCTCAAGCCACAAATGGGCTTACTCTTCCGGCACGGCAGCGGGGCCGGTAAAAGGAAGCGAAGAAGTGTAACAGTGAAAGAATTTTAAGGGCATAAACAACTCTGCCGTCTCATGAAGATGACGGCAGGGTTGGAGCATGATCTGGGAAGATACGCGTGCTCAATGATTACTCTGAACTTACCGTAAGTCTAATGTCTGGTCTAACTTGACCATTGATAATAATGTTCTTAAAGTCTTCTCATAAAGGCTATGGCGTTTCGCATGAGGAAAAGGAGAGAGTGTATCGCATGAGGGAAAGGAGATAGAATTTCATCATGACTGATCGCATGACTTTGACCCTTTCCCAGGCCGACCCGGAAGTTGCCGCAGCCCTTGCTCAGGAAACCCTCCGCCAGCACGAAGGGCTGGAGATGATTGCCAGCGAAAATTTTGTCTCCGAGGCGGTTCTGGAAGCGGCCGGCTCGATCTTCACCAACAAATACGCCGAGGGCTACCCTGGGCGGCGCTACTACGGCGGGTGCGAGTTCGCCGACGTGGTGGAGAACCTGGCGCGGGAGCGGGCCAAGCAGATCTTCGGCGCCGAGCACGTTAACGTGCAACCACACTCCGGCTCGCAGGCCAACGCCGCGGCCTATGCAGCGGTCTTGCAGACGGGCGACACGATTTTGGGGCTGGACCTATCGCACGGCGGCCACCTGACGCACGGGCACAAGTTGAGTTTCAGCGGGAAGCTGTATCGGCCCACGTTTTATGGTGTGCGCAAAGACACGGAGCTGATCGACTACGACGAGCTGGAGTCCATCGCCCTGCGCGAGAAGCCGAAGGTGATCATCGGCGGCGGCAGCGCCTATCCGCGACTGTGGGATTTCGCGCGCATGCGGCAGATTGCCGACAAGGTGGGAGCGACGTACATCTTCGACATGGCGCACATTGCAGGGCTGGTGGCGGGCGGGGTGCATCCCTCGCCGGTGCCGCATGCGCAGATTACGACGACCACCACTCACAAGACGCTGCGCGGGCCGCGCTCGGGACTGATTCTCTGCGGTCAGGCGCTGGCCGCGGCGGTGGACAAGGCGGTCTTTCCCGGCCAGCAGGGCGGCCCGCTGGTGCACATTGTGGCTGCCAAGGCGGTGGCGCTGGGCGAGGCGCTGCGGCCGGAGTTCAAGAGCTATGCGGCGCAGATTGTGGCCAATGCCAAGGTGCTGGCGCAGGCGCTCAAAGAGGCCGGCTACCGCATCGTTTCCGGCGGGACCGATAATCACCTGATGCTGGTGGATGTCTTCCAGAAGGGCATTCTGGGTTCCGAGGCGGAGTTGGCGCTGGGCAAAGCGGGAATTACGGTGAACAAGAATACGATTCCATACGACACCAATCCTCCACTCAAGGCTTCGGGGATTCGCATCGGCACGCCGGCGCTGACGACACGCGGGATGAAGGAGGCGGAGATGGTGGTGATTGCCGCATGGATCGCCAAAGCTCTGGAGCAGCGCAACGACGAAGCGGCTCTGGAAAAGATTCGCAAAGAAGTCGCCGAGATGGCCAACCGCTTCCCGCTGTATGCGTGGCGGCGTTCGTAAGACACGCGAATTATCTCAATGCGCAACTTGCGAGAATGAGCCGGGTTGTATTTAATGTTGTTGGAGATGACCCGCCAAGGAAAAGGGCGGCGGAGATTCGCTGTTCTACCCTGGGGCCTCCGGAGGAATCGATGAAGACCATTCAGATAGCATTGGCTGCGTTGCTGGTTCTTACCGTTCCAGCGTTCGCTCAGCATCAGGGAGAGCAGTCCCATCCATCGGGCGGAGGGGGACATCAGGCGATTCCGTCGCACGGGCCCAAGGCGTTCACCGGCACACCCCATGCGGCCGAGCCTAAGCGCAACTTCAGCGACCAGGCTGGCCACCCCAACGCACCGCACGTGGATGGCAAGACCTGGGTTGGCCACGACACCGGCAGCGGCGATGCAAACTATCATCTTGATCACCCCTTCGCGCATGGCCGCTTTACGGGCGGCTTTGGACGCGGGAACGTATGGCGTTTGGGCGGAGGCGGCCCCGCCCGGTTCTGGTTCAATGGCTGGTACTGGGATGTTGCGGCCTTTGACGTTGCCTTCTGCGACGGCTGGCTGTGGGAGTCCGACCCCATCGTGATCTACGAGGACCCGGACCATGAAGGCTGGTACCTGGCTTACAACGTGCGCCTCGGCACTTATGTGCATGTGGAGTATCTGGGAACGTAAGCGAACCGTAAAACTTGAAGTGATTTGCGCAATGAGGGGATAGGCCGCAGGACCTGTCCCCTTTGTATTTATTCTGGAAACCTACGCGGCAGGCGATAGAATAGGTTTGCCGCGAGGAGTTGATTCCGCGGGGACTAAAGTCCACGATGCTAGTGCGTGGTTTATGTACGGGCTAAAGCCTATACCCTTCACTAATACCCGGCGATGGCTCCATCCAATTTCAAATGCTGAGGCTCTGAAATGAAGCGTCTGCCTGTTTGCTTGCCCGCACACATGAATGTACGGATGGCCCGCAATATTGCTCTTGCCGCAATTGCCGCCGCGCTGCTTAGCATCACGGCTTCCTGGGCTGCGCCTGCTCCCGCACCGATCATCCTGACTGGCGCGGATCGCCGGCCGGCTATCTCGCTCAATGGCGAATGGGCGGCCATCGTTGACCCTTACTTTTCGGGACTCGTGGGCTTTCATGGCGGAGAGAACAAGGACGGCTATTTTCTCAACCGCAAGGCTCAGCCCGGCGATGAGTTCCCTACCCAGTACGATTTTTCCAAGGCGTCCACGCTGAAAGTTCCCGGCGACTGGAATATGCAGCGCAGGTCGCTTTATTACTATGAGGGGCCCATCTGGTACGAGAAGGATTTCACTTACCAGCCCAAAGAGCATACGCGGGTCTTTCTGCATGTGGGCGCGGCCAACTATAAGTCGTGGTTCTGGGTGAACGGCGTGAAGGTTTGCGAGCACGAGGGAGGGTACACCAGCTTCAATTGCGAAGTTACGGCGGCGGTTCATGCGGGAAGTAACTTTGTGGTAGCAGCCGTGGATAATACGCGCCACGACGACGGCGTGCCCACGCTGCAGACCGATTGGTGGAATTATGGCGGGCTGACGCGCGAGGTGTCGCTGATCGAGGTTCCGGAGACATTTATCGATCAGTACGATGTGCATCTGAGCCGCACGGAAGACTCGGTGATTGAAGGTTGGGTACATCTTGATGGTCCGTTGACTGCGATGATGTCCGAAACGAAGGTGGAGGTGGAGATTCCAGAATTGAAAGCCAAGATTTCGACAAGTTTAGAAAAAATTGGCGGGGTGTACTTTCATGGAAAGGTTGAAGGATTGCAGCGCTGGTCTCCAGAAGACCCAAAACTTTACAAAGTGATTCTGCGGTTCGGTAATGATTCAATCGAAGAAGAAATCGGCTTTCGCACGGTGGAAGTGCGCGGGACAGAAATCCTGCTGAATGGCAAGCCGATCTTTCTGCGCGGCATTTCGATTCATGCCGAAGCGCCCTACCGCACAGGACGGGCTTACTCGGATAAGGACGCGGAGACGCTGCTAGGCTGGGCGAAAGAGTTGGGCTGCAACTTTGTGCGGCTGGCACACTATCCGCACGATGAGACCATGCTGAGAGCGGCGGACCGGATGGGGTTGCTGGTGTGGTCGGAGAATCCGGTTTATTGGGCATTGCAGTTTGACAATCCCAAGGTGCTGGATAAGGCTGAGCAGCAGTTGGACGAAGAGATCGGGACCTCGCGCAATCACGCGGCGATCATATTATGGTCGATGGCCAACGAAACTCCCAACACGGAAGCGCGCACGAAATTCATTACAGCCGAGGCGGCCCATGCGCGGGAGCTTGACCCCACGCGGCTGATTACCGCGGCGCTGCTGGTGAAGGCCGAGGGCCACACAATGATCGTCGATGATCCGCTGGGCAAAGCGCTGGATGTGATCGGAACCAACGAATATATTGGTTGGTATCTCGAGCACCCGGAGACAGCCGACATAACCCAGTGGCGCGTTGAATATCAAAAGCCGATGATCATGAGCGAATTGGGCGGCGACGCCAAAGCCGGGTTGCATGGCGGGGAAAACGATCGCTGGACAGAGGAGTATCAGGCGAATATCTTCCGGCATCAACTGAAAATGTTGAACCGGATTCCGCAACTCAGAGGTATGAGTCCGTGGATTCTGATGGATTTTCGCTCGCCGAACCGGCCGCTGGCGGGGATTCAGGATGAGTTCAACCGCAAGGGACTTATCTCCGAGCAAGGCAAGAAAAAGCAGGCGTATTTCATTTTGCAGAAAGCTTACAAGGAGAATAGCGTAGGCAAGCCGGAATGAGATAGCCGGTTTCGCGCAGGCATAAGACGAAGAATTGACTTTCAAGGGTTGTGCGCAGGTAGATTTGTGAGTTATGCTTGACTAATGGCTATTGACTCAATTCTTGCACTCATCGACGCCGAGATTGCCAGCCTCACGCAGGTTCGCTCCCTGCTGGCCAGCACCGGCAAAGTCGCCGCCAAGGTAACAGCGCCCAAACCCGGGAAAGCAGCGAAGGCCCCGAAGACGAGGAAGAAGCGCCGCAAGTTGAGCGCCGAGGCTCGCAAGCGGATTGCGGATGCGCAGCGCAAGCGCTGGGCCGCACAGAAGGCCAAGGCCAAGTAAGGCAGCGGAACGAAGGTCATCTCCCTCACGCGCGGCAGATTATCCCCCCACGCCGCGTCAAGCTATAGTTCTGCCATCACCAGCATGCGCGGCTCGGGCCTCTCTTCGATGGCCGGAGAGCCTTCGTGTCGAAAAATCTTGATCCCCGCCGCATTCTGGATTCATGTGTTGCCAGCGAGCCAAGCATCTCCAAGGAACGGAGGTACGTGATGCGCCGGTTCATTCCAATTCTAGCGACGGCTTTTTTTATGCTGCTCTTTGTCTTGCCGACAGCCGCGCAAGTGTCCAACAGCGCAAGAGAACAAAATCCGGAAACATTGACGGCTGATTATAACCAGGCGATGCAGGCAAAGGATTGGCCCCGCGCGGTCACCCTCGCGCAGCAACTAGTAGCGCAAAAGGCAACTTCTCTGAATCTGAAGTTGCTCGGGAACGCGCAGCTTTACTCCGGCGCGGCGGATGCTGCCTTGGCGACTTATGACCAGGCCCTGGCCGCGGCGCAACAGGAAAAGGCCGCCGAAGGCCAGCCAGCGACCGAGTGGAAAGATGGCCTGGCGCAGATTTATATTGGCAAGGGCAATGCGCTGCTCAAGCTCAAACGCACCACGGAAGCGACCGAGGCGTATAATCAATCCGCCGGGTTAGCGTCCAACGCCGGGCTTGCCTACTTCAATGTTTGCGCCGTGCTGTATAACATCGGCAACACGCATGATTCTGCTGTGGCCTGCCACAAGTGCGTGCAAGCGGACCCCACCAGAGCCAATGCCTGGTTCATCCTGGGGTCAGATCTCTTTGCAGATTTGCCTGTAACCGCACAAGGCAAGGTCCAAGCCTCGGCAGAGACGCGAGAGGCGCTGGAGAAGTATCTTGCACTTGCCCCGGACGGCCCTCACGCCGCCGATGCGAAAGCCATGCTGGAGATGATCGCCAAGTAGGAAGTTGCCGGCTGCGGCATTTGCTAGCTCAGCCCGGCCATCACCAGCATGCGCGGCTCGGTCATCTCTTCGATGGCCGAGCGGATTCCCTCTCGACCTAATCCAGAGTCCTTGACGCCGCCGAAGGGCATGGGGTCCAGGCGCCAGCTTGGGGTGTCACCGACGATCAATGCGCCGACTTCAAGTTCGCGATAAGCGGTGAAAATGCGTCCGGCATCGCGAGTGAGCAGGCCTGCCTGCAAGCCGTACTTGGAGTGGTTCACATCGGCCAGCGCCTCTTCAAAGTCGTCGAAGGGCTCGATGACCACCACCGGGCCGAAGACCTCTTCGTCGCGCAGCTTCATGCCCGGAGCGGTTGCGGTGAGGATGGCAGGCGTCACCACGGAGCCGTGGCGTTCGCCGCCGGTCACGAGTTTGGCTCCTCCCTTAACAGCTTCTTTTATCCAGGATTCCACGCGTTCGGCATCGCGGGGCAGAATGAGCGGACCCACCTCGGTGGCTTCTAAAAGTGGATCACCGACCGCCAACCTGGAAGCGGCTTCGACCACCTTCCACAAGAAAGTCTGATAGACGGCGCGCTCGACAAAGACTCTTTGCACGCTGACACAGGACTGGCCCGCGTAATTGAAGGCCGCGCGCGCGGTGCGGACGGCCGCTTCATCCAGATCGGGCCAATCGGCACAGACGATCAGCGCGGCATTGCCGCCCAACTCCAGCAGGACACGCTTGCGTCCGGAGTGAGCTTTCAATTCCCAGCCAACTTTTGCCGAGCCGGTAAAGCTGACCAGCTTGATGCTGTCTTCCTTTTCCGCAAGCCATGCGGCGTCGGCATTACTGAGGGGCAGCACGGCCAGCGCTTCACCAGGCCAGCCAGCCTTGAGAATCACCTCGCCCAGCGCCAATGCGGTAAAGGGGGTTTGCGAGGCCGGCTTGAGTATTACCGGGCAGCAAGCGGCCATCGCGGGCGCCACCTTGTGGGCCACCAGGTTCAAAGGGAAGTTGAAGGGAGTAATGGCCAGTACCGGCCCCAAGGGGAAACGCTGCACCAGCCCCCAGCGGCCCTCGTTGCCCTCCATCAGGTCCAGCGGAATGCTCTCGCCGCCCATCTGCGAGAGGACTTCGGCGGCGGTTTTGAAGGTGAGCACGGCGCGATCCACTTCAACCCGCGCCAGACGAATCGGCTTGCCCGCCTCGGCGACAATGAGCTGCGCAAAGCGCTCCTTTTGCTCGATGAGCGCGGCGGCCACGTCCTCCAGAATCTCGCGACGCTTCCAGCGCGGGAGGGCGCGGAGGCGGCGCAGGCTGGCCACGGCGTGATGCACGGCCTGGCGCGCGTCGGCTCGTGTGGCTATGGTTACGCGGCCCACCAAACCCTGGTCCCACGGCGAGCGCACTTCCAGCGCTTCGCCTTCCGTCCACTCTTTGCCGCAGAGCAGAAATCCCGTTTGTGTTCCCGGCCGCATCTTCATGGCGTTGCACCCCTCGTACGTCTGCCATGGATTCTACAGCGGCCAGGCAAGAAAGCGCAGCCTGAAGAGGGGTCTGCGCAACTATCCGCAGAACAAAGTCCCAGCACGGTACACTATTCCCTTATGATTCATGACGGGCGCAGCCGCAAACTTCCCTTCGATGCCGACGAGGCGCTGGCGCACTTGAAAGCCAGCGATCCGAAGCTGGGCACGCTGATCGACCGGGCTGGCGCGTTCACGCTGCGGCTCGATCCCGCGCCCTCACCCTTTGAGTCGCTGCTGGAGTCGATTCTTTACCAGCAGTTGCACGGCAAGGCGGCGGCTACCATTCACCGGAGGGTGCGGGAGCACTACGGCGGAGACCCGGCTCCGCAAGTGCTGTTGGACACGCCCGACGAGGTGCTGCGGGCAGCGGGGGTTTCCTTCAATAAAATCAAAGCCCTGAAAGACCTGGCCGCGCGGACGCTGGACGGGACGGTGCCCACGCACGCGGCCATCAAGAAGATGAGCGACGCGGAGATTGTGGAGCGGCTGACGGAGGTGCGCGGCATTGGCCCCTGGACGGTGGAGATGCTGCTGATCTTTCGGCTGGGACGGCCCGATGTGCTGCCGGTGACGGATTACGGAGTGCGTAAGGGCTTTGCGCTGACCTTTCTGCGCGTGCCCAAAACCCGGCCTCTGGACGCGAAAGACCTGCCCAAGCCCGAAGTATTGCTCAAAAGGGGAAAACGGTGGGCGCCGTTCCGTTCCGTGGCTAGCTGGTACCTTTGGCGGGCCTGCGATCTGGCCAAAAGCACAGCGCCCGCGGGGCGGGCAGACAAAGGATAGGATTAGCTATGAAGCCGACACCAAAGCTGATTTTGTTAGTGCTTTCTTCCTTGATATTAGCGCCTCTGTCGCTGTGGGCTGAGGACGCCGTATGCAGGGAAATGCATAGAGCGATTACTCCAAGAAATCCGCACTATGGAGAAGATGGAAGAATAATCCTAGGGCAGTCCCTTTTACAGGGCAGGATCATGGTCAATGCAACCACAATTGTGAAAGTGGTCGAATTTCCACGCGACGGAGCCGATCTTGATGAATACAATTCGACGATCATCATCGAACGCGACTCGAGAAAAAAGCGATACCGATTACGGGATCTGATTAAGGAAGGGGAAGGTTTGCGCTTAGTCGAGATCGCTATCGTTTGTGGCACTCCTGATTCGAGCACGATCTTGCTAGCCTTTGATGCCGGGGCCACAGGAGCGGCTGAGGGGTTTGCAATAATTAAGAGTTCACCGAAATCCATAGAAGTTCTGGCCCTTCCACTTGTGCTCCAGGGAGGTATTGTCGTAAAACGCTCTACTCCATACGAATTGGAACTCTGGTCCACCACGAGATCGGATGCGTCTCTATGTGAGGCTTGTCCGAAGCATTATTTCGTCCAAAACTGCAAGTACGGAGAGGACAATGTTGTATGTACAAGGCGTCCGGGATTAGTTGGACCTTTGGACCCCGACAGATTCATGATGCGGCGTATCATGATTCACTAGGCCATTAGACCCTGCAAAGAAATATCCTTGCTCCGTCCCTACGGGACTCCGGAGATCATTTATGGAAATCTCATTCCCCACGCTAAAGCGCGGGGCTAACAAACACTGCGCCTACGGCGCGGCTGCCAGGAGACTCCTTATGCAGTTCTCAAGAGCCTTTAAGATTAGTAAAGTATCCCGAAGCATGGAACGGCCGTCCCGGTTTGGGCAATCAAATGAATAGGACTAGCCACGCTGGCTTATTCTAGAAAGAGCACAGCGCCTGCGGGGCGGGCACACCTACAATAATCAAGCGTGGCCACGAAACGGCGGCGCAAGACAGGGAAGGTTCATGACGGCCAGTAAACGATTTGTCTGCATTCACGGTCATTTTTACCAGCCGCCACGGGAGAATCCGTGGCTGGAGACGGTGGAGACGCAGGACACGGCCGCTCCCTACCACGACTGGAACGAGCGCATCTGCGCGGAGTGCTACTCGACCAACGGCGCGGCGCGCATCGTGAACAACAAGAACCAGATCATACGCATTGTGAATAACTATGCGCGCATGAGCTTCAATTACGGCCCCACGCTGCTGAGCTGGCTGGTGGAGAATGCGCCGCGCACTTACCGCATGATCCAGGACGGGGAGCGGCGCAGCCGCAAGAGCTACAAGGGGCACAGCTCGGCGATGGCGCAGGTGTACAACCACATTATTATGCCGCTGGCCAACCGGCGCGACCGTATCACGCAGATTCGCTGGGGGATCGCCGACTACCAGCATCACTACGGGGTGCCCCCGGAAGGAATGTGGCTGGCCGAGACTGCGGCGGACAGCGAATCGCTGGAACTGCTGGCCCAGCATGGCATCAAATTCACCGTTCTGGCTCCGCACCAATGCAAGCGCATACGCCCGCTGAAAAGCGGCGCGAGTTGGACAGATACGCACGGCGCGAGCGTGGACACCACCCACCCCTACCTGGTCCGCTTCGACTCCGGCGTTTCCATAGCGGTTTTCTTCTACGATGGCCCCACCTCGCGCGCCATTGCCTTTGAGGGACTGCTTAACTCCGGCGAGTACCTGGCGGCGCGGCTGAAGGGCGGCTTCAAGGACAGCGCGCAGCCGCAACTGGTTCACGTGGCGACGGACGGGGAATCCTACGGGCATCACCACAAGTACGGCGAGATGGCGCTGGCCTATGCGCTGCGGCTGCTGGAAGCGGACAAGACGGTCAAGCTGACCAACTACGGCTGCTACCTGGAGCAGTTTCCTCCCGAGTACGAAGCCGAGATCGTGGAAAATACCTCGTGGAGTTGCGTGCACGGAGTGGAGCGCTGGCGCTCGGATTGCGGATGCAACGGCGGCAAGGCAGGCTGGAACCAGGCGTGGCGCGCTCCGCTGCGCAAGGCGCTCGATGAGCTGCGCGACGCGCTTGTTCCGCTGACCGAGCAGGAGGGCAGCAAGCTCTTCAAAGATGTGTGGGCGGCTCGCGACGGATACATCGAGGTCATGCTCGATCACAGCCCGCAGTCGGAGGAGCAATTCTTCCGCAAGCAGCAGTTGCGCGCGCTGACGGCGCCGGAACGGGTGCGCGCGCTGGAATTGATGGAGATGCAGCGCCACACGCAACTGATGTACACCAGTTGCGGATGGTTCTTCGACGACATTTCGGGCATCGAGACGGTGCAGGTGATTGCTTATGCCGCGCGGGTGCTGCAACTGGCGCGGGAGGCCTTCGGCGAAGCGGCCGCTCCGCTGGAACCGGCGTTTCTGGTTCGGATGGCCGAGGCGCATTCCAACGTGGCCGCGGCCGGCGACGGCGCCAAAATCTACAAAGAGCAGGTCAACTCCAAGGAGCTAAACCTGGAACAAGTGGCGGCTCACTACGCCATCAGCTCCATCTTTTCTTCCTTTGCCGAGGAGACCGATCTGTTTTGCTTCCGTGTGTGGCGCGACTCCTACGAAGCATACACCTCCGGGCGGGGACGTCTGGCCCTGGGCAGGGTCAAAATTGTCAGCGCCATTACCGGCAAACAGCAAGGCTTCTCCTTTGCGGTGCTGCACTTTGGCGACCAGAACATCACCGCGGCCGTCAAAGCGTATGAGCCGGAGGATGCGGCCGCGTTTGAGGCTTTTGCCAGCCAGGCCGCCGAAGACGTGCAGCGCGCCGACTTCCCCCAGGCAATGCGCCTGATCGACCGCTACTACGGCCACGTGGACTACTCGCTTACCTCTCTGTTTACCGATGAACAGCGGCGCATTGTGCAGATCATTCTCAACTCCACGCTGGCGGACATCGAGAAATCGCTTACCACCATCTACGAAGACCACGCCAGCCTGCTGCACTATCTCTCCCAGGCCGGATTGCCCAAGCCGCCGGCGCTCACGCTTGCCGCGGGCTTTGCCATCAATGCCGGATTGCGCCGCGCACTGGATGGCGACGCCGTCGACCAGGCGCAACTGCGCTCCTTTTTGGCCCTGGCCAAGGCCAACCAGGTGCCGCTGGAGACGCCCACTCTCTCCTTCATTGCCGATAAGCGCATGAAGCGCGTCATGGTGGAGTTGCAGATGTCCTCCGGGTCGCTGGAGTCGCTGGACCGGGCGCTGGCGCTGGCTCGCATGCTGGTGGAGCTGCCTTTTGAGCTGAACCTGTGGCAGGCGCAGAACGTCTGGTACGAGATTCTGCGCACCTCGAGCTATGCGCTCACGGCTTTGGCTGCTGAAGATCGCCAACGATGGGAGAAGAACTTCAGCGAACTGGGAGCTTGCCTGTCGATTGATTGCGCTGCCATCAGCGCACAGGACCCGGCGGCGGCGACTACAGGGGATTGAGGTTGCGAAAAATGCAATCCCTCAGGGGCTAAAGCCCGAGTCTTTTTTGCGGCATTTGCGGCAGTCAGGGTTAAAACCCTGACCTACCAGTCGTGCCTTTTCAAAGCCAGCTAAGCTCATCGCCTAAGTAATTCCAGCTTTCCATTTTTTAGCGCGAAGCGCTCGCCGCGCCAGACAATCGTGTTGCCGGCGAAGCCCGCGACCCAGACACCCATGGCGATGAGGTCGCGCAGCGGCAGGAGCCACAGGCTGGGCAGCACCTGGCGGTCGGAGAGCACTTCAGCGCCCACCGTCATGGCCAGCGCGAGGCGCAAACAAAAGCTCAATCCCAGCAGCCAAAGGCTCAGCGGACTCGCTCCGCTGGCGCCCACATTGAACAGCGCCCAACCCAGCCCGTGCGTGAAGATGAGGCCGGCGTAGCCCCAGGGGCGCGCGTCGCGAACCGTCCGCGCCCAGCGCAACTGGTGATCGAGGAAGCCGCGCCAGCCGTAGGCCGCGATGTTGGTCTCGACCACTTCGTCGCTCAGCACCACGCTGTAGCCGGCCGCGGAGATGCGCTCGCCCAGTTCATAGTCGTCGGCCAGATGATCGACCAGCGGCAGGAGTCCGCCGATTTTGTCGAGGGCTTCGCGGCGGAGAGCCAGCGTGGAACCGAGACCGTAGTGCAGGCCGCCTTCAATCCACTTCGATAGCAGCACGCCGGCCTGGAAGTCTGTGGCTATGCCCAGAGCCTCCAGCGAGGAGGCCAGAGTGTGGTGGGCTCGGCCGCGATAGAGGGCCGTCACGAGGCCGACCTCAGGGGCTAAAGCCCCGGCATTATTTTGCGGCATTTGCGGCACGACTAAAGTCGTGCCCTGAAACAAAGCCGACCCAATTTTGAGTTTTTCAGCAGCCTGTAAAGTTGTGCCATGAGACGTTTTGTCACTGAAATCGAACTCCTCTGCAGACGGGTTTATTCCAGTGAGAGCCATTTCCGGGGCGAAGCAGGCCATCACCTGCTCCAGGTAGCGCGAACTAACAGTGATGTCCGAGTCGTTGATGAGCAGAAACTTGTAGCGCGCGTGCGGGGCAAGCTGTACCAGAGTGCTGACCTTGCCGTTGGTTCCCAGCCGCTGCGGGCACTCGATCAATCGGATCGCCTGCTTGGGATACTCCGCAATCAACTGCCGAACGGCGTCCGCGGCCGGGTCGGAGAGGGAAGCGACTCCGAAGAGCAGCTCGTATTCGCCAGCATAAGACTGGCGGCAATGGCTGCGAAAGCCGTCCATCATTCCGGGGTCGAGGCCCTTGAGGGACTTCAGGATGCTGACACCGGGCGAAAAGGGCGCCAACGGCTTGCGCCGATTCGATAAAAAGATTCGCGCGGCGATCAGGGCGGCGAGGAAGTAGCCCATTCCTGCTACGGCCAGGATTGTGGTGAGAATCGCGACGGATTGGGCCAAAGCGTACGGAGTCACAGGGGACAGTGTAACGGATAAGCAGTTGAGCCTCTTGCAAAATTACCAAGAAACTGGCATTACAGATTCAGTTGCCTCTCCGGGGCTTTGGTTTGTTCCGACGGCAGAGCTGGTGCTGCATTGTATGGTACCCCCACCCGTACTTTGGACGCAAAGTCGTTGTTTTCTTGATGTTACAGACAGGGTTGCGCTGTAAAGTCGTCAAAACAAAGGAGTTATTTGCAAAGTCGTCCAGGATAAGGAGTTAGCGGCACATTTGGAGGACGATTGAAGGAAAAGCACCTGAGAATTATTGTGCTGCAAGATGCCGAAATTATCTGCAAAGATCTGTGTCTCTTGCAAACCCTGCCACTGCTTGCTCTCCTCTTTGAGTTTTGCAAGTGTCTCAGGGGTTATTGATACTGCCCTCAAATAGTGTTATTGCCCTCCCACCCATTTCGCGATAAAGCCTGCGAAATGAATGGGGCACGGTGCTTGAATTTATGGACCGGATCAATCTTTCCTGGGTCTGATTCCCCGCCGCTTGCGGCGAGGTTCTTCAACCGGATAAGAATATTCATGGTGCCGAAGAAGGGACTCGAACCCCCACACCCTTGCGAGTACGTGGACCTGAACCACGCGCGTCTGCCAATTCCGCCACTTCGGCACGAGACACAAGTTCAGCATATTGCTGAACAGGCAGCATCTCTGAGTCTCGCAAATGCGGAACCCTGTGTCAAATTTTGGTGCGTGAGAATGGGCCGAAAAAGCCGGAGCAATTGCCCCGGCCCCGGCCTTCGAGAGCGGCTTACACCAGCTTGGCGTCAAGCAGGATTTCGGTGTTGTTGGCGAAGAGCTTGGAAATTGGGCAGCCCGCCTTGGCGTTGGCCGCAGCCTTGGCAAAAACCTCCGGAAGCGCGCCGGGAACGCTGGCCGTGGTGGTCAGCGCGATGCGGGTGATGGCGAATCCACCTTCCACCTTGCCCAGCGTAACCGCCGCGTGGGTTTCGATCTTTGTGGGCTTCAGTCCTGCCTCGCCCAACTGCGCGCCCAAGGCCATCGAAAAGCAGCCGGCGTGGGCCGCGGCAATCAGCTCCTCGGGCGTGGTGCCTGTGGCGTCGCCTTCAAAGCGCGTGGCGAATGAGTAGTTTGCGTCCTTCAGCACACCCGTCGCCGTGGAGATCGTGCCCTTGCCTTCCTTCAGTGAACCTGTCCAAACCGCGCTTGCCTTGCTTGCCATTGTCCCTCCTTGGGGGATGTTGCTGAGTTCAGTTTCCGTTAACCGCCCTGCGCCACGAGGGGAAAACCCGGCAGCGCGGCAATAATTCCTGTCTTGTAGTTGATGCGGCAGATGCCCGCCAGGATGCGCCGATCCGGCAAAGACCGGTTCGCGCGCTGGCCACCATCTGCACGATTATTGATCCGGCCCTCAAATAGTGTTATTGCCCTCCCACCCATTTCGCGATAAAGCCTGCGAAATGGATGGGGCACGGTGCTTTTATTTATGAGCCGGATCCATAGTGGTCAGCGCACGGATTCGCAATCTCCCAGTTGACGTAGATGGGATTGCTCAGCAGCCACATCTTGCCGCCGGCGCCTGCTACCTCTGCGCGGAACCAGTGGCGCCGGCCATCGCTCACCCAGGCCAAAGAAAAACTCTGATCCGCCGAAGAAACAGCCGCGCCGGTTTTGAGCGCGACTTCCTGGCCATCCTTCAGCCAACGAACCGTTCCGCCTGCGGCGACGGTTACGCGCGCATCGAAGTTCACAGCTTCGCCAGCGGGCGCGGTGAGAAGATCTCCCGCGTGGACAACCTGATTCCCGGCTCGCGCTGTCACTTCGAGGAGGCGGTCGCGGGTTCCCGCCAGATCGATGAACACGTGTCCGGCGCGGATGCCGGCAAGAATCGCGGGAGTCGATAGCTCGGTTGCGTAGACCACTGTCGTCGGGCTTCCGATGGAGCCAATCCCATCGAGCGGCTGCATGGGCAGGTGATTGTCGCTCCCGCCAATCCCCGTCAGCCGGCAGCCATTGTTCAGTTGCTGATCCCAAAAAGGAATGTTGGGAATTCCGTACTGTTCGCTGCCTCCGTTGACCGCCTCGACCGCGGTCAGCAGATGCATATCGACCTTGGTCGCCGGAGTCCATCCGCAACCCATGCAGATTTCTCCGCTGGGATCGCCGGGATGATTGATCGAGGTCAGCCCGCCCAGGCTTGCGGCGCTGCGCAGCAGAGTATTCATGTCGGGAACATCTTTGCTGCCCAGGCGGAAATCGACAAAATCTATTGTTCCGAGAAAGTTGATGTGACCCTGAAAGGTGGTGATTTCGCGGCCGGGAATCAGCAGCAGCTTGTCAAAGTAAGGTTGCAACTCGCGCATGGGATTGTATTGCGAGCTGGCGTTGTGGTCGGTGATGGCGATAAAGTCCAACCCGCGGCGGGCTGCGGCCTCCGCAGTGAAATAAACGGGACAAGGGACCATCTTGCCCGACTGGCTGGGGCATTGGCCATCGCTCTGCGCGGTGTGCAGATGCAGATCGCCGCGATACCAGGCCGGCCCAGCGCGGAGCGGCGCGTTCAACACCGCGGGCTCGCTCGCAACCGCGCCCGTGGAGGAGAAGTACACCTTCACTGTGTAGTGCGATTGCACGATGGGGCGAATGTTGGGCACGCCGATCAGAACATTCCACTTGCCCGGAGGAATAATCCCCGGAAGGCAGGACGGTGTCGCATCGGCAATTCCCACGGTGAGGAGGGATTTGTTGCCGCCGCACCAGCAGCGAAGCTCTACGGGATCAAGCAAGCCCAGGTCGAGCGCCGTATGCTGCTCCTTGCCGGTGTAGTCAAAGGTCAGCGTAACCCGCTCTGTTCCGGCAGGCACGACGAACGGCACTTGGATGTAGCTTTCATTTTGCGAGCCGGTGACCACGCCTTCCAGAACCACATCCGGAGCCGGAGCGGGAGTCTGCTGGGCGCTCATAACAGCGATCACAAGCGAATAGAACGAGAGCAGAAGCGTGGCGCAGACAATGGTTGTAACGGGCCGGAAGAGTCGTTTAGTCATGGTTGGCGCTCCGTATGCATACTGCGATGTTCTCACGTCTTGACACGCACGATCCAAGGCATGGATCATTGCGCCTGATAAGAAACAAGCGTGGACCGGGAGGTCCATGCTACAGCCGGCCGGGAGGCCGGCGCTACAGCTTCATGCCACGTGGGTCGGCAAAGCCGGTAGGGGACTAACAAGAAACAGGAGATTGTCTGTACGCAAGTGTAACGATCTAAACCACAAGGCAAAGTAGCGATTTTAGTAAAAGTGCAGCAAGTTAGCCTCCGCTACGCGGAGTTAGCAAGTTGGCAGATTGCGGCTACCCATTTCATTCTCCAGCGGGTTAGCGAAGCCGGTGGACGACTAAAAGAACGCGCGGAGGATTCTTCTTCAAGAAGAATCCTCCGCGCATCATTAGCGAAAAATTTCCAAGCCAAAAATCGCCTAGAAGACGATCTTTGCGGCTAGCTGCAACTCGCGAGCCGGCAGGGTTGAGGTGATCACGCCGAAGGTGGTGCTGGAGGCGCCGTTGTACATGGTGTTCGGCTCGCCGTAGTTGGTCTTGTTGGTAAGGTTGAAGGCCTCGGCACGGAACTGGAAGTGAGCCCCCCGGGCGAGTGCGAAGTCCTTGGTCAGGCCCGTGTCGAGCTGCCAGAAGGCGTAGCCGCGAACGGCGTTGCGGGGCGAAGTGCCGAAGGGAGCATAGGGCTCCGGGGTGGAGAAATTGGCGGTGTTGAAGTACCCGGCAGGGGACTTGTTTGCCGCCACAGCCGGGCCTGTCTGGTTGGGCCGGTAGGCATTGCGGCCGCTGATGGTGATCAAGGGCGATACTTGTGTGGCGGTGTCTGGGCTATAGGCCATGGTGAGCGGGTCGCCGCTGCGGGCCTGGAAGATGTCGGTCATCTGCCAGCCGCCCAGCACTGTGTCCAAAGCGCGGTTGAAGTTTTCTCCCAGCCGGTGGCCCTTGCCGACGGGCAGCGTCCAAACCACGGAGGCCACGTTCATCAGCGGACGGTTGTCCGCGGAGATGCCGCGATCGCCCTGCACGTTGTAGATGTTCTGTACCGAGGGGATGTAATTGCCGCAGTTATCGCATCCGCCGCTGCCGTCCTGGGCCTGGGCGGCGGTATCGATGGATTTGGACCAGGTGAAGGAGTCCAGCAGGTAGATTCCGGAGGTGAAGCGCTTCTCCACCTTGGCTTGCAGGCCTTGGTAATTCGACGTTCCCCAGGGCAGCGTTCCCAGGATCGAGGTGAAGTTGGGATAGGGAACGCGGGTCTGGAAGGAGTAGCAAGTGCTTTCGTTTAAGCTCGTGCACGTAGCCGGCTGCGAGGAACCGGAGAGTGAAGGGTCGTTCGCTTGGTTAACGTCGTTAATGATGACCTCATTCATGCCTCGGTTACCCACATAGGCCAGGTCAACCAGCAAGCTGTGGCCCAGATCGCGCTGCACGGAGAAGAACCAGCTCTGAACCTGCGTGTCGGGAGAGTTGCGCGGCATGTACTGGATGGCCACATTCTTCGGGTTGTAGTTTGTGGGGCTGAGGAGGGAGCTAACAAAAGCGGTCGTGAATCCGCTCTGCGAATTTGAGTAAGTGGAGAGGCCAGGGTAGACATTCTGCATTGCACTCATGCCGAAGGGCGCGTTCTGGGTCAGGTAGCTGGAGCCGGTGCGGTTCCAGTGCGAATAGCTGATGCCGAATCCGCCGCGCAGCACCGTTTTGTTGTCCAGGCTAAAGGCCGCGCCGAGGCGGGGTCCTAAGTCCTTCTTATTCGGATCGATCGTATAGCGGTCGCTGGAACTGGCCAGCACCATGGCCTGGGTGGTGAGATTGAAGTTGGAAAGCTGGTTGTTGGCCTCGTAGATGGGGGTGGCGTACTCGTAGCGCAGACCCAGGTTCACCGTCAGCCGCTTGTTCACCTTCCAGTCGTCCTGCAGGTAGCCGCTGAAGCCCCAGTCGCGGATTTGGGCAATGGGGGAGTTGGAGAGTCCGACCTCGGCGCGATAGCCCAGCAGGAAGTCGGCATAGTCGTACATCTTTCTCGTTTCGGCGGTCGCAACACCGTCGTAGGGGTAGTTCGATTGAAATACATAAGGGTTAGATGCATAGCAGTATGCTGATATGCCGGGGGCAACAGGAACGCCGGTATAGCATATGCCGCTCATCTGCGCACCATAGACATCGCCGCCCATCACCGGATGCAGATCCTGCTGCGCGACGTGCAGCATGGTGTACTCCAGACCGAGCTTGAGGGTGTGGCGCGGCAGCAGCCGGGTGTAGTTGACCTTGGGATTCCAGAGCGTGGGGTTCTGATACTGGGGGCTGGTCCACAGACGGCCCAGGCTGGTGAAGCCGCCGTCGGAGAAGTACTCGTAGGTGATGCCGCCGGTGTACTGCGGATCGGTAGGCAGACCGGACCAGTTGGCGCCGAACTGCGCCGCCATGCTGGGTCCGCCTGCCAGCGGCGGAGTCTTGCCCGCTTTCATGCGCGAGAAGCCAAAGCGGGCCTCGAACAAGGATTTCGGACTGATGGTCCATGTGGCGCCGCCCACAAGCTGAATCACCGGGGCATAGACATGGCCGTCACCACCCATGCCCGCCGCGCCAATAATGGTTCCAGGATCATAGGCATTGAACCTGCTCTGCGAGTAACGGGTAAAGAGGCGCAGGTTTTTCTTGATGTCATAGTCCACCTTCAGGTCGCCCTTGTCGCGGTCAAAGGTATTGGGGTGCAGGACGATGTAGTTGTTGGAGGGATTGTTGTTGGTGGTGGCCGGCAGCATCGTCTGTACGATCTGCGCGGCATAGGGTATGACGTCCTTCGAGGTAATATGGCCGTTCAAGTACTGCGTACCGCCCAGGAAAGCCTGCGTGGGACCGCCTGCCAGGCCCAGACCGCCGCCAAGATAGTTGCTGCTGTTGCATGGGTTATGGCCGACGTTGTAGTTGCAAGGGTTGTCAACCGGCAAAGTGCCGGTCGCTTGCGTGTTGGAATCGATGGGGTCGTCAATCAAATAATAGCCAAGCTGCGCGCCGGTACTGGTGAGGCCGCGCTCCGCGGCGGTGGGCAGGGTAGCCGTGTCGGTAAGGGAGCTGGTCTGACGGAATCCCTCGAAGTCGAGAAAGAAAAAGAGCTTGTCTTTCTTCAGCGGACCGCCCAGAGTACCGCCGAACTGGTTCTGATGCAGCGCCGGCTTGCCGCCGTAATCCGGTTTGAAGTAGCCGGTGGCATCCAGATCCGTGTTGCGCAGAAACTCCCATGCACGGCCGTGGAACTGGTTGGTGCCGTAGCGGGTGACCACGTTGATGGTGGCGCCTGCGGAGCGGCCAAACTCCGCGCTCATGTTGTTGGTCACCACCTGAAATTCAGCCACGGCGTCCGGCGACAACTGCACCACCTGATTCGAGAATCCCTGGTTGGAGGTGCCATACATGTTGTTGTCCAACCCGTCCAGCATGTAGTTATTGAAGACGCTGCGCAGGCCGTTGATATTGAACGATCCCTCGCGCTGACCGTAGCCCTCGGACAACTGGTTTTGGTTGGGAACGACGCCCGCGGTTAATTCCAATAGCTTCGAATATTCGCGCCCATTCAAGGGGAGTTCGGCGATTTCGCGTTCATTGACCACCTGCCCGCGTTCGCTCGATTCGGTCTCCAACTGGGTCACGTTGGCCATGGTGGTTACCGAGGTCTCCGCCTTACCCAATTTCAGAGGCACGTCCACGCGCTGGTGCGCGCCAACCGTCAACTCGAATTTGGCCACAGCCGGCTGGAAACCCTGCGCCGTCACCTTCAACTCATAGGCGCCGATGGAGATGTCCACAAATCGGAACTCTCCCCGGTCATCGGTGGATACTGTGGCTTGCGCACCGGTGGCTGTATTGTGCAACGCTACCTGAGAGTGAGGAACGACCGCTCCACTCGGATCGGTCACTGTTCCGAGCACTGTTGCTGTGTCAAATTGCGCCTTGGCGAAGGCTGCAAACACAACAAAAAACACGAACATGGCTAAACGACGCATCGCTTTCCTCCTGAAATTGGTCCTACACTTCTTCACTGGGGTTCCAATCGAGCCGGCGATACTCTGCCGCCCGGCTGCCGGCCAGGGAAGCCGACAGTCGTTTAATACGGAACCTGATGTAATAAAAGCCTATCTTGGGATGAATCTACCTTATGATGAACACCTGTCAACCCTTTTCAAGTGAATATCTTGTCAAAAATCAAACAATCGTGAAATAAATCGCATGAAATGAGCATTTTGAGCTAGATTATTTTGCCATGCAAACGGGTTTCCCCTCCCCGCGAAAACACAGGAAAGAGGAAATCCGCATAAGTTGGTCATGGCCATTCGAGAGCGTTTTCACAGATTTCGTGCTGTGAAATTGCTTTACTGCGCAGGTCTGGACTTGCGGGCGGCCTCAAACTCGTCTCCGGGCAGCCATTCGATGCTCTTCGGCTGCTCGCTGGCCAGCCAGCCCAGCACGAAGCCGAACTGCGCCATCTTGGCGTTGCCGCGGAAATCCCAGTCGGCGCGGTACTCGTCAGAGGGCTGGTGGTAATGGTGCTTCACGTAGTCCTCGGACTGCTGTTTTCCCCAGGCTTCATCGTGCCCTTCAAAGAGATTACCCTGACCGATGGAGAGGGCGGGAATGCCTGTCCGGGCCAGCGAAAAATGGTCTGAGCGGTAAGCGTGGCCTGCGCGAGGGTTGGGATCGGGCAGCAAGGCCAGGTCGAAGGCTTTGGCCACCCTCTGGATTGTGGGCCAGAAGTCGATGCGGTCGGCGTTGCCCAGGCTCGCTGAGCGGGGAATCCCGATGGGCAGCAGCATATCGTAATTCAAGTCGAGCGCCATCTGCGCGGTGGGAACCGGCGGATGCAGCCCCAGGTATTCCGAGCCCAGCAGCCCCTGCTCCTCGGCAGTGACGGAGGCAAAGTAGACCGCATGGGGCGGGCGCACGGTGGATTGGGCATAGGCGCGGGCAATTTCCAGCAGGATGCCGCAGCCTGTGCCGTTGTCGGCCGCGCCGTTGTAAATGTTGTCGCCCTTCATGCCGGGGTCGATGCCCAGATGGTCGTAATGCGCCGTGTAGAGCACAGCCTGATTTTCCGCGCTCGCCCCCGGCACGCGGCCCACCACGTTGTCCGAGACATAGCGGCGGACGCGGCTCTCGACGTGCGCGCGTAGCCTGACCGGAAGTTCAACCGCATGGAATGCGCCCGGCTTGCCCGCCTGGTCGATAGCCTTGTCCAAATCGCCGAGTCCGGCCAGCGTCAACAACCGCTGGGCCACATCGTGCTGAATCCATGCCGCGGCACGTAGTTTGGCGCTGGGATCGTTCTGCAGGTAGCTCTTCTCAACAGACTGCGAATTGCGCACAACCTCCCAGCCGTAGGCGGCCAGGTCCGTGCGGTGAATCAGCAGCACGCCCACGGCTCCCCGGCGCGCGGCCTCCTCGTACTTGTAGGTCCAGCGCCCGTAGTAAGTAAGCGCATTGCCCTTGAAAAACTTTACGTCCTCCGAAGGCGGCTGATTGACGATCATCAGGGCAATCTTGCCCTTCACGTCCACTTCGGCGTAGTCGTTCCAGTTGTATTCCGGCGCATCGATGCCATAGCCCACAAAGACTATGGGCGCGTCGATGTCGGCTGTCGTCTGCCCGGTCTGGTCTTTGGAAACAATCTCCGTCCCGTAGGCAAGGTCGATTGCCTGGCCGGAGGCGGGCGCCAGTGAAAACTTCGTCTTCTCCTCGATGGTATGCACCGCGTAGAGCGGAACGTGCTGGAAGTAGGTGCCGTTGTCGCCCGCCGGCTCCACGCCGTCGAGGGCAAACTGCGTGGCAATGTACTCGGCGGCCAGCTCGCCTCCACGCGCGCCGGGGCCGCGCCCCTCCAGCAGGTCGAGCGAAAGAAAACGCACGTGGGCGCGAATCTTTTCAGAATCAATGGAAGCAGCTGCGGCGCGCGCGCCTGAAGGCAAGCCGGCAATTTCAGGAACCGGAGTGGCTGCGGGTTGCTGGGCGCGAACGAAGGGGACGGCCGCAATACAAGCGGCCACGACGGCGAAAATTAGCTTGCGATGCATGGATTCTCCCTATCGACCCTTCAGAGTACGTCGTCGCCCGCTTGCGGGGCAATGGCGGCCAGCAGATGCAAGCGAGTAAGCGCCTTGCGGGTGAGGCCGGTCAGCGCCATCCCGCCCGTATCCTTCAGCGGAATCCAGCGCCGCTCGCCGCCAGCAACGGTCAGCGCATCGATGTCGTCTGCAAAGACCGTGCGAATGCGTACGGAATAGTTCACCTGCATGATGGAGTGGCGCACCGTCAGCCGCAGCTCCTCATCGGGAACGTTTGCTTCAATCAGAGTCGGCAGTTCCCACATCCCCGGCATTACGGTCTGCGTAGCCGGCCGCTGCTCCAGCAGCACTTCGCGGTGTGCCTGGCCTGCCTTTCTACCGCTGCGCACCGCGAGCGCGTGAGCCACTTCGCGGCAGATCATCTTCGGCCGAGGCGCAGTCGGATGCTCCCCCTGAGTCTTGCAATCATCGGCCACCGGGCACTCCTCGCACCTTGGATTGCGTGGCGAGCAGAGGGTTGCTCCCAGCTCCATCAGCGCCTGGTTCCAGTCTCCCGGTCGCTCGGGACTAACCAACTCAGCGGCCAAAACCTCGATCTTGCGCCGGACTTGAGCGCCGCCGCCCGCGCGGCTGCCGGCCTTCCATCCTTCCATCCGGCAGAGCACCCGCTCCACATTGCCGTCCACCACGGCCACCCGCTCGCCGTGGGCGATGCTGGCCACGGCCGCCGCCGTGTAAGCACCGATGCCCGGCAGCAGGCGCAGTTCCGCCGCCGTCCGCGGCAGGTTACCCTGACAATGGTCCACGACAAACTGCGCCGCCTTGTGCAACATCCGCGCTCGCCGGTAGTAGCCCAAGCCGCTCCACGCCGCCAGCACCTCCTGCTCCGGCGCAAGCGCCAGCGAAAGCAGCGTGGGAAACCGCGCCATAAAAGTCTGGTAGCGTTCCACCACCACTGCCACGCGCGTCTGTTGCAGCATGATCTCCGAGACCCAGATGGCGTAGGGGTCGCGGTTACGCCGCCAGGGAAGGTCGCGCCGCGAGCGCTCGTACCACTCCAGCAGCCGCCCCCGCACCCGCGCGATCTTCTCCGCCTCACGCTCCTGCTTGCCCATGCGCCCAGCTTAACAGCCGCCGCAATTGACCCGCCGCGGCAGCCTCCCTACAATCAAGCTGCGTTCTTCTTTCGCCCCGCATGAACCTCTCCGCGCTCATCATCGACGACGAACAACTGGCCCGCGAGGAGCTTGCCTACTTGCTCACCCAGGTGGGCGGCGTGGATGTGGTTGCTCAGGGAGCCAACGGCATCGAGGCCGTGGAACTGATTGAGGAGCACCACCCCGACATGGTCTTTCTCGATGTGCAGATGCCGGGGCTGGACGGCTTTGCGGTGATTCAGAAGTTGATGGACCGGCGTACCAGGGCGAACGGGGATGCCGCGCCGCAGACACAGTTGGCCCCACCGCAGGTGGCGCTGCCGCAGATTGTCTTTGCCACCGCCTACGACCAATACGCGGTGCGCGCCTTCGACGTGAATGCGGTGGATTACCTGCTCAAACCCTTTGATCGCACGCGCGTCGAGCAAGCCGTCGAGCGGGTGAAGGGCAGATTATCCGGCGGAACTCCAGGCTCACTGCCGGAGTCGCAAATCGAATCGCTGCTGCGGCTGCTCAACCGTCCGCAGGGAGCCAGCCGCACTCCGCAGCCCGCCAAGCTCATCGTCCAGGCGCAGAATCGCCTGCTGCTGATCGATCAGGCGGAGATCTGCTTCGCGGCCATCGACGACGGTGTGATTCGCGTGGTGACGCAGAGCTTCGAGGGCAGCTCCAAATGCCGTACGCTGGAAGAACTACTTGACCTGCTCGACCCGGCCGTCTTCTGGCGCGCCCATCGCGGCTTTGTGGTGAACATCAACCACATCCGCGAAGTTGTCCCGTGGTTCAAGTCCAGCTACCAGTTGCGCATGGACGACAAACAGAAGACTGAGATTCCCGTCAGCCGCGCGCAGACTCGCCGGCTCCGCGAACTCTTCAATCTGTAGCAGTTTTTCTGCTTACCGGCCTAATCGTACCTCTCAAACACAATCTGCTTTTTATGCCAGCCGAAGCCGATCAGCCGCTCGCGCACGCTGGAGACCATCTCGTTGAGTCCGCAGATGTAGGCGTAGATGTCGAAGTTCAATTCCGAGGCCGGCAGCGCGGGATCGGGCGCAGGCATAGGCAGCGTCTGGCCGAGCCGCGTGGCGCGTTCCTCGATAATCCGGGCCACATGCTCCTGGACGTAGCCGCGCAGGCCGGTCCAACTCTCATCGGCGCGGCTCAGCGTGGGTAGGTAGTGGAAATTCGGAACGCGGCGGGCCAACGCCTCGAATTCGGCGCGGTAATAGATGTCGCTCTCGTAGCGCGTGCCGTAGACCAGCCAAATCTGCTTGCCGTTGCTGCGATCCGGTCCGCCTGCCGGGAAGAGCCATTGCAGATAGCCGCGCATGGGCGCGATGCCCGTGCCGGTAGCCACCAGGATGGAGTCGGTGATGGGCTCGTGGAGGATGAAGTGCCCGTGCGGCCCGTGAATCTGGATGGTCGCGCCGATGGGCAGATCGGGCAGGTCAGCCAGGTGGTTGCTGAAGAAGCCCTCCTCGACGCGATTCACGCACAGCTCAAATCTGTTTCCGTTGGCCGCCGAGGCTAGCGAGTAGGCGCGGGTCTGCATCTTGCCGTTGGCGTCCAGCGCCACACCGCTGACAAACTGGCCCGCAGCGAAAGGAAAGCTCTCCACCTCGTCGAGGACAAAGCCGAAGTGATGGCACTGGGCAACTTCAGAGATGCAGTCTTTGCGTTCAAGACGTGCGGTAAGCAGTTCACGCGCCATGTCGTTCTCGCTTGGGTAAAAAATGCCCGCATAGGCGGACTCATCTCTTGGATGCAGCCGTCGGAAAAAAGGCGCAAGCCCGGGCGGCGCAAAGTTCAATGCCGTCAAGGTGAAACGGATATCCCTCAGGCACAGCTACGCACGTTTCGCTACCGCCAATTTGACGCCAAAGCCGACAAAGACGCATCCGGTGAGCCGATCCAGGTTCCGCACCACGCGCGGTTTGGACAGGAAGCGGCCAAGAGGGATGGTAAGAGCGATCAGAAGCGCAAACCATGCCATGGTTATCAGCACATGGATACCCGCAAGCAGCATAGAAAAACTTGCAACATTCATGCCATGCGGAATGAATTGCGGAAGAAAAGTCACATAAAACACGCCAACCTTGGGGTTGAGTATGTTGCTTAGAAAACCACGATAAAACGCGCTATTCTTCTCCTTGCGTTTCACCGGGCTGTCGAACGATGGCTTGTCCACCGATAACGAGATGCGCGGCCTCATCAGAAGCTTGATGCCGAGATAGAAGAGGTAAGCGGCGCCTGCCCATTTCACAATGTTGAAAGCAATCTCGGAGGCAGCCAGGAGTGCCGTCAAACCGAAGGCTGCGCTCATTCCCCAGACCAGTAAACCCAGGCAAATGCCGGCAGAAGACGCGGCCCCATCGCGCGGTCCGCAGGAGGTAGAGGTTCTCAATACCATCGCTGTATCCACGCCGGGCGTGATCGTCAGCAGAGTTGCGGCAACGATAAACAAAAGCATGAGCTGAAACATGAAGAACACCCTCCTGAATCGAGAATAACCCAGCGATGGGGTCTAACTGATTCATCGCCGCAAACCGGCCATGGAGGCCCGACCCTATAATGGACAAGGAGCCGAAGGATATTTTTCCGGCTTACAAGCTCTTTTATTGAGGATTTTATGGCCGCACTGCTGGAAGCAATTACTGTCAAGCGCAAGATGTACTTTGAGTTTGAGAACACCCCGTACTACTGCATGGACGCCGAGGTCTCCACGCCCACGGCGCGCGGCGGCCAGACGCTCGTCCGCCTGAAGATGCGCAACCTGCTCACCCAGGCCGTCTTCGACAAGACCTTCAAGGCCGGCGACAAGTTCAAGGAGCCGGACCTGGAACTGGTCGAGGCCTCTTATCTCTACAGCGACAACGAGGGCTCGCACTTCATGGACCAGGAGAGCTTCGAGACGCATACGCTCAACAGCGACATGATGGGCAACAACCTGGAACTGCTCGTCGAGGGCGTCATCATCCAACTGCACAAGTTCAACGGCAATCCCATCGGCCTGCTGTTGCCGGAGAAGGTCGAGTTGGAGGTGGAATACACCGAGGGCGGCGCGCGCGGCGACACCAGCGGCAACGTCACCAAACTCGCCCGCCTCCAAACCGGCCTGGAGATCAAGGCCCCGCTCTACATTCAGGTGGGCGAAAAGGTAAAGGTCTACACCGAGACGCGGGAGTTCGCGGGAAGAGCGTAAAAGCAGGGAATAGGGGTCATGAAACAACAATGGCTTGTATCCCTTCCTTTGCGGGCCTTTCGTGGAAAGGGATGGGATCTTGCATTCCAAGAAGACTGAATCTGTTATTAGCGTGCGGTGGAGTTATACATAAGCCAGCAACTTGTGGCCGTACAGTAGAATCTGGCTGGTCCATCGATGAGATTGGTGGACTCGCCGGTGGAATTGATATGGGCCGGGGAAGCCGTAAGTTGTTTGGATTTAGCGTTGATAATGCCTGGCGATAGGATCATGCAAGGCAGCGGCGGATTCGCGGAGGCCGAACCTTTATAGCAGGAGTAGGCGCGGATAATGTTCTGCATCTTGGTTTTTTTGAAATATGCCTTGCTGCCCATGCCTACGCCGAAAATACCGCCACTTACATTGTTCCATTTGCCTGCCAGGCCCACGGTGTCGGGCGTAGAGACTGCCCACCATCCTTGATCCGGTCCCGCCGACCAGGGCACGTGGGCAATGATCCAGAGAGTGCATCCGGCTTTTGAACCGGCATTTGGGCACTGAATATAGCCAACGATTTCTGCTGCTCCAGTCGGCGCTCCCGGTCCATCCAGCGGTGCAACAATCATGCTATCTGATGGAAAGGTGCAGGTTGGCGTATAGCCGGAAGCGTAGCTGGTGGCGCTTGCCACCTTGACATCAAAAATCATTACGCAAACTGCCGAAGATCCCGGGGTGTGTTGCTGATAGATAAACTGCACCCATCCTTTATCTCCCGCTGCGCTGGTCGGATATGGCGAGCCGGAGGTACAGGTCGAGCATATAAATTGGTTGGTATTGTTCTGGATGCTGAATGCGTTGGGGCTACCTTTTGAATCTTTTTCAGATGCCCGGGCCGGGTCGGAGAGCTGGTTGACAGTGACTGACCCCCAGTTAAGCGGCGTGGCGATCTTATCGGGAGGCACGCCAACCTTATGCAAATAGTTATGCGGTGTGGATTGGATGCTGTTTGTCATTATCGCTGGCACTACCTGATGCGCCTTGATCTCCTCGGGTGTACCGCAGTGAACTGCATTCCAGGCGTTACCGACGAGATGGTAGCAGCCGGGCTTCCCTGGAGTGAAGGGCGCAAAGAGACTGTCGGAAGGCGTACGCGGCCTGTGTGATTTGGGTACCCTTGCGACTTCGGCGTGTTGCAACTTCGCGGTCATTTGCTGCTTGACAGCGGGAGTGCTCGTGGCCTGGGCCGAGGCTTCCATGGCAGTAACGAGAAGAACGAGCAGCACCGCGCCTCTCAGGACATACGGCAGAATGAGTTCATTGGAAGCGACCCGTATCATCGAATATATCTTCCAATTCCTTTGCTCCATGCTTATGTTTTATCGCTTCTTGCTCGCGTAGGCTGAGCTTTTCAGCTCCTTCCAATCCTTTTCCGTCTGATCCGCATAGGCTGTGCCGAACTTTGCCAGAGCCTCGGCGAAGCCGTCGCCAGAGCCGATGTAGCCGGACAGAATCAGCGGGTCGCCGGAGCGGGCGTGGCCGCGGGCCAGCAGCTCGCCGCAGACTTCGCCATAAGCCTCCAGGCCGCAGCCGGCCAGGTCCTCTAAATCGATGGAACCTTTGTGGTCGTTCAGTTGGCGGACCAGGTAGTCGCGCCCGGCGATGTGCGTCCAGCCGAGGAACGGGTCGGACTGCACCTGCATCGCTTTCTGACCTTCTGCGACGCGCTGGCCGTTTTGATGGGGCGGCGCGGCATCGGGCAGATAGGGCGCGTAGCCGGAGGCCGGCTCCTCCTTGATCTGCAAAAACAGCGGATCGTTGGGCCCGTTGCCTTCAAAGTAGACGCAGTAATCGCGCAACCCCACCGAACCGGTGCCGACCACCTTGAAGGCTACATCCACCGGGCGATAAAGCGATAAAAGGTGCTGGCGCTGCGGTTCCAACATCTGGCAATAAGGGCCGAGAGCGGCCAGAACGGCTGTGGCCTGCCTGCCGGTGACGCGGGTCAGCGTGGGCTTGATCTCTTTGAAATGGCGGGGTGCATTGGGCTTGCTGGAGGAGGGCTCGGTGAGCTGGTTGAGGGTGTGCAGCGGAGTGGCTCGCTCGGCCTTGAGCAGGGCATCGAGGACAGGCTCGACCTGGCCCAGGCGATGAACCTGAAAGCGGCCCACTTCGAGGATGGGCATCCGGGCAAAGGCGCGCATCTGGGCAGCGTAACGGGCGACGAACCTTACCACGGTTTCGCGAATCGCGGATTCTTTGTGGCTTGACGCGCGGCCGGCCAGCACCAGCGATGCGGCCATGCGTTTCAGGTCCCACTCAAACGGCCCGCGAATGGTCTCGTCAAAGTCGTTGATGTCGAAGGTGAGCCGTCCGTCGGGCGCGGCATAGGCGCCCAGGTTGCGTACGTGAGCGTCGCCGCAGAGCTGGCAGACGATGCCCGTCGAAGGCAGCACGGACAGGTCGGCGGCCATCACCGGCACCGCGCCGCGGAAGTAACCGAAGGGCGACGCGGCCATCAGCAGGTACTTGAGCTGGATGAACGCGGGGATGCGGCCGCGCATCGAGCGAGCAACAAGCTCGAGGGCGGAGGCCTGCCGCGCCTTGGGTTTCAGTTCGCTGTGTTGCTGGCGGCCCACCTGCTTGCGCCGCGCCTGACCTAGAGAGCGCCGTTCCTGTGGAGTTGCCCAATGCATGACCCGCAAGATACACCGCTCAGGCCGTGCTGCGCAAGTCATTGTGCTGCCAGACGATGAGTCTGCTTCCGTCCCCCATCGTCTGATACCCCCTCCGAAGGCAAGTGGAGGCCACAAAGCGGTTCTTTGCCGGATCTCCTGAACTCGGAAAAATATTAGCAAAAGTACTTGACACCACACACTGTATGTTATACGGTGTGTACAATACAGTGTACGAGGTACACCATGACCATCAAAGAGAACATCTTTGAGAACCTTCGCCTGGAGTTGCGGCGCGGCTGCCTGACATTGGCAGTGTTGGCGCAACTTCGCCAGGAGCATTACGGCTACACGCTGCGCAAGGCATTGGCTGAACGCGGACTGGAAATCGACGAAAGCACGCTCTACCCGCTGTTGCGGCGCCTGGAGGCCCAGGGGCTGCTGAGCAGCGAATGGCGCGAAGAAGACAAACGCAACAAGCGGTTCTACCGCCTCTCCGGCGACGGCGAAGGGATCTTCGTCCAGTTGCTCAAGGAGTGGCGAGCCATCAACGCATCCATTGACAATATTCTGTAAGGCGCAAAGGAGAACGCCATGGACCTACTTGATCGTTATTTGCAAGCCGTAAAAAAGCATCTGCCCTGGCAGCGGCAGGACGACATCATTGCCGAACTCAAGGCCAACCTCGAAGCACAGCTTGAGGATAAAGAGGCCGCGCTGGGCCACCCGCTTACCGCCGCCGAAGCCGAGGACTGGCTCAAGCAACTCGGACACCCAATCCAAGTAGCCGCGCGCTATCAGCCGCAGCGATCCATGATCGGGCCGGCCCTTTTCCCCTTCTATTTGTACGTGCTGAAGGTGGCGTTCCTATGGGCCACGGTCATTTGGACGATCGTCGCCGTGGTACAGATTGCCGCGCAAACCCCGAGCGAGTTAACCGTGCTGGCTGCCGTGCTTCGCGTTCCCGGCATGTTGATGACGACGGCCGCTTGGGTCACCCTCATCTTTGCGATCATCGAGTTTGTCGCCGCACGCTGCCCAGGGAAATTCCCGATGCTCGCGCCGCCCGCCGCGCACTGGACACCAGGCGACCTGCCCCCGCTCGGGCAGCAGCTTTCCGGCGGAAGGAAGCCGCGCAGCTTCGCACATGCTCTCACCGAAGTGATCTTCGGCTTCCTATTCCTGGTTTGGTGGTTGTTGGTTCCTCGGCATCCGTATCTGCTGATTGGGCCGGGTGTCCTCTATTGGCACGCTTCCCCCTTCCAGTTGGCGCCGTTTTCGGTCCTGTTCTACTGGTGGGTGGTAGGGGTGAACGTGGTGCAGTTGGCCTGGCGCTCGGCGGATCTGATTCGCGGAAGCTGGCCGCGCCCGCGCACCGCGCAGACCATCGTCGTCAGCGCCATCGGTCTGATTCCGCTGGGACTCTTGCTCTCCGTGCCGGATCACGCCTATGTCTTGCTCAGAAATCCAGCGCTCGACCAAGCGCGCTATAGCGCCGCACTGACCTCGATCAATCTTTCGATTCAGTGGAGTGCGGTGATACTCTGCGCCATTAGCGTGCTGGAATTGCTCTGGGGCATTGGGCGGCTAAGCCTGGATCGCTATCGCAAGTACGCGGCGGCAATGCGGTAAGTGCATTCCTTGCGCGCCATTGAGGAGTGGGGCACGGAGCTATAGTAATTAATTGGCAGATCGCTTTTGCGCTATGCCGTGCTCCGCTCCCGGAGGATTTTCTCTTGATTCGCACAACCGCTCCCCTGCTTGCAGCCATTACCGCTCTATCGCTTTCAACCTTTTCGCTGGCCGCTCAGACGCCGGCCAAGCCCCTCACTGTGGAAGCGATCTACGCGCATGGCCCGCTGATTGGGACGCAGCCCGAGGGACTGGCCTGGTCGCCGGACGGCAAGCATCTCACCTATATGATGGCCGGCGAGTTGTCGGAGATGGAGCCCGGCTCGGACGATGCGTATGTGATTGTGAATCGCGCCAAGATGGCTTCGTTTAGCGGGGCAGGCGCATCGGAGCAGGACCGCGACCATCGCGCGCGCTACAAGATGGCCAGCTACATTTGGGCGCCGGACTCGGCTCACTTGCTCTTCGACATGAGCGGCCGCTTGTGGCTCTATGACCTGCGCACCCGCGCGGGCGTGGAGGTGGGCTCGACCGGCGCGGCCTCGGGCGATGATCCCAAGTTTTCGCCCGACGGCGAATCCATCTCGTTCATCCGCGAGCATGGGCTGGCGGTGGCGCGGCTGAAAGAGCCGGGAACGCCGATGACCGTGGTGGCTCCCGCGCCCAACAAAACCACTCTCAACGGCGAGGTGGATTGGGTTTACGAAGAAGAGCTGGACGTGCGCAGCAATTATTTCTGGTCGCCGGATTCAAAGCGGCTTGCTTATCTGGAGATGAACGAGGCCGATGTGCCGGAGTATCCCATCACCGACTGGATTCCCACGCACGCAACGGTGGAGATGCAGCGCTATCCGCAGCCGGGCGATCCCAATCCTGCGGTGCGCGTGGGCGTGGTCAGCGCTGGCGGCGGCAAAACAGTGTGGGTGAGTCTGCCGATTCGCGCCGGGCAGGATTACATTCCGCGCTTTGGCTGGGTGGATGCGAAAACTGTGTGGGTGGAAACGCTGGCCCGCGATCAGAAGCATCGCGACATCTTCTTTGCCGACGCCGAAACAGGACTGGCGCACGTGGTGCTGCAACTTACCGACGACAAGTTTATCAACGGCGAGTACGACATTTGGGTGGGCTCGGGCAGCATCGTGCTGACGAACTGGGGCGATGGGCACAATCATCTGTATCTCTACAGCTATGATGCGACTGACACGGCTCACGCAATAGCCAAACAGGAGCGGCAACTGACGCAGGGCGATTTTGAGGTGGGTGATGTTTTTCGCGTTGATCTGGCGGGCAAGCTGATTGACTACGCTTCGAATGAGAGCAGCTCTCTAGACCAGCAGTTGTGGCAAGTCAGCTTTGCGGGCGAGCGGAAGCGGTTGACCGCGGGCGCGGGCACGCATACCGGCAACTTTGCGCCTGCGGGCAGCGCATTTGTGGAGCGGCAATCATCGCGCATGGAGCCGCCGATGATTCGACTCTGCGCGGAAGCGGGTAAATGCAATCTTCTCTGGGCAACCAAAGCGCTGGAGCCTTACCACCTGCGCGCGCCGGAACGAATCGAAGTGAAGGCCCACGACGGGACAACGCTCTACGCCACGCTGCTGCTGCCCGAAGGAGCGGCGCCAGCCTCTGTCCCGCTGATTGTGAATCCTTATGGAGGGCCCGGCGCGCCGACGGTGGTCAACCGCTGGAGCGACGGCCTGCTCTTCGACGAGTTGCTCGCCGCACATGGCTATGCGGTGTTGCACGCCGACAATCGCGGCATGGGCGGACGGGGGCGCGCCTTTATGCAGGCCGCATGGCATAACTCCGGCGCGGTGCAGTTAGAGGATCAACTGACCGTGGTGGACGCGGTGCTGGCCCGCTATCCGCAACTGGACCCCAAGCGGCTTGGCTGGTGGGGATGGAGTTGGGGCGGCACATTTACGCTCTACGCCATGACCCACTCCGACCGCTTCCGCGCCGGGGTTGCCGTCGCGCCGGTGACCGACTGGCGCAACTACGACTCGGTTTATACCGAGCGCACTATGGGCCAGCCAGCGGAGTTTGCCGACATATATAAGGAGTTTTCTGTGGTCAACTCGGCGGCCAACCTGAAGGGGCGGCTGCTCGTGGCGCATGGCACCGGCGACGACAACGTGCACATGGAAAACACAGTGCAGTTTGCGCAGAAACTGATTGAGGCGGGCATTCCCTACGATTTGCAGATCTATCCGCGCAAGACGCACTCCATCGCCGGCCCGGATGTGCGGCAGCATCTCTTCAACCGCATTCTGGCGCATTTTGAGGAGTACTTGAAACCAACAGTGAGATAGGTCGATGTTTTGAAAGGGCACGACTTCAGTCGTGCCGAAATTCGCGCAATATAAATGAGGGCTTTAGCCCCTGAGGGAGTGCTGGATTCGCAACAAGAACTCATGCAGGAATCCCTTGGCTGTCGAGAAGATCACTTCAACAGCGTCACTCCGAAAGCTTCCTTGCCACAGTCCAAATTGCAAAGCAAAAAATTTAGTTGTCCAAGATATGCAACAGGCTTGCCGTCCAACTTTTCCGGCTTGAATTTCCATTCTTGCAATGCCGCTTCGACGGGCTTCCGAGCGAACAAAATTCCACTAATGGTTTTCATGCAAACCACTTCGCCGGATTTGCCGACAAGCACTTCAACGACCATCGTACTGCGGAAGTCCAACTGTTTAAGCAGAGGTGAACCTAGGTCAACTTTGCGAGTTGCCCGTTCCTTCATTTCATCCGAATTGAAACGAACGACATTACCTTCTCGCGTTGTCAGCAAATTTCCAGAGAAGTCGCAGGGGAGCTTGGGTGATGCCTGACCTTGAGCAACCGAAGTGAACAACAGCAATGCGCACAATGAGAAAATAAATCTCATATCTAGGTTAGACACCGGAACAAGCGAAAGTGGGCATCGCGTTCTTCGCGCCGCCTTTACACCGTGTGGCGATTGAAGATGTCGTCTTTGTCGCGAGTGGGAGAAGTCACACACTCCAGGCAGCAGACGAGGAGCAGGGCCACACCCAGCGTCACCAGAACGGCGACGGCGTTTCCGTAGTCAGTAAACCACTGTGCCAAGCTATCCATCATCATTCACCAAATACAACATACATCAGAAGCTATGCCTCTGTATGGACACAAGTGCTCACCTATTTTGACATATTTTAGGGGTTGGAGTTCATGTGCGTCCAATGCCTTATCGGCAAATTTTTTCAATTTCCACTTGCATTTAGGGGAATATAAGGCGAAGATAGTTTCACCATGGCATCCGATCCCAATCCGGCACTAACCGCCGTTCCCTCCAATCTCAAGGAGAGGCCGGAGGAGCTTCAGCTCTTGAAGCCGGAGGCGACGCACGCTCCGCAGCAGCCGGAAGACCGCTCGGACGACGGCCAGCGGCTCAATTGGCTCTTCGTCGATATGAACTCCTATTTTGCCTCTGTGGAGCAGGACACGCGGCCCGAGCTGCGCGGCCGGCCAGTGGCCATTGTGCCCATGATGGCCGACACAACCTGTTGCCTAGCAGCCAGTTACGAAGCCAAAGCCTTTGGCGTTAAAACCGGAACCATGGTGGCCGACGCCAAGCAGCTCTGCCCCGGCCTGGTGCTGGTCGAGGCTCGCCACGAGCTTTATGTCCAGTACCATCACCGCATTGTTGAGGCCGTGGAGAGCTGCCTACCGGTAACGGCGGTGATGTCGGTCGACGAGATGGCCTGCCGCCTGATGGGCCGGGAGCGGCCCTTGCTGGCGGCCATGGAGCTGGGCCGGCAGGTGAAGCGGCGAATCCTGGAGCGCGTCGGCCCCATGATGCGCAGCTCAGTCGGTCTGGCCACCAACCGCTACCTGGCCAAGGTGGCCAGCGATATGGAGAAGCCCGACGGCCTGGTCGCGCTGCCGCTCGACATTCTCCCGGAAGCATTGCGGCAGCTTAAGTTGCGCGATCTGACGGGCATCGGCGCGCGCATGGAGAAGCGGCTCAACGAGCAGGGCATTCAAACCATGGATCAACTGTTGGCGCTCGACTGCGACCAGGCCGGCGAGGTTTGGGGATCGGTGCTGGGCTCGCGGCTGGGCCACTGGCTCCGCGGCGAGGACTTCGACATGGAGGAGGCCGAGCACCCAAAGTCGATGAGCCACCAGCATGTGCTCGGCCCGGAGATGCGCACGCCGGAGAAGGCCTGGGCCGTCGCTCACAAGCTGCTGCACAAGGCGGCCATGCGCCTGCGCGCGGGCAACTTGTGGGTCAGCAGCATCGGCCTGGTCATCGGCTTTGCCGTGCCGCGCAGTCAGAAGAAACCTGTGAGCAGTTACGGCATGCCCACGCGAGGATGGAAGGGCGAGATTAAACTCACCGAGTGCCAGGACAACCTGACGCTGATTGCCGCGCTCAGCCGCTTGTGGGCCTCGCGCCCATCGGGAGCCGCCTATGATCGGCCGTATTTCATCGGCGTGCATCTGAACGGCCTGGTGCCCGATCATCTGCACACGCTCAACCTCTTCGACGGCTCGGAGAAAGAGCAGAATCGGACGCGCCTCGTCGCCGCCATGGACGCGCTGAATCACAAGTACGGCCTGAGCACGCTGGCCCCCGCCACCATGCTCACCGCCTTCCGAGCCGCGCCCACGCGCATCTCCTTCCACACCATTCCGGATCTCTTTTAGCCCCTGCATTCCAGTGCGCGGGACCAACCCCAGGCCTTCAAGAGATAGAATGCTTGCAAACCATGCCGGGGGTACTCGCTCGCCGCCCGCGACGCTGCTTTTTTCTTCAGCACCGCAAATCGGCGCTCCGGGCCGCCTATGGCCATACGATCGAGATCGCACAATGGAGGAGAAAATCATGTTTCGTCGCAGTTTTTTCTGTGTAACCCTGTTGATATTCCTTGGCGCAGTCTCTCTTGCCGCAGGGGAGACGGTGATTTGGCGGGTACCGCACTATCTGCCCAGCGCCGGTGAAGCTGCCGAAAAGCTGCGCTTCATGGCTCCGCGGCTGGCCCCTTATGGAAAGAACGGACACTCCTTGTCGAACCTTGACATAGGTAGACTCGGCATCAACTTCAGCTTTTCCGACGGCAGCGTGGTTACTTTGCCTTACGGGAAGACCGCGGGTGCGCGGGTCGTGCTGGCCTCTGAAGCGGGCCTCGTGGATTCGGCCACCTCCCGGCCCGGCACGCGCGATAGCTGTCTTCTTTGCTCTGACGGCGTCGCCAGCTACGCCGGCGATCCTCTGAATGCGACTTGGTGCCTCACCGTGGCATCCGGCCAGGACAAGGAATTCCAAGCGAACGGGCGCATTTGCCTCGGCAGCGAACCGGACGCCGATGCAATGATGGATGTTTTGGAAACTTTGGCCGTGGCCCATGGAGCGGATCCCTTCGTCCCGAACGGCGCCACGCTGTCCGCTCTCGGCAAAGGCGAGTTGAAGAGGATTCCCGATCATCTCGGCATGAATATATCGATCAACCTGCGCAGCCCCGAAGCGGTGGCAGGACTTCAGAACGGCGATATTCTTCACACCGTCAATGGCACGCCCTGCACGGATGCTGGTGTCTATCAATCGGCCACTTCCACTGCATACTGGCACGCGCCCGATGGCGGAGTCGTGCATCTGGAGGTTTTGCGCCGCAACAAGCCGCTGAATGTGGACGTGCATTATCCCTTTTTGGGCTCCGCCTACGACAAAGATACGATTGCGAAGCTTCAGAGAACCGCTGCCGAGCAGGCGCAAAACGAAGCTCCGCAAGCTCCCGCCGCCGGCCCGGCTCCCGCGCCTTCCGGCATTCGCCTTGGCATTCAGGTGCGCCCCGTCATTGCTGACGACATGGCGCCTCTGGCTTTGACTAAAGCTCAGGGCCTCGTGGTGGTCAGCGTTGAAAACGGCGGCCTGGCCGACACCATGGGCATCCTCGCCGGCGACGTAATTCTCCAATTGAACGGAGTGGATGTCGGCGATATGCATCAGTTTGTCCAGACCATCCGCAGTGGCGCTGCCACAAGTTTCCGCGTCTGGCGCAAGGGGCAAACCGTCGATCTGACCGTGCCGCAAAGCCTATAGGCGCCTTCGGATTCTCCACTCCCAAAAGGCCGGAGCCAGCGCGCTCCGGCTTTTTTGTGAGGCTGCAACTTTTTTCGCCCCAGCGCGTAGTCTCTGCATCCCCGTCTCCGCATTTTTGCGGATTAGAGAGTAGAAGCATCATTTATGGCCCTCGACTTGCAACCGGATTTTGAACAACTCGTGGACGAGCACCAGTCGATGGTCTTTTCGCTGGCCTTGCGCATGACCGGCGACCGCGGACTGGCCGAGGAGATTGCCCAGGATGTCTTTTTGGAGTTGGACAGACATTTGGCCAAGATCGAGTCCGCCGCGCACGCCTGCTTCTGGTTGCGCCGCGTAGCCATGAGCCGCTCGGCGGATGCACTGCGGCGGCGCAGGGTGCGCGGCCTGCATCTATGCGTGGGGTTGGAAGAGCATCACGGCGCTCCGGCTGAGGAACGCACATCTCCGCTCGGCGCGCGATTGGAGCAACTGCTGGCGACCTTGCCCGAACCGCAGCGCGCGGCACTCGTTCTCCGCTACCAGGAGGACATGACGCCGGAGGAGATTGCTGCCACTTTGGATGCGCCTGTGGCCACAGTCAAGAGCCACCTGCAACGCGGCCTGAAGCTGCTCCGAGCCAAAGCCGCAACCCATTTGCAGGAGTTCGTTCGCGGAAAGGAGTGTACGCGTGGAATTTGAACCCATGGATGATTTTGAGGAGAAGCTGAAGCGGTCGTTCGAACGATGGCCGGCGCCGCCCAGCCTGAAACACCGGCTGATTGAGAATCGGCGCCGGCGCAAAGAGCACCCGCGGTGGTTTGCGCTTCCCTTCGCGGCGCGTGTGGCCGTGTCGCTGTGCGTTTTCGCCGGTGTCTTTTCCGCTCTGTACGGCGGAATGGCTTCGTACCATGCCGAGCAGCAACGCAAGGGAGAAGAAGCCCGCCGGCAAGTTCTTCTCGCTCTGCGCATCACCAATCACGCGCTCGACCACATGAACCAGCAACTCGCGGCTCACCACCGCCTCAGACAGAACTAAGGAGAATACATATGCGGAACCGGATTATCACATTCATCTTTGCGGCAGCCACGCTAATCGTGCCCGCGCGCGCGCAGACCGCGCAATTGCCCGTGCCCTCGCCCATCGAAAAGGAACTGGCCGCGCGCGCCTCCGACGTCAGCGAGGTCACGCTGGACAAGAAAATGTTGTCCTTCGCGGCCAATTTCATGGATGGCAAGGACAAGGACGACCCAACCCGCCGGCTTATCGAGGGACTTGACGGCATCTACATCCGCGATTACGAGTTCGACAAGGCAGGCCAGTTCACCGCCGAGCAGGTCGAGCAACTGCGAAAGTACTTCGAGACCAGCGAGTGGTCCCCTCTGGTGCGGGATCGGGATAACAAGACTGGCGAGTCCAGCGACGTAATGGTCAAACTTGTAAATGGAGAGTCACATGGTTTGTTTATCCTCGATGTCGAGCCCAAGGAGATCAGCATCGTGCTTATCCTGGGTCCCGTTCATATGCAGGATCTGCACAAAGTGATGGGCGTTGCCATTCATGGCGACCTGGGCGTGCAGGGCGATGTGGACAAGGCCATCGATGCCGAGGCCCGGGCAAAGGCGCAGCACAAGGAAAAGAAAGGCGGCAATCAATGAAGCATATTTGGGTTATTCCTGTTGCGTGCGTGACGCTGATGCTTCCGGCGACGATGCAGGCCGGCGGCGTAGAGAGCGGATTTGACGGCGTGGTGCGCGCCATCGAGAACCGCTATCACGTTCATGCCGAGCGCGTCCCCCTCACGGGTCTTGTCAGCGTCGTCTCACGTGTAACCACAAAGAACGGCGTCGGCGGCCTGAGCATTGCCGAGTTCGACGACTTTCCTGCTCCGGCGGACGGCGAAGAGTTGAACAGTCTGGTCACTGATAAGCTGGGTGCAGGCTGGGAGCGGATGATTCGCGATACCAGCAAGAACGAGCAGACCTTGATCTTCGTCCATCTCAAGGGAGTGCGGATGGCTATGCTGATCGTCGATCTCGAAGGAAACGAGTTGGACCTGGTTGCGCTTTCGGTCGATCCCAGGCATCTGAAGGATGAAATCAGTCACTACGAGCATCATCACGAAGGCGTGGACATCGCGAACGCCTCCGAGTAACTCGCATCTCCAAATCGAATCCTCCTTTGAAGCCTCGGCCATGCTGGCTACACTGATAGACAGCATGGCCAGCTTGTCTGCATCCCCATCGTCGAACTATCGCGGCCGTCTTGCGCCCTCGCCCACCGGCTATCTGCACGTGGGCCACGCGCGCACCTTCTGGACGGCCTACCAGCGCGCAATCGACGCCGGCGGCTCTCTGGTCATGCGCATGGAAGACCTGGACCCCGACCGCAGCCGCGCCGATTACGCCCAGGCCGCCCTGGAAGACCTGCGCTGGCTGGGCATTCGCTGGCAGGAAGGTCCCGAAGAAGGAGGGCCATGCGCTCCCTACGCGCAGAGCCAGCGCCGCGCAATCTATCTCGCAGCTTGGCGCAAGCTGCTCGAAAGCGGCTATCTCTTCCCCTGCCGCTGCTCGCGCAAAGATTTGGAGGCCGCGCTCAGCGCGCCGCATGAATGCAATTCGCAAAGCAACATTGAGCAGGAACCGCTCGACGACGAACCCATCTATCCCGGCACATGCCGCAACAACAAAATCGACGCCGGCAGCATCGCCGAGCCGGGCAACTTCAACTGGCGCTTTCGCGTCCCCGACGGCGAAGTGATCGAGTTCGTGGATGAGAATCTAGGCTCCCAGCGCTTTATCGCGGGCGTGGACTTCGGCGACTTTGTCGTCTGGCGGCGCGACGGCGTCCCAAGTTACCAGCTTGCCTGCGTAGCCGACGACGCGGCCATGCGCATTACCGAAGTCGTGCGCGGCGAGGACCTGCTCAAATCCACCGCGCGGCAAATCCTGCTCTACCGCGCCCTGTCGCTCGAACCTCCCGCCTGGTTCCATTGCCGGCTGGTATTGGACGCGAACGGCCACCGCATGGCAAAGCGCCACGACGCGCTCAGCCTGCGCGCGCTACGCCTGCGCGGAATTACGCCGCAGCAAATTCTCTCAGGCGAGTTACCCGTGGAGGCTTGAAAGTTGTGCGCTTCAAGCCTCCAACTATTTGTCGATTCCTTGGACTTACTTGTGCCTAATGAAAGTGCCGTTTTGCAACTCGCTTGCAGCTTGCCGCAATTCAGCCTCGGTATTCATCACGATCGGCCCGTACCACGCCACCGGTTCCTCCAGCGGCTTGCCTGAAACTAGCAGGAAGCGAATGCCCTCGGGACCGGCCTGGACCACAATCTCGTCGCCGCGATCAAACAAAACCAGCGAGTGGTTTTTGGCATCGTAAACCGGCGTCGCATTCGGATCAACAGCTGACTCGGTCAGCACCGCGCGAGGATCGGATGCGTCGCTAAACGTTCCCGCGCCGGCGAAGACATACGCAAAAGCATTGCGAGTTGTCTCCACATGGATGCGTTTGCGTTTACCCGGCGGAACTGAGATGTCCACATAGCGCGGATCTGCAGCAACTCCCTCGACAGGCCCGCGCTTGCCCCAGAACTCGCCGCAAATCACTCGCGCCCGCGTCCCGTCATCTTCCGTAATCTCTGGAATAGCGGCAGCCGGAATGTCCTGGTAGCGCGGGGCAGTCATTTTCAGCGCGGCGGGCAGGTTGGCCCACAGTTGAAAGCCATGCATGCGGCCCTCGGCGTCTCCCTTGGGCATTTCTTGATGCAATATCCCGCTGCCCGCCGTCATCCATTGCACGTCGCCGGCGGTCATGCGGCCCTTGTTGCCCAGGCTGTCGCCGTGCGCCACCTCTCCGGCCAGCACATACGTAATGGTTTCAATTCCCCGATGCGGATGCCAGGGAAACCCAGCCACGTAATCTGCCGGATTGTCGCTGCGGAAGTCATCCAGCAACAGAAAGGGATCGAACTCCGCAGTTTTTCCAAAGCCGAAGGCGCGCTGCAACTTCACGCCCGCACCTTCGACTGTGGGTTTGGTTTCAAAAATTTGCTTTACGGGACGAAGCGACATGGGGAAGCTCCTTTGCCTTGCAAAGGATTGGATGCGCCAGTCTCATCTACGTTGCAATCAGAATAGTTCCGGCTTGGGGCCGCCTCCGCAAAGCTCCACGGCATGAACCAGGGCTTTAGCCACGCGGTCGGCCAACTCCTGCTCGTAGAAACGAATGGTGGGATCTTTACCATTGTTCAGTTTGATCACCAGGGCAGAGATGTCTGGAACATCCTTGACCGTCTTGGTGGTATCCCCAGTGCGCACCAGGTAATTCTGCCAGTCCTGCTCATCCGGAAGAACGGTGATGCTGTGCACGTCACGCAGATTGATGGCAATATCCTCGATGCGCTCTTTTCTGCCGTTATTGAAGACCAGGCGATGGTAGCTGAGGGAACAGGCGCTCGGATTGGTGACTACATTGCTGATGGTGGCAGAGAATTTTTGCACCCCATCGGAATTGTCGGCCGCGTCATGGACGTAGCCGGCAAAGTTCACCGTACCCATCTCGTTGAGCTTGTCCTGGATGAACTTCATGGTATCGGCGAGGGATGGGCCGCCGTTTGTTTGCGCGCCGGCGGGCGGTGCGTTTGCGGGCGCCGCGCCCTGAGACGCTATCGCGCTGAGTTCCGCTTCGCTGGCGCCGGCCTGTTTGAGCGCGGCTAGCGCATCGGCGGAGGTATCAAACGAGCCGGCTGCAGCGGAAATAACATGCAGTATCGCTCTCTCCGACGTTCCTGCATGCAAAAGCTTCAGGACCGTAGCGTTTGACTGCGACTCACTGGCAGGTTGAGGCGGAGGCGGTACAGCCTGCTGCGCCAGCGCGGTTGCGCCAGCCATTAACGTTGCCAAAATTACTGCAAGCATTCTCATGCGATTCTCCTGATTTCTGTAAAACGAGGCCGCTGGCATGTTAGCGCGGGCAGCACAACTCTCTCCCCGCGTTCCAGGCTGTCAGCATACCCCATCTGATTTCCATTTACATTGCTTGCGTGAAATTTTACTCGCCTGCCGCCTCGATTGTCACGGAGGGTGAGAAGGGAGCTTTTGCGAATGTGCTATCGGAAGCTGAAGCCTTATCCTCTATACAGAACCTCATGTCCGACTTTGCCCAAACCGTCAAGCAGCAGGCCGACATCGTCAAGGTGATCGAGGGCTACATCCGCCTACGCAAATCCGGCGCGCAGAACTACCAGGGTCTCTGCCCCTTCCACAAGGAAAAATCGCCGTCGTTTTCCGTCCATGCTGTCCGCCAGTTCTACCACTGCTTCGGCTGCCAGGCCTCGGGGGACGTCTTCAGCTTTGTCGCAAAAATCGAGAACGTCCCCTTCCCCGAGGCGGTGCGGATCGTCGCCGGCAAGTGCGGCATTCCGCTGCCCAAGCGGGAGTTTTCCTCGCCGGAGGAGGCCGCCGGAGCGCGTTTGCGCGCCAAACTCCTGGAGCTGCACGAGACGGCTACACTTTGGTTTGAAGACCAGTTGCGCTCACCCGAAGGCGCTATCGCTCGCGAATATCTCGCCGGTCGCGGCCACACGCCCGAGGGCATCAAGACCTTCCGAATCGGCTACGCGCCTGACAGCTTCAACGCGCTGCGCGACCGGCTGAGCGGCATGGCCGACAACGAGACCCTGAGAGCCAGCGGCCTCTTTGCCTCGAAGGAACAAGGCGACGGCTCTCAAGGCCCAATCTACGATCGTTTCCGCAAGCGGGTCGTCTTTCCCATCTCCAACGAGAGCGGCCGGGTGATAGCTTTCACGGCGCGCACGCTGGAAACCGGCGACAAGGCCGGCGCCAAATACATCAATTCACCGGAGACGCCGCTCTATTCTAAGAGTCTCGTCCTGTTCAACCTGGACAAGGCGCGCTCTGCTATTCGCCAGATGGAGTTTGCCTTGCTGGTCGAAGGCCAGATGGACTGCATCTCGGTCTTCCTGCGCGGCATTCAGAACGTGATCGCCACCAGCGGCACGGCTTTCACCGAGCAGCAGGTGGCCATTCTCAAGCGCCACACCTCTCAAGTCGTCGTCAACTTCGATCCCGACGCCGCCGGCTCCAACGCCGCGGAAAAATCCATCGCCCTGCTCACCGAGGAGGGCTTCAACATCAAAATCGTCACCCTCGACGGCGGCCTCGACCCCGACCGCTACATCCGCGAGCGCGGTGTGGAGGCCTACACGGCGGCAATCCGCGGCTCGCGGCGCCAGGCCGATTACCTTATCGAGCGCGCTCGGACAGCCTTTCCCGGCGCCAGCGCGGAGCAGAAGCAGAAGGCGATGAACTTTCTGCTGCCTTACATTCGGCGCATGCCGGAGAAGCTCGCCCGCGACCAGTTTGCCGCCGACGCCGCGCAAAAGCTGGGCATCGACTCGGCCATCCTGCGCGAAGAACTGCGCCAGGCCGCGCTGCGCCGTCGCGACCACATCGAAACAAAAGCCGCAGCGCTCACCGAGGTCGAGCGGGTGCTGCTCCGCGCCCTGGCCATCGACGATCCGGAGAACGAGCGGTCGCGGCGGCTCGCCTGTGAAGCTCTCGCCCAGCAACCCGCGTGGTTTGAGCACCTGGGCGCCTTCGCGGCATTGCAGGCGTTGGCTCAGAGACAGGCTCGCGACTCCATGGACGCGGTTGAGGACGAGTCGCAACGCGCCTTGCTGGCAGAAACGCTTCTGGCTGAAACCAAACCGCCCGAGGAAAGCGAAGTGCAGAGCGCGATTCAGGAAATTCACGAGCGGGCCATCGAGCGCCGCCAGCGCGAACTGCGCACGCTCATCGCCGAAGCCGAGCGCCGCGGCGACCATGCTGAGCTGGCACTGCTAACGCAACAGAAACTGGAGATGGACCGAGCGCTGAGGCAGTTACACAACCAGAGACCGAAGGAGCAGTAGCCTCTTTCTGAATCATTCCAGAAAGAGGGAAGTCACTTTTTGTCGGCGGAGGGAGGGTAATGGTAATAGCCATCGCTTGCGGGAGGCTCTGTTTGCAACTCCTGCTTTCCAGGAATCTTCCATAAACCATGCATGCCGCTTTTGGTAGCAGCCGCTTGCCGGGCTGCCAGCCAGTCTGATATTCGGTATATCTTCTTCTCGTTCTTTACAGATTCATCGAGATTCTGATTTTCTTTCTCGTCGAGCGCCTCGGTGATATCTGTAATTTCCGGCTTGAAGCCTATGGCATAGTCGCTGGACCGGTTCTTGTTGATGAATCCGTTTGCGTTCGCAAGGTATGTGCGTCCCGCCGTGGATTCAAAGTTAACCTCGACGAACGAGGTGGCGAAGAAGATACTACCCTGACACAGATTTCTGCCGCAAGCTTGTATGGTAGAGTCCTGAGTCTTATACGATATTCCGATTACGTGCTTTCCTGGCAGCAACTGAATGATATCGGAATTCTCGACAGGGTTCTTTGCCATCGGGGCTCTTAAGCCCTGATCGTCGATTCTCTGGCCATCAATGGAATTAATCCTCGTATCGCGCGCAATTACGAGGATTGAGGTGCTCCCCCGAGGCTGAATAGGTCCATCGTATGGAATAACCAAGGGCAGAGCGAGAAAGCCGCTGGAAATCCAGTAAGGCTTGCCCTCTTTGGCGGGTTTCTTGTCTTTGGCGAACGAGGCGGATGCATTGAGCATCAGCGCCGCGCAGAAAAAGGAGATCACGAACTTGCGCATGGTTTCCTCTGGATGCTTCTCAAATGAATTGCCCACACCTGGCGGCGGGGTTGCGGAACTATGCGAATTCTACTCCCGGAAACCCGTAAAACACTCATTTTTCTTCTCCAATGGCCGATTTTGCATGCAAGAGAGGCGCTTTCTGGCGCGAGAAACCCGGACGCTCTGCCGGAATCATGCGTCCGAGTATCGGCTGACGCGTCTAATTAGGCAGGAGCGAAATTTGGATCAGGAATCAGACGACCCGATTTTGTCTTGGAATCAACAGGTAAGGCGTGGTAATCTATTGATCTCAGTGCAGATGCGCGCCCCTTTGCCCCAACCATGAGCTACGGCTCGCGGGCGACCCAGGTGAAACCTGAAGCGCTTGTCATCCTGTTCCGAGCAACCCCTGAATCCGCATCTTTTATGCGGGTGACCGCGAGTTTGTGTCCGCGCGCGCCGTTGATTTGGATTTTCACTAGGAAATCTATCTTCGTGTGCCCTGGACCGTACTGCATCGGAACCCGCGCACCGGCGCGCAAGACGGTGCTGAACATGCTTTGCGCTAGAGAGTAGGAATATTTTGGCGAGCGACGACAAATTCGAGCACGAACACATTTCCGCGCCCGAGCACGAGCACGATGTCGACACCATCATCGAAGTCGGCAAGGAAAAGGGCTATCTGACCTACGGCGATGTGAACGAGATGCTGCCGGAGGAGATGGCCACTTCGCCCGATGATCTGGACGACCTGATCACCACCATCGGCACCCAGGGCATCGACCTGCTGGACGGCCCAAAATTCCACGGCGACAAGGACTTCGAGCCGGAAGAAGGCGATGACGTCGAACTGGACCTGACGCCGGGTACGCTGGAAAAGACCAACGACCCGGTGCGCATGTACCTGCGCGAGATGGGCACCGTGCCGCTGCTCACCCGCGAAGGCGAAGTTGAAATCGCCAAGCGCATTGAGCGCGGCCAGATGCGCGTCCTCAAGGCCATCTCCCGTTCGCCCATCGTGATTCGCGAGGTCATGGCGCTCGGCGAGGACCTCAAGCGCGGCGTGCGCAACATCAAGGAAGTGGTCATCTTCGACGACGAGGAGCTCACCGAAGAGGTCGTCGTGGCGCGCGTCAAGGCCACCGTCGCCCGCATCGACGCGCTCAACAAGCACCAGAAAAAGATTGCCGTGCTGGAGGAGAAGCAAGCCGCCTCCGCAAAAGCCAAGGCCTCTGTAGCACGCCATACCCGCTGGCTGATCGCCCGCGAGAAGGTGCTGGTCTCGCGCATCGTCCGCGAACTCAAGTACACGCCCATGGAGCGCAAGCGCCTGCTCGACAAGGTCAACAAGACCGTCGACACCATGCGCACCCTGGAGCGCCAGATTCGCTCGCTGGAACAGAAGCACGAAGCCAGCCGCAGCGACGAGCTGAAGAAGGAGTACCGCCGCCAGCAGAAAAACTGCAAGGCCGACCTGGAAAAGATCGAGGCCGACGCCGGCGTCCTCATCGTCGAGTTGAAGCGCACCCAGCGCGAGATGATCCAGGGCGACATGGACGCAGATCAGGCTAAGCGCGAACTGATCGAAGCCAATCTCAGACTCGTCGTTTCCATCGCCAAAAAGTACACCAACCGCGGCCTCCAGTTTCTCGACCTGATTCAGGAGGGCAACATCGGCCTGATGAAGGCCGTGGACAAATTCGAATATCGCCGCGGCTACAAATTTTCCACCTACGCCACCTGGTGGATTCGCCAGGCCATTACGAGAGCCATCGCTGATCAGGCCCGCACCATCCGCATCCCGGTGCACATGATCGAGACCATCAACAAGCTCATCCGCACCAGCCGCCAGCTAGTCCAGGAGCTCGGCCGTGAGCCATCCAGCGAGGAGATTGCCAAGCGCATGGACATTCCGGTGGCCAAGGTGCGCAAGGTGCTCAAGATCGCGCAGGAGCCCATCTCGCTCGAAACCCCTATCGGCGAAGAGGAAGACTCGCACCTCGGCGACTTCATCGAAGACCGTCAGGCCGTCTCGCCCTCTGAAGCGGTCATCAGCGTCAACCTCAAGGAGTACACCTCGCAGGTTCTGCGTACGCTCACCCCGCGCGAGGAGCGCGTCATCAAAATGCGCTTCGGCCTCGAGGACGGCTCCGAACACACCTTGGAAGAGGTAGGCCAAAGCTTCCAGGTCACCCGCGAGCGCATCCGCCAGATCGAAGCTAAAGCCCTGCGCAAGCTCCGCCACCCCTCACGCTCGCGAAAGCTGAAAGCCTTCGTCGAAGGCGTCAAGGAAATGTAATTCAGTCGCAAAGAGCCGCAACCTTAGAATAGGCTGCGGCTCTTTTGTTATATCGCCAAAAATAATTGCCCTGCCGAAAATCGACAGATCGCCTCAATGCCTCACATCTGCGTTCGCTGCTCACGCTTTGGAGCTAGCGGGAGCCGGATCTGGCTAGCGCTTTCCAGTTGTGGAGCCGCCAGATTCAGGGTCGGCAGTGCTCGTGTCAAGCTTGTCCATCAGCATCGTTCCCAGGCTCTCAAGTACCCCTTGATTGTTTCCGCCGCCAACGACCAAAATCTTGGGCATGAAAGCTGCATTGCCAACCGCAAGCGCCTTGATGGCGTTCACCAGTGCCGTGGGTCCCTTGCCCAGCGCTTCCACCTGTCTCTCGTAGGCCTCTGCGTTGGCCAAACCCACTGCGCGAACTTCGGCGCCCTTGGCAGTGCCGGTCTGCTCGATGTACGTGGCCTCTCCCTGGGCCTCCTTCATCCTGGCCTCGGTTTTGTTTGTCTGGATGTCCACTCCCACCTTTGACTTCGCTAGCTCCACCTGCATATCGGCGGTGCCACGAGCCTTCTCCGTCTCGATGCGCTGGTCCTGAGACTGTCTCTGCATTTTGAATGTTTCCACTTCCTGATGCGCGACCTCTCGTTGAGTCAGAACAGTAACCAACTGCTCGGGGTAGACGACATCCTGGATATAAACTCCTCTGGTCTCGATTTCGTACTCGGCGAGTTTTTCCTGGATGTAGCTGAAGGCCTCTTCCTGGACTTTCTGGCGCGTCTGGATGAACTTGATTGCTTCCATGCCGCCAATCTTGTCGCGAAAGAGGTTGCCCACGGCAGCCTGCAAAACTTCGTTCACAAGATTTTCCATGGAACCGACCATGGAAATAACACGCGGAGCATTTGTATCCGGAACGTGAATCAAAACTTGCAGATCGATGCTGAACACAAAGCCCTCATTGCTTTTGGCAATGATCGGCTCAAGGCGCGCATCAAGCCCATGAGCTCCTGTCACGTCCTTTGCCCAGTCGAGCTTTAGAATGGCCGTAAGAACCAGCTTCGCATCATAAATCCGGGGATTGATCGGGTACTTCCCCGTTCGCAACGCTTCTTGCCAGATGCCCTGATGCCCTGGTCGAACCAGGCTGCCAAATTTGAAGTTTGCCCCGGATGTGTCCTGTGTGGGCAATCCTACGTAGGCCTTGATTACGGCCACCTGTCCCTGTTCCACAACCAGCATCGGCACTTGTTCCACGCGAACCAGGAACGGGTTCAGGTTGTAAGCGCCATAAAGCAGCGGGTCATGTTGGAGGCCGATCTTCCCGCCGGCTTCCAGAAACTTCTGGAAATCCTGATAGTTGTTGTGCTGATCGTTCTTGCTGCCCAGGATCATGCTCATCAGCTGGAAATCGCTGACGCCATCTTGCCCTTCGAGTTCGCTGACGTCTTTGAATCCGCCCAGCCTGCTGGCAATGGCGCCCGCCTGCAAGGGTTCACCGTCTAATGTGGTGACCACTCCGATCATGTCCGTGACGATGCCGTTTGCGCCGGCCGGCTTGGGAGCTATGCGCGTAACATCAAGCTGCCAGCCTTCAAGACCGAAGGAATCGTAACCGAGCTTGTTTTTGTCTGCGAGATTCTTGTACTCCTCTGACACCGGTACGCCGAAGACCTGCGGCTTGGTAATCACCAAAAAAGCCACTGGGTGAATCGGCGCCAGCGTGCCGGGAGATAGAACTGGTCTTTGAACGCCCTTCTCTCCGCCCTTATCAAGAAATGCTCTGAAGTCTGTGAAGTTCCCGAAGGCTGGATTGTACCTGCCTGATTTCGCCCCGATAGGCGTGGGTTTGCCAACCTGTGCGATCACCACGCCAATCTGTCCTGGCGGCACCTGAACCCACGGGTGTTTGGTCACATCAGAGAACAGCTTGAATTTGAAGCGAATGCCTGGCATGAGAAGATCGGCCTGATAACCGGCCTCTCCCTGAAAGGCTACGGGGTTATCGCCGGGCAGCTTCCTTCCAAACCTGTTTCGTACAAGTCCGATTTGGGTCGGTCCAATACTGTAGAACGACATGATGACGGCGCCAATCAAAAACACCGCGCCTACGACGATTAAAAATGACAATACATAACCAACAATCTCCGCCATTTCAAATCTCCATTTCCTTCCCGCAAAATTCTCTCGAATTATACCTCCATGAGTCGATTCTGATCGTCAAATACGAAATCTACAGCGTAAAATGGCGCGATTCCAGGCCATCTGAACTCGTCCACGTATCAGCTAGCAGCCTTCTCCAATTCGGCCCATTCCTCCATGCTCAGCTTCAATCCCGCAGCCGCGACATTCTCCTCCAGATGCGCCACCTTCGACGTGCCCGGAATCGGCAGCATCACCGGCGAGCGTTGCAACAGCCAAGCCAGCGAAAGCTGCGCCACTGTCGCTGAATGTCTCGCCGCAATCTCACTCAGCGCCTGCGCCGCTGGGTTGTCCGCCTTCAGCAGCTTGCCTGCGTTGATCGGATACCAGGGCAAAAAGCCAATGCCTTCGCGCTCGCAATAAGCCAGCGTCTCCTCATGCCTTCTGTCGGCCAGGCTATATCGATTCTGGACTGTCGTGATCTCGACAATCTTCCGCGCCGCATCAATCTCCGCCGGCGTGACTTCGCTCAAGCCGATGTGGCGAATCTTGCCCTGGGACTGGAGATTTTTGAGCGCGCCCAGCTACTCTTCGAGCGGCGTCCGCGGGTCAATCCGATGCAACTGATACAGGTCAATCCGCTCCAGCCGGAGCCGCCGCAAACTCATCTCCACACACTGAATCAAATAGCCCGCGCGGCCCATGTACTCGCTCTTCGCCGGTCCCTGGCGCGTGATGCCGCCTTTGGTTGCAATGACCAAGCCTGGCGCGTAGGGATAAAGCGCCTCGGCGATCAGCCGCTCGGCAATCTCCGGCCCATAGGCGTCCGCGGTGTCGATCAGCGTAACGCCCAGCTCAACGGCCCTTCGCAGAACGCGGCGCGCTTCGGCAGCATCAGCCGGTTCGCCCCATGCGCCTTCGCCCACCAGCCGCATGGTTCCATAACCCAGACGATTGACCGGCAAGTCGCCGCCGATGAGAAAGCTGCCGCTGGCCGAGTTAATTGGTTTGCTCATGCCAGTTGGATGCTGCGACGGGTCGGGCGGTGCGGAAATTAGGGGAACCCGGAATCGACCAGATGCGTATGTAGAATTCAGAGCAAACAAGGAGAACCGCCCATGAGCAGCCAACCGTATCCCAACGCGCAAGCAATCTTTTACCAGCAGTATGCGGCGGTGCGCCGCGACGAGGTTGTGGGCGTTCTGCTGGCGCTGTTTCTGGGCTGCTTCGGCCTCCACCACTTTTATCTGCGACGGACTGGCCTGGGAATTCTCTACATCATCTTAACGGTGACGGTCGTTGGCGCCTTCGTCACCGGGTTCCTCGGCTTTATCGAGTGCTTCTTCATGCCGGGCCGGGTGCGGGAGTTCAACGCCATTCAGGCGGCGGGGATTGCGGCCACTCTGGGAATCGCGATGCCGGGATGGGGCCAGCCGTGGAATGTAACCATCAATGTCCCGCCTGCGCCGCAGCCAGGCACACTGGCAGCCTGCGGACGTTGCCGGCAAACCAACCCGCAGGGCGCGCACTTCTGCTCCGGATGTGGAGCGGTGCTCTGAGATTAGAGCATTTTCACCGATAGAGTAAGGAAGCTCCGTGCCCCATCCATTTCACGTTCTGTGTGAAATGGGTGGGAAACCACAAAATCAGCCTCACAAAAACTATGAAAATGCCCTAGCTGTGGAGTCTCAAGAGGGTGTTCCGATTCAGACCTGCGCGCCCTCTTACTCCACTTCCAGCACCAGGCACTTCAAGTACTCCGTCTCCGGCAAATTCAGCACTACAGGATGATCGAGCGCGGCACCACGCCGCTCCAGCAGCCGCACACGCCGGTGGGCGTCGGAGGCGGCAGCGGCGACGCTGGCTTCCAATTCCGTCCAGCCCACATGATGCGAGCAGGAGCAGGTCACCAGCAATCCGCCTGCGCGCAGCATCTTGAGCGCCCGCAGATTCAGTTCCTTGTAGCCGCGCAGCGCGCCTTCAACAGCTCGCTGGCTCTTGGCGAAGGCCGGCGGATCGAGCACGATGGCGTCGAATTTCTCGCCTGCGTCCGACCAGTCGCGCAGAATCTGAAAAGCATCGCCCTCCACCCAATCCACATGCGCGGTGAGTCGCGGGCGGTTGGCCTCAAGATTTCGCTCCGCCACTTCCAGCGAGGCGCGAGAGGCGTCAACCCCCGTCACCTGAGCGCAGACCTCAGCTAGATGCAAAGCAAAGCCGCCCTGGTAGCAGCACACGTCCAGCGCGCGGCCGCCTCCGTCCCGTTTCGCCATGCCCAGCTTGCGCGCCCACTCGGCAACGGCGGCGTAGTTGGCCCGCTGGTCGAGGAAGGCTCCAGTCTTCTGCCCGGAGTTGGCGTCGAACTCGAAGACCAGGCCATTCAGCCGGAATTCTTTGCTCGTGGATGGGGTTGCGGCATCAGCAGTCCAAAGCGGCTCCGAACTCGGCGCGGACAGCCCCTCCAGTTCGCGCACTCTCGGGTCAGGCCGCTCCAAAATCGCCGCTGGCGACAACTCATCCCGTAGCACGCGCACACAGTTCTTGCGCACCGCGGCCGAATCCAGCCCTTTGGCCAGCAATTGCAGAATCACCAGCTCGCCGTACTTGTCCGCCACCAGGCCCGGCAGCTCGTCGGCCTCGCTGAAGCACAAGCGGCAAGCATTGTTCTGCTCGTCGATCAACGGCTTGCGCCGCCGAATCGCCGTCCGCAGCCGGGTCTCCAGCAACACCAGCCACTGCGCCTCACTGATTGCTTCGCGCGAGACCAGCCGCAGGGCAATCTGCGAGGTGGGGCTGTAAAGCGCCGTGCCCAAAAGCAATCCGCGACTGTCGGCCACAGGCAAAAGCGCCGGTGTCTCTCCCGCGGGCAGTTCAACGGATTCAATGTCGGAGGCGTAGACCCACAAATGGCCCGCGCGCAGCCGGTCTGCGGCGCGGCGGTTGATCCTGACGCCGGGAGCTTGTGAAAGTTGCGCTTTTGCGACTTTGACTTTGGGGGCGGGATGGTCTGGTCGGCTCCGGCTCATCTTACTATCATCTCACCCCGTGGGATTTTTGCCGGGTAAATGGCATGATTACAATGGTTGAAGACTGGACAAAAATCCATGATGCAAGGTAAAAACCCATTTTTGCTCCGCTCTTTCTGTCTGCTTTGGACAATTTTCTCTGTATTTTTTACCGGCATAGGCCACGCACACGCTGAGTGTGCATATCGGTACAACCAGAGAACATCGGTTGTCCAGGGTCACAAAGTTATGGTTGAAATCTACCAGCCAGAGGGGCGGAAGACATTTCCGCTGGTCTTGATGCTTCATGGTTCGGCCGGCGCGCTGCGTGTCCAGCCGGGAGTGGAACCGGCATCGGACAACTTCGGCGAAAAGATGCTCACCCGCGCCTGTTTCACGGTCATTTTCCCCCACTATCTCGAAGCCCTCGGAGTTGAAAGCCTGCTTACGCAGGAGGAGATGCACGCCCGCTCCCAGCAGCTTCTTGTCGCCGTATCGCAACTACTCGACGAGGCCGAGGCGCTGCCTTCTGTGCGGCGAAGGCCCGTCTTCCTCTTTGGCCAATCGCTGGGTGGCTATCTGAGCGTCTCCCTGGCGCTGAACCGTACGGAAATTGCGGCCATCAGCGAGATCTCCGGCGGCCTCGATGGCTCCTTTCTTCCAACGCGAAAGAAACTTCCGCCGCTGCTTGTCTCCCACGGCGAGGACGACCGCAACGTCCCCGCCGCAGAGGGCAAGCGGCTGGCAGGCGTTTGGAGAGACCACGGCGGAGTGGCCTCAGAGCGTTACTACAAGGGCCAAACTCATTACTTCTCCGCCGATATTCTCCGCGAAATTGAACGGAATACCGTGCAGTTTTTCACCTACCGCCACCAGGAATAACCGGCGGCAAACTGGAGCGTGAACTTCACACCAGGGTTGTGATCTCCTAGACTGGCGTTCGAGTAATGGATAACCTTCATGGCGAAGTTGACGCTGTGTTTGGGCTTGTTGAAGATATTGACTCCCACCCCCACCTGCGGTGTGAAGTTGATGACACTGGTGCTACTCTCAAATTGATCAGTTTGCTGATGGAAATATAAGGGGAATTTATGGTTTGTCCAGAGAAGGCCGCCGCCGAGCTGGACCCAGGGAACGACGCGTGCTGAATCTCGCGGGCTGAAGTTCCAGCGCAGAAGAAATGGTGTGATGCTTGCGCCATGAACGTCATCTCCATTCCATTGATACGGAACTGTAACAGGAGTAGGTCCCTCGTTTGCTACGAATTGCGCAATTGATTGAGAAGGATACCTCGCAAGCCAGAACGGCATGACCTCCAGCATCGCTTCGCCGCGTCCGCGCAAAGGCATTGGCCCTTCAAACCGTCGGGTCTGCTTGCCCGCTTCAAATCCAGCACTGTACAATTGCAATTCTGCATTCAGATATACTTTAAAATTAGGCTGTTGAACAGTAATAATCCTATAATCAGGAGGAAATCCCCCCTGCACAAATACGCCATATTGCCATGGGTGCTTCGATAAGCCACTCTCGCCTTGTGTTGATGCGGTTTCCTTTTCTGCCGCAATGGATTTCACCGAAAAAGAAAACGCAGATATAATAGCCAAGTAAATCACAACACTTCGCAACGCACAATTCAAGCTCTTCTTTTCTGTTCTCATTCCATCTCCCCTCGATTATTTTGGTTCGTATGTTTTTACGAAGTTGCAGTGGCCGGCCTTGGAGGCTGGGTTTAGCCTCCAGGGCTGGCCGTAAGTTACTTCAATCTGACAAGGGTCCGCATGGCGGATATCCCGGCGATCCGCACCTATTGACCTTGAGGGGGGTAAAATAAATGGTGAACTCTGAGGCGCCTATTACATTTCCAGACGAGTCCTGGACCACGAGATAGGTGGTCCCGTAAGTTGTTGGCGCTGGAACAACGATGGAGGTTGTGGTTGACGCCGTGACGCTGCTTTGCGCGAGATTTGCTCCCGCGTTGCTGTAGTTGGCGGCTGTGAGAGCCGTAGCCACCGGCAAACTTTCAGAAGAATCAACAGGAGGAGGATAAGTGAGAGTGACGTAAGCCGGGCAGGTATTTACGCCAGTATTTACATTGATTACGCAACCGCTGGGCGTGGCGACCATGTACGCTGCATTTGAGCCACAACGCAACTGGACCGTACTTCCATCACCTGAATTTTCCAGTGTGATAAAACTTGCACTGGTTGAGACGCAGTTGCTATTGTTTGGACCGTTGGCATAAAAAGTCCAGATTGCTGGCTGAGCGTCGGTGTAAAAGTTGGCCTGACCGTAGGTGCCATCGGTCGCGAATGCATTGATTTTGTTTTGATTTAGCGCTCCGTTGCCATTTCCCACATCAATAACATCACCAACATTGGGAATACAGTTAGAATCGCTGGTTACATCGCACGGAATTGTAAATGGATGCGCATAGCCAGTAATCGTGACTCCACCCCATACTTCGCTTGAGCCTCCAGAAGTGGATGTGTTCGTTGTTTGAATGTTGAAGTGTGGCGAAGAGGCGCTTGTTGAACCATAGCTTTGTGGGGTATAACTGCCGCTTCCTCCCCCACTGCCGCAGCCCACGGCCAGAATCGACAAGGACGCCAAGACGATTGCACAAAGTGATTTAAGATTCATCATTAGCGGCCTTCCTTTCCTGTGGTATCGGCGCTTGCGGTCTGCAAGGTTGCGAATTCCGGCCTCAGCGAAGAGCTGATGCCCAGATCGCTGAACAGTCCATCTGCGGCGTGAACCAAATCAAAGAGGCTGAGATTCTGCGTCTTGCCGTGGAGGATGTCGGACAACTGCTGGGTTCGCTGCTGGAAGGTAGCTGCGGGTACGGCATCCGTGCCGCCCGCCGCCTGTTCCGAGGCAGTCATCTGATACTCCGGCGAGTAGAGCTTCTGGTAGATCAGGCTGGTGGCCAGGAAGGCGGCCTCCGTGGGACTGATGTTTGCGCTCAGAGCCTGGAACTTCCCATTGGCGTCAGGTGGCGCCTGGTTGGCCAGCAGTTGCGGATAGCGGACCATGAACTCCATGCGCAGCTTGCGCACTTCCGCCTGGGTTGTCAGAGCCCACTCCGGAGCGCCCAAGATACGGGCAAGGTTGTTGTTGGCCCGGACCAGGTCTTCCTCGTGGACGGCGGCGTGAGAGCCGTTGCGGTAATCGGTTTCGGCCTGGGCAAGACGCCCCGTGTAATGGAAGGCGTCGGCAACCTCTACAGGAATGCCCACGCGTTGAAATATTGTGCCGGATAGGCCTGCGATTGCCTGCGGATTGCCCGCATGGATGAGAGCGGCTTGGCGATTCACCTGACGGTGCGTCTCGACAAGAGTAAGCGGTGCCTTCGCCTGGGAAGGTTGAGCGGCTGGGGCCGGTTGTACGGCGGTCTGGGCAAATAAACTGGAGGCCGTGAGGGAGGCACTCAGGAGGAAGACGCGAACGATATGCACATAGAGTCTATGCACATCTTGCCCCCCCCCCCCGTGAATTTCCGGTAAATTTTGACGCATATTTTCCTTTCGGTGGTGAGGTTTGCGGCGAAAAATTATCTTTTCCGCCGGAGTTAGCAATTGGACTATTGCGGTTTGAGATTCATCGCGCAAATTATAGAGCGGCCAAAAGACCTGCCAATTTGTTACCAAGGAGTATTACCATTCAGCCTTTTACCTGTCAAATTAATAAATAGTCAACACCATAAATACCTCTTGGTAACTATTGATAATGATTACTTGGCAGGCGAGGTCTTCATACGCCCCAAACGCAATCGGCCTATAATAAAGTATGGCGACTGCCCGGCTGCTCATACCGGCGGAGGTTCCCAGCGCGCCCCCGGCTCCCCAGGGGAAGGCGCAACCCGTCGTGCGCGACCCCAACCAGCGCGTCATCGACCGGGCTGACATCGACCACCGCTTTGATGCGCTGCTCAAGCAGGTCCACGCCAATCGCCCCAGCGATGACATCTCTCTCGTCCGCAAAGCCTGGGAGTTCTGCGTCCGGCACCATGAAGGGCAAACTCGGGCCTCGGGCGAACCCTACATTATTCACCCGCTCGAGGTAGCCGAGGTGCTGGCGGATATGAAGATGGACTCGACCTCCATCGCCGCCGGCCTGCTGCACGATTCGGTCGAAGACACGCCCGCCACCAACGAGGAGATTGAGGCCGGCTTCGGCGAGCAAGTGGCGCACATCGTCGAGGGTGTCACCAATATCGACAAAATTGAGTTTGCCAATCGCGAGGACCGCCAGGCGGAAAACGTGCGCAAGATGCTGCTGGCCATGGTCTCGGATGTGCGCGTGGTGCTGATCAAGCTGGCCGACCGGCTGCACAACATGCGGACACTCGAGCATTTGAGGCCGGAGCGCCGCGAGTCCATCGCCCGCGAAACCCTGGACATTTACGCGCCGCTCGCGCATCGGCTGGGCATGGGCAAAGTGCGCGGCGAACTGGAGGATCTGGCCTTCCGCTACACCGACCCGGTCAGCTATGAGCAGGTCGCGGAGGCCGTCGAAGTCCGCCGCACGGAGGGCGAACAGTTCCTGCGCAGCGTGGAAGACACGCTAATCGAGCAACTGCGGGAAAACAACATTCCCGCCCGCGTCGAGTGGCGCATCAAGCGCATCTACTCCATCTTCCAGAAGCAGCAGCGCTCCAAGGTTTCCTTCGACCAGGTTTATGACCTGCTGGCGATTCGCGTTATTACGCAGGATGTGGCCGCCTGCTACGCCGTCTTCGGCCTCATCCATACTCTGTGGAAGCCGGTGCCGGGGCGCATCAAAGACTTCATCGCCATGCCCCGCGCCAACCGCTACCAGTCGCTGCACACCACGGTGATGAGCCCCAGCGGCCACCAGTTCGAGGTGCAGATTCGCACCGAGGAGATGCACCGCATCGCCGAGGAAGGCATCGCCGCTCACTGGAAGTACAAGGCCGGCGCAGGCGTGGTTACGGCGCGCGACGAGGAGCGGCTGAACTGGATCAGGCAGTTGGTCGAGTGGCAAAAGGAGATGACCGACCCCAACGAGTTTCTCTCCAGCCTGAAGATGGACCTGTATCCCGACGAGGTGTACACCTTCACGCCCAAGGGGAAGGTGGTGGTGATCCCGTCCGAGGGCACGCCCATCGACTTTGCCTACACCATTCACACCGAGGTGGGCCACACCTGCGTGGGCGCCAAGGTCAACGGCCGCATGGCTCCTCTGCGCACCAAACTGCGAACCGGCGATATCGTCGAGATCGTCACCCAGAAGGATCACAAGCCGAGCCGCGACTGGTTGACGTTTGTCAAGAGTCCCCGCGCCCGCAACAAGATCAAGCACTGGCTCAACGAAGATCATCGGCGGCGGGCAGTCGAGATCGGACGCAAGCTGCTGGAGCGCGAGGCGCGCAAATTCAAGGTGCCGCAAAGCCAGATCAGCGACCAGGACCTGGGCCGCCTCGCCAACGAATATGGCGTAGCCACCGCCGCTGATCTGCTGGCCGCCCTGGGCCTGGGCAAGCACTCCGCCCGCCATCTGCTCAATAAGCTGGCTCCCGGCTCTACCAATTTGCCAGAGCCTGAAGTTGCGCCGGAGATCAAGCCCGGCACTGCGGCGGCCATGTCCGACGCGGTGCGCAAGCTGCACCTGACCGGCTCGGATTCGCTCCAGGTCGAGGGCCAGAACGACATGCTGGTCTATCGCGCCCGATGTTGCAACCCCATTCGCGGCGAAGAGATTGTAGGCTACGTCACCCGCGGCAAAGGCGTGGCCGTCCATGCGCGCGGTTGTCCCAACGTGCAGAACCTGCTTTACGAGAGCGACCGCCGCATCAATGTCGAATGGTCGCGCACAGTCAGCCCGGCCGGCAAGCCGCAGCGCTACCCGGTCAAAATTACCGTCTCCTGCGACGACCGCCCCGGCATGTTGAAGGAGTTGATCGCCGTCCTCTCCGACGACAACTCCAACATCAGCGGCGTCGATATCCGCAAGGACGAGAATGGCGAAGCCGTCGTCGAGCTGATTGCCGAAGCCGAAGACGTGGGCCACCTCAACCGCATGGTCCTCGGCCTGCGCCGCGTCCCCGGCGTCCGCGCCGTGCAGAGAACACAAAAGCTGTAAGCCGCGGCGGTAAGAGGAGAATCAGAAGCTGGCAATCAGTTCAAACCGTTTCGCCGTTGGTTCCACGATCCGTACGCGGCCATGACCGGGATTGATCTGCTCATGGAGGCGAACCACTCCCGCAGACTCCAGCTTGAGCACGTCGCGGCGCACACTTTTAGGATCGCGATTCAGCTCCGTTGCCAGCGCGGAGATGGAAAGTGCCTTGCGGCGCGCCGTTTCGCACAGGCGGATTCGCTCCGCTGTCAGCACTTCCAGCATGGTCAGAGGATTGTCGAACGTAATAGTCATCTCGGGACGAATCGGCTCGCGGCGAGCCAGCTTTGCGGCTCGCGTAAGAGCGCGTTTCTTGTAACCCTCGAATCCGTCCGAACGAACCGTTATCTTCATCGTTTCTCCTCACGCAAACCCTGGACACAGCGAACCTCAGCTGTTTCGTCCACAACCTTGCGAGCGTGCGCGGGTCGGGCCATCGCTGTCATGAGTATATCTCAGGTAGGGCACTTGATGCCACTGCTGGAATCTAGAATTCACCGGTCGCCTTGTGAAGTAGTAGCGCGCCTTGATTCCGCCCGGATAACCGTCTTTCCTGTCCAATGTTCGCATAGGCCTGAATTGATCAGACTATTGCCGGTTGCGGTGGAATTCTAATGTGTATGAGTCATGACGCGTTTTGCGGCGATAGACCGCTCGTCTCCGCTGTTCGCGGCCATGATGAGGCATTTCTGAAGCAGGACGCATGAGGAAGGAGGCCGCTTCGATGGTAGCACTAAAGAAGATACCCTTTGATACCGCGGTTTTTTTGGCGACTGAAGGATCCGGACGAAGCATCCTCCACAACACGGCTAGGCAGGCTTTCTTTTCCCAGGGAGACACGGCAGATTCTGTGTTTTATCTCCAGAGTGGCAGGGCAAAGCTCACCGTCGTCTCCAAGAGAGGCAAAGAGGCCACGGTAACCATGCTTGCGCCCGGGGATTTCTATGGCGAGGAGTCGATGGCGGTCGCGGGAGCACTGCGCGCGGCCTCGGCCATGGCCGTATCCGCATGTGTCGCGCTCAAGATCGGGAGAGACCAGATGCTCCGCGTCCTGCATGAGGAACACGCGTTCTCCGATTTTTTCATGCAGTTTATCCTGACGCGAGGCATCCGAACCCAGGCTGACCTTGTCGATCAGCTCTTCAACTCCAGCGAACGGCGTCTGGCGCGAACACTCTTGTTGATGGCGGAATTTGGCGGAGCGGGCGAGCCGGAGACCCTGCTTCCACCGGTAACCCAGGAGACTCTTGCCGCCATGATCGGCACCACCCGCTCCCGCGTCAGCTTTTTCATGAATCGCTTTAGAAAGCTCGGCTACATCGAATACAACGGCCGCATTCGGGTTCACACGTCGTTGCTCAACATGGTTCTACACGACGATTTGCCGGAGGAGAACACATCCCGGCCCAAGCTGCTCGATTCTCCGCCCTATCCCGCGCGAACCGCCAGACGAGCGCAGTTGGTATGAGCTGATAATTCATTCTTCTCGTTCGTAGAGCCGGATGTCCATTCGCGTCATTAACCAGGTAAGGAGATCAAATGTCCTTTGGAATTTATGCCGCCGGATACGCAATCATGATTGCCGGACTGGCTTACGCCGCGCACCTTGTGCATATGCCAACACATTGGATTGTTGTGGGCGCGGTGATACTGATTGGCGTAGGAATTCTGTCGGGCGTAAAGGCCACGCGCCAGAGAGACTCCGCCAACTAAGCCGCTTTATCGCCCCAGCACTTGCTTGGCGATGGTGGCCAGTTGCATATTCGACGTGCCCTCGTAGATGGCGCCCACCTTGGCGTCGCGGTAGTACTTCTCAGCCGGAGAATCGCGCACAAATCCGTTGCCGCCGAAGACTTCCACGCACTGGCTGGCTACCCGTTCGGCCACGCCGGGAACAAAATATTTGGTCATGGCGGCCTCACGCACAAACGGCTGGCCGGCGTCCTTGAGCCGCGCCGCGTTGTAGACCATCAGCTTGGCCGCCTCAATCTCGGTAGCCATCTCGGCCAGTGCAAACTGCACCGCCTGAAACTCCGCAATTGGCTTGCCGAACTGACGCCGTTCCTTGGCGTAGCGAACCGCATGACCCCACGCGCCCTCAGCCAGCCCCAGCATCTGCGCGCCAATCCCGATGCGCCCCTCGTTCAGCGTCTCCATGGCGATCTTGTAGCCCTTGCCCGGCTTGCCCAGCAGGTTGGCTTCCGGCACTTGGCAACCATCCAGAATCAGCTCGCAGGTGCTGCTGGCGCGAATCCCCAGCTTGTCTTCCTTGCGCCCCACGGTGAATCCCGGCGCGCCTTTCTCCATCAGAAAGGCGGTGATGCCCTTGTAGCCCGCCGCCGGATCGAGCGTGGCGAAGACGATGAACAGTCCCGCCTCGCGCGCGCCGCTGATCCACAGCTTGCGCCCGTCCAGCCGATAGCCGCCGGCAACCGCCTCGGCGCGAGTCTGTAGCGCAAAGGCATCCGAGCCAGAACCGGCCTCGCTGAGCGCATAAGCACCCGCCGTATCGGCCGCCAGCCGCGGCAGCCATTTGCGGCGCTGCTCCTCCGTGCCCCAGCACAGCAGCGCATTCACCACCAGCGTGTTGTGCACGTCCACCAGAACGGCCACGCCGGGGTCTACTGTCGAGAGCGCCTCAATGGCCAGCACCGAATCGAAAAAGCTGCCGCCCGCCCCGCCCAGCTCTTCGGGAATCTCGATCCCCATCAGTCCCAGCTCAAAAAGCTGTTCCACCAGCCCCGGAGCCAACTGCTGTTCGTCGTCCATGGAGCGCACAAGCGGCGCAATCTTTTCCTCCGCAAACTGCCGGACGGTCGTGTAAAAGAGGTTCTCTTCTTCGGAAAGCTGTGTCAGTGCGAAAGAATGTGCTGTGAGAGTCAAGATTTACCGCCTCTGGCCTTGAAGTGTATCAAAGCAAGCGTTTGCGGGCGCGTTCCCACAGCGTGTTTCAAAAACCAGCTTTATGTCAGGGCACGACTTCGCAGTATGCGGAAAAATGCAAACGGAGTAGCAAGAAGTGTCAGGGCACGACTTCACAGCTTGCGAATAAATTCATTCGGTGTTGCAAGAAGTATCAGGGCACGACTTTAGTCGTGCCGCAAGAGCAGCAAAATCAGCGATGGCTTTAGCCCTTGAAGGAATGTCCGGCTTGGATTTTGTTTTAATCAGAGGTTCCTTAATGACTAGGCCGGGGCAATCCCCGTTGCCCGGACGGCCTGCGAAGACAGGAATCATGTCCGGAACTTTCCCCATTTGAAAATGACTCCTGCGGATTGTGAGCGAAAAGGAGCACCTGGCCCCCTCGCAAAGTTACACAATCAATTATCGCGGTTCGCGCGTCTAAATCATAAATGGGATGCGGCAAGCGCGTTTTTAACGTTATGATTTGATGGGTGCCGCAACTTATTGTCTGGTCGGGGGTTTCCTCCGAAGGAAGGGTCCAGGAAAAACCACTATGCGCTTGATGAAGGCGTTCCCCCTCAGTGTCTTCAGTGTATTGGCCGGCGCTTTGCTCTGCGCGGCGGCCCTGCTTTGCGGTCCATTTTTGTCAGCCCAGAATTCCTCTGTCGCCCAGCGGATTACGACAGATGTAAATGAGCTGTCGCTGGCTACGCTGAAAGGCAACGTGCCGCGCATGGCGCAAGCGGAGTTTGATCAGGGCGAGGCAGAACCCTCCACGCCATTGACTCACATGCGCCTGGTCCTGTCGCGCTCCGCCGAGCAGCAGGCGGCGCTGGACTCCTATCTCGCCCTGTTGCAGGACAAATCCTCGCCCAACTACCACAAGTGGCTCACCCCAGAGCAGTTCGGCCAGCTTTACGGCCCGGCGGATTCGGACATTGCCGCCCTGGTCGCCTGGCTCCAGTCACACGGGCTCCAGGTCGAAACGGTCTCCAAGGGGCGCACGAATATCGCCTTCAACGGGACGGTAAGCCAGGCGGAGGAGGCTTTTCACACCTCCATCCACTCCTTCCAGGCCGGCGAAGATCAGTTCACATCCAACACCACCGACCCGCAGATTCCCTCGGCTCTCGTCGCTGTGGTCAAGGGCGTCGCGCACCTGAACACCATCCGGCCCAGGCCGCATTCCGTGCGTACCAGCGTGGGTAATGCCGAAACCAGCCGGATGGCAGCGGGGAACGGGCCAAGGCCCAACCTTACGAGTACATACAACGGCGACTTTTTATACATTACGCCCGCCGATGCGGCAACAATTTATAACACGCCCAACGCCTTCAATCTGAACAACACTTCCTCAACAAGCTATACCGGCTCCGGCGTGAAGATTGGCATCGGCGGCGCTGCGACGATCAGTGCCAGCATTGTGGGAACCTATCGCAGCACATTTCTCGGCAGCGCCTATGCAACCGCTCCCACCCTCTACTATTGCACTAGCTCCACCTCCTGCTCCTCCACACCGGATTCCCCTGTCTGCACCGGTAAGCAAACTTCCGGATGTTACGACAATACGGATGACGCCGACGAAGCCTATCTCGATACCGAACTTTCCGGTGCTATGGCTCCGGGAGCAACGATTTACTACTATGCCTCGACCGATCTCACCGCCGGCATTGAAGCTGCAATTGAAGGAAACATCAACGGCGTTACGCCGGACATCTTCAGCCTGAGTTTCGGCGAGTGCGAGTCGGACATGGTCAGCGACGGCTCTCTGTCGCTGATCAACGGCTACTGGGAACAGGCCGCGGGAGAAGGGATTGCGGTCACGGTTTCCAGCGGCGACAGCGGCTCGGCCAGTTGCGACGGCGATACCGCCAAGGTGAGTACAGTAGCCAAGTTAGGATTGTCGGTCAGCGGCTATGCCTCCACGATCTATAACATCGCGGTGGGCGGAACGGATTTCTATGGGCTGGAGAGTGGATTCACATCGTACGTGAGCACATCTTCGATTGGCAGTTCCTCAACCTATTACCGGACGGTTTCGAGCTACATTCCGGAGACCATCTGGAATGACTCGATTGCGGATGACACCACCCAGATCACCGCGAATGTGCCTGAGACGGGTAAATATGCCAGCATCGTAGCTGGCAGCGGCGGAGCCAGCATTGAATACAGCAGGCCCTCATGGCAGACCGCCAGCACTGGAACCTTCGACTCAAACTCCAAGCGCGACATTCCGGATGTCTCGCTGATGTCCGGCAACGGTTACGACTCCGCGACCTGGCTGGTCTGCGACGGCGATACAAGAACTCTCGCTTTTTCAAGTTCTACAGGAGTACTGAACTGCTCGAGTATTTCGGGAGGCTATTTTGACGGCTTTGGCGGCACATCCACCGCCGCGCCGGCCTTCGCGGGCATTCTGGCGCTGGTCCAGCAGAAGACCGGCAGCCGTCTGGGACAGGCAGCCCAGACCTTGTACTCGCTTTACAACGGCACACATGGCAGCGCGATCTTTCACGATGTAACAGTGGGCAATAACTCCGTGCCCTGCACCAGCGGTTCATCGAAATGCTCCTTGAACTCGCTTTCCCATTACTTCCTGACCGGCTACAACGCGAGCTCAGGCTACGATATGGCGAGCGGGCTGGGCAGCGTGAATGCCACGCAACTGGTGAACTACTGGAGCGGGTCCACCGGAACGGCTACGCCGACCGTGAGGGTAACCGTGAACACCACGCAGCCGGTGACAACCGGTGAAGCTGTTTCGGTGACCGTTGCGGTCTCCGGCTCAAGCAGCTCGGAAACGTATCCGACCGGGACGGTGACGCTGGCGGGCGGCGGTTATTCCTCGTCGTCGGAGTCGCTGTCGAGCGGCAGCTACACCTTCTCCATTCCCGCTGGCAGCCTGGCGATCGGCACGGACACTCTGACGGCGAGCTATAGCGGCGACTCGGTCTATGCCGCGACGACGAACAGCTCAACATCGGTGACGGTAACCGGGAGTTCTTCTTCCGCAACCTTCAACCTGTCAGCGACATCGCCGTCATCCATCGCGCCCGGAGCCTCCACAACTTCGACCATTACCGTGAGTTCGTCCACATTTTATTCGGGAACCGTTACGCTCACCTGCGCGCTGACTAACCCTCCCTCCGGAGCTACGTATCTGCCCAGTTGCTCGAACGGCAGCAATACGCTCACGCTCAGTTCCGGTGTGGTAACCGGAACAGCATCTGCAACCATTACGGTATACACGACGCCGGCTACCAGCGAGTTGCTCTATCCCAAGCTGCCCGGTAGCGGCTGGGCTGGAGCGGGCGGTGGCGCGGTGCTGGCCTTCCTCGTCTTCCTTGGAATTCCGGCGCGGCGGCGCAGTTGGCGCTCAATGCTGGGCATTCTGATCGTAATGACGGCGTTGGGCAGCCTGGCCGCTTGCGGTGGCAGCACCCCCAGCGGCGGTACAACCGGCACTACGGGAACAACGGCCGGCGCCTACACCTTCACCGTGACGGGAACCGGAAACCCCACAGTCAACCCAGCAGCCACAACCACCTTCACGGTGACCGTGACTTAATGCATTTTCACCGATATTGAAATGTTATGGGTGCCCCACCCTCGCCGCTGTCGTCCTGAGCGGAGCGCAGCGAAGTCGAAGGACCTGCTTCTTGTAACTTTGCGGCTTGGGTGGGGTACCACGAACCCCATCGCGCGCAAGCGCCGTCTGCTCCACCCCAGGTAACCACCTGGACAGCCTCCTGAGCGAAACCGGGGGCCCCGGCGCATGATCTTTGTGCGATGGGGTGGGGAGTCGAAGGACCTGCGTCTGCCTTTCGTCACTGGGAGCGAAGTCGAAGGGGCCCGTCCTTGCAGAGAATTACCTTCCCATGGCGCACAATCTGAATCAGCGGTCCGAGAGGGAAAGAGGTCAAACTGTGGTCGAGCGCCGGATGAGGTCGAGAGGGAACGGGAAAGCTATGGCTCCGGTTCAATATGTCAGGGATGTGACCGGTCCGTACCACCTCCCCCCACCCCTCCTATTTCCTGTGTAACTGTGAGGCTCTATCGCCGAGGCAGATTCTGGTGGGGATGTTATGGTTGCTGAGCCGCCGGATGCAAGCCCGTATTTCCGAAATCATCGCCCTTCCATAGCACTGGCTCCCGCTTCTCACGCGCCAGCGCGTAAGTGAAGCAGTCGCCGAAGTTCAGGTTGGCCCGGTGGCCGCTGCCCCGGCCGAAGTCGCGATAGGCCTGCCGCGCTATCTTCGCCTGCGCCGCCGTCACCGGCTCGATGACGATCTTGAATCTCTCGATCAATTCATCGAACTTGATGCTCAAAATCGGGTCTCTCCACCCGTCCACCACGATGGAGGTTTCCAGATAGTTTGCAGCCGTGATGCGTAAAGATTCCGCGGAGTCCAGCGCCTTCGAGAAGGTAGGCCACCCCTGCTCCCGCTTGAGAATTGCAATGAGAGCTGACGAGTCGACGATCATTTAGGCAGCCCCGTTTCGTCGTCATAAAGCTCGTCCATCAGCTCTTTGGAAGTCCGTCCGTCATTCATTAGTGGCGCGGTGATAGCTGTGATTCGTTCGAGCCACTCCAGACGACTCTCGCTCTTGGTTGCTTTTTCCCTTTCCAGCTTCTCCTGAACTGCTTGGGTCACTGCAACAACCAAACTGATCCCCTTGAGTGCGGCCAGTTCCCGGACCATCCGGTTGGTTTCTTCGTTTTTGATGTTCAAAGCCATCGCATTCCACCTTTCCACCATATTATTCCACCATTCTACCATAAAGTCCGACTGAACCGGAAATGCTGATGGACCCGTCCAAATCCGCGCCCCGATGCCCTAATCTAGAGCCATGAACGACTCCAATTTGGAAACGCCACTGGCTACGCAGGCAACGCAGGACGAAGTCTTTGATCTATTGGTGGTAGGCGCCGGACCTGCTGGCCTGTCCTGCGCCATTGAGGCGCAGAAGGCCGGCCTGCGCGCCGTGATGGTGGACAAGGGCTGCGTTTGCAACTCGCTCTTCCACTACCCCACGCACATGACCTTCTTCACCACCCCCGAATTGCTGGAGATCGGCGGCATTCCCTTTCCCAGCCCTCACACCAAGCCCACCCGCAACGAGGCGCTCCAGTATTACCGGCGCGTGGCGGAGCTTTATCAATTGGACATTCGCCAGTACCATCGTGTGGAGCGGGTTGGGGGCAGTGACGGCGCTTTCACGGTGCATACAGTAGACCGCTTCGGCCGTTCCGGCGCGATTCACGCTCGTAAGCTGGTCATTGCCATCGGCTACTACGACCTGCCCAACTACCTCCACATTCCCGGCGAGAGCCTGAGCAAGGTCCATCACTACTACTTCGATCCTCACCCATACTTCGGGATGGATGTGGTGGTCGTTGGCGGCAAAAATTCGGCCGCCATCGCCGCGCTGGAGCTGTGGCGCGGCGGCGCGCGAGCCACCCTGGTCCATCGCGGGTCGGAGATTCAGCCGCACGTGAAGTACTGGATCAAGCCGGACATCGAAAAACGCATCGCGGATGCGGAAATAGCTGCCTTCTTCAATTCCGAACTGGTCGAAATCACGCCAGACACCGTCGTCATCGAGACGCCCGAGGGCCGCAAAACCCTCAAAAACGACTTCGTTTTCGCCATGACCGGCTACCACCCGGACTTCCAGTTTCTGGAGTCCATGGGCATTCATTTTCAAGGAGATGATCGCCTGCCTGTCTTCAACCCCGAGACGCTGGAAAGCAACGTCCCCGGCATCTATCTCGCCGGCGTCATCGTAGCCGGCTCCCGCACCAACGAAATATTTATCGAGAACGGCCGCTTCCACGGCCACCAGATTGCCGCCGCGCTCGTGGCTAAGTGAAGGCTGGCTGCTGGTTCAGTTCAGCTTCAAGCTCCGCGGCCTGGACAAATCGAGCAGATCATAGCGCGCCGGCTCGCTTGCTGGCGTGTGGGCTATGCAATGCGGCTTCGATGGTGCGGGAGCCGCATAGGACCGGGTGACGTGCAGCCGCTCCATGACGATGTAACGAACGCGCAGGCCATCCACGGTTGCGGGCAGTTGGGCAGGAAGACGATTGCGATCCACATAAACGACCAGCGCCGCCTCGCGCGGGTTGTCCAGGCTCTGGCCGACGCCCACGCCGAAAAACGCCGGGTTCTGCCGCATCAGGCTGGCGGCCACTTGATTCTTGACGGCCACAGCCTGAGCCAGTGCCGAGGAAGGCAGGTTGACGGCGCCGGACTCAAACGGAATTTGTGGCGCCGAGCCGTAAGCCACTGCGCGGGCCGTGGTGGGAATCGCGATGGTGCGCACGCCGTCCACCGTGGAAGGCACGTTCACCGTCCTGCTCTCGTCGGTGTAGAGGATGACCGCGGCCTCGCCGGGGTGGTCGATGCTCTTGCCGGTGGCCACACCCAAAATTCCAGCCGTCGAGTTCACCAGCATCCGAGCCTGCCCGATGGCCTGCTGGGCGCGCGCCGACTCCGTATCGCTGAGAGCGCGGGCTTGCGCTGAGGAGATTGAGTTGTCGCCGTAGTTCAGGCAACTGACCGCATGGTCGGCTCCGCCTACGAAGGTATAATTCCCGCCTGTCTGCGCGCCTAACTCGGCGAGCACCTCTGCCGCCGGGTTGGCCACGCCCTGGCTGACGCCCAGAGCATCTGTCCCGCCCGCAAAGTAAAGCCCCACCGGCTCGGCGTTCGCCGCATCCACCACCAGCGCGCCTGAGTCGCCCGCGTCGCTGAACTGATTGCCGCTGAGGCCCAACTGATGAGTGAAGGTCTTGGTCAGGTAGGGCCGGGTCTCCGCGCAGTCCAGGTAATAATCCACCGTCACATCGAGATCGATGGCCGAGATGCCGCCGCATGTCAGCCCCGTCGTCCGGCCGCTCTTGGCCACCTGCATGTCGAGAGTCGCTACCTCGCCACGACCGCCAGTTGAGCTGATGCCGGGAGGCGCGGCGGCCAGAGTGCCGTCACCCTGCCGGCCGCCCAACTCCAGAATGTTGCCGCCGGGGTCCACGGAGCGCGAGGTTACTTGAGCGATGGCCGCGTCGGCGTTGGTCAGCCTGGAGCGGAGCGGCAGCCAGCCGGTCAGAGACGCCACCGGCTGAACGCCCGAGCTTTCTCCCAGCGGTGTGCAGTTGTTGTCGATCAGCCCCGGCTGGATGATGGCATCGCCCACGGCGGCGTGGTCGCTTTTGGCCAGCACGTGATTGTTGCTCAAAATGTATTCGCGCTTGCCGGCGTCCTCGATGAGCGCGCCCAGCGTGCCGCTGCAACAATCCACAATCTGGTTGCCGCGGGTGTCGTAATCCGTGTTGTTGCCGCCCGAGCTGCCCAGCAGAACCGTCCCTGGTGACTGGGCCTGGTGCGTGGCGGGGTTGCTGGTCACTCCAGCCGAATTCACCAGCACAACGGCTGCGGTTCTGGACCCAGGCCCCAACGAAGCTCCGGCCACCGTGGCCACCACATACGTTGCCCCGGCAGACTGCACCGAGGCTGGCGTCGAATAGTTGACCGTGCAGGAGGTGAAGGTCTGGCTGTCGCGCTGGCAACTCACGGCGCTGAGCGAACCTTGCCCGCTTCCTTGTCCGGTCAACGATCCCGCCAGCTCAAAGTGGATGCCGGAGGAGCCGCCCGCCTCGGCCAGAATGCCGGTGACGGTGATCGTTCCATTGGCGCCCAGCGCCGCGTTCTCCGGCGTCAACGGTTGCAGGAATCCTGGCGTCACCGTAAGCACTGAGTAGGCATGGAGGCTGGGATTCGAGGCCAGTGTCGCGGTTACCATCACTTCGGCGTGATCGGCGGTCAGGTAGCCGGGCGGCGTGTACTGGCCGCTCTGGTTAATGCTTCCCGGTCCGCTCACCGCATCCCCGCCGGAGACGGTCCAGACAACCTCCGCAGTGCTGCCTGCTGCCAGCGTGGCTGTAAACTGGTGAACCGGGCTGCCCTGCGCGTTGGTTGTATTGCAGCCGGTGCAGTTGGTGTCAATGATGCCGGTGCGGGGAGAGACGGAAAAGGCTGAATTCGCAGGATTTGCCGTGACCAGGCCGCTGCCGCAACCGGCCGCAAAGAGCAGCGCCGGAGCCAATAGCAGCGAAATCATCCTAAAGAACAGCCGCATGGTCACAATCCCTGAGTCGAACTTCTATTCTATCGACTTTCTCCGCTGAGAAAGTGGAGCAAGCCTCCGGCCACTCTAAACGAAGACAGCGCCACGCGTGATAGAAATCTTCAACCTACGACAGTACTCTTCCCAGAAATCCCTTGAAGCCCCAGCGTCCTAACGCCGCATTGAAGAAGACGAGCGCGACGAGAATGCCCCAACTGGGCATGTGCGCGACGCTGGGGGTGACGGCGGCGCGCAGGCCTTCGCTCATGTAGACGATGGGGTTGAAGAGGACGGCTATCGCGAGCCACTTAATGTTCTTCAAGAGGCCAGTCCAGGGGTAGTAGACGCAGCCCAGGAAGGTGATGGGCACGACGATGATGGAGAAGACCAGGCCGATCTGCCTGGGATTGACTGTGGAACCGATGACCAGGCCCAGGTTTCCGGCCAGCAGGCTGGCTAGCAGCAGCACCAGAAGGAAGAGGAACCAGTTGTGAATGTCGGCGCGCACCGGAGAAGCGGGAACGTAGTAGGCCATGGGGATGACGAGCAGTGCGGCGATCGTGCTTTGCATGGCAGAGAAGCAGACCTTTTCCAGAGCTACGCCCCACAGCGGCAGCGGGCACATGACTCGGTCGTCGATTTCGCGGGTGATGCCGAACTCGCTGGAGAGTGGCAGAGCCACGGCGGCGATTCCGGAGAACATGATGGCCACGGCCATCAAGCCGGGGAGCAGGATGGTGCCGAAGTCTGTGCCGCCTGCGACGGCCATGGGATTGCCTCCGCCCATGCGTGGCAGGATGAAGGTGAAGACGAAGAGAAAGAGCAGCGGCTGCATTCCCACGCGCAGAATGAAGGGGATGAACTCACGCGATAGGACGCGCAGGTCGCGCAGAAAAAGGCCGAGGAAGGACTTGAGAAAGATTCCGGGGTTGAGGTGATGCTCGGAGGCTGGGCTGGTTGAGTTTTGTGGTTTCCCACCCTTCGCCGAGTGCGCGGAGGATGGGGCACACAGCTCTTGTGCGGGATTAGCAGGGTTTTCCAATAAAGGCAGCGAGTTAGCTTCCGCTTCGCGGAAATCGCGAGTTAGCGAGTTAGCGGTTTCTGACCCCTGACCACTGATCCCTGACCCCTGACCACTATTCCCTATTCCCTGTTCCCTGTTCCCTGCTTCTAAATTATTCACGCAGGTCCCTCCCGGTGAGTTCAATGAAGACGGTTTCGAGGCTCGGCTCGGTGATGGTGAGGTCGCGCAGGCCGTAAGCGGCGGCAACTTGCACCAGATCGGGCAACAGACCGTCGGAGCTGGCCGCGATGACCCGCAAACCGTCGGCGGTGATCTCGGAGCTGGCCACATCGGGGCGCGCGCTGAGGCTGGCCACGAGCGGGTCAAGTCCTTCATGCGACTTGAGTTTCAAGTCGAAGATGGTGTGCGCGCCGAGGGTTTGCTTGAGTTTTTCCGGCGAGCCGAGGGCCAGCACGCGGCCATGGTCGATGATGGCCAGCCGGTCGCTGAGTGAATCGGCCTCCTCCATGTAATGCGTGGTGAGCAGAACGGTGATGCCTTCGGTATGCAGCTCCTGGACGGCCGACCACATGGCCATGCGGCTCTGCGGATCGAGGCCGGCGCTGGGCTCGTCGAGGAAGAGGACGGTGGGGCGATGGGCGATGGCGCGGGCAATCTGCACCCGCTGCGCCAAACCGCCGGAGAGCTGCGGCGGGTAAACGTTCTTGCGCTCGGAAAGCATGAACTGGTTGAGCAACTCCAGAGTGCGCGACTTGGCCTGCGCGTGGGAGAAGCCGAAGTAGCGGCAGTGGAAGTAGAGGTTTTCGTAGACGGTCAGGGAGCGGTCGAGCGTGTTGAACTGCGGCACCACGCCGATGAGCCGCCGCGCATGGGCCGGATGCTGGACGACGTCGATGCCCGCAATGCGAACCCGGCCGCTGGTGGGCAGCGTGCGGGTGGTGGCAATGGAGATGGTGGTTGTTTTGCCGGCGCCGTTGGGGCCCAGAAGGCCGAAGATCTCGCCCTGCCGCAGCTCCAGGTCGATGCCGTCGACGGCCACCACGCGGAGCTTCGACTCGTAAATTTTGGTCAGGTTTTCAATTTCAACAATCAAGAGGTTCACCGCGGCGGGAAGGGAAGTGGTTACGTATTCCAGAGTATCGCACCAGACTATCCTGCGGTGGGGCAGTCGGCGCTTGCGCGCCAGGGGAAGGATTTTTAGCCCCGTGTCAAGATATGGTCAGGCTGTATTCCATCCGAGGAAAAAGGCGCAGCAGCGGGTTATCCTATTGCCTAAGATGGAAGCTTTTATGTTACAGTGACTTAGCACTTTGTATTTCTTTCCCTCCCCCCAGAGAGAGCCAAGCCGGCGACTGGCTTGCAAGACGTTTATAGGAGCCCAGCGCTGGCCAGACCAGGACAGGCAAGGTCCGGCGTGCGCAGTCATGGCAGGAACCAGGCCGGCCAAGCGCGACCAACTTTCCACTGGAGTAGTGGAAGGTTTTTTACGCGAGGCTAGCGTGGTCTCTGCGCGGATTTGCGCTGAATTGTAAAGCGCCGGTTCTGTGAGTGAGGTTCAGGTATGAACGAGATACCGGTTTCTGCGCAGCCAAATATCCTGTTTGCCGAAGAATGCGATCGCGGGATTTTGCGCGAAGAGAATCAGGACACTGTTCTCCATGTACATATCGCCCTGGGCGACCTGCTGATGGTTGCCGACGGCATCGGCGGATACGCGGGAGGAGCCACTGCATCGCGGATGGCGGTCGAGAATTTTTACGCGCACCTGGCATCCTTGCCAGAGGACTATTCGATCGATAATGGCCTCCGCGGCGCCGCTGCTCGCGCCAATGCTCAGATCGTGGCGGCGGCCAGCGCGCCCGGCTCGCCCTACCAGCACATGGGATCCACGATGGTAGTGGCTGTGGTGCAACAGCGAGCTGAAGGAATCTACGCCTGGATCGGCCACATTGGCGACAGCCGCGCATACCTGATACGAGCCGGCCGCCTGCATCGACTCACCACCGATCACTCCGCCGTGCAGGCACTGCTCAACCGCAACCTGATAACACCGGAAGAGGCTAAAAACCATCCTGACTCCTCGGTGCTGACCCGCAGCCTGGGCCATCAGCCCGAGGTGGAGATCGACATCGAGCAGCATCCGCTGGCTATCGGCGACACGCTGCTGCTCTGTTCCGACGGCCTGTGGGGATTCGTTTCCGAACAGGATATTCAGAGGGCGGCAGACGTTCCGGGCCAGACGCTGGAAACTGTCGCCCATAGCTTGCTGGCGCTGGCGCTGGCGGCAGGAGGCCACGACAACATCGGCATCGAAATGGCGCGCTTGGTGGGGCTTCACAAAGTTGATTCTTCGCAGTCCTCTGGTGCTATCAGCCACCACACCGTACTCTGGGTAGTTCTGACGGTGTTCGTAATGGCTTTCGCGGGTTTCTGCGTGATAGCCTACTTCGCCTTGTTGCGCCACTGACCGGCTGCACCTGGTGGTCCATGCGCCGGATGCGCTAGCATCTTCCGGTTGGCTGCTTGACCCTGTGTTTCTTTACGCACGATCATGCCAACGGATTCCCGCCCAGGAGACCTCCCTATGAAGGAAGTTGTGATTATTTCAGCAGCGCGGATTCCGGTAGGCCGGTTCCAGGGGTCGCTGCAGAGCTTTTCCGCTCCGCGGCTGGGAGCGCTGGCGGTGCGCGAGGCGGTGCGCCGCGCCGGGGTCATCTCGCAAAGCGCCAGCGGCATTTCACAAATCGACGAGTGCATCATGGGCTGCGTTTTACAGGCCGGCATGGGCCAGAACCCCGCGCGCCAGGCGGCGCTCTACGGCGGATTATCGAACCAGATTGCCGCGCTCACCATCAACAAGGTCTGCGGCTCGAGCCTGAAGGCCGTTGCCCTGGCCGCGCAGGCCATCCAGACGGATAATGCCGCGATGGTTGTCGCCGGCGGCATGGAGTCGATGACCAACGCGCCTTACCTGCTCCCCCAGGCCCGCTCCGGCTATCGCCTGGGAAACGGCGCGCTGGTGGACTCTATGATTCAGGACGGCCTGTGGGATGTTTACAACAACTTCCACATGGGCGCGGGAGCGGAGAAGATCGCGGCTCGTTACGGCATCAGCCGCGAAGAACAAGACATTTTTGCGGCTGAGTCGCATCGCCGCGCCGCATCGGCCACCGCGCAGGGCTTTTTCCGCGACGAGATTCTGCCCGTCGAGATTCCGGCATCCAGGAAAGGCGCAGAGCCGGCAATATTTGACGCCGACGAATCGATTCGCCCTGATACGACCGTCGAAATCCTCTCCCGACTCAAGCCGGCCTTTCAGGAGGGTGGCACGGTGACGGCCGGCAACTCTCCCGGCGTCAGCGACGGGGCCGCGGCTTTGGTGGTCACCAGCGCCGAGCGGGCTCGCGAACTGGGCCTCGCGCCGCTGGCCGTGATTCGCGCCCAGGCCACCAGCGGCGGCGAGCCGGAGTGGTTTGGCTTGGCGCCCATCGAAGCCGTGCGCAAGGTGGCGGCCAAGGCGGGCTGGCCGCTGGACAGCGTGGATTTGTTTGAGCTGAACGAGGCTTTCAGCGTGCAGGCGCTGGCCGTGAATCGCGAACTGGGTCTCGACCCGGCCAAGGTCAACGTGCAGGGCGGCGCGGTGGCTATCGGACACCCCATCGGCGCCAGCGGGGCGCGCGCGCTGGTCACGCTGCTCTACGCATTGAAGCGGCTCGGCAAGAGCAGAGGCATCGCGGCGCTGTGCCTGGGCGGCGGAAACGCCGTGGCGCTGGCCATCGAGCGCATCTAATCGCAGACCGTCATGCCTGCAGGAAACATTTCCCCCGCATCGTCTTCCGGTGCTGCGACTGGCTCTGTGCCGCTCGCCAGTTGGGCTGTGAAGAACGCGTCTACCTGGGAGAGCACCTCACTCCCGGTTCGCGCCTGGTAGATGGCAGCCCTCAGTTTGGCGCCGCCCGCCACGCCGTGGGTAAACCAGGTGGCAAACTGCTTCATCTTGCCGGAGGTTTCGCCCAGCCGCGCTGCCTTGGGCAAATCCTTTGTCGCTTCGGACTCGTCTAGCAGCATCTGAAAATATGCGCGGATCATGCGGTAGCGGTCCTGCACAGTGGGACGCTCATATGTGCCGGTGGCCGTGTACTGCGCAATCTGCCGAAAAATCCATGGGTTCGACGGCGCAGCCCGGCCGATCATCACCGCATCGCAGCCGGTTTGGGCCACCATGGCCACAGCGGCCTCTGGGCTATGAATGTCGCCGTTGCCGATGACAGGAATTTTAACTGCCTGCTTGACCTTGGCGATCCACTCCCAGCGCGCCTGGCCGCTGTATCCCTGCTCACGGGTTCGGGCATGCAGCGCCACCGCGTTCAGTCCCTCGGCTTCGGCCATCCGCGCCAGCTCCAGGCAGACAATATCGCTGTCGTTCCAGCCCATACGGAATTTCACTGTGAAGGGAATCGTCACCGCCCGGCGCACGGCGCGGAAGATTTCGCCAATGCGCGGCAGATCGCGCAGCAGGCCCGAGCCGCCGTTGGAGCCGACGACCCGCTTGGCCGGACAGCCCAGGTTCAGGTCCACCAGGTCGAAGCCGGTCTCTTCCACAATCCGCGCCGCCTCGGCCATCGTCTCCGGATTGGCTCCGAAGAGTTGCGCGCCGATGGGGTGCTCGTCTTCGTAGAAGGTTAGATAGCGCTGGCGCTTGGCCTCCCGCATCCGTGCCAGGCCGTCGGCGGAGGTGAACTCGGTCATCAGCAACCCGCAGCCGGATTGGGCGTTGGTGATGGCGGCGTCGATGGCGGAGTCGGCCGGAGTTGCATCGGGGGCCGCGGCAGCCGTGAACAAGCTCGCGTGGCGAATGAAGCGGCGAAAGACGGTGTCCGTGACGCCGGCCATGGGCGCAAGCACCGTGGCCGGAGCTACCAGCACGTTCCCGAGGCGCATTTCCGCCGGCACGCGCGCCTCTGCGGGCATGGCGTGTTCCCTGGGGTTGTCCCAGTTCTTCTTCACGGTAAAGCCCTTGCCGGCCATGTAAACCTCATTCGCAACTAGCACAGATCAGCTTGGCAGCTCGTCCAGTTCGTGAACAAACGGCTTGCCGCGCGAGCCGGGATCGTATCCCGCCGCCATCGCCTGACGAATGTGCGCTTCTACCTTCGCTGCCAAAATGGTGGGCCGGGGCGGCTCGACAAACTTCACGCCGCGCTGCTCCTTGTAGTAGACCGGGTACTCCAGGTAAAGCTCGCGGCGCACACCTTCGGCAACTTTCACGTGAATCGCCATCCCCGTCCAGTCATCCCCCGAGGGCATGAGTTGCTCGCGATGCAGATTCCAGATCAGATGGAAACCGTCGATGGTTACTTCGGACTGAATCGAGCGTTTTGCGCGTGGCATATACGTTCCCATCACACATTCAATACGGATGAAGCGCTTGCGTACTACACGTAACAGTGCCTCCGCCATGGCGAGTATAGCGTGCTCCCTGGGGTTGCCCAATTTTAAAAGCATTCCTAAATTCGGACTTCAATGTCCGGGCGGCTCTTCGCCAACAGCTTGGTTTCGATGGCCTTGAGTTTTGCTGGGTCCACGCGAAACCGTTCGGGGACGACAGCCATTTCAGCGGTGGGAGATTCTTCGCCCCTATCCTCGATAGTAATAACGCCTAGACGCCCAATCCCATCCACAGGAAATAGACCAAAATGCGTGAGCTCTCCGAAAGCCAGATCGAAACTCTCTGCCGGAATTGCAAAGTATCGATAGTGAGCCGGCATTGACATTACCTGTTGATATATCCCATGCAGCTTCTCGCTAAACTTTGGATACCACGAATCCAGGTTTGCTTGCAGCTCTTTTGGGTTGGATGGCTTCCCCTGCTGGCCTTCAGAAGGATTGAGATCGCGTGCAAGTTTGATTTCCACGGCGTGCAGATCGCCCGCGCCGCCACGATCCACTGCCAGTACGTCCGCCAAGATAAGGGAGGGTGGTGGTTCCAAATAGATATTGGGAACAGATAATTTCCGGCGCAGCAATTCCGCGACCGCATTGATTGCGCGTCCCTCTCTCTGACGTAACGTCAGCTCCCGAATTACGGTCATTAGGATAACCTTCCTTCCCGTCTTTGCAGAATCCGTTCCGCCCAGGCCTGAAACCGCTCTGCGGCAATACAGAGCGCTGTGGCCTTTTCGTCATCGACCTGCTTGTCACCGTAGGAGATGTCTGTCTTTGCGCTCAGCAATTTCTGAAACTGCGTGATCCCCTGATGATCGATTCCCGCTTTGGTGCATGTCCTCTTCAATGCGGGGACGGCCTCTCGATGCTCACCGCGCGGCCGCGCGCCGCCAAGCCCAATCAATAGCGCATCGCTATACGAGATAGCGCTATGTACAGCCAGCAATACGGCAGCCGAAGCATACGCGGGCAAATCGTCTTGACAGAGCTTCATCGCGCCTGCAAGTTGCGTTGCCCGACGATAGTAAACGGTAAAACTCGCCTCGATCATGCAAAACTATCATCGCATAAATGCAACGCGAAAAGGGCCTCCGCCATAGCGGAGGCCCAATGGTATGTGCCGGTTGCCAGGACGCGGTTACTTGGCTGCTGCTGCTGCTTCCTTGGCTCCGTCGGACTTGGCAAACTTGCGGCGGAAGCGCTCCACGCGGCCCGCCGTGTCCACCAGGCGCTGCTTGCCGGTAAAGAACGGGTGGCAAACCGAGCAGATTTCCACGTGTATGTCGCCCTTGTGGGTCGAACGGGTCTCAAAATGATTTCCGCAGGCGCACTTGACCTGCACCGCGGCGTAGTTGGGATGAATCTTTTCCTTGGGCATCGCTGAAGACAAACCTTTCCTGCAATGTTTCTATTGTAGGGAAATTGGCGCGGTTTAGCAATTCAGGGGTCAGAGATCAGGGGTCAGTGCCCGGCACGCTTTTCCACAATAGGGCACCCGAAGCGCACCGCTGCGCGCGGGCGTCCTTTGCGCTAGGCTTGAATCCAGATGAGTACATGCACGATCTGCGATGGAGTGGGGCTGGTGCGGGTGGTCAACGACCAGGGTAAATGGGTCTCGCGCGCCTGCGAGTGCCAGGAGATGGAACGCGAGGAGCGCCGCCTGGCCGCGGCACACATCCCCGAGCGCTACCGGCATTACACCCTGGACGGCTTCGAGACGGCCTTTCGCGGCGCAGACTCCTCGCTGAGCCGGGCGCACCTGACCGCCCGGAAATTTGTCGAGGCCTATCCGGTGGACACCGCGGGCAAGGGATTGCTCTTTACCGGCTCCATTGGCGTGGGAAAAACGCATCTGGCGGTGGGTGTGCTGCGACGGCTGGTGGTGGAGCGCGGCGTCCGCGGCCTCTTCTGCGACTATCGCGAGCTGCTCAAAAGCATCCAGAACAGCTACAACCCGCAGGTGCAGACTACGGAACTGGAATTGCTCCAGCCGGTCTTTGCCGCCGAGGTGCTGGTGCTGGACGACCTGGGCGCGCAAAAGCCCAACGAGTGGGTATGGGACACGGTAGCGCTGATTCTGAATACCCGCTACAACGACAAACAGACCACCATCATCACCACCAACTACCCCGACCTGCCGGCCGGCGCCGGTTTTAAACCCACAGAGAAGGGCGACAAGCCCGCCAAAAACGAGGACACGCTGGGTGACCGCATCGGCGACCGCATGAGGTCACGGCTGGCTGAGATGTGCGTCCGCGTCGAAATGGTGGGCGAAGACTTCCGCCAGACCGTCAAGCGCGCGCGTTTCGGGTGAACCCCTGCGGTGGGGCCAGCCGCCTTCGACCGGTCCGCGTCCGATCGATGTGCGAAAGCTACAAAGAAACAAAAACGCAAGTCTTTGAAGAATAAGCACCGTGCGTGGGTGAGAAGCGTGGGTCTGGAGACCCACGCTACAGCCGGCCGGGAGGTCGGCGCTACATTTCAAATGGAATTTCTTCATACGGCCAAAGAACTAGCTGTATCGTTTCGATACAATTCAGGGAGATTATTAGTTTACGTAAAGTAAACTGTAGCGTTACTAGACAGCAGCCACGGAAAGGGCGCCATGCGCAAGACGTTGGAAGCGATCAGACTGGGAGCGTTGGCTGGCACTGTTGCCGGGTTCATCGTGGCGATGCGTCGGGCGGCGTACGCCGAATGGGGCACATAGCTTTCAGCCCGCGCCCGTCAACAGACGGCTTCAGACTTTAAAAGATCCAAAGGGTTCCCAGTACAAGCAGAATTGCCGCGACCGTGAAACCCTGGTACACAAGATCCCCTGGCCTCCGTGAGCTTCTTTGCTCGCCGGGGTGCGTTGCCATGGAGATGGATGCGGTTAGGGAAGATGTTTGCATTGGTGGCCTGCCTTTCAATGCCTTATGGCAAGGGTTACGTAAACTGGACTTGGCCGGTTCTCACTCCTGCATGCTTAGACACAGAATATTCCCGAATGTCGCATGTCAATGTGAAAAACCGAAAAAATTTGATGCTGATTTCACTATCGGTCAAGAACGGGGGAAGTGTCTGTCTTAAAAGGACCGGGGGGATTCCTTCGGTAACGGACACAAAATTTCTCTTGCGCACGATGCCGGAACTCGTCCCTGCCATGAAAAGGAAGTACGGGAATGTCAGCCAATGGATTTAGAGATTACTGAGTTCTGCCGGTTGCCGCCGGGCCGGCCCATGAGCCTGAAAGACGAACACGCCCCTGGCTGGGGCGCGGTCATAGGATCACGCTATTTGGTTATCCAGCTCCCGATCCAGGCCACGGCGCGGGCGATGGGTCCTAACGGACGCGGTTTCATTTCATCTATCCAGCTTTGGGGGAGTTCTCCCTCTGGCGCTATATAAGTCGGTGTATTGGGGGTATAGTTTTTGCACATAATCTCCTCGTTTTCTAGCAGTTCGGCAACAATCGGATCGTCGATCTCTTCTCTGGCGGCCTTGTCCAACTCCTCTGCCATATCCCGCCGTGCGATCCATAGGTCCATCAATAACTTGGCCTCTTCCTGCCGGCCCTCAGCTTGTGCCTCTTGTGCGTGCTCAAATAGTTGCTTGGCCTCTTTGTGGTGGATGCGCGCAACTACAAGGAGCTCTTCTGCAGGTGAACTGCCCAGGAATGTATAGGCTGGCGCTTGATTCTGAAGATCGTCGCGGGACATCCATTCCTCCTGGCTGGAAACATCCAGAGAGCAACTAAATAAATGTTAACTAGCGCTACGTCCTAATATATTCCTCAAAACACGGGAACACGGGGAACTTTTTCGATGATAGGAGTAAAATTTCACCCGTGAGCACTGGCCCCGGTTTTATTCCATCCGCCGAGAACGAGAGACGCAACTGGCTGCCGCTGGGCTTGGCGGCGGCGATTGTGCTGCTGGTTGCCGTTGCGGCTATCCTGAATTTGGACCGCGGAAACGCCCGCGGCAAGCCCACGGTGACGCCGATCAACGCGCCCCTGGACACCTATGCGGGCAACCTCTCGCTGACCCGCCTGGCCATGAGCGAATCCAGCAACCTGGCCGGAGGCAAGGTCACCTATCTGGATGGCCACATCATCAACCAAGGCGCCCGCACCGTCACCGCCATCACCGTGCAGGTGCTCTTCCGCGATTTCGCCCACGAAGTGGCGCAGAACGAGACCCAGCCTCTCAAGCTCATCATCATGCGCGAGCCCTACATTGATGTGGGACCAGTCTCCGCGGCCCCGATCCCTCCCGGCGGCGAGCAGGAATTCCGGCTGATCTTCGATGGGGTCACGCCCCACTGGGACGGCGCTTATCCGGAGATTCGCATTCTACGCGTCGAGACGAAGTAGACCGAATAGAATCATCTCTGTATGCAATCACCCATCCCCGATGCCGCCCTCGACGGCAGCCGCTTTCTTCGCGCCTGCCTGCGCCTGCCGGTGGACCGCACGCCCGTCTGGTTTCTTCGCCAGGCCGGGCGCTATATGCAGGAGTACCGCGACGTGCGCAAGCACCACACGCTGGTGGAAATCTGCAAGCAGCCGGAGATCGCCGCCGAGGTCACCATCACCGCCGCTGAAAAGCTGGGCGTGGACGCGGCCATCATCTTTGCCGACCTGCTGTTGCCGCTGGAGCCGATGGGCCTGGACTTCGAGTTTCAGGCTGGCGAGGGTCCGGTGGTGCATCATCCCGTCCGCACCGCCGACGATGTGCGCGCCCTGCGCACCGACCGCGCCGCCGACCTGGCTTACGTGGCGCGGGCCATCGAAAAAGTGGCCGCGCACTTCAACACTCGAGAGGGGCGCAACAGACTTGGAATTATCGGCTTCTGCGGCGCGCCCTACACGCTGGCCAGCTACATGATCGAGGGCGGCGGATCGAAGAACTACATCCACACCAAGCAGATGATGTACGCGGAGCCCACTGCGTGGCGCAGCCTCTTGGACAAAATCGTGGTGGTGCTGACGGAGTATTGCCGCCTTCAGGTCGAGGCGGGCGCGGATGCGATCCAAATTTTCGACAGTTGGGTGGGTTCGCTCTGCCTGGCTGACTATCGCGACTATGCCTTCGAGGCGTCAAAGCGCTTGGTGCGTTCAGTCCAGCAGATGGGCGTGCCGGTGATCTACTTTGGCGTGGAGACCGCGGGTTTGCTCGGCGAGATGGCCTCGACCGGAGCCGACGTCATCGGCCTGGACTGGCGGCAGCCGCTCGACGAAGGCTGGCGCGCCGTGGGCCACTCTCATGCGGTGCAGGGGAATCTCGATCCCATTACGCTTTTTGCGCCGCTAGATGTTTTGGAGCATCGGGTCCACGAGATTCTGCGCGCCGCCAACGGACGCCCCGGCCACATCTTCAACCTGGGGCACGGCATCGTCCCGACTACGCCAGTTGAAAACGTGCAGGCTGTCGTCCGCATGGTCAAGGAGTTCCAACTGGAGAAGAGGTAACTGAATGAAGAATAGTTGGCTCGTATCAAAATTTGCATACAACATGTTCCTCTATTCAGTTTGGGCGATTGTATGTCTGGGGCTATACATTGTTTTCGAGATGACCCCATGGTTCCAACAGGTCGAAACATTTCATGTACCCGGTCTCGTCGTATTTCTATTAGGTGTCGCATTATCAACTGTCGGAGAACCAGCAATCCTGATCATCTACTTTGGTATGGCAATCTATTGTATTTGTCGGGATTGTTCTTCGGTTGGTAAAAAAATTGCTTTGATTGTCTTCATTCTGTTCACGCCGCCTTTTGGCGCAATAGTGTACTTCTTTACCGTGTACAGAAAACAATGGGCGATTCATCGTGAGGCAGCGCATGGCTAAGCAAGCCGTCCTCCTCCTGGCTCACGGCACACCCGAGACGGTCAAGCAGATTCCCGAGTACCTCAGCTACGTGACCGGCGGCCGGCCGCTGCCGCCAGAGGTCGTCGCGGAGATTCAGCGCCGCTATGCGCTCATCGGCCATAGTCCGCTGACGGAAATCACACTGGAGCAAGGTCGGCTGGTCGAGGCGGAACTGGCTGATGGCGGAGAGAGAGCGCGCGTCTACGTTGGAATGCGCAACTGGAGTCCTTATATAGCCGAGGTGGTTCGACAGATGCGCGCTGATGGCGTCGAAGAAGCCGCGGTCCTCTGTCTTGCGCCGCAGAACTCTCGCACCAGCGTTGGACTCTATCGCCGCGCAGTGGAGACTTCTGGCCTGCGCATCGACTTCACCGAGGGATGGGCACAGCATCCGCTGCTGATTGACGCATTTGCCGAGCGGCTACGTCCTGCATGGACGAAGCTCAGCGCGGAGGCGGGCGCGCCGGTTCCCGTTCTGTTCACGGCGCACAGCGTTCCGACACGCACCATTCAAGCCTCCGAAGGCCAGCCCGCCGACCCCTACGCCGACGAGGCTCGGCGCACGGCGGAGTTGATCGCCACCCGCGTGCCGGAGATTCCTCAGTGGTTTTTCGCATTCCAGAGCCAGGGCGCCAGCGGAGGACCGTGGCTCGGACCCACGGTTGAGGAGACGCTTCAATCCATCGCGTCCTCGGGAGCAAAAACGGTCTTGCTTCAGCCCATCGGCTTTCTCTGCGATCACGTCGAAATCCTCTACGACGTGGATATTTTCTTCCGCGAGTTTGCTAAAAAGCTAAATCTGCGGCTGGAGCGGCCAGAGTCTTTGAACGCCTCAGGCCCACTCGCCAGAGCTATCGCCGATCTGGCGCGGCTGGGGCTCACGCGCCTCAACAGCCACTGAAAATCCTGTCAGGATAAGCCGCAATTATTTCAGGCGGGAGTACTCGATGCGCGCTTGCTTGAGGATGGGCACGTCCGTGTCCGCGTCCTTCCATGCGTCGAAGAACTTTTCATACTCGCCACGGCTGGCGGGCTTGTTGTTCTGGAGCGCGAGCACACGCGCCAGGCCGAGATGCGCGAGCGGATAGAGGGGCGAGATAGGATCGACTCCCTGGTTGTCGAGAATCAGGCGATAGTCCGCGGCGGCGGCATCGAGCATACCGGCCTCGGCCTCGGCTCGCGCGCGCAGATAGGGAAGATCGAAGCCATTCAATTGATAGGTGCGTGCCGCTTCGAGCAGCGCAACGGCATCCGCGGGCTTGTTCTCGCGAAGAGCCAGAGTGGAGCGCAGCAGGGGCAGATGATGGTAAAGCAGGATGGTGTTTTTTTCGGTCTTTGTTTCGCTCTGGACGGCAAATTGGCGCGCCGCCGCCAGGTCGCCGCATCCTGCCTGCAGAATCGCCAATTCTCCGGGGTCTGCCGGGTCTCCCTTGATCTGCTTCAACAGCGCTCTGGCTTTGTCCGGCTCGGAAAAATTGATTAAAACAGCGGCAAGATCAGCCAGTGTTTCATCAGCTAAGTCTCTATCTCCGCCGCGCAGCGCCTCGGCATGAGCGCGGTTGAAGTAATCAGTAGCAGCGCGCAGTTTGCCGATGGCCGCGGCGGCCTTGCCCAGGTCGCGCAGCGCGGGAGCAGCCTGATCGTGACCGATGCCCCATTGACCTTCGGAGTCGATACTGGCGGTTTCATGGGTGACAAAGGCGATCTGATAAAGGATGCTGTGAATCTCCCAGGTGTCTTTGTGGCAGGCGATGGCTACGTTCGCAATTCGCTGGGCGTCGGCAAAGCGGCCGGTCCCCTCATAGGCATGGGCAAGGACAATGTCCACGTAGCTGGAATGAGGGTTGATCCGGTAAGCCTCTTCTCCGGCGGCAACCGCCTTGTCGTACTCCCCAAGCTGCGCATACTGATTGCTGAGGTTACCCCAGCCAATCTCATAGTTGGGGTAAAGGCGAGTCATCATAATCAGGCTGCGAATGGCCTCTTCGAGGTCGTGGTCGTACCCGGTATGATAGGAAATTTCGATTTGCAGGCGTTCTCGCTCGGTAGCTCGATCACGCAGCTCATAGCCTTTCTTGAAATACTCCGAGGCTTGGGCAAAATCGCCGCGATTGGAGTATGCCGCACCAAGCCCGGAATAAGCGGCGGCAAAACCCGGATCAAGGGCAACGGCATGTTCCAGAAGTTGCTGGGAGGCCTTCCAATCGCCATGTTCGAAACGCTCGCGGGCTTGTGAGTAATCCCGCAATGCCTCCAGTGAAGGCGTTGTGGCCTGGGCAATGGGCGTCTGGAATCGCTCGAGAGACGTGGCTGACTCGCCTAACTGCTTGCGAACCCGGCTCGCGGCCTCATCCAGCGCGCCCAAAACCTCTTCTTTGGAGTTGGCCACGGCCTTGTATGCAGCGATCCTCTTGCCACTCACGCAACTTTCGGCGGCAAGGGTCAGCAGATACTTGTTGCCGAAGCTGGCGATGGCGCCGTGCAGCACGGCCTGGGCGTTGTTGCGCTCGCAGACCTCGCCGGCCAGCTCCGGGGTGAGCGCCTGGTCTGTTTTGCGTTGCATCTGGGCCAGCGTGGCCTTGACCTTCTGCCGGGAGAGCAGATTCAGAAACGGAGTTTGCGCCAAATCGATCTCCAGCGCACGGTCGAGGGTCTGATCGAAGTTGGGGTCACCGGTATTATTGGCAAAGTCAGCAAGCACCACATCGCTGATCTGCGGCGGCGGAACGAAATGCTCCCATAGCAGGAGCGCGGCGATGGCAATCAGCGCGCCGCCGAGCAGGGAAACTGCGCTCCAGCGGAGAACGGCGTTGCGGCGGGACAGCTTCCCGGCGGCCAAAGCAAGGGGAGTGTGCTCCGGCGAGTTGTTTTCTATGACCACCCGGGTGCGTTCCCGCACGCGCTGCACAAAAATGTCCCCTGGGTGCGCATAGGGCAGCCCGTTCCGGTCCTGCTCGGTAAGAATCTGAGTTGTCAGTACCTGCGCCCCAAACTGATAGCCGCGGCCGGGCACGGTCGCGATCAGGCTGGCTTTGTCTCCCATTGCCTTGCGCAGCCCGGAGATGTACTGGGCCAGGTTGCCTTCCTCCACAAAGGAGTCCGGCCAGACGGCCTTCAGCAACTCATCCTTGGTCACCACTCGTCCGGGGTTCAAAACCATGTAGGCAAGAACGTCGAAGGCCTTCGGCGTGAGTAAAACCGGCCCATCCTGGCGCGACAAGACGCGCCGAACGGGGTCCAGCTCAAACTCGTCGAATCTGTATAACTCCTTTGCGTTCAATAACATTGAATCCTTCACAAATCTTCAGGAAAATTCATCCCAAAATTCAAGACGGCTGACACCTTTTGGCGTTCAAGTGGATACTGCCGTAGGTTTCTGAACGCTGGCTCATGAGGAGTGGTTGCATGAACATCTTACGCCGCGGCGTTCAGGCTGTGAAAGCAGCCGGCAAGAAAAATGCTGCTCAGGCAACCGTGAGCCAGCGCATTGAGATCACGGTGGAGCGGGAAACGGTCACCGTGCTGGTGCGAGGCCAGCCTCAAGGCAACGTGGAGGGGCCGGCCAGTGGAAAAGACGAGCCGGAATCCAGGCGCCCGGAGCTGCCGCCTCCAGCGTCGGATAGCGAAGACGAGGATAAGAAGCTCCCGTAGCGGATTTGATGGAGACAGGCAGTATGTATTTCAGTGCAAATTCGATGCGGAATCTGGAGACAGCCAAAGGCAACAGATCGGCTCATGGCGAAGAAACCGCAACATTCTCAAAGGAGCGAAGATGAAAATCAGCAAGTTTGCAAACATCATCGCAATTTGTTTCTGCATTCTGCTTATCAACCAGTTCGCGTACTCCCAGAAGACGCCGAAAGCCAAGGCGACTGTCCAGGTCACTTGGTGGACATTGACCGCCAAAAACTTTTCCGCCAACGCCGAGAACCTCGTCGGGGACTATTGGGGTACATGCCCGGTCGTCTTGAAATTTGACTGGCTCATCGTTTCCCAGGAGTCAACCAGCGTCACTTATCAATTGCAGAGGAGCGACGGTAGTCTTCCTTCCGCAATAACGAAGGTCGATCTGAAGTATGTCCCGAACGATCACATGTACGAGGCCAATGTAATCGACATGTGGAACTTGGGCGCGTATACGCCGGAATTCAAAGACTTCAAGGGCTGGATAAATCTCACCACATTGACCCCCAACAAATGGGAGCAGAAGGTTCCCTTCGTCCTTCAATGCAGCACTCAACCTCGACCGCACGGAAGTCCACGGAAGTAAATGAATTGATCCGCCTCCGTTCAGACTCGCTGAGTCTAACATTCAACCGCAACAACAACCCAAACTCAAAGGAGAAAAAATGAAAACCAGCAAGGTTGCACACATCATCGCGATCTGTTTCTGCATGGCGCTTTTCGGCCAGTTCGCCCAATCCGAACAACACGGCGTCAAAACTCAACCCACAGGCTCGGTGAAAAACCAGCCGGTGAAAAACCAGCCGGTGACAGCTTTTGCCGTGGGAGTGGAGTCCGTGACCGCCAATGGCAAGAAACTCAATATGGATAAAGGCGATACTTACAAGGGTTCCTGCCCGGTCAACCTGGTAATTAACTTTCTCGTCGAAGCCTCGGCGCCTACCACGATCAAGTATCACATTGTAAGGAGCGATCAGCCAACGAAAGCGCAAGCTCCAGAGAAGGTCAAAGTACCCCAGGGCAACATCAATGTCATCGTCCCCTATCCGTGGTCGCTGGGCGCAAACATCCCGCAGTTCCAAAACTACAAAGGATCGGTAACGCTGGTCGTAGACTCTCCCAAGAGCGAAGTCGGCAGCACGTCCCAAGTGGGGGCGGGATTCGACCTGAAATGCGACCAAGCCATCATTACCCCGTCCAATAAACACAATTAGGCCCCTCAACGCTAACATCAAGGTAAATAATTTGCTGCGTCTCGGAAGAGATGATGAACGGTTGATGGATGCGGAAAGTGGGGGAGCAACTCAACTTTCCGCAAAAAAACATTAAACCGCAACCAGCCTCCGAAGCAGAGAAGATGAAAATCAGCAAAGTTGCACTCGCAATCGCTCTGTGTTTCTGCATCATGCTTGTCAACCAGTCCGCTCACGCCCAGAACGCGGCGAAGGACAACGCAGATCACGTCGGCCTCGGCGTTCAATGATGCACTGGGCACGGGCCAGATGCTGACGATGACGCACAGTGGATTGCAGGGCGCGGCCGAACTGGTGTGCGAGTTTCGCGTTTATGCGGACCGGCTCTGGGGAGACATCCGCGTAAAGGTGACGAACTCCACCGCGCAGTCCATCGTGATTCGTTCCATACGCGTGATCAGGAGCAGCAGCGGGACAGTGTTGAATCTGAACGGGCCGGACACAGAAGATCGCGTTCTCTCCGACGGCCTCAGCGAAGATCCGTAGACAGGGAAGAAGCATACTCCCCCGGTTCCTTGCGAGCGGCCAAGGTCTGTTGCGGACTGTCCACGCAGGCCGATATTGTGATATGAAGAACAAATAGGAAAAAAGACGAAAGCATGGAATCCGATAGGAAAGGCCGAAATAACATGTTCATCGATGAGCGCCGCCAGCATGTGCTCGCCAAGATTCAGAGTGAAGGCAGGGTCCTGGTCTCAGAGCTATCCGAAGCGCTCGGCATTTCGCGCATCACCATCCGCAAGGATCTGGATTACCTCGAGTCAAAGGGACTTGTGCAGCGTACCCACGGCGGAGCGATTACGCCGCAGAGCCAGGCACTATTAGATCCATCACTGCAGGAGAAAGAGCACAAGCAACTGAAGGAGAAACAGAATATTGGCGAGGCTGCCGCGGCACTTGTGAAGGAAGGGATGTGTGTGCTGCTGGATTCCGGCACGACGACCACCGCCGTCGCGCGCAAGTTGCGGAAACTTTCGCATCTCACAGTGATTACGAATGCGGTCAATATCGCAGCCGAACTGGCCGGAACGGACTTCGAGATCATTCTCACCGGCGGAACTCTTCGCAAGAACTCCTTTTCCCTTGTGGGCCCGCTGGCCGAGGATGCGCTGAGCGAAGTACACGCAGACATCCTGTTTCTCGGTGTGGATGGATTCGATATCGAGCTTGGGTTGACAACCCCGAATCTGATGGAGGCGCGAGTCAACCGGGCGATGATGAAAACAGCTGCGCGGGTGGTGGCAGTTTGCGATTCCACTAAATTCGGCCGGCGCAGTCTTGCGCTCATCGCTCCACTGAAAGCCATCCACACAGTGATCACCGACGACCGGCTCAGTAATGCGGATGCGGAAACATTAACGTCGTTAGGAATCGAAGTGGTCCGCGCATAGCACGCGCGGGAGCGACAACTCGGACTGCGGCAGCGCGGGAAGCGATTTCAGTACTCCGTGGCGCGTCGCGCGATCATACTGATAACCAAGAGAAACTAGACGCCTATCGAGGCCAGCGCCAATCGGGCAAGGTATTGGGACATATGTGTATCAGGTAACGCAAGAGCCTGTAACAACAGTTGCCTTGCCCGCTCCTTGTTTCCTACAGCCAGGTTGAGCATTGCGGTGTCGCAGCACCATGATCCAGAGGAAGCGGCGGTCTCCGCACGGCTCTCGGCTGCGCGAAGAGCGTCGTTGAGGCGAGTGCTCGCATTGCCAGACCTTCACCTGAGCTGCAACAGGCCAACAGATCGCCGAGAGTGTCACCGCCAGCATCAGCGCAAAGAATGTGCTCTTTTTCATCGTTTAGCCTTTCGTCTTGCGGCTTATAGGCCTGCCCGAAAAATATGGCTTTGCGCCATACGATCATTGGCCATTAGCCGAGCAACATATTTCGTTTTGTTAGTGCGCACTATCTTTTATGTTCGTTTATAATTCTTTCCGTAAACCAATGGAGTTCAATATCCGAGACTCCAGCGCCCGCAATTCCGTGCACGTAAGCGAGGACAATAGAGAGTGGAGATGAAGCCGAACCCATCCAGGAGAAGTATGTATCGGTATGCAATCCTGCTGTTGCTCGTCACGCTTGCCTGCCGCGCTCAGGGTCCAGGAACGGGCAGTTGGAAGGTGATCGGTCCGGGCGGCGGCGGCACAACGTATGCCCCAACGGTCAGCCCTCACGATTCCAGCCTTGTAGTGGAGTACTCCGATATGACCGGCGGTTACATCACGCGCGACGATGGCCAGTCCTGGCGCATGTTCAATCTTCGCGGCGGCATCGGCGTCTTTGCCTTCGACCCCGCAGATCCGCATGTCATTTACGCCGGAAATGCCGCCCTCTGGCGCAGCAGCGACTCCGGGCAAAGCTGGAAGATGCTCTTCCCCAACCCTTCCCGCGGCACGGTCGAGCATCAACTCGGCGACCACTCCGACTACAGCCTGACATCGAGCGATCCTGCATACCCCGGCGGCAGCGTATCCGCGATCGCGATTGCAGGCGGAGGAGGGCAGCAAAAGAGCGATACGAGCCCGGAACAGCTCTATGTTGCCTTCGAACAGCGAGGCCAGCCCGCAGTCATCGTTCACTCCGCGGACGGAGGCGCTTCCTGGAGCCGCCTCGCCACCCTGCCCCAACGCGTTCTGCTCCTTACCCCGCAGGACTCCAGCCTGATCGCCGTCTCCGGCTCTGCGACCTATCGCATCGCCCCCGATGGCGGCGTCACCGAACTGGGCAGCATCGCAACCGGTGTCAGAGCAGCCAGCGCGGCGCGCTCCGGCGACTCAATCTGGATCTACGCAACCGGCCAAGATGGAAAGGTATATCTCTCCGAGGACTCCGGCCTGCACTGGAGACCGGTCACGCCCGCTCTTCAACAGAGTTCCGGCCGCTTTGAAGCCATTGCCGCCAGTGATCGCCACCCGGAGGCAGCCTATGTTGGCTTTCGAAACCTTCAACTAGCCGAGGGCAAGGAGAACATATTCGACGGCATCGCCAAGACAACGGATGGCGGCCACAATTGGAAGATCATCTTCAAGGAATCGATCCAACCTGGCGTCAAGACCTCGGTTGCCGCCAACCTGAGCGGGAGCTGGATCGAGCAGCTCGCCTCAGAGGACAGCGAATCAATCTACGCCGACTCGCCATATAGTCTCGGTGTATCGCCCACCAACCCCGACGTAGTCTACGCGACGGACCTCTTCCGTACTTATCGCACTCTGGACGGCGGCGCGAGCTGGCTGGAGGTGAACTCGCGCCAGGCGAGCGACGGTGACTGGACCTCGCGCGGACTCGATGTCACGACGGATTACGGCGTTCAGTTCGACCCTTTCGACACGAAGCACATATTCATCGACTACACCGACATTGGACTCTTTGCGAGCAACAACGGCGGCCTAACGTGGCATAGCAGTTCCGCGGGTATTCCAGCGCCATGGCGCAACACCACCTACTGGCTGGCCTTCGACCCGGCTCAGCGAGGCCTCATCTGGGGCGCCTTCAGCGGCACACACGATCTGCCCCGCCCCAAGATGTGGCGCGGCCGCAGCCCCCGCAGCTTCGCCGGCGGGGTTGCTGTATCAACCGATGGCGGCCGTTCCTGGCAGCCAAACAACTCCGGCCTTCCCCAGGATTCAGTTGCCCATATCCTTCTCGATCCTTCCAGCCCTGTAGGCAGCCGGACGCTCTATGCCTGTGCATTTGGCCGGGGTGTGTACAAATCGATTGACGGCGGCAAGACCTGGATGCAGAAGAACAACGGGATCGTCGGAGATGAGCCCTTCGCCTGGCGCATCACTGCAGCCCAGGACGGCTCCCTTTACCTGGTGGTGGCGCGACGCAGCGAGGGCAAGGACTACTCCGCTGCCAGCAGTGGCGCGGTGTACAGGTCAACGGATAAGGCGGAACACTGGCAGCCGGTTCCGCTTCCCGCAGGCGTGACTGGCCCGACCGGCCTGGAGATCGATCCCAGAGATGCGCAGCGCCTCTACCTTACAGCCTGGGGACAAGAGGGCGAAGAGGCCGATAGAAATGGGGGCGTGTATGTTTCAAATGATGGCGGAGCGACATGGAAGACTCTCTTCACCGAGTCGCAGCATGTGTACGATCTGACCATCGACCCGCGCCATCCAGACACGCTTTACATAGCAGGATTCGACGCGGCGGCTTACCGCTCCATTGACCGTGGCGCCCGTTGGACACGCATTCAGGGATTCGACTTCAAATGGGGGCATCGCGTGATGATCGATCCGAACGATCCATCCCGGATCTACATCACTACATTCGGCGGTTCCGTCTGGCACGGTCCCGCGGCCGGCGATCCTCACGCCCACGAAACGATCCTGACGCCCGTTCCAGTTGCTCATGAGTGAAGGGGAAGGGGTGGAACGCACCGTGCGAGTGGAACCAGTGTCATGGGCGGAATTCCTGCAAGTCATTGATTTTCAGCAGCTTGTATGCGAAAATGGCCCTTAAGCGGGCTATGTGAGACCAACGAACTCCACGGAGCCATGCAGAAGGATGAGTCGCGGTACCCCGGTCGCACCAAGTTACGATCGGGTCGCGGCCAAAACGGGGCTAGGATAAAGCGATGGACTCAAAAGACCTCATCCTCAGGAAAATCGTAACTTGCGCAACTGTCTGCTTGCTAGGGATAGCAGCCATAACCACTCATGGGCAAACCGCGGCTGCCCGGACGAACGGGCCAAGCGAACGGGACTGGTGGAAGAATGCGGTGATCTATGAAGTCTACCCGCGCAGCTTCCAGGACACGAACGGGGATGGCGTCGGAGACCTGAATGGGATCACGAAGCGGCTTGACTATCTACAGGAATTGGGCGTAGATGCGCTCTGGTTGACCCCGTGCTATCCCTCGCCGCAGGTGGACTTCGGCTACGATATTTCAGATTACGAAAACATCGACCCACAGTATGGCACGATAGCGGACTTTGACCGGCTCGTAGCGGAGGCGAAGAAGCGTCACATCCGCGTGATCATGGATATGGTGATGAACCACTCGTCGGATCAGCATGAGTGGTTTCTCCAGTCGCGTTCATCGCGCGACAATCCATACCGCGACTGGTATGTGTGGCATGACGGAAAGGGAGAGACATCCACGGACAGAGGCGCCCCGCCCAACAACTGGCAGTCGGAGTTCGGCCACTCTGCCTGGCAATGGGACGAAAAGACTCGGCAGTACTACTACCACAAGTTCTATATCCAGCAGCCCGACCTGAATTGGGATAACCCCAAGGTGCACCGGGCCTTCAAAGACATCATCGATTTTTGGCTGAAGCGCGGGGTGGCCGGTTTCCGCTTCGACGCGATTACAACGCTCTTTGAGGATCCGAGCCTGGCTGACGAAGGTGTCGTTAAAGACAAGAACGGTAATCCCCTCATCGACGCCTTTGGCGAACAGGTGCTGGACGGGTCGAAGACCGCTCTCGTGGCCAAAATTCACCCCGTGATGCAGGAGATGCGCGCCGAGGCGGACACGTTCAACATGGATGCATTCCCCGGCGAACGTGTTTTGATTGCCGAAATCTACACGAGCAGCATTGCCGAATTGGCAACGATGTATGGACCGCCGGGCAAGCCTGAGTTTCAGTTGCCGATGGATACCCAGGTGGGAATCATCGACAAACTGGACATTGCGGCGTTCCGGGCCAAGCTCACTGACGCAGAGACCGGGCTGGGCTCGAATGTCCCGCTGCTGCTCTTCGACAATCACGACAATCCGCGGCTCGACGTGCGCTATGGCGATGGCGTGCATGACACGGATATTCAACGCGTGATCGCGACGGTTCTGTTCGCCAGCCGTGGCGTTGCGCTGTTGTATTACGGCGATGAGATTGGTATGAAGACCACACCGCCGAAGCGCAGAGAGGACGTGAAGGATCCTGTCGGGATCGCGGGATGGCCCAAGGAGAAGGGGCGCGACGGCGAGCGCACCCCAATGCAGTGGGACTGGAGCGCGAATGCCGGCTTCACTGCTGGTATGCCCTGGCTGCTCGTACCGCCTAGCGCGGCAACCATCAACGTAAAGGCCGAAGAGAGCGATCCCAACTCATTGCTTGCATGGTACAAGGCGCTGATTCGCCTCAAAAAGACCAACCGGGCGCTCGAAGATGGCGCCAATATCATGCTCGATACCGGAAACACAAAAGTGCTGAGTTGGATGCGTGCGGTGGCAGGCGCGCCACAGGTGGTTGTCAGCGTGAATTTCACTGCTCAGCCGCAGACCGTGAACCTGATGAACGGCGAAGTGGGCAAGGAGACGCGGAAGCTGAAGACGCTGCTCAAGACGCCCGGCGCGGCCGATTCACCCTCGCTTGATCAAATTCAGTTGGAACCGTTCGGTGTGTACGTCGGCGAGGTCCATTAAACCCAAACGTGAGAAATCGGTCATTTCCGGGATGGAACCGCACGAGGGAACACCTTCCGCACCGCGGACGGCGAGTTCCATGGATTCGAAGGCAGTTACGATTCACTCGGCAGTTGCTTCGGCAATTGCACGCATGTGTGGAACTACGAAACGGTAACTCCATTTCTCTTTCCCGCGTTTGCGCGTTCGTTGCGCAAGAGCGCCTTCGGGTAGCCGCGTCTCCTCTACCCGATCTCCCTGTCCCAGCCTTCCAGAGTCCGCTTGAATTCGCCCATGAACTTACCGGCATCCGCTCCGTCGATGGTGCGATGGTCGAAGCCCAGGCAAAAGTATTGCACCGACCGAATTGCAATCGAATCGTTGCCCTCGGCGTCGGTCACCACCGCCGGCTCCTTGCGTAATCCGCCAATCGCCAGAATCGCCGACTCCGGCTGGTTGATGATCGGCGTACCGAACTCCTCGCCGAAAATCCCCGAGTTCGTCAGCGTAAACGTGGACCCAGAAGCCTCATCCGGCAACAGCTTCTTCGTCCGCGCCCGCGCCGCCAGGTCCGCAATGGCCTGCGCCAGGTCCGCGAAGCCGCGCCCTTCGGCCTGCTTCACCACCGGCACAATCAGCCCCCACTCCAGCGCCACCGCAATGCCCAGATGAATGTTCGAGTGATACTGAATCGCCCCGTCCACCAGCGATGCGTTGACAATGGGAAATTTGCCCAGCGCCTCAATCGCCGCCGTCGCAACAAACGGCATAAACGTCAGCTTCACGCCGTGCTGCTGCTCGAAGCGTGCTTTCTCCCGCTCGCGCAGCCGCACAATGCGCGTCATGTCCACCTTGTAAACGATGTGCACATGCGGGCTGATCTGCATGCTCTCCACCATCCGCTGCGCAATGATGGCCCGCATCTTGCTGAGCGGTTGCGGCTCCAACGGCGCCATCCGCGCTGCGGCCGCCTGTTCCTTCGGCGCCCCGCTGCCCGGTCCGTGTTCACTCAAATGCCTCATCACATCTTCTTTTGTGATGCGGCCTTCCGAGCCAGTGCCCGCAATCCGGCTCAGGTCGAGATTGTTTTCTTTGGCAATCCTTCGCACCAGCGGCGACGAGCGCTGCGCCACCTGCGGTGGGGCCACCTCAACGGGTTGTACTGCGGCTGTGGAACGGATTGTCGAAACGGAAGGTGTTGGAATTGACGTTTGAGGAGTCGCTGATTGCGGAGCAGATGCTTTTGCGCCGAAGGCGCCGATCACCGCGACCACCGTATTGACTTCGACGGTTGTCCCCACTTGAATCCTGATCTCGGCCAGCACGCCGGCCACAGGCGAGGGAATCTCCGCGTCCACCTTGTCGGTGGAAATCTCAAACAGCGGCTCGTCCTTCTCCACCTTGTCGCCGGCCTTCTTGAGCCACTTGGTTATGGTGCCCTCAAAGATCGACTCGCCCATCTGGGGCATGATCACGTCGGTTGGCATGGGGATTTCTCCGCGTTGCGAGACGCTTCGGCTGCGCACATGGCTGGTCTTCGTCGTTCCAGGGGAAATTTCCGGCGCGCCCGCTTCAAGCCGATTATAAATTGCGCCGCATCCGCTCAACGAATGTCAGGGTGCCCCATCCTCGCCGCGTCTTTGTTTTTGCGGCTAGTACTACAGTTGTATTTGTTTCAGATCACCGCTTTCCGGGCCTAAAGGCCGTTAGATTTTGGCCTTTTTTCAGGAGGCTGAAGCCCCCTGCTCCCTCCGGAAAAACGATCTACAACTGTAATACTAGCGTGGGATAGCACAATGTCCATGCCCTATCCTTCTGAGCGCAGCGTAGCGGAGTCGAAGAATCTGCTTCTTGATTTGCTGTCGAAAGGGTGGAAAACCACAAATCTCAATCAGTCCCATTCCTCACGCTCGAATCGGCCCTTCGCCCCCACCCCTCAGCCGCTCCACCTCCGCCGGAACCCGCAGCGGAGTATCCTCCGCGGGAATCTGTGCCGGAGCCGCTGCCGCCTGCTCCCTCAATCCCGCCAGGCACTCGACCTCGACCACCGTCTCGCCGAAGACCCGTCCAAACTCCCGCGCTGCCAGCCGCGCAATCTCTTCCAGCGAGGGCAGTTCCACCGGATTCTCAACCTCCAGCGCCAGGCTGGTGACCGCGTGATCGGCAATCCCGCAAGGAACAATCAGCTCAAAATCCCTCAAATCGGTCGTCACGTTGAAGGCAAATCCGTGCGACGTAATCCCCCGCGCCACATGAATCCCGATCGCCCCAATCTTCCGCTCCACACCTCCAGCGCCAGTCGGGCCATGAAGGCACTTCACAGTCGGACCCCTATTCCCTATTCCCTGTTCCCTGCCGGGGTCCCCGGCGAGCGAACTTTGCTCGCTGGGGGGGCTGTTCCCTGTATTTCCGCACCACACCCCGGTCAGCCCGCAGATCCGCCCCGCCCTCACTCCAAACTCTCCGCACAGCAGGATCAGCGCCTCTTCCATCCCGCGCACAAAGTCCACCGGCCCCAGGCGTCCGCCGGGCGAGATATGCTGGGTCCGCAGCGTGCGCAGGTCGAAGATGGGATAGCCCACCAGTTGCCCCGGCCCGTGATAGGTCACGTCGCCCCCGCGGTTGATCTCGTGGACGGTAACGCCACGCCGCCTCAACATTTCATCAGACGCCAGAATGTTCGCCCGATCCGCGTTGCGCCCCAGCGTCAGCACCGGTGGATGCTCCAGCAGCAGCAGCACGTTCCCCGTGCGCCCTTCGGCCACCAGCGCGGCCACTTCCGCCTGCAACCGCAGCCCCTCGTCGTAGCCCACCCGCCCGAGATAAATGTACTGAATCATCGTCGTATTTGATTGTAGCGACGGCGGTTCCTCCGCAGGTTGAAGCCGCATGCAAATGGGTGTGCTGTTTTCGCGGTACACTAACGACTGGCAGGAGGACCGGGCGGTCGCTGCCGGAGGGCGTGCGCAAGTACGGTTCGCCGGGGGAGGAAAGTCCGAACTCCGCAGGGCAGTGTGCCGGATAACATCCGGGACGTGGGCCTCAAATCCCATGGACGGCCAGTGCCACAGAAAACAAACCGCCTCGGCTACCCCTCTTCCTTATGGACGAGGGCCTCCCTGGAAACGCAATACCCGAGTTGGCCCGGCTTGCCGGGTACGCCCGCCGTTGCGCAAACTCCAGCGCCGGGGCAAGGGTGAAATGGTGCGGTAAGAGCGCACCGCTCCGGCGGTAACGCCGGAGGCAGGGTAAACCCCACACGGAGCAAGACCAAATAGGGAGGGAAGCGCGAGCCAAGAGCCAGGTTCCGCTGCGCATCGGCCCGACGCGCCCAGGCGGCTCTGAACGATCTGCGGATACCCCAGCCCTGCAAGGGGCTGCCGTCCGCAGGACGCCGAAACCTCCGGGTAGGTCGCTGATGAGTGTCCGCGGCAACGCGGCGCCTAGAGGAATGACCGCACACGACAGAATTCGGCTTACAGGTCCTTTTGCCGAATTCGTAGACAGCCCCGGCCGGGAGCGTTTCCTGCCGGGGCTGACCATTTTTGTGCTGACTCGCCGACCTGCTGACTTGCCGACTCGCGATACGATAGAAAGATGCTGCTCGTAAAACTCCTCGACCGCGCCGCCCGTGCCCCCATCGTCGCCCATCCCGGCGAAGACCTCGGTTATGACCTCTTTGCGCTCGATGGCATCGTGCTCGCCCCGCGCTCCACCGTCAAGGTCCGCACCGGCATCAGCGTCGAGGCCCGCCACCCCGCCACCGGCGTTCCTCTCGGCCTTCTCGTTCGCGACCGCTCCTCCATGGCCGCGCGCGGAATTGCCACCACCGCCGGGGTCATTGATGCCGGCTACCGTGGCGAAATTCTGATCCTGATGACCAACCTGTCGGATGCCCCCGTGGAACTCAACGCCGGCGAGAAGATCGCCCAGATGATTCCCGTTCCAGTCCTGACGGGTCTGGTCCAAGAGGTTGAAACACTGGAAGTGTCCGCCCGCGCGGAAAAAGGCTTCGGCAGCTCCGGACGGTGACCACCTGCGGTGGGGCAGACGCCTTCGACGCTCAAAACTTGCCGCATCAGCAGTCCACCCTTTTCGCCGCAAAAAAGGCAAAAAGGGCGGACCCTGCCGCTGTCTAGCTAACTTGCTAATACGCGCGCAGCGCGGCTAACTCCGCCACCCCGCTACGGCTTCCCCAGCCCATCCCCCTTGTGGTAATTCGGATAAGGCGGCACGGGAATCGCCGGCACCGGATGGGCCTTCAGCTCGTCCAGCACCATCTGCACGCCGGTTTCCAGTTGGCGGTCGTGTCCGGCGGCCACGTCCTTGGGCAGGTCCTCGACAGCCACATCGGGAGCGATGCCGTGGTTCTCCACCTCCCAATCGCCGTTGAGGCCGTAAATGGCGTAGCGAGGCGCGGTCACTGACCCGCCGTCGATCAGCGTCGGATAGCCGCCGATGCCCACGAGGCCCCCCCAGGTGCGCGTGCCCACCAGCTTGCCGATGCCGGCCTTTTTGAAGTACCAGGGCATGGCGTCGCCGCCAGAGCCGGAGTTCTGGTTGACCAGCATCACCTTAGGACCGAAGATGGCTCCCACCGGATCGTGCATCGGCTTGCCGTCGCGCTCAATCGCTCCAGAGAGCGGAACGCGCTTCAGCGTGTCCACCACATAGTCGGCAATGAAGCCGCCCTCGTTGTAGCGCTCGTCCAGCACCAGCCCCTGCTTGTCGAGCTGCGAGTAGAAGAAGCGGTTGAAGTTGGTGTAGCCCGAGCCGCCGGTGTTGGGCATGTAGACATACGCCACCTTGCCGCCGGAAAGCTCGCCCACCTTGCGCCGGTTGCCTTCAATCCAGTCCAGGTTCCGCAGCCCGTCCTCGTCGCTGATGGGAACCACGGTCACATCGCGCGCGGTCTTGTTCTCAAAAGCGGGGCCGTCGGGATTGGCGCCCACGCGCAGCACGGTCTGCTTGCTGGCCGTTCCGTCGAAGAACTCGTAGAGGTTGTCGTCTGCCTTCAGCTCGCGTCCGTTCACCGCCAGCAGGTACTCGCCTTCCTTCACCGAAACTCCCGGCAGCGTCAGAGGCGATGCCAGCCCTGGAGTCCAGTTCTGCCCGCCCAGAATTTTGGCAATCCGGTAGCGCCCGTTCTCCACCTTGTAGTCGGCGCCCAGCAGGCCGGTCTTCGTCTCGTGATCAGGCATGTGCGGCCCGCGAATGAACATATGGCCGATAGTGATCTCGCCCAGCATCTCGATGGAGAGATAGCTGAACTCGGAGCGCGAGGCCAGTGAGTCCAGGTAAGGCTTGTACTTGGCCTCGATCTTGGCGATGTTCAGGCCGTGGGTGTGCGGGTCGTAGAGGAAGTCGCGCTCAATCCGCCAGGTTTCGTGATACATCTGCCGCCACTCGGCGCGGGGATCGATGACAGTTTCCAGATTTCCCAAATTCAGCGGCTTGCCGGGAGTGGCGTCGCCGGGCTTCAGGTCCTCCGCCGAGGCAATCGTCCATACGCCCTTGTGCGCATAAAGAACCTTGGACCCGTCCGCTGAGACATTGAAGGCGTCCACGTCGCTGAGCACCGCCTCGGGCGTGCGCTTTTCCAAAGTGAACCGCCAGACAGCTCGATTCCCGGAACCGTCTTCCCGGCTACTGGAGCGGCCAAAGGGCTCGGCCTCGCCTAGATAGAGCACGCCGGTCTTGCCCACGGCAATCCAGCTATAGTTGCGCGCCGGAATCGGCAGCGCCAGAATCCGGTCGCCGATCTTCTCCAGATTCACCTTGACCACGACCGGCTTTTCGGCATCCTTCTTGTCGCTGTCCTTCTTATCCGCATCTTTCTTCTCAGCGTCTTTCTTGTCGCTGGCCTTTTTATCTGCGTCCTTCTTGTCAGCGTCCTTCTTGGCCTCGTCCTTGATCTTTTCGTCGTCGCTCTGCGGAGGCACCGGAGATTCCCCGTCCGCCGCCAGCACCACCACGTATGAGGCGGTGGTTTGCGCGCGGTCCAGCGAGGAGAGGTCGATCCCCGCCTTTGACGGGCCGTCATCCGTAGACGCCAGGAAGTAGAGATACTTCCCGTTCGGATCGAAGACCGGGCTGGAAGCGTCGCTCATCCCGTCCGTCACCTGCGTCGATTTGTGCGTCTCCATCGAGTACAGGAAGATGGCGTCCAGTTGATTGTCCAGGTCGCGGTGATAGGCAATCCATTTCGAGTCCGGCGACCACGCGGGTCCGAAGCCCGAGCCGAAACTCCCGTAGGTGCCCTTGTCCACCAGCACCGGCTTGCCCGAAGGCACGTCCACAACCCACAGCCGCAGGTGCTTGTCGGTGTAGGCAATGTGCTTGGAGTCGGGCGACCACGTAGGGCTGTAGAAGTAGCTCGGCTCCGGGCCAAGATCAATGATTGTCGGCGGCTTGAATCCTGTCTGGTCGTGCAGATAAAGCTGGTACTCGCCTGATGCGTCGGAGAAGTACGCAATGGTCTTTCCGTCCGGGCTCCATGCCGGGTCGCGCTCCGCCACGCCGGGCGTCTGCGTCAGGTTGCGCGTGTCGCCCTTCTCGGCCGGCACGGTAAAAATCTCCCCATGCGCCTCAAAAACCGCGCGCGCACCGGTGGGCGAGAGGTTGACGTTCTGAATTTCCTCCGGGCTGAGGTTCACCCGGTGCGGCGCCAGCGCGCCCAGTTCTCCGTGAATCGTAATCGGGATCGGCAGATTCATGCCGTTGACCGGGTCCACCAGAAGAATGCGGCCAAACTGCTCCACCACCAACGCGGTCCGGTCCGCCCCGCCGATGTCTTTTGCCGGCCCCGCCTGGAAGGACTTCATATCCAGCCCGGAGTTGACCATCACCTGCGAGACTTGTTTGCTCTTGGTGTCATAGCGATAAATCGTCACCGGGCCATTGTTGGTTCCCGTGCTGTCGCGGTCACTGAGGAAGTAGACCTCATCGCCAACCCACACCGGGTTGGAGTCGTTGGAGTTTTCGCGCGGCACCTTCGTGAGGTCGAGCGTCTTCAGGTTGACGATCCAGATGGGAGAGGTCTGCCCGCCCACGTAGCGCTTCCACGCCGGCTGCCACTTGGAGAAGGGCTGATAGGCAATCGATTGGCCATCCGGCGAGAACGAGCCCTCTGAGCCGGAGGGCAGCGGCAACGGCTGGGGAACCCCGGTGCCGTCGGCATGAACCCGGAAGAGGCGCAGGAAATGCCGGTAGCTGGCCGCACTGCTGTCAATCAGCAGGTCCTTGCCGTCCGGCGACCAGCCCACCACGGCGCTGCCGCTCGGGTGCCATGTGATGCGCCGGGGTACGCCGCCCGAGGCGGGGATGATGTAAGCGTCTGTATTGCCGTTCAGGTGAGCCGAGTAGGCAATCCACGCGCCGTCTGGCGAGTAGAACGGCCCCGCAACGACCTTGCCGTTGGCGGTGAGCCGTTCCGCCTCGCCGCCCTTCCGCGCCACTGTCCAGATGTCGTCGGCGTAGCGGAAGGCGATCTTGTCCTGCGAGAGAGAGGGGAAGCGAAGCAGCAGCGATGCGGGTGCTGCAGCCGAAGTTGCCTGCGCAATAGCAAGGATGGGCAGCAGTGCGAACAATGCCAGCAGAAACGGCGCAAAGCGGGAGTAGACGCGAATCATCGGACCTCCATTTAGATGGGTGATTGTGGATTTCTTTCAAACACAGGCGCAAAACTGCGCGCCCACTCATGCTACGACAGCCGGAGGCCAAATAGTTCCGGAAAATCGCAAGTGTTTGTCTTTTCTTCGCCTTCTTCCGAACTCAGGAACCTGCAAGCAGCCTTTTGCGTATCAGAAAACGTGCGCCCTCCCCGGGGCTGCGACTGCTTTCCGAATGAGGGAAGCAGCCGGATGGGTTGCTGTGCATTCAGCGGAATCCGGGTCATTGCGTAAACTGGAGTTGACGCATGGCTTTACAGCTTGCGGAAAAATGCATCCGGAGTAGCAAGAAGCGTCAGGGCACGACTTCAGTCGTGCCGCAAGCGCAACAATACAAATGTTGGGCTTTAGCCCCTGAGGTATGTTTTCCGAAAGCTCAGCTTGATTTCAGGCTACTGCCAAAATCGAAACCACGGAGGGAGCAGGGGCTTTATTGATTGCTGCATAAGTAATGTCTTGATAGGCGCGCCGGAGGCGCAGAGTTGGTTAGCCCCGCGCTTCTCCGGGGTCCCCAAGAAACGATCTTAGTTTCTTGGGGTGGTAGCGTGGGGAAAAGGGATTCCACAAGTTCGTGACGGAGTCCCGTAAGGACGGCGCAAGGACATTTCTTTTGCAGGGAGCTTTGGCCCCCTGACAAAAATTGAATTTGCGCGGGCCTTCAGGCCCGGTTTTTTGTTGAGCTTTCAAGGCTTGAAGATCGTACAATCGCTTTTCAGTAGAAAGCAGGATCATGCTTTTCAGTGAGGCAGTCAAACTCGCGCTGCAATCCTTGTGGGCCAACAAGATGCGTTCCATCCTCACGCTGCTGGGCGTGGTCATGGGCGTTGCCTCGGTCATCATGGTCGTCACCCTGGTCAACGGCGCCAACACCTATGTGGCCACCAAGCTAGTCAACCACGGCGCTGACGTGTTCTCGGTGGGGCGTTTCCCATCCGGGTGCTGTTTCTCCGCCGAGGAGTATTTCAAGTATCAGAAGCGCAAGGTTTTGAACTACGACGACTTCCAGACCGTGCGGGACGAGTGCGCCGAATGTACCGAGGTGGGTTCATCGATTAGCCGCGCCACCAATGTCTCCTTCAACGGCCACTCCAGCACCGATACCGAGTTGCGCGGCATTACCTGGACCATGGTTGATCTCACTAACCTGGACGTTGTGATAGGACGAGGTTTTACACCCACCGACGACGACATCGGCACCCACAACGTCATTGTGGGCTACGACATTGTGGACAATATACTGGGCGATGGCGACCCCCTCGGCAAAGAGATTCGCGTCGATGGCGTCCCGTACACCGTCGTAGGCGTGGGCGACCGTCAGGGCAAGACGCTGGGCCAGTCGCAGGACAATTGGGTGGCCGTACCCATAATCACCTATATGCAGACTTACGGCCACGTCGACCCTATGGGCATCTATGTTCGCGCCAGCGGCGGCGCAGAGTCAATGGTGCGGGCCGAGGACGTGGTGCGCGTGATCATGCGCGCCCGCCGCCACAACGCCCCCGGCCAGCCGGATGACTTCGAGATCCAGACCAACGACACATTCATGGACATCTATAAGCAGTTCAGCGCAATGTTCTTTGACGTGATTATAGGCATCTCTTCCATCTCTCTGGTGGTGGGCGGCATCGTCATCATGAACATCATGCTGGTCTCCGTCACCGAGCGCACCCGCGAGATCGGCGTGCGCAAGGCCCTGGGAGCCCGACAGCGCGATGTGTTGCTGCAATTCCTCATTGAAAGCGCCACCATGGCCCTGGTTGGCGGAGCTATAGGCGTGCTGATCGGAGTGATCGTAGCCAAGGTGATTACTCTGGTCCTCGGCTTTCCCACCAGTGTGCAATTGTGGAGCGTGCTGATGGGCTTGTTCATGGCCACGGCCACCGGCGTCTTTTTCGGCGTCTATCCCGCCAGTAAAGCCGCCAAGCTAGACCCGGTGGTAGCGTTAAGAGCGGAGCTGTAAAGGCAGAGAACAGAGAACAGAGAACAGAGAACAGAGAACAGAGAACAGAGAACAGAGATCAGAGATCAGAGATCAGAGAACAGAGATCAGAGATCAGAAAAGAGGGTTTCATTATGGCGGATTCTTTTCGCGACTTGACGGTTTGGGAAAGATCAATGCAATTGACTGTTTCAATTTATCGCCTGACGCAGAAGTTTCCCCGTGAAGAGATTTACGGATTGACCAGCCAGATCAGACGTTCGGCTGTTTCCGTTCCAAGTAACATTGCGGAAGGACATGGAAGGTTGAGCACTGGCGAATTTCGACAGTTTCTTGGTATCGCGCGTGCTTCCAACTGTGAGATACAAACCCAACTAGAAATCGCGCGTGTACTTGGGTTCGGAGACGCCAAGCTGATTGATGAAGCAGAAGGCTTGTCGCATGAAGTTGGAAAAATGATTTACGCAATTCTGGAATCGCTCAAACATTAGTTGGACGCTTTTCCCTGTTCCCTGTTCCCTGTTCTCTGCTCTCTGTTCTCTCGGAGCTCTTATGGCGCAAGGTCAAACCCGCGAATCCGTCAAAATGGCCCTCGATACCCTCAGGGCTAACAAGCTGCGTTCGGGATTGACCATCCTGGGCATCGTCATCGGCGTGATCACGGTCATCGTCATCTCTTCATTCATCAACGGACTCAACAACCGTGTCGCCGAAATTGCCGACTCGCTGGGTACAAATGTTTTGTTGATCACACGCCTGCCCTTCGGCATCGGTCGCCCTACTACCGAGCAGCTCACCCGCAAGCAATTTACGCTGGAGGATGCGCTGGCCCTGCGCTCGCTGTCCCATGTCGTGACCACGGATGCCAGTGTCCGCTATACCAAGCAATTCGGCGTCGGTGATGTGAGCGCAAAGTATCAGGGCCACAAAGTCGCCAACGTCATCATCCAGGGCAACACCGCGCAGGTCGCGGACGTGTCGAATCTAGTCTTGCTGTCGGGCCGCGTCTTTACCGATGAGGAGGACCAGCGTCATGCGGCCGTCTGTCTGCTGGGATACGACACCGCCGATAAACTCTTTGTGAATGGCGAAGACCCCATCGGCAAGGAGGTCAACGTCGAGACCGGCCTCTATACCGTCATCGGCGTCCTCGACAAGCGCAAACAGCTTTTCGGCAGCGGCCAGAACCCGCAAGACAATGCCATCTACTTCCCCATGGGCACCTTCCATAACCTGCATCCCGAAGTTTTAGAGATGTTCATCAGCGCGAAGTACGACGATCCGGCAAACAAATCTTTGGTCGAAGAGGAGATGCGCGAGATGATGCGCATCCGCCGCAAAGTCAAGATCTCCGCCGACGACAACTTCGATATTTTCGGCACGGACTCTATCAATAAGCTCTGGGAGCAGATTACCGGCGGACTCTTTGGGCTGATGGTCGCCGTCTCCAGCGTTGGCCTGATGGTGGGCGGCGTAGGCGTCATGAACATCATGCTCGTCTCCGTCACCGAGCGCACCCGTGAGATCGGCATTCGCAAGGCCATCGGCGCAACCAAGCACACCATTCTCATCCAGTTCACCACCGAGGCTGTTACCTTGTGCGCTGTAGGCGGAATAGTCGGCGTTATGCTGGGCGCCGCCATTACAGGCATCATCTACATGTTGCCCATCGGCATGTCGCCCACCTTGTCCACAGTGTGGGTGTTCACCGGCTTCGGCGTCTCCTGCGCCATCGGACTGATCTTCGGCATCTATCCCGCATGGAAAGCCGCCAACCTCGACCCCATCGAAGCGCTCCGGTACGAGTGAATTAGGAGCTAGATGTGAAGTCTCAGCAGGTTGTGCGCCGCGCAACCTGATACGGCTTCCTAAACTCATCGCCCAACCACCGGGAAGTCTCATGGAGCAATGTACATGAGCGGCGGTTGCGGACATCGGAATGGTCTTCGGCAGGCCCGCAAACCCCGATAAACACAGAGCACACGCACGATTCAAACAAATTTCAACTTGGCAACATCGCAAATTACCAAGAAATCCGCTCCAGCGTGGTGAATTTCAACAAGTTCCTAGGAGCGAACAAGTAGTATATGGAAGGATTCGGGCAGAAGAGCTTGGGCCGCAAGGAACGATGAGCTAGGAGTTAAAAGCTGAAATTTAAATCCAAATCCGCCAAGCCGCGCGCGTTTCTGAATGAAGGCGGCCTGTACGAGTATGGCGTGAGGGCGCTGGGGCGGCAGATGCGTTCGGAGGCCGATCTGCGGCGGTTGATGCAGAAGCGCGCGGAGCCGGGGGAACTGGGCGATGCGATGGTTGCGGCGGCTCTGGCGCGGCTCATTGAGCACGGCTACCTGGACGACGCTGCCTTTGCCGAGACCTATGCGCGGCTGCGCCAGCAGAATGAAAAACTGGGCGAGCGGCGGGTGCGGAATGATTTGAAGCAGAAGGGTGTGGGCAGCGAGCTGATCACTGAGACCCTCGAAGCCCGCTACGGCCAGACCAACGAAGAGGCACTGGCGCGCGAGCACCTGGCACGCAGGCGCCTGCGCAAGCCAGAGAACGAAAAGGAGACGGCGCGGGTGATGCGCCGTCTGGTTGCGGCAGGGTTTTCGACCGGCGTGATCTACAAGATTCTGCGGCAGTGGGATGTGCCGGATGAGGCGCTGGCGGCGCTGGAGAACCTGGAAGACGAGCCGCACGAAGAGTAGGAACTGGCCGTTCAGGCAGTGCAGACAAGGGGAATCTGCCGATTTTGTTATATCTTGATATAATATTTGGAGAGGATTCGCCATGCACACCACCAATTTGCGCAAAGTCGGCGGCTCGGTCATGCTGGTCATCCCGCCCGTTCTCCTCAACCTGTTGCACTTGAAGGCAGACGCAGCGGTAGCCGTGGGTGTCGAGGATGGCCGTTTGATCGTCGATCCGAAGCCGCGCCCTCGCTACACTCTGGAGGAACTGCTGGCCAAATGCGATCCGACTGCCGATGCCACGGAGATGTCCGAGGAAGACCGCATTTGGATCAATTTGCCGCCGGTAGGACGTGAACTATGAAGCGCGGCGACATCTACTTGGCCTCGCTCGACCCTAGCTTCGGTCACGAGCAACAAGGCACACGCCCGGTTCTAGTGGTTTCCCCGGACGGATTCAACGCAATTACTCGCGCCCCCATCGTAGTGCCCATCACTACGGGCGGAGCCTTTGCGCGCGTTGCCGGATTTACGGTTTCACTTACGGGCGCAGGAACACGAACTACCGGCGTGATTCGCTGCGACCAGCCGCGTCCCATAGACCTTAGCGCCCGCAATGCCCGCCGGCTGGAGAGCGTTCCGGATGCGATTATGGCTGAGGTGCTGGCTTTGCTGGTCACGCTTTTCGAATAGAACTTGTGCCAAGCCCGAAGAGCTTCAAGATGATCTAAAGTGTAGGCTAGCATTAATTCAAGGAGCTAATGTCTATGAATTCTGCCGATGAAGCAAAATGGCATTGGGCCGAAGGTATGAAGTTTGCACTCGAAGGCTTCAAATTACTCTTTATCCTGAATGGAGCCGCATCTATATCCATCCTGACATTTATAGGAAAGGCGGATTCAACAACGAAGTGCAACGGCAACTCCGGTGGCAGGTGGATGGGATGGGGTAGCATCCAGGAAGCCTAACCACCAAGTAAGGTTTGCCGAATGTGCTACCGCCATCTCATCCAAGAAGA